>Ga0105048_10004672_pt1 | contig 22197 bp, 21 predicted proteins | sample MAT05_FD_78382 | JGI IMG/M metagenome (GOLD analysis project Ga0105048, IMG submission 78382) | Freshwater microbial communities from Lake Fryxell liftoff mats and glacier meltwater in Antarctica - MAT-05 | ecosystem: Environmental > Aquatic > Freshwater > Ice > Liftoff microbial mat | place...
CCGCTGCTGTAGTGTTCCATTCAGTTTTGGTAACAATCACACGGCAACCGAACACCATAACTCTTGCGGGCAAGATGCCCGCGGTCCCAGGGAAAGACCTCATTACGCCACCGTTTCTTAATAGTCACTTCTTTGCGGGGAGTTCTTCGATCGTGACGCTCTTGTAAAACACCTTCGCCTTCGCGCCGCCGTGGACCTGCAAGCCGATGATGCCCGTGCGATCGATCTTGTCATCTTCCTCGGTGTAATCGACCGTCAGCGTGCCGTTGAGCCACAGCTTGATCTTCGGCCCCTCGCAGCGGATGGTGTACTCGTTCCAGTCGTCGTGCTTGATGAGCTTCTCCAGCACCTTCGGATCGGGCTTGGCGAGCACCTTCTTGCGCCGCGATTCGTCGTACAGAGCACCCCAGTAATCCTGGCCCACGTCGGCCTGATAGCCGCTCACTTCGTGGTGATTCGGGATCCGCTTCGTGCGGAACTGGATCCCCGCGTTCTTGTTCTTGTCACCGAGAATCTTGAACGTGACCTTCAACTCGAAGTCGCCGTAGGTCTTCTTCGTGCAGAGGAACTCGTTGCGGGGCACGGTCGTTTCCGTCGACCCGCCGACGATCACGCCGTCCTCGATCTTCCAGGTCTTCTCGGTGTCGCCGTCCCAGCCGTCGAAGGTTTTGCCATCGAACAGCGCGACGGCCTTGGGCTTGTCGGCAGCGATTGCCACCGTGGTGAGGGTGAACAGCAGAGCGGAGAGGATGAGTTTCATGTGTGTTCCTGGCATTAAGGTTCTAGCCCTGGAAGGGCGACGGATGGTAGCCTGGGGTGAAGCGAGTCTTCGAGCGCAACCCCAGGTCCGAGGCGAATCGAGGCAACCGGTTGCCGTGCGTTTCCGGGATTTGGTTCGCGTTACCTGGGGTTGCGCTTCGCTTCACCCCAGGCTACCATCCGTCGCCCTTCCAGGACTACATTTGCGGTTCAATCCCAAATGTATTTCTCGTCGAACGGTATCTCATGCTTCGCTAACATCCCACGGAACTCATCCTGAAACGTCCGGTTTGCGTGATGCTCGGCTTGGTTTGCGATGTACGTTTTCACGGCATCGATCGCGGAATGGCTCACTGTGAACGCACCATATCCCGATTGCCACCAGAGTTCGCCAACCGCTGGGAATGTCTCGTGAACCCACCCAGACGAACCTGCTTTGATCTTTCGCAACACGTCCTTGAGAGCCAAATCTTGCCGGAGCGTCACAAGCATGTGAATGTGATCTGCAATCCCACCGATCTGAAGTGGAGTACCATTCAGATCGCGAACGATGCCGCCGATATACTCCCACAATCGCGGTTGGATGTCGGGCGTAATTGTAGGAACTCGATTCTTGGTGCTGAACACGAGATGGTAATGCAGGCAGGTATACGACTGCGGCATCGTGTGCCCCCCTCGCGGAATCTGGTTTTAGCCCTGGAAGGGCGGCGGATGGTAGCCAGGGGTGGAGCGAGTCTTCGAGCGCAACCCCTGGAAACGTGAACCCAACCCCGGAAACGTCCACATCCCGGAAACGCACGGCGATCGGTTGCCTCGATTCGCCTCGGACCTGGGGTTGCGCTCGAAGACTCGCTTCACCCCAGGCTACCATCCGTCGCCCTTCCAGGGCTAAAACCGGGGCAGTTCACTTCACCAGTTCGTTCAGCGTGTAGTACGCCTCGGGGTGCAGCACCTTCTCGCCGTCGGCGGTGGCGATGCCATCGAGGCGGATCTCGAAGACGCGGCCCTTCTTCAACCCCGCAACCGGAATCGACAGTGTCTTGCCGTCAGCGGCCAACGTCGCCTTGCCCACCATCTCGAAGCGAGCGTCCGTCTCGGGGCAGCCGTAGTCGCTCTTGTAGATGTAGGTGAACGAACTCACCGACGCCGGCTTCGCATTGATCGTCGCGGGGTCAATCGGCTTCGTGAATACGAGGTCGAAGCCGTCCTTTGTCAGCGTCACGTGGTGAATCTCGAACGGTTCCTTCCCCTCGTAGGCGATGCGTTGAAGGCCATACGGCTTGCCGCCAAGCGAGCCCCAACCGCGATTCGTCTGGCCCACCATCAGGCTGCCATCAGGAGCGAAGCAGAGGCGGTTCACGCCGCACTGCAACCCGCTGCGGAACGGGAAGCACGCGCCCTGGTACACGCCGTTCACCTTCTCCAACGCGACACGCATCACGTTCGAGTTCGTCTGATCGCCCACAAACGCCTGACCCGTGAACGGGCCGAACTTGCCGCCGGTGGTGTCCCAAACCGGCTCGCTCGCGGACTTCCCCATGCGGCCATAGGGGAACCAGATGCACGGTGGATCGAAGTCGGGGTAGATGTCGGTTTGCTTGCCGTTCTTGTCCACGCCGTCGTAGCGGATGCCGCTGGCCACCTTGTCTGGAACCTTCCCCGCGAATGGCGAATCCTTCACCCACCGCAACCCGGCCTGGTGACCGTAGAACTTCCCCTTCTTGATGTGGTGCATCTTGTTCGTTGCGACCCACTCGCCCTGGTTATCGCAGTAGAACAGCTCGCCTTCCGGGGAGAAGTTCACGCCGTTGGGGGACCGCAACCCGTAGGCGTATGGCTCCATCTTCCCGTCCGGGGAGACCTTCACGCACCAGCCACGCCACGCGGCTTTCGCCTGGTGACCGCCGCCGAAGCCGACGTTCAGCGTGATGAAGAAGTTGCCATCCTTGTCGTGTGCTGGCCCGAACGCGAACTCGTGGTAATCGCCCGACACGCCCCACTTGTCGCTCACAGTCGTGAACTCGGAAGCCACGCCGTCCTTCTCCACGATCTTCGTCAGTTCCGGCCGCTGTACGACGTACACCGTGTCGTTGTCCTTCACCCACAGTCCGAGCGCCTCGTGCAACCCGCCGGCGTACTTCGTGACCTTCACATCGCCGAGGCTGTCGGAGGTCGGGTTCTCGACCATCCACACTTCACCGCGCCGAGTGCAGGCGAGCAACTTGCCGTCAGGGCGGAAGCCGAGACCGCCGACTTCCAGCACGCAATCGGGTGGCAGCGGGATCGTGTTGACCTTGTAGAACTTGGCCTCGCCGATCGCGTTCTGGTTCATGTTCGCGACGATGTTCCCCGGTGGGAAGTCACGCTCGAGTCGCTTGCGGATCGTTTCGGCGATCACGCCCTTGGGCAGGTCGCCGGGGTTCACATACACTTCCCACTCGCCGGCACCCTGGCACACCTTGATGAGCAGTTCGTTCGTCCCCTGCTTCACGTCCACATCCACGATGTCCTGGTCCGCAGCCGCGCCCCGACTGTGGTTCTCGTGGATCACGCGCTTGCCGTTGAAGTACACGCTCAGCGTGTCGTCGCTGCCAAACGAAAGCGTCTGCTTGTATGCGACCGGCGATTCGAATGAGTGGAACAGATAGATGGTGGCGTTCGACTTCACGTTCGCGACCTTCGTCAGGTCTGTGACCTTGCCGGGTTTGAATCCCTTGAACTCCTCCCAGCCGAACTTCTTGTCGCCCTTGCCGACATAGGTCGCCTTCAGGTCGACGCTCTTCTCGGGCGGATACGCAGCCTCGAACCCTTCGCCATTCGTGTTGTCGAACGGTCCCGCGTAGTACCACTTGCCCTCGAAGTTCGGCAAGCTGTGCGAAGCAAGCGTGGCGCGAACCGACTCGGCCCGGTTGCCCTTGTTCACATACTCGCCCTGCTGAGGTACGAGTTTGGTCTGTGGCTTGACGGCACCAGTCATACCCAGGGCAGCCGTGATGCCAGCCAGCACCGTGAGATGGAGAATTCGCATGGAGGGGATTCCGGCGGGAAGGCGGGACGGTTGCGAGCCACGGGGTTCATCCCCGTGGGCGGTGGCAGTCCGAAAAGAGGGGATAAACCCCGTAGCTCTGTTGCTAGATTACCGAAAACTCAGAACCGATTCCACAACCGTTCGAACTCGGCCGCAAACAGGGCGATCAGTTTCGCGTCGCCGGTGTCCACAATGTTCTCGTAGTTCATGTCGGCCGCGCCGCGCGTCCAGTTGTAGCTGCCGTTAAGTAATCGCACGCCGTCGAAGATGGCGAACTTGTGGTGCATGTGCCCGTTGATGCCAGGGTCCGACCGCCCTCGGCCGCCCACATCGTCCACCTTGACGGGAATCCCCGCCTCACGGAGCTTCTGGATGTCGGAACCCTGGTCGAACGCCTTCTCATTATCCGAGATGATGCGGATCTTCACGCCACGACGGTGAGCATCGGAAATTGCACGACTAATGCGGTCGTCGGTGATGGTAAAGACGCACACATCGGCAGTACGGCGGGCAGAACTGAAGCGGTGAACGATCTGCTGAAGGCACCGTTCGCCGGGCGCGAAGAATGCGACGTCGGCTTCAGACGCAGCAGGAGCGTTCGCGGCAACTGGCCTCATCGGAGCGAGAACACGCATCACGTCTTCGAGCCAGCCGACGATTCCGGCATGATCCGCAGGAATGGCCGCCTTGGCGACCTCGAACGCCGTGTGCCGTGCAACGCCGCGCTGCTGGTCGATTGTGGCGTTCTTGGCGAGCCAGTCGGCAAGTGCGGCCTTCTCGCTGGGGGTGAACTTGCCATCGGCGAGCGATTTGCGAAGGAAACTGGATAGGTCTTCGGGGTTCATGGGGCACCGAACGGTTTTGGGCGAACCCGGAGTGTCAGCGACGGGGTGATGACCAGGACAGGGTGGCGACAACGCCACCCTGTCGCTGACACTCCGGGTTCGCCAGGAACAATCACTTCTCCCGTTTTATGCTCCAGTCGGTCATCGCTTCCAGGATCATACGGCACTCGCCACGCGGAAGGCACTCCAACTCGTGACGGGCGCTGCGGGCGAACTCCTCAGCCTTCCGGCGAGCGTAGGCCAGCGATTGCGTCTTCTCCAGTGCCAGCAGCACCCGGTGACCCAACCCCGATTCGCCGCCACGGATCGCGCTTCGCAGCGATTCCGCCTCGGCCACCGGCAGGCGGTTCAGGCAGTGAATCACCGGCAGTGTCAGCTTCTGCTGTTCGAGGTCGGTGCCGAGCGTCTTGCCGGCGGTGTCTTCGTTGCCAACCAAGTCGAGCAGGTCGTCGGCGATCTGGAACGCCAGCCCCAGGTTGCGCCCGAAGTTCCCGAGTTTGGTGGCCGCTTCTTCCGAGGCACCTGCGTAAAGCCCACCGAGCCGACCGCAGCATTCCGTGAGCGCTGCCGTCTTCCCGTCGATGATCGCGAAGTACTCGGCTTCCGTGAGGTTCAGGTTGCCACGCTCGGTGACCTGCCGCAGTTCGCCGGCACACACGCGGTTGGTCGCCTCGCCTATGATTTCGCACGCCCGGCGATCCACGGTGCTCGTGAGGTGAAAGGCGTGCGTGAACAGCATGTCGCCGAGCAGAATGCTGACCTTGTTCCCCCAGCCGGAGTTCACGGTCGGGATGTGCCGCCGCAGTTCGGCCTCGTCCAGCACGTCGTCGTGAACCAGTGTCGCGGTGTGGATCATCTCCACGGCCGCTGCGAGCGTGTGGTGTTGCGGGGTCACCTTGCCGAGCGACTTCGCGGTGAGCAACAACAACGCGGGCCGGAGACGCTTGCCACGGTAATGGCGCAGGTGCTCGATGAGGGAGCCGAACGGCGAGCGATATTGCGACAGGGTGCGGTCGAAGATGCGGTCGGATTCTTCGATGTCCCCTGCGACCGGGGCAAACGCAAGCCCCGACGGTTTATGGACAGCGCCCGCAGTTTGCGCGAGCGGAACAGTGAGCATGGCGGTCCCCATCGCGTGGCCTCCCGCTTTCCGTGCGGAAGCCGCAATCCGGAAAGCATACGCCCCCGCTCACGACCGTCAATTTGGAGAAGTCTCAGGATCGCGGACAAAGTGCCCGCTCTTCCCGCCTTCCTTCTCCTCCAGCCGCACCGATTCGATGACCATCGCCCGGTCGGCCGCCTTGCACATGTCGTACACCGTGAGGGCTGCCACTGTAACCGCAGTGAGGGCTTCCATTTCAACACCCGTGCGCGCGAAAACTTTCGCGATGGCCTCGATGCGGACCGAATCCTCCGATGGGAACGAGAACTGGATCTTGACCGAGGTGAGCGCCAGCGGGTGGCACAGCGGGATCAGATCAGGAGTTTTCTTCGCGCCCATGATCCCCGCGATGCGGGCGATCTCGAGCACGTCGCCTTTACTGATCTGCTTATCACGAATGAGGTTAAGCGTCGCGGGCTGCATCCGGACGAGCGCCGAAGCACGAGCGATCCGCTCCGTTTCGGGCTTGGCCCCGACATCGACCATGCGGGACGCGCCAGACTCGTCGAAGTGCGAAAGTGCGGACATGGAATACCGATTCGTTGAGCCGCAACCTAATGGAGCGCTATTCCTTCACCGGGGGCAGCAAGACCGTTCCCCGCTGCGAGGTTCGAGTCGGCAGCGGTAATTCCTCGACCCCCGGTGGCACGGGATCGGGGAAGAGCGGTTCACGCGGCCCTCGTGGTGCGGGGATCGGCATCGCCGGTGCTATCGCCGTCGGAGTCGGGTTTGCCACGGGGTTCGCGATCCGCGACATGCACACCCGCACGAAGAAATCCTTGTCCGCCTCGAATGTCCGACCATCGAGCGTCGTGAGCCGAACCGCAACCCGAACTTTCTCGGTGCTTGGGAAGGTTTGCCACGGCACGCCGACGAAGTACCCGGTGCTCACGAAACCCTGCCGCCAGGTGGGTCGCACCTTCTCGGCGGGGATTTCCCAGTTCCCGATCTGTGTCTTGATCCCGGCAGCGTTCACTTCCCACGCGGCGATCTGTACACGAGCCGGCACCTTTACCGCAGAGCCATCCCCATCTCGGGGAAGCACCACGACCATCAACCCTTCGTCGCCGAGGATGCCATCCTCATCGACGCCTCCGGTTCCACGGGCAAGCGTGATGTCCTTGATCGGGATATAGGTTGGGGTGGATTGGCCGGGAACTTCGACGCCCGGTGAACTCTGCGACTGCTGAGCGTAGGCCCGGTTCAGGTTGCGAGCCTGTTCAAGTGCGATGCGGGTCTCGGAGAGTTCGCGTTCGCGAGTCCGGAGTTCCGCTTCGATCAGGTCGTACCGTTTATTCGGGCTGCACGCGGGAAGCAGCATGCATACGATGCCGCATCCCGCGATGTAGCGGGCGAAGCGAACCGAGTTTCGGCGGTCGTTTCGCATCCTGCTTGTTGCCCGTCCACATCGTCCCGGGCAAGCCCGGGATGACATGAGTTTGTTACTCGGGAGAGCGGTGGCCCGCACCCAACTGGTCAACGGGAATCCGCTCCAGAACCTTGTCGATCAGTCCGAAGTTCAGGGCCTCGGCCGCTGACATGAAGTTGTCGCGGTCGGTCCCCTTCTTGATCGTCTCGACTGTCTGACCGCTGTGCATCGCCAGCAGTCCGTTCAGCGTGTCCTTGGTCCGCAGGAACTCCTTCGCGTGAATCAGGATTTCTTCTGTCGTTCCCTCGGTGCCGGCGAGCGGCTGGTGAATCATCACGCGGGCGTGGGGCAGAGCGTATCGCTTCCCCTTGGTCCCCGCTGTCAGCAGCATCGCCCCCATGCTCGCGGCCTGACCCATGCAGTACGTCGCCACGTCGCAGGTCACGAACTGCATGGTGTCGTAAATCGCCATGCCCGCAGTCACGCTGCCGCCGGGGCTGTTGATGTACAGGCTGATGTCTCGCTTTGGTTCCTCGAACTGCAAGTACAGCATCTGGGCGACGATCAGATTCGCCATGTCGTCGTTCACGACACCTTGCAGGAAGATGATCCGATCCTTGAGCAAACGGCTGTAAATGTCGTAAGCGCGTTCATCACGGCCCTTGCTCTCCACTACCATCGGAATCAGCGGCATTATCGGTCCTCCGGGCGAACCGGCACACCCTCTTGAATCGGGTCGCGGGTCCGCGGTTGATGAGCGTTGTGTTCGGTGTTGGTCCGTTGTCGCCCCCGCAGGGGCGGACTTACGGACTGTGCGACGTTTGCGGGTTGTTGTTGGTTGGTTGTGGTTTGTGGGGCGTTGACGATTACTAACTCACAACCCACACCAACAACCCGACAATCTCACTTCTTCGGTTCCGGCTTGATAAGTACCTCATCCACCAGTCCGAATGCCTTGGCCTCGGCTGCGTGGTAGTACTTGTCGCGATCCGTTTCCTTCTCGATAACCGCCAGCGGCTGGCCCGTGTGTTTGACCAGGATCTCGTTGAGCCGGTGGCGTTCCTTGAGAATCTCGTTCGCCTGAATCTCGATATCCGAAACCTGGCCGCCGACCTGGCCGTAGGGCTGGTGGACCATCACCTTCGAGTTTGGCAGCGCATATCGTTTGCCCTTACTGCCGGCCGCGAGCAGGATCGCCGCGCCGCTGGCCGCCAGGCCCATGCAGTAGGTGTGAACGGGTGCGTCGAGGAACTGCATCGTGTCGTAGATCGCCAGCGTGGCCGACACCGAGCCACCAGGGCTGTTGATGTACAGGTGAACGTCGGCCGTCTTGTTCTCGTACTGCAAGAACAGCAACTGCTTGATGATCATGTCGGCCAGCGGATTGCTAATCACCTGGCTGATGAAGATGATCCGCTGTTCGAGGAGCAGGTCGTCGAGCGTCAGGAATCGCTGACGTGAGTATTGACCTCGCTGCAGCAACGGCTCGAACGGACCACTCGCGGCCGACGGATTGAACGTTGGGGGCATCTCTGGCTCCAATCTGAAGGCGAGCGGGGGACGTCAGTCCCCCGGTAAGTCTCGTCCAATCAATCCATTGAGGACGGACGTCCCCCGCTCGCCGGGGTTATTGGTACTGTACGCAAGTGGTCAAGCGGGCTTGTCCTCGGCAGCCTTCTCGGCCGCTTCGGTGGCTTCCGCGGCCTTCGCTTCTGCCTCGGGCATCGCCTCGGCCGACATGGTCGAAACGTCGCCGCTCTCGGACTCGGTGGCGTTCCACTCGTAATCCTCGTAGGTTGCCCCCGCGAGGATCAGGTCGAGCGCCTTCTGCTCCAGAAGGTCCGTGGCCAGCGCCTCCATCAGGTCTTCTTTTTCCATACGAGCACGGACGCGGCGAACGCTCTCGCCGGAGCGATCCGCGAGACGCTCGATTTCATGGTCGATGTCTTCTTCCTCGATCTCGATCTTCTCGACCTCGGCAACCTTCTGAAGCACGAAGTGCTCCTTCAGCGCCGCTGCCGTGTTCTTCATCGCGTCCTGTTCCAGCAATCGACGCCGACCCTTGATTTGCTCGTCGCTCATCCCGGAATTTTTCATCTCCATGACTTTCCGGGACAGCGTCTTGCGAACCTGTCGGCGGAGCATGTCTTGCGGCAGTTCCCACGTCGCCGCGGCACCGATTTGCTCCAGTACCTGCTGACGGGCCACCTGACGCTGCGTGTACTCCAGCCGGCGTTCCAGGACTGTTTTCACGAACTCGCGCAACGACTCAGGGGTGCTGACCCCGAAAGCATCTTCGAGCAATTCTGGGGTCAGTTCCGGCTGCCGGATCGTCTTCACGTCCTTGACAGTGAACACAGCCTGCACTTTCTGCCCACGCAGGCCCTCGGTGCCGAGATCTTCGCCGAGCGTGATCTCGATTTCACGGACATCGCCGGAAGCCGCCCCAACCATCTTCGAGCCGAAATCCGAGGCCACGCCGTCGGAAAGGGCGAGTTGCTTCTCAACCTTGACGCGAACTTCCTTGAGGGTGTTGATCTCCTTGCCCCGGAAGTTGATCGTCACGTCGGCTGTGATGTAGTCGTTGAGCGCGACCACGCCGGGTTCCTTGGGCACGAGTTGCCCGTAGGTCTCCAGCAATCGCTTCTGCTCGGCATCGACATCGGCTTCCGAGAATGTGTGTGTCGGGCGACGGAGCTTCAACCCCTTGTAGTCGGGCAGGTCGAACTCCGGCCGCACTTCGATCTCGAATTCGTAGATGAACGGCCCTTCTTCCGGCAGCTTGATCGCGTTCGGATCAAGGTCGGGAGGGCTGAGCGGCGCGATGAGTTGCTCGTCCGCGAGTTGTTCCAGGCTCGCCATGAGCACCTGGGTCTTCACTTCTTCGGAGACCGAGTCGTGGTACTGCTTTTCGATCAGCTTGCGGGGTGCCTTACCCGGGCGGAAGCCGCGAACTTGTGGTTGATCGCTGCGAACGATCTCGGTGAATTTCTCGTCGAGGCGTTCGTCGATCAACTCGCGATCAACAGTCACCTTGACGTGTTTCTTGCACGGCCCGACGTCTCGGAGCTCCACCGACTGCTTGAGCTTGATCGGTCCTTCCTGTTCCGGTGGGAGGTCGATCGCAACGTTGCCGGTCTCGGCCACAAGGAGTTCGGACGTTTCGGGTGTATCATCGGCCATCTGCATTTTCTCCACCTGGGATGCCATCTCACGTTAAGTCGCCGGCTTCTGTTCGCGCATGAAAACGACGAAACGGGAAGTCACGGGTGACGGGTGTTGTATACTCGCCGACGGCCCGCGACTTCCCGGGTTTTGGATTTCGAGCGCTTCTGACTCTCAACTTCGCCAAAACACCGTACAATTCGCAGTCAATCATTCTATGCCAATTGCGCGAGACAGACGCGATCACTCGTCGCTGATGCGCGCTTTCGGCAAATTTGGAGGCGTTGAGGAGAGTCGGAAATGCATGGCAAGCCCCGGGGTTTATCCCCGGGGTGCCTTGTTCTGGTGAGCGTATCACCCATGGGGATGAACCGGATGAACCCCGTGGTTTGCCGTGGTGGAGAACCTCAAAAATCCCACGTCTCCACGCCGGGCTTCTTCTTGCGGTGCTTCGGTTGCACGGGCACCGGTGGGCCGTCCTCGTAGTCCGGCTCCCGGACTCGCGGACCTGACTTGCGAACAATTGGTGGCATCTCGTCCGTGTCGGCATCCTCGGGCAGGTTTTCGGGGATGTCGTCGGCCCGGCGCGGTCCACCCTCGCCCTTCGCCCGCAGCATGAGCTTGATCGATACTTCGGGGAACGGCAGGTTATCGCGGAACGTCTTGGTCAGGTAGCGCAGGTAAGTGTCTTCGAACAACTCCGGGCCGTTCGTGAACAGCACAATCGTTGGCGGGTAAATGCCGGTCTGAGTCGCATAGAAGATTTTCGGCGTGCGGCTCCCTTGCATCGGCGGGGCGGTCGCTTCAATCGCCGACCGCAGAACGCGGTTCAGGTCGCCGGTGGTGACCCGCAACCCGGCCTGCTTGTGCAGTTGCACCGCCAGTTGCAGCAACCGCAACACGTTCTTGCCGACCTTCGCCGTGATGAACGCGATGGGCACGTGCTCCAGCATCGGGAACATCTTGCGGATGTACTCGGCCATGCTATCGGTCGTCATCGCATCCTTGACGAGATCCCACTTGTTCACCACGAAGATGGCGGGCTTGTTCTCGTTGACGATGTATCCGGCGAGTTGCTTATCCACACGGCCGACGCGGTGACGGGCATCGAAGAACTGCAGCACGACATCGGAGCGACGAATCGACCGCTCGGCCCGATGGCTACTGTAGTACTCGACGTTGCTTGCGATGGATGTCTTCTTTTGCACGCCTGCCGTGTCGATGGCGAGGTATGTTTTACCGTCGCGCTCGAATTTCACGTCGATGCTGTCGCGGGTTGTGCCCGGCACTTCCGAAACGATCACGCGTTCGCTTTCCGCGAGGCTGTTGATGAAGGTGCTCTTGCCGACGTTCCGGCGGCCGACAATCGCGATCTTCAGCGCGGCATCGGGCGGCGGCAACTCGTGCGTGTCTTCGGGGAGCTTCGCGAACACTGCTTCAAGCAACTCGCCGCGACCCAGTTTCTGATCGGCACTGACGGTGAGTGGCTCACCGTAACCCAACGCGCAGAACTCGCCAGCGAGTTGGCCGATCTTCTCCGTGTCGGCCTTGTTCGCAACGAGGATCACGGGCTTCCGCACGGCTCGCAGACGCACCGCGACATCCTGATCGAGCGGTGTCACGCCCTCTCGCACATCCACGACGAACACGACGACCGCAGCCGTGTCGATGGCGACCTGAATCTGCCGTTCCACATCGGCGGTCAGGTCATCCACATCGACAATGCCGATGCCGCCGGTATCGACCAGTTCAAAGAACCGATCCTTGAACTCGACGACCGTGGCGACCCGATCGCGAGTCACGCCCGCGGCCGGATCGACAATGCTGATTCGCCGGTTCGCGAGCCAGTTGAACAGCGATGATTTGCCGACGTTCGGCCGGCCGATGATCGCAACAGTAGGAAGGGACATACGTAGTTCCAGGTTTCAAGTTTCAAGTTTCAAGTTGGCAGACACAGTCCAGGCTCCGCGTTCGCACTCTGAACTTGGAACCTGGAACCTGAAACTTGGAACTCACCAAATCGTGAATCCACCGTCCACGACGAGGGTCGCGCCGGTGATGTAGCTGCTGGCGTCGCTGGCCAGGAAGACTGCTGCGGGGCCGAGTTCGGCTGGCTCGCCGAGCCGCCCCATCGGGATGTGATCCTCGAATGTCGCCCGCAACTCGGGCTTCTCGGAGTACCACTTCTTGTTCGGGTCAGTCAGGAACCCGCCGGGAGCGATGGCATTCACCCTCACCCCGCGAGGTGCCCAGTCGGCTGCAAGCGCGCGAGTGAGCCCCGTGAGTGCTGCCTTGGCCGTCTCGTAGTGCCGACCGCGAATTCCCTTGATGGCCAGCGGTCCCGCAATGCTCGTGATGTTGATGATCGACCCGCGACCGCGTTCGAGCATCGGCTTGCCGATCATCTGACAGCACACCAGGGCACTCGTCAGGTTCAGATCGAAGAGTTTCTTCCACTCGTCGATCGGAAAGTCTTCGGTGGCGATATCGACGCGACGACCGCCCACGTTGTTCACCAGAATGTCGATGGGCTTGTTCAGCCCTAACACCTCGTTGCACGCTTCAGTCGCGATTTCGGGTGTGCTCACGTCGCCGACCAGCACGCCGACCCATCGGCCAAGCTGGGCCAACTCCCGCGCCGCGGTGTCCAGCGACTGTTCATCTCGCCCAACAAGAATCACGTCGGCCCCGGCTTCCGCGAGTGCCTGTGCCATCGCACGGCCAAGTCCCCGGCTACCACCGGTAATCATCGCTGTGCGACCGGTCAGTTTGAACTTTTCGAGAACGCTCATGAACACCCACGTGATCCCTGGTCCGGAGACATTCCTACTATCATACCGCGCCGGGCCGCTCTTGGAGTGGCCGAAGCCCGCGCGCCAACGGGATATCGAAACGCCAACTCCGATTTTCCCCTTCCGCTAGCGGGGGCCTCTCGGTATGTCCCGGACATGGGGAAACTTCCACGCTCGAAGCCGACCCGTTTCCGCCGAGCGATCGCGGGTTCGGTCGCCGTTCACCTGATGTTGGTGAGCGCGGGGACTGTTGCGTTTCGTGCGGGGAGTAGTTCGTCGAAGCCGACTCAGCCGGGGTTCGATACCCGTGCTGACGAACCGAAACTCAGGCTCCTTCCCGAAGAAATCGCCATCGCGGTGCCAGAACCCGAGCCGCTCCGGCAACCCGACCCCGTTCCGCCAGATCCTGTGCCACCAGAGCGGCCGCCCGAACCCGTTCCGAAGTCGGTGCCAGCAGCCGGAAGCACCACGCTGACACGGCCGCCCGTGAAGAACTTCGTTCCCAACACGTTGCCGGCGGAAGTCCTGGCGCTGATGCGCCGACCGACGCGAGTGCCGCAGCGAGTTGACCCGAACGTGCGACCCGCAAGCGCCGTAAATGCGCCATCTCGGGCACCCGCGATTCACGGTGCGATGAAAGCCGGGCAAAGCATCGTCTACGTTCTCGATTGTTCAGGTAGTATGGGCGAGTTCGGGAAACTGGCGATTGCTCGTGCGGCACTTGTGAGCACACTTCAACGGCAATCCGCGGACGTGCGGTTCCAGGTGTTCACGTACAATGGCGCGGCCCGATCGGTGTTTCCCGGAATTTGCGTTGCGGCGACTCCCGCGAACATCGCAACCGCGGAAGCCGGCCTCGCGAATCTGAAAGCGGCTGGGCGGAGTAATCACGTCGAAGCGGTTCGTGCTGCCGTGGCGTTGCGGCCGGATGTGATTGTGCTTCTCACCGATGCCCCGGACCTCACGCTGGCCGCATTCAAGTCCGTGCTCGTCGGAGCCGGGAAATCGCTCCCCGTATGCGTCGCCCAGGTCCGTGCCGATGGGTTGAACCCACCTCGCGAATTGAAATGATCCGTGACTTCCGACAGCAAGCCACGGTATAACATCTCCCACCCCGCGTCCTTCCCCACAGAGTTCGCCATGTCCAACCCTTCCGTGTCCCGTCGCGAGTGGCTCGCCGGTGTCGCCATGACCAGCGCTGTTGCTTCCCAGGCTGTCGTGGCCAACGCGGGCGACACGCCCAAGAAGTCGTTCGGCTACTGCCTGAACACGAGCACCGTTCGCGACAAGGACGGCAAGTCGCGGCCTATCACCGAACTGATTGACGTGGCCGCAAAGGCCGGCTACGACGCCATCGAGCCGTGGACGTCCGAGATCGAAGCCTACCTCAAGAGCGGCGGCACCACGAAGGAACTCCGCAAGCGCTTCGAGGATGCCGGGCTGAAAGTCGCCGATGTCATCGGATTCGCGGAGTGGATCGTCGAAGACGAAACTCGCCGCAAGAAGGGGCTGGAGATCGCCAAGCGCGACATGGGCTGGGCCGCCGAGATCGGTAGCCCGCGAATGGCCGCACCCCCCGTCGGCGCGACCGGCGGTGCCAGCAAGCGCGATGACCCGAAGTTCACCCAGCCTGTCATCGACCTGATCGCGGCAGCCGACCGCTACCGTGCATTGCTCGATCTCGGCAAGGCAGCCGGTGTCACGCCCCTGGTGGAAATCTGGGGCTTCTCGAAGACGCTGCGACGGCTCGGCGAGGCGCTCTGTGTCGCGACCGAGTGCGGCGATGGCAGCGCGGCGATTCTGCCCGACGTGTATCACCTCTACAAGGGCGGCTCCGACTTCGCAGGGCTGGGGCTGATCGCTGGCAAGGCTGTCGGCATCTTCCACGTCAACGACTATCCGAAGATCGAACGCGAGAAGATCGTGGATGCCGACCGCGTGTATCCTGGCGACGGCATCGCCCCGCTGAAGGAAGTGTTCGCCGCACTGCGAGCGATGAACTACTCGGGGTTCCTGTCGCTGGAACTGTTCAACCGTGACTACTGGAAGCAGGACCCCAACGAGGTCGCGAAGACCGGCCTCGCCAAGATGAAAGCGGTGACACAGCTATGAGTAATCGCACGAACCGCCCGCTGGAATGGGTTGACCGACTCGCGAAGCTCTACACGCCGGTCGTGGCCGACGTACTCGACAAACTCGGCTTCCGCAATCAGTGCATGCACCCGCGTGTGCGGCCACTGTGGCCCGAGGCGAAAGCCGCCGGGTTCGCGCTGACCGTGCAGACCGTGCCAGCGCGCGAAGTCGCACCACCCTGCCCTTACGCTGGGGAACTGGCTGCCGTCGATTCACTGGCACCCGGCGACGTGCTGGTCGTATCCGAATCGGCGTGCAGTTTCTGGGGCGAACTCCTCTCGACCGCCGCAAACTATAGCGGTTGCCGGGGTGTGATCCTCGACGGACCGACCCGGGACTCGGCCGCGATTCACGAGATGAAGTTCCCGGTGTTCCACGTCGGCTTCCACCCCGCAGATAGCCTCGGTCGGCTGGATGTCGCCAATCACAACATCCCGATCAGTTGTGGCGATGTGCTGGTGTATCCGGGTGATCTCGTGCTCGCGGATCACGATGGAGTCGTGGTCGTTCCTGCTGGCGTGGCCGAGGAGGCTCTACGGCTCGCGGAGGAGAAAGTCAGCGGCGAGAACCTCGTGCGCAAAGCTCTCGCGGAGGGGATGAAAACCGCCGACGCCTTCAAGAAATTTGGCATCCTGTAGTTGGAAGGCGGCCCAGGGTTTCCTTCCCCGGGAGCGCGGGCATCTTGCCCGCAATAGCGAGGTCGGTCGGCTAGTGTGGGAGGAACCTCACTCGCATCGGGAGATGTTCAACGGCGGGCAAGATGCCCGCGGTCACAGGGAGGAAACCTACTTCCTGGGACCGCGGGCATCTTGCCCGCAATAGCGAGGACGTTCGGTCGGCTTGGGAGGAACCTCACTCGCATCGGGAGATGGTCAGCGGCGGGCAAGATGCCCGCGGTCACAGGGAGGAAACCTGCATCCCGGAACCGCGGGCATCTTGCCCGCAATAGCGAGGACGTTCGGTCGGCTTGGGAGGAACCTCACTCGCATCGGGAGATGGTCAGCGGCGGGCAAGATGCCCGCGGTCCCAGGGACAAGGACAATCCCCGCTCACTTCTTCTCTTCAAGCACCTTGATCTGGAGGTTGCGGAAGGCAACGGGGTCGTTGTGGCCCGCGAAGCCGAAGTGGCCCTTCACATTGTCCTTGCCGGGGTGCTTCTGTTTATCCTTGAATTCGGTCACCTTGCTGATGTCGGCGTCGAGGATTCGGGTTCCGTTCAGTTCGGCTCGTAGCCACGGACCCTTCACCGTCACTTCCAGGAAGTTCCACTCGCCCACCGGTCGCAAGTACCCGCGTTGTGCGGCGACCATGCCATACGCCGAGCAGTTGAACTGTCGTGGATCGAGTTTCGCGTACTTCGCTGCGGTGTCGTCGAGAATCTGCATCTCGCACATCCCCTGAGTCGCGGCATGCACGCCGTTCCCCGGATAGCGGATCGCGAGGCCGTTGTTGCCACCTGGCGGGAGCTTGTATTCGAGCCGGATCACGTGGTCCGCGTACTCGGCCTTGGTGTAGATGTTGCCCCCTTTCTTGGGCTTGCACACGATCGCGTTCTCGACGATCTCGTAATTCTCCAGCACTCCCTCCCAGCCCGTGAAATCCTTGCCGTTGAAGATGCTCTCGAAGCCGCCCGGCGAACGCTTGGCGAGCAGTTCGTTCGCTTCCTTGGCTCCGATCTCGCGGACGTAAAGGTTCCGCCAGCGAATCTCGCCACCGTGCGTTTGAAGCAGGATCTTCCCGGTTCGTGGCAACGCCAAGGCTCGATCCCAGTAGTTTTCCATGCGTGCGCCATCGACGACGAGTTTGTCGTTGAGGTAGACCGTGGTCCGTTCGCCAATCTGAATGATGCGGAAAGTGTTCCATTCGCCAAACGGCTTGTCGGCGAGCACGAGCGGATCGCGACCATCCGCGTCGGGGGTGTTGTTGAACAGCCCGCCAGACCCCAGATGCGGCCTGCGGGTGGGGTTCTTGGGGTCGAACTTCTGGTTCGAGTCCCAGATTTGCACCTGTGGCGTGCCGCGCAGATAGATGCCGCTGTCGGCCTTCGCGACGGTCTTGTACTCGATCAGCAACTCGATGTCGCCATATTCCTTGTCGGTGGCGAGATACGCCCCGGCACCGTCGTTCACGAGTTCGCCGTTCTGCACGCTCCAGTGCTTCTTCGCGTCGGCGGTCCAGTCGTCGAACTTCTTGGTCCGTTCCTCGGGCGAGAGTTTCGCAAGATCGGTGGGGTTGCTCCCCTTCCCGTGGATGGCCCAACCATGCCAGCCGTCGAGGTCTTTCTCGTTGAAGAGTGGCGTGAAGCCTTTTGGCGGCTCCGCCAGAATGCGAGCATCTCCGGGAATCACGAGTGCGGCAAGCAGGAACCAGAACATGGCAGCGTCGCTCGATGAGAGGAATGCGGTAGGCGGAAACCGAATTTTCGCGCAGAGCCGGTTGAAGGGGAAGCCAAAAATCCGCCGATTAGCCGCGACGCGGAGTCTTCGGAGCGGAGCGCGGGGGAATACAAGCGCTCCGCTCCGAAGACTCCGCGTCGCGGCTAATCGAATCGCGTTTCCGGAACGGCCCGATTCAAGTTGCCCAGTCGGAAATGTCGATACAACCGGACAAACCGTAATCTCGGTTTCGGGGGGCGATTCATGCGCGTGCGACTACTTCTTGCCAACTGGGGAGTTATTGTTGGTTCCGGGGTGGCCCTTGCTCAACTTCCGCCGGGTGCCCAGGTTCCGCCGACGCCCATTTACCCGAGAACGAACTTCCCCGCCTCGCAACCGCCGCCGAATGCGCTTCCGCCGTTGCAGACCACATTGCCGCTCCAGCCAGGGAACTACCCACCACCCGGTTTCGGAAATGTGGGCCCCAAGCCGAATCCGAATCCGATCGCAATGCCGCAGGAAGTGCCGTTACCGCACCCCGAGAACAAGATCCCGCTGAACGCCCGCGACATCACCATCAAGCGGGTGTCGGGCGGCTGGCAGCTCTGGGGCGGGTTCAAGCTCCTGCGCGATTTCGGCGACCACGAGAACAATGCCCGGAACGCCCTTCGCGTGTACAAGGATTTGCGGCCAACGGAGTGGGTGACCATCGGTTACCCGAAGCCGATTGTGGAATACGCGCTGGTGGATGGCCGTCCGCCGATGACGCTCGGGGTGCCCGCGAAGGATGACCCCAACAACGCGAATGGTCAGGTTGGGGGCGTGAGCTTCGATGGCCCGGTTGTGACCGGAGCCGGTGCGTCCGCCATCGTTCCCATCGACCTGAAAGCCGTTCGAGTCGAGGCCGTCCGGGGGGTGTGGTGCCTTCGCGACGACGATAACATCCTGTTCAACTTCGGGCCGGTGAAGGCAGACGCCGAGCAAGCCCTCGCCGTGGTCCGCCGCTACGGATTCAACCGGATTGGAATTGTGGGCCAACCCACGCCGGTGATGTCGTATCTGTTTGTTGGCTCCGATGAGATGCTCCCCTCGAAGGTCGATAAAGGGCCGCTGGCTCGTGCGGCGCTACAGGCTCAGATCGATGGTCTGACCCGAGTGGGGATTCCGATTCCGGGCGTGGGCTACGTCGGCGAAATGGTGCGGATCGATCACCGGAAGCTCGACATTCGCAAGGATGGCGGCAACTGGGTGGTTGCTTCGGGAACAGAAGTGCTCGGGCAATTCGGGCCAAACGAATGGACTGCGCGGGAGGCTGCTCGTGTGCTGAGCGATGGCCGTTTCACCGAGTTCTGCAAGGTCGGCTCCGCTGGCCTGACATTCTTCCTCGTGAACGGGAAGGCACCGACCCGTGTTCCGTTTACCATTCAGGGTCGGCGATTCGACCCCGGGGCCATGAAGGTTCAGCAGTACGGCGGACACTGGGCTGTGACCGAGAATGGCCGCCATCTCTTCGACTGTGTGAGTTCCGAGGAAGGCGAGACGCTGATCCGCGTCATCAAGAGTTTTGGCTTCGACCAACTTTGCCACGTCGGGCCGAGTTCGAAGGTCGGCGTGTCATTCCTGGCTAAGGCACAGTAAGCATTGCTGCTGGCGATGGCGAGCCACGGGGTTCATACCCCGTGGTTTTGCTTTAGCCGCACACCCACGGGGTTCATCCGGTCCATCGCCGTAGTCGTGTCTACTCTCGTTCGCATCCTCACGGGTCATCCCCGTGTGTCGCCTTGCTATTTCGCGTTTTTTGTGACGAACTCGCGAATGGTTCTGTGCAGTGGGTCATCGCCCTGGACAAGGTTGATGATGATGCTGATGTGGCTGCGGTCCTTGCAGAGGAGCAGATCACACGGGTTGGCCGCTTTCTTCAGCGCGGCGTCCATGTCCTTCGCCATGACATCGAGATGTTCGTAGTCCATGTCCGCGTAGGCGATCAGGAACGGCGGATGCTTCCCACCGGCGTAAGTCAGTGGGGATGCCTTGAGACAGATTGTTTCGTCCTTGCCGAACGGTTCCAGGAACACTTTCTCGGTGGGGTAAATCTTGTACACGCCACTGATCGAGATGACGCCCTTGATGGCGGTCGGCGACTGCTTCCTGGCCTTCAGATAAGATGGATCGGTGGCCAGCAACGAGACCAGGTGCCCACCCGCCGAGTGCCCACAGACAAACAACTCACTTGTGTTCCCACCGTATTTCGCAATGTTTTCGCACGTCCACGCGAATGCTGCCGCGACATCTTCAATGTGGGCTGGGTGCTTCACCTTAGGGGAGAGGCGGTAATTGCAGATCACCATGCCGATGCCGCGTGACGCGAACGACTCGCCAATGCCGGCGTAAAGCGACTTGTCGCCCCACTTCCACGCACCACCGTGGACGAACAGCACGACGGGGAAGTTTTTGATCCCCTTCGGAACGTACACATCGAGCAGGTGCCGTTCCCTGTCCGCGTCGGTGCCGTCGCAGTACGTGAGGTCCTTGTGCTTCTCGACCGCGTACCCGACGGCTCGCGGCGCGGGTGCTTCCTCGAGCGCCCAAGTCTGTGAAGGGCTGGAAAACAAGGCCATCGAGAGCAAGCCAAGCACCACGTAAGAATTTGGATTCATGGAACAGTTCCACCGGGAATCGGCGTCGGTTTCAAGGGGCAAGGCATTATACCCTTGTACCCCAAACGGGTTGAAGCTCATCTCGGATTCAACTTGCGAACGCTGAGCAGTGGGGTAGACTTAGCGTGTCTCCCATCTCCAAATCTTCGGTTGTTCGATGCAATTAAGTCATTTCCAAGGTGCCCTATGGTTCCCAATCGTCCTCATCGGGGATTCACACTGATCGAGTTGTTGGTGGTGATTGCCATTATCGCAATCCTCATCGGGTTGTTACTTCCCGCCGTGCAGAAGGTTCGCGAGGCAGCCGCCCGCATGACCTGCTCGAACAACATGAAGCAAATCGGGCTTGCGACACATTCGTGCAATGATGGCCTCGGCGGGTTACCTCCACTCTCTTCACCTGATGGATGGACACCGACGACCGTCGCTGGTGCCGCTTTCAACGGAGCACCCTGGACATTCTTCAACTGGATTCTGCCATACATCGAACAGAACGCCGTCTATGCCGCGCAGACGAAAGGCCCGTCACCACCCAACGGCTATTGCGGCGGCCAGTACATGAAGCCAATCAAGACCTACATCTGCCCAACCGATATCTCGGTCACCAATGGCCTGAGCCAGACCACCACCGGGGGTGCCAACGGATTCGCGGTCGGATGCTACGCGGCCAACTACCTCGTGTTTGGCAACCCGGACGGCACAAGCGATGCCATTCGTGCCCAGGGCGTGGCGTCGATTCCCAAATCAATCCCCGATGGTCTCTCGAATGCCGTGTTCTTCGGCGAGACGTACGGGTCATGCAGTCTGTCCACGAGCCCGGCAGCCGCAGGTTCGGCGGCCTCGCTGTGGGCCGACGCCACGACACCCTGGCGACCCATCATGTGCCACAACACAGCGGGGAAAACACTGAACGCGGGATATGGAGCCTGTCTGATGTTTCAGGTGAACCCGATTCCGTTTGGAGGGTGCGATCCCAGCCGGGCACAGTCGAGCCATACCAACGGGATGGTGGTGGGATTGGGCGACGGGAGCGTGCGGTTCGTAACTCAGAACATCAGTCCTGCCACCTGGGCTGCCGCGTGCGATCCCCGGGATGGCGTACCCCTCGGGAGTGACTGGTGAGCTACCACATCCGGGCGGCATTCGTGAGCTTCGCGTTCGTGGTGGTCGGCTGTTCGGCCGACCCCGCGACGGCGTTGCCGGAAGTACACCCAACCAAAGGCGTGGTGAAACAGGCTGGGAAACCAGTTACGGGCGGGTTCGTGCAGTTCCAGGCAGAGAATGCCACTGGGGCCGATCACCTCATCTCGGGTGAGGTTGGTCCCGATGGCACCTTCGTGTTGACCACGTCGCACGCACTGGATCGGAACGCGGATCGTAAGAAGGGCGTGCCAGCCGGGAGGTATCGAGTGACATACTCAGCGGTCCAGGGCGATCAAACGGCCGGTCGGCCAACCCCGCCGGTTCAACTTCCGCAACTCTTCACGGTGGAAGCGGGCGACAACAACCTCACCATCGATGTGCCTGCAAAGAAGTGACGGGCGCGCCGCTTTCGCGCGGCCGCCCCGAATCCGAGTGCCGCAACCGCGATCCCAAGAACCATCGCTGGCTCCGGCACCGGCACAATGGGGGTGAAGTTCACGAAGATCGCCCCAGTGCCGTCGCCAGTGACGGAGAACGAATCCGCCGCAAAGCCGATGGTCGAGAAGTTCGATTGATTCGTGATAATGGGGCCGGTGGGATTCCCGGAGACCCCATCCGCGATCTTGAAGCTGTAGGGTTGATTGAGCGTCAGAAACTCCCGGTCCCTGAGCTGGGAACCTTCCCATTCAGCCCAGTATGAAGGCGAGTTGCCGGAAGTCCACTTTTTTCCGGGGTCCATTGCTTGAATTCACCAACTGCACCAGCAGTA
>Ga0105048_10004674_pt1 | contig 22192 bp, 20 predicted proteins | sample MAT05_FD_78382 | JGI IMG/M metagenome (GOLD analysis project Ga0105048, IMG submission 78382) | Freshwater microbial communities from Lake Fryxell liftoff mats and glacier meltwater in Antarctica - MAT-05 | ecosystem: Environmental > Aquatic > Freshwater > Ice > Liftoff microbial mat | place...
ATCGCGGAAGATGCCACGGATATCGGGACCGTCACTGGCGACGTTGTTGGCCAAATTCGAATCACTGATCCCGGCTGGCGGCGTCACCGAAACCACGTTGGAGATCGGCAATTCCGGTCCTTGGGTGGGCAGAACGCTGAACGTGAACGTGACGGAGCTGGCGATTGGCAGGTCGACGCGGGTGTCGATGCCACCTATGCCATCGGTCGGGCAATACGCTTGGCCCGGGCAAGACCGCGCAAATTCTGGTTCGGATTGCCTGTCAGGAACTGGAAGCATTTTTATCTGGGCGACCTAGAAGCCGTAGCGAGCGCATTAAACATAAAGCTGTTGGCCGGCCAACAGAACAAGAAGCGCTTTAGGGATCCCGATAGCATTGTCAATCCGAAGCGCGAATTAAAGACCCTCACGAAAGACGAATACACACAGGTCAGCGGCTCAAGGCTAATTGGCCGGCATCTAAATCTTGATAATACGCGCTCACGCAGTTTTGCTCACCTCGTTAGCGCGATTCGGAAATCGGCATATTCGGACTGAACCCGCGTAGGTTGGCTTCGCGAGTAGAGTGGAACCCGCCGCCATGCTTCACCATGCGTATTCCTCCGGTCGCCGCGCGGGTACGGTTGACCGGGCGGCGGAATCCACGCAACGTGCTTGGCGGTGAAACCGGAAACTGGCGTGGCGTGCGTTCCGCCCTATTCGCTAGGATTTCAGGGTTCTATGGTCATGGGGGTAAAGCGGATAAAACCGGAGATAGAGCGGTCGCGATAGACGCCCATTCGCGCGACTAGGGTGCCCTGCGCATTTCGAATTTGCGTAGGCCAGGGATCGGTCTGTACGGCAGCGAATTTTTTCCATGCGCGTCGCTTTTGGTAGCGTCCACAGCGCGGAGAAGCGTTCGATGCTGGACCAGGCGAAAAGTGTGAATATCCACACGCCACCTTCCAAGTGCAGCGCTTGCTGCGCGGTGCGCACAAAGTCGAGATGCAAAGCCCGGCCTTGAACCACGCGTCCCAAGAAGGAAAGCCCGCGTGTCCTTCCATCGACACGTCGTGAATCAGGATCTCCCGAGCCAGATCATCCTGGAAACCTCAGTTGACCGCTTCTCGATAGCTAGCTAGGACTACTGCGGCTCCGGTGGCACGCCACTGGGCAGCACATTGGTGCCGGGATCAACGATCACCGTTTCGTAAGTTCGTCCGGGCGGTGGGCGATCGGTGATATTCCATTGCCCGCGTTCGTCTTTCCACTTGTACAACGGTGGCGACGTGTTGGCGCTCGGCCGCTGCGCACGCAGCGCAGCGGGCAGCGTTTCTGGGGCGTAAGTCCACCACGCCCACGCGGCGCCCAATAGCAAAGCCAGCACCAGCAAGGCCAATGGCCAGCTGATGCCGGTTTGCGCGCGCCGCATGGATTTGCCTACGGCGTTGGTGCTGGCACGCTGGTGCAGCGCTCCAGCATCTCGCGCGTCGCTTTCAGCTGCGGCGCGCGCTCCTCAGCCGTCATTGGCCGACGTTTGCCAGCTTCTTCGATCTCCAACTGCGTGTTGGAGCTCTCCAATAACCGCAGGTTCTTGCGCAATTGTTCACAGCGCGCAATTTCTTCCGGATCGGCAACCGCCGCAAGCGGCCCCACCTCAGGCTTGGCGGGGCCTTTGCGCAGCGTCAATTCTTCCGCTGCGGCAGGTGTGTCTGGGCTGGTTGAGTAATGCACGGTGCCGTTCTCATCCACCCATTTGTACATCTTGGTTTGTTTAGGAGGCACTTGGGCAACGGCAAAGTTGCACAAAGCCAGGGAAATCATCAGAAATACAGTCATCAAGCGCATATTGCAGTACTCCAGAAAGACCATCCACGCCCCGCAGTTATACAATGCGCGTCCGCGGCGGTCGCTATCCGCCATCGCAAAGTTGATCGATGAATGAAGTTGAGCCACCAACCAGGCGGCGTCCGCCTGGAATTTACCTGCTGCCCAACCTGCTAACGACCGGCGCGCTGTTTTCTGGCTTCTATGCGATCGTTGCCGCGATCAATGGCCAGTTTGTGCCGGCGGTCACCGCGGTGTTCGTCGCCGCCTTGTTTGATGGCCTGGACGGCCGCGTGGCGCGCATGACCAACACGCAAAGCGAGTTCGGCGTGCAGTACGACAGTCTGTCCGATTTGATCAGTTTTGGCTTAGCACCGGCGCTGGTCGTTTATATGTGGGCCTTGGCCGGCTTGCGCGAGTACGGCAATTTCACCGGCAAACTGGGCTGGCTCATCGCGTTTCTCTACACCGCGTGCGCCGCCTTGCGATTGGCGCGCTTCAATACGCAGGTTGGACATAGCGACAAACGTTTTTTCACCGGCCTAGCCAGCCCGGCAGCGGCAGGGTGTTTGATGGCTTTCGTCTGGGCGATGGAGAACTTCGCGCTGATCGGCGGCAATGTGCGGTGGATGGCGCTGCTGCTGACCTTGAGCTTGGCTTTGCTGATGGTCAGCCGCATTCCTTATTACAGCTTCAAGGTGTGGCCCGAAAAAGTCCCTTTCTTCTGGATCTTGGTCGTCGTGATTGCCATCGTCCCGGTCGCCGCGCATCCGCCGTCCATGCTGTTGGCGATCGGACTGGTATACGTCGCTAGCGGTCCTAGCATGTGGGCCTGGCGCCGACTGCGCCGTCGCGCCGCTCCGCCAGCCCCGGGGGCCGCGCCGTGAGTGCCGCCGCCGCCCTCATCCCGGTGCGTACCGGTTTGGCGCGGATCGGACCCGAAGAAGTCGGCATCCTGGCCGATTTCAGTCAAGCCTTTGCAGCATCCCTGGATGTAGGCGAAACCTTGCGTAAGGCGGTGGTGCAAATTGCCGACCACATGAACGCCGAAGCCGCAGCGGTGTTTCTGACCGATCCACAAGCCGGCGATATTGTCTGCCGAGCTTGCGCTGGGCCAGTCGACGTGGTGGGTTTGCGCGTGCAAGCTGGACGCGGCATTGTTGGCCGCACCATTGCCGAAAATCGCGTGCAGATGGTCCGTGATACGCGTAACGACCCCGATTACTTAGGCGATCAACGCGGTTTCCAATCGCGCTCAATCCTCTGCGCGCCGCTCGATACCGCCGATGGCGCGATTGGCGCGCTGCAAGTGCTGAATAAACGCGATGGCGCCTTGTTTGATACGCACGATGCCAATGTTTTGCGTTTATTGGCGGTGCCGACTGCGCTGGCGCTCAATAATGCGCGGCTGATGCGAGAATTGGTCGAACAAAATCGCATCAAACGCGAGTTTCAACTGGCTAGGCAGATGCAAAAAACCCTGCTGCCAGCGCGCCGACATAATTTCCCGATTACTGCGCTGAATTTGCCGGCGCGCGAAATTTCCGGCGATTTTTTCGACTTTTTCGATCTGCCGGATGGGCGCATCGCGTTTTGCATTGGTGATGTGGCCGGCAAGGGCATGGATGCGGCGCTATTGATGGTGCGCGCATCAAGCTGCCTGCGTTGGGTCGGCAAAGATGGCACAGCGCCGGGTGAATGGCTGAGCAAAGTCAATCGCGAGTTGGCATCGACCGTCACCCGTGGCATGTTTGTTTGCGCCGTGGCCGGCTATTACGATCCGCATACCAGCATGATCGAATTGGCTAATGCCGGTTTTCCGCCGCTCTTACTGCGCCGTGGCGATCAGACCATGCGCGAGTTACGCGCCGACGGTCCACCACTCGGAATTTTGGGCGATTTTGGCTATAGCAGCGAAAGCATGGCGCTCGCCGGTGGCTGTTTGTACGCGTTTTCCGACGGGGTTACCGATGTGCGTGGTGCGGATCGCAAACCGATTGGCATGGAAGGCGTGCGTCAATTGATCGACCGCGTGTCGGGCTTGAGCCCGCGTGCGCGGGTACGCGCGATGGTCGGTACCTTGCGAAAAATGTCATTGGCCGACGACACCACGCTGATGCTGATTGCCGACGACGGCGCGGCCTCGCGTTACCTGGGTGGTCTGGCCGGCTCCAGCGATCCGGAAAATCTGCGTCTGGTGCGCCGCAAAGTGTCCGAAGTGGTCAAACAATTGGGCTTTAACGATGAACAACGCCAGCGCATCGTTCTGGCGATCGACGAAGCCGTCGCCAACGTTATCCGCCATGCCTATCAAGGTTGCTACGATGGTCGCGTCGAACTGTCCGTGTGGTTAGACCACGACGCGGTGCGTTTTGAACTACGCGATTATGCGCAGCCGGTGGATCCGGCTAAGATCAAACCGCGCGATCTGTCCGAATGCCGCCCCGGTGGACTGGGCATTAATCTGATTGACAGCGTGATGGATCGTTGGGTTTTTCAACGGCCCGAGGATGGCACTGGTAATCTGCTGACTATGATCAAGCGCCTGCCATGATCAACCCTACCTATTCGTATCTATCCAGGAGCCAAACGTGAGCGATGTGAACGACTGCTCGACCGTAGACCAACTCGGCGTGCGCCTGCTGCGGGTACGCGGTGAGGTGGACTTGTCCTGGTCGCAAAAACTGCGCAAAGCAGTGTTAGAGGCATTGGCTACCGGCCGCCACGTGGCGATCGATTTGTCGCAGGTCAGCTACATCGATTCATCCGGAATCGCTGCATTAGTTGAAGGTTTTCAAAATTCGCGTGGCAAGAGCCAGCGTTTTAGCCTGGTCGCGGTCAGCAAACCGGTGCATGCGGTGCTCGAATTGGCGCGGTTAGATCGGGTATTTCCGATTTTTGCGACGCTGGAAGACGCGGTGAAGTGATGCCGGCTCAAGTCGCCTCTGAGCCTGATCGGTCTTAGCCGAAGCGGCAAAAGTGGCAAAGGCAGCGGAGTTAGCTCCGCTCTACGAAAAGCGGAGCACGCTTCGCGCTGAGGTTTCTAGGTTCAATGAGCTCCCTCTACAACGGCATCTCCAATTTCGGCCGCGGCACCATGCGGATGGTCGATGAACTCGGCTATTTCGGTGCCTTGTTGATCGAAACTTTTTACTACACCTTCTTTGGGTGGCGGGAAGCTCAGCCGTTGCGGATCAAGGCGGTGTTTGAGCAGATCAGGCAGATCGGCGTCGATGCGGTGCCGATCGTCGCACTGCTCGCGGTGACCATTGGTTTGTCGTTAGCGATCAACGGCATCGCGCAGTTGGAGCGTTTCGGCGCGGAGAGCGCCATCGTTGTCGGGTTAGGAATCGGGGTGACGCGTGAATTTGGGCCGTTGATCACCGGCATCGTTATCGCCGGTCGCACCGCGTCGGCGCTGGCGGCGCGCATAGGTTCGATGAGTGTTTCGCAAGAAGTGGATGCGCTGCGGGTGATCGGCGTGGAGCCAGTGCGTTATCTGGCCGCGCCACCGATGATTGCCGCGATTGTGATGATGCCCTGCCTGACGCTGATCGCCGATTTTTTTGCCATCGTTGGCGGCGCGCTGTATGCGTTATCGGCAGTCGATATGAGTCTGTCGGGCTTTTTGTATCAATGCCTGATCGTGCTGGAACCCTGGGACATCAACCAGGGTTTGATCAAAAGTGTGGTGTTTGGGGTGTTGATCGTGCTGATCGGCGTGGCCACCGGATTCTCCGTCAGCGGCGGCGCCGAGGGTGTAGGACGCGCCACCACCCGCGCCGTCGTCTTGAGCATTTGCGCCATTTTGGTCGCCGACATGGTGTTCAGCTTCTTCTTGAATCGCTAATAACTCCTACTTCAGCGCGTAGTCCACCACCTCCAGCAAGGCGTTCACGCCGATCGGCAAAGCGCCCTTGTCGAGGAAGAACTTTGGCGAATGGTTAAACCTAGAAACCTCAGTTGGGCGGGGTAGAGTGTGCGGTTATGGGTGTGCAGGGCATAAGCGCAATGAGGGTGAAAGCCGGCAAGCTTGCGCGGCATGCCGCGCGCCGGCTTGAACGGCTGGCGGCTACGCCGCCAGACCGGGGGAATGGTTGCTCCATTCCAACGAGTTGCAACGCAGCCATGCGCAGCCAGAACCGTGCAATCTGCCCCGTAGCGTACTCACCCAACTGGTGAACGAGTCAATCTGCTGAAAGGCGAAAAGAATCATCGAGCTACGCCACTCGACAGCGGTCAACTGAGGTTTCTAGGTTAAAGGGCGCGCTGCGCACGTCTGGGTCTTTGGGCGTGGAGCCGACGAAAAAGTAAAAGCCGGATACGGTTTCCGCGAAGTAGGCGAAATCCTCGGCGACCGTGGACATCGGGATTTCGATGATTTTGTCTACGCCAGCGCTGGACGTAGCCTTTGCGTCAACGCTACATCGTTGTGTACTCTGGGCGAAGCTCACCGTCGCGCTGGCGCCGTGTGCTCGGCGATTTGCTGGATATCCGCGTAGATGGCATCGCGCGTGCTGGTTTCGAAACTGCGCACCGTACCGATCATCTCAACCGAATCAGGAATGATGTTGTAGCGAATGCCCCCTTTAACCTAAGCCGGACGAGCCGGAACCAAACACACAAAAGGCTTCGCATAATTTGTCAAGACTGAACTGGTTAGTGACTAGAAACCTCAGTTGACCGCTTCAAGTCAACTGAGGTTTCTAGGTTTAATTGCGCCGACCGAAACGACCGCCGGTGACGCCCATCAACATCGCGGTGTGCCATCGTGGCCACAGGCGTGCATCACGCCCACAGTTTCGCCACGAAAGCTCGTCTGTGCGCGTCTCCCGATTACCCAATGCTGGATGCTGATGAAAATCGCGTCGCCAAGGGTTCACCCAAAATGATTAACCCGAGTTGGCCGTCAGTTCGATTTGGTCTAAACGTACAGTGATGGTATTGGTGGGCACACCGCGCGCGATTTTGATTGGTACCAGTCGCTGGATTAACACTGAGGAATCAATCTCGCGAAATTCCGTGCGCATTTGGCGGTCTGGAAAGGTTAATGGCACCAAACGTGGGTACAAACGCGACTGTAGTGATTGCCCAGACACTGCGGCAATTTCACCATTGCTCAGTTCAACCAGCGAACCGGTCGGGTACACACCCAAAGATTGCACAAAAGCCTCGACGACTTCGGCTGGGTATTTGATATCTCGATCCTGATGGAGCGCCTGCTGCGCGTATTGTAAGGTGTGCTCTGGGCTGTAACTGCGCTTACTGCATAAGGCGTCAAAGGTATCGGCAATCTGCAACATGAAACCCATCAGTGACACCCGTTCTCCACGGATCTGGCGTGGATAACCATTACCATCATGCTGTTCATGGTGATGTAAGATCGCCAACAACGCATCCGGATCCATAAACTCACTTTTGCGCAGAAAATCCAGACCCACTAATACATGTTCGCGAATTTGCTCTTTGCCCGTTGGGTCCTTGGTTTCGCGATCAATGTAATAGTTCTGACCTAGCCGCCACATCCCGATATCAAATAACCACGCTGCTTTCGCGAGCGCTAACAGAATTTCCGGCGGAAATCCTAAGAATCGGGCAAATACAATCACTATCGCGCAGCAATTCAACGGATGACTGGTCGGATAAGGATCAGTACGGCGCTGCGCTGCCAGCCACATTGCCGCATCGGGACTGCGCACCACGCTTTCAATGACCGGCTCGACCGCATTCTCGATCTCTTCAACCGAAATCGGTTTATCGGCCTTCGCGCGCGCAATACATTGATTAACCACAACGCGTGCCTGTTTCCACACCGCGCGCGCGCGCGGCAGTTCTTTCGCCAGTTCAATGGCAGTTGGATAGATAACCGGCATTAAGATGGGCCGGCCGTGCTCGCGCATACGGCGAAACCCCAAGGCATTCAGGCGCTCCAAAGCCGCGCCTTTGACCATGGGTTCGAGATAACTGTAATTGACCCGACGGTGCGACATCACACTGCGTTGTTCGTCGATAAAAACATGCTGGCAATAGCGGTTAACTTCTTCGATATCCTCTGCTGTATTGACCAGAAAGCCTTGCATGGTGTACGGCGTATCCAGCCAAGAGCAGTCCAGTCGGCACACATACATGCCAACCTTGAGCCGCGTAACGAGTACTTTGGTCTCGACAACTTCGGTCTGCTGCACTAATGCCCCCTGAAAAACACATTCACTGTGGTCAGATTAGCAAACGCGCGTGACCATCAGTTCAAATTTTTGCGACCATCGCCCACTGCCCGCTACGATGAGAGCCATCGCGCATGGCTTGTTGCAGTTTGCTCGATTCGTTCAGCGCAAATGTGCCAGCATGCTCGCCGTTTCAGCGCTAGTTTCACCCGCCCATGCACCTTGACACTTTGCCCAGTCTAGCCCGCGAGTACTGGCAGGCGTTTGCGCATTCGAAGCCAGGGCTGGCTTTTGATCAAGCAATCCCGCGCCACACCCTGCACGTCGCGGCCTTGCGCATCGATAGCCAGGCGCTGGCGCGTTACCGCGCGTTTGTGGGCAGCAGCGAGGCGCTGCCTCTGGCCTATGCCTACGTATTGGCGCAACCAGCGCATTTTCACCTAATTAATCAGCCGGATTTCCCCGTGCGCTGTGTCGGATTGGTGCACGCCGAAAACCATACGCGGCGTCTGGGTGACGTGGATCTGAGCCAGCCCATTGCCTTGTCGGTCAGTGTCAGCGGGGATCGTGTGCGTCGTCGCGGCCGCGAATTCACGCTGCGCACGCTGATCCAGCAGCACGGTCAAACCTTGATCGAAATGGATAGCGGATGTTTCACCCGTGTGCGTGGCGCCCCACGCGCTGGCAGCGCCAGCGAGGCAGCGCCTGCGGCCGTGCACGCGGGCGAACGCATCGCGCAGTTGCGTTTCGCCGCTCATTTTGGTCGCCGCTATGCGCGCGTGTCCGGCGATTACAATCCCATTCATCTGGCGGGTTGGCTGGCCCGTCCGTTTGGCTTTCGACGCGCCATCGCGCATGGCGTTGGAAGCATGGCGCGCATCGATGCCGAGCTTGGCCGTTTATCGGGCAACGCCACGCGCGAACTGACCATCCGCTTCCGAAGGCCGGTCGAATTGCCTTGCGAAACCAGTTTGCATCGTTGCGCTGATGACACCGACGCTTATGTGCTGCTCGACGCCCAAGGCCGCGAATTATTGAGTGGCGTGCGTACGAGTTAGGGAAGCTCTGAACGAGTTGTCATTGCGAGCGGCGCGAGCCTCGCAATCACGAGTCAGCAGCCTTTAGCCGCGAGCGCAGCGTATAAAATACAAAACCCGCCACATAGGCGGGTTTCGATAAATCGTTCTGCTCGAGCTTGAGTGCGGTTATTAAAATGCCAGCAGCCAAATCGCTCCGCTTATTTGATCTTGTACTCTTTGTATTCGACGTGCTTGCGCACCACCGGATCGTACTTCATGAACGACAGCTTGTTAGGCGTCGTCTTTTTGTTCTTCGTGGTGGTGTAAAAATGACCGGTATTGGCGGTCGATACCAGCTTGATCTTATCGCGCATGATCTATTGCTCCTGATCAGACTTTTTCGCCGCGGGCGCGCAAGTCGGCAATTACTGCTTCGATGCCATTCTTGTCGATCGTACGCAGGGCAGCCATCGACAAGCGCAACCGTACAAAGCGGTTTTCGCCGACCACCCAGAAACGATGCCATTGCAGATTAGGCAAAAAACGACGACGCGTCTTGTTGTTCGCGTGCGAAACGTTATTGCCCGCCAGGGGGCGCTTCCCGGTTATTGCACAAACGCGCGCCATGGTTCACCTCATCCAAGTTGAGTTTCGCCCCGGGTGGGGCCGAAAGAGCCGTGCTTTATAGCCAATCGCAGAGCGCCATGCAAGCACCGCGGTGATTTGCGGGTGCGAGTCAAACTGATGTGTGCGGCAAAGCGACGTCATCGCGAGGCCTGCCTGACCGCTGACCACGCCTATGCGGAAGGGCTCCTGAGCAGGCCGTGGCGATCCAGCGGCCGTGCCTGGGTTGCCACAGCACGTGCGCACAGTTCGCGGATGATTGCTGCTGCTCGCGGCGCGTGCCTCGCAATGACGAATTAAAAACTTACGATATCCGTTCATGGAGAGTGCCGGTCGCACCTGTCGAAGCCCTGACTCACGATTGGATCACCACATCAAACATTCGACCATCAATCAATATTTGCCCGTCGATGTCCTGTCAGCATAGGGTTCGCAGCCGAGGACTTCGTATGGCCTATTTGCTTGATGCGCACTTGCCGGACCAGCGCAAACCTATCGAGAGATCTCAGCCGGCAGAACTGAGTCGTTTGCTGTTGACCCGCGCCAGCGCCGCGCAACTGGCTCCGGCTTTGTTAGTCAGCGAGAACATCAGCATCGGCGCCTGCGTGCACCTGATGAAAGCGCGCCACGTCAGTTGTGTGTTGGTGAGTGACAGTAGCGGCGACTTGGCGATCGTCACGCGCACCGATCTGCTATACGCCTTGGCACTGGAGCAGCGGTGGCCCGATGAGCCTATCGCACCGTTGAAGCGCTCTCCGTTGATTGCGGTGGAAAGCCACGAAGTGCTGTTTCAAGCGCTGTTGCGGATGACCAGCCACCGCGTTGAGCGCGTGGTGGTGCGTGAGGGTACGCGCATCCTCGGCACGCTGGGTTTGAGCGAGGTGCTTAGTCACTATTCCAGCCAAGCACAACTCATTGGCCTGCACCTGGAGCGTGCCGAGAGCATTGCCGAGATCAGCGCCGCGGCTCGCGGCCTGACCGATGTTTTGGCTAACTTGCATGCCCAGGGAGTGCATATGAGTTACCTAATGGATTTGCTCAGCGCGTTGAACTCGCGGTTGATGGGCGCCTTGTTTGATGCGCTGGTACCGGCGGCAGTGCGCAGCAAACTGTGCCTTTTGGTGCTCGGCAGTGAAGGCCGCAGTGAGCAGTTGATGAAGACCGATCAGGACAACGCGTTGATCCTGGCTGATGACCTGGACTGGCCGCAAATCGAGCAGGTCTGCGGTGAGTTTTCCGCGGCGTTACAAGATTTGGGTTATCCACCGTGCCCTGGCAAGGTGATGGTCAACAACAGCGCGTGGCGGCTGCGGCAGAGCGAGTGGATGGCGCGCGTGACTGACTGGAGTCAAAACTACGATGGCAGCGCGCTGCTGGAGTTGGCGATTTGCCTGGATGCGCGGCCCATCGCCGGTAACGCGGCCCTGTTTGGCCCGCTGCAAAGCCAGCTGCTGAGCCTGGCTGGCAACGCTGGATTGCTGCGTCAGTTGGCGGCGCCGGTGCTGGGATTCGCCACGCCGTTGACCTTATTTGGCAAACTCAAAGCGGGTGAGTTTGGTCTGGACATCAAAAAGGGTGGCATCTTCCCGATTGTGCACGGCTTGCGAGTGCTGGCCTTGCAAGCCGGAATTGCCGATACCAACAGCTTTCGGCGTGCAGAGCAGCTAGTTGGCATCGGGGTCATGCACCGCCACGATGCCGACGACCTCCTGCAGGCGCTCAGTGTGTTCTTGCGTCTGCGTTTGGGTGATCAGCTGCGCAAACTGAACGCCGATCAGCCCTTCGATAATCAAATCGACGTCAAAGCCTTACGCAAGCTAGATCGCCAACTGTTGCGCGAGGCTTTGCATGTCGTCAACCAGTTCAAGGACTTTATCGCCGCGCGCTTTTCCCTGATTTAGTTTTCGAGGCGCTCAAAGGCGCCGATATCAACGACGCGCAGTTGATCACCGTTGCCATCACTGACACGCGGCGCGCCGGCAAAATCGAGGCGTTCGCGGCTGGCGCGATTGTCGCCAGCGTCAATACCGACCGAACCCGCCGCCAATTGCCAAGTGCCGGGGACAAAACTCGGCATTGCAGACAGATTACTGCGTAGTTGGCCCGCGTATTCGCATAAACCGGTGTAGGCGCCCGCCGCACCGATCGCATTATTGTTTTGTACGATAGGCGGCAACAAATCGGAGAAATCGCCGCAATCGATCGCGCTGCCGCCCACACCGGCAATCACCAGATTGTTGATAATGCGGGCGCGGTAGTCGTCGCCGTCGGCATGCACGCCTGAACCCACCTCCGCTTGATTGGCGACGATGGTATTGCCAATCAAATCGGGGCCACGCGATCCAAACAGAATCAACCAATGCACGCCACCGCCATGGCCCGGTTCCTGCACCCGGTTTTGCACAATCACATTATTCTCAATGCGCGCCTCGCTGCTGCCGTGGATGGCGATGCCACCACCCGCGAGCCGCGCTTGATTGCCTTCGATCCAGTTGCCGACGACCTGGGTTGCACCCGCGTCAAACAGATAAATGCCGCCGCCGCTGCTGTAGCGACTCACGGTGTTATTGGAAATCCGATTGGCGCGGATTTCCACCGCAGCAGATGCGCTAACGCCGATGCCACCACCGCCGCCAGCGCCATTGCCCGCCGCCCAACTCCGGTTGCCGCTAATGTCATTGCCGATCAAAACCGCGCCAGCGCTATTGACGATGGAGACGCCGTGACCGCGGCTACCGCCGATGTTGTCGCGCACCCAGTTGTTGCGCAAAGTCGGCGAGGCGCCGTCGATATGCACGCCGCCAGCGTTTTGCGCATGTGCGCCACCGGTGATCGTAAAACCCTCCACCAGCACCGTGCCTCTGGACGCGCCGCGCTGAATGGTGAGCACGCTGCCCAGCTGATCACCGTGCAAGATTGTGCTTACCGGCCCCGCAACACTGCGCAAGCTGATTGGCCGACCGCCAAGAACCAGCCGTTCGCGATATACACCGGGCATGACCAGAACCGCATCAAACGCCGCCGACGCATCGATAGCGGCTTGAATGGTTGGCAGTTCGGTGGGCACAACGCGCACACGCTGCGCACAAAGTGAGGAAGTCAGCGACAGCAGCAGGCAACACAGGGCAAGGCGCATGGCGAGGAAGGCGTTAATTGGGGAACGCCAGCATCGCCATTGCCCGGCGCGACCGCAGTGGCCAAACGCCGCGACTCTTTGTAGGAAATTTCCTACATCACCGGCGCTTCTCGCGGCGCGAGGCGCCGGTGAGCAGCATCAGATCAAGCTCAGCCCTTAACCCACTGGCCGAGTGCCGCCAAACCATTGTCTCGGGCGCGTGCGGCGACGGTGGCTTGCGCTCGTGCGACGTTGCCGACTATGTCTTTGGCCCAGATGTTCAACGCGGCGGTCTGCATGGCGCGGCCGTAGGAAAAGGTCAACGGCCACGGGTGTCCGCCGATCAGATTCATCGCATTTAGATGCGCCGTCGCGGCTTCGTCACTCTGGCCGCCGGACAAGAAAACGATGCCCGGAACCGCGGCCGGCACTGCTGCACGCAAACACATCAGCGTGGCTTCGGCCACTTCGTCAACATCGGCTTGCTCATCGCAATCCTTACCTGAGATCACCATGCTGGCTTTCAGGATGGTGCCTTCCAGAAACACATTGTGTTCGTACAAAGCGCTATAGAGCGAACGCAAGGTGGCTTCGGTGACATCAAAGCAGGTCTCGATATCGTGATCGCCGTCCATCAATACTTCCGGCTCAACCATCGGCACGATGCCGGCTTCCTGACAGAGCGCGGCATAACGAGCCAGCGCATGGCAATTGGCGTCAATACAAGCCGCCGACGGCATGTCCTCACCGACGGTGATGACCGCCCGCCATTTGGCAAATTTTGCGCCCAAACCGGCGTACTCTTTTAGACGCTCGCGCAAGCCATCCAAACCCTGGGTGATCTGTTCACCCGGAAAACCGGCCAGACCCACTGGACCCAAGTCCACCTTGATGCCCGCCAAAATGCCCGCCTGGGCCATCACATCCACAAAACGCTTGCCGGCTTTGGTCGATTGCCGCAGGGTTTCGTCATACAAAATGGCACCAGAAATGTGCTCACCCAAGTTCGGCGTGGTCAACAACATCTCTCGATAGGCACGCCGAGTTTCTTCAGTGCACTCCAAACCCACGCCATCAAAGCGCTTTTTGATGGTCTTGGCCGATTCGTCGATGGCGATAATGCCCTTGCCGGGCGCGACCATCTGACGTGCAACGTCAGCGAGATCAGCGATGTCCATGAGTAACTCCGAAGCTGGTGGAAGATGGCCGGCAAGTATACCCGCGAGGCACCGGAAAGCAGGCTTTCGTAGCGGCGGCCCTCGGTACTGGGCGTTCGCACTAAATATGACAGTGGCGGACAAACGAGTTGATATGCTGCGGCATTCCTAAAGGTGCAGGAGTTTGTCTTGAACCGCTATTTATTGCCGCTCGCTGCGTTGCTGTTGTTGGCTGCCTGTGGCGAGACGCCGCCGCCCGCCGCACCGCAGGCCAAATCAGAGCCTGCTAAGACCGAAAGCACTGCCGATTCGCCCAAATTGCCGGATTCACCCGCCACCGAGGCGGCGATCAGCGCCGAAGATCTGGCGGCACACATTCAGATCTTGGCCTCGGACGAATTTGCGGGTCGACAGCCGGGTGGCCCTGGTGAGCGCAAAACCGTTGCCTATTTGACTCGCGAGTTCAAGCGCTTGGGACTGGCGCCGGGTAACGCCGGAACCTATGTGCAAGAAGTGCCGATGATCGAAATCACCTCGGAGCCGACCGGGCCACTGAAAATCGACTACGCCGACGGCAGCAGTGACAGTTTGGCAATGGGCGATGAAGCCGTCGTGCAAACCCTGCGCGAGGACCCGCGCGTTGAGGTCACCGCGAGCGATTTGGTGTTCGTCGGTTTTGGCGTGAACGCGCCGGAACTCAATTGGAACGACTACGCGGACATCGACGTCAAAGGCAAAACGGTCGTCGTGCTGGTCAACGACCCTGGATTTGAAACCGGCGATGCTGAGCTGTTCCGCGGCAAAGCAATGACCTATTACGGTCGCTGGACATACAAGTACGAAGAAGCCTTGCGCCAAGGCGCCGCAGCGGCGTTGATCGTGCATGACGATGCCGGCGCGGCGTATGGTTGGGAAGTGGTACGCAATAGTTTTGGCGGCGCCGAGTTCGATCTACCGCACGCCGCCGGCGCTGAGCAAGTTTTGGCGATTCGCGGTTGGATCACTACGGCAGCCGCAACGCGGGTGTTTGGCAAATTGGGTTTGGATTTTGCGTCCTTGCGCAGCGCGGCCAATGTGCCTGGATTCAAGGCGCGCGCACTGGATGCAAAAGCCAGCGTGGGCGTGACCAGTCAGGTGCGCAAAGCGCAATCCTCGAATGTGGTTGGTTTGTTGCGCGGCAGCGAAACGCCAGAAGAGGTGATTATTTTCACCGCGCATTGGGATCACCTGGGGCGTAATTTCCAAACCCCCGGCGATGGCATTTTCAACGGCGCAATCGATAACGCCACCGGCGTGGCGGCCATGCTGGAACTGGCTGAAGCTTTTGCCAAATCGCCGACGCCACCGAAACGCAGTTTGATGTTTCTGTCCGTCACGCTAGAAGAATCGGGGCTGCTCGGTTCCAAACACTACGTGCAAAATCCATTAGTGCCGCTTAAACAAACGGTGGCGACGTTCAATATGGACGCCATTCAAGTGATTGGCAAAACCCGTGATGTCGTCGTGATTGGCTATGGCAATTCAGAACTGGAAGACATCTTGCGGCGCCACGCGCAAGCGCAAGGACGCATCATCGTGCCCGAGCCCACGCCAGAAAACGGCTTCTATTACCGATCGGATCATTTCAACTTCGCGCGTGCCGGCGTGCCGTCCTTGTACGCAAAAAATGGCATTGATCACGTCGAAAAAGGCGAGGCCTACGGTCGCCAGCTATCGGCCGATTACGTAGCCAAGGCGTATCACAAACCGGCAGACGAGTTCGATCCGAATTGGGATTTGTCCGGCAATGCGCAAGACGCCGAGTTAATGTATGCCGTGGCCCGCGATTTGGCCGACGGCGGCGCCTGGCCGCAGTGGAACGAAGGCAACGAGTTTCGCGCCGCCCGAGAGGCCATGTTGAAGCCATAGGCAATCCAAGCTAGCGGCCTGTCGGACTTTGCGCGTGAGATGCGTTGTGTGGCGCAACGCCGCAGACGCCGTTCAGACGCGCAACCCGAAGGGCCAAAAGCGCTTCTGGCGCACTCGCGATGAAAGTCCGACAGGCTGCTAGTCCCGTCTCCTCCTTGCTCAGTGGCCATCAATGATTCCGCACACCTCCACTGGCCGCTGGAAACTCGGTCTGAGCTTGGCGCTCGCCACGGCGCTGTTTTGGGCCACCTTGCCGGTGGCCCTGAAGGTGTCGTTAGAAGTGGTCGACGCTTACACATTGACTTGGTTTCGATTCGTATTTGCGATGCTGGCGCTGGGCGCCTTCATGGCGATACGCGGTCAGTTTGGCCAGTTGCGTGGCCTGCCCGCGCATAGCTGGGGATTGTTGGCGATCGCCGCGCTGGGCCTGATCGGCAACTATTTGGGTTATCTGTTCGGGCTGAAATACACCAGCCCGGCAAACGCGCAGTTACTCATTCAGTTGGCGCCCTTGTTGATGGCAGCCGGTGGTGTGTTTGTCTTCAAAGAACGCTTGGGAGCGGCGCAATGGGCCGGTTATGTGGCGGTTGCGATCGGTTTGTTGATGTTTTTTATCGAACAGCGCGAGCGCGCTGCCGCGCCTGAGACCTACGCCTTTGGCGGCATGCTGATCGTCGGCGCAGCGGCGACTTGGGCAGTTTACGCGTTGGTGCAAAAGCAATTGCTGCGCCGCTTGGACTCACAAGCGGTGTTATGGGTGATCTATGTCGCCGCTGCAATCTTGTTGTTGCCACTCGCGCAGCCGCGTCAGTTGCTCCATATCGACGGCGCGCATTGGCTGGCGATTCTCTATTGCGCGGTCAACACGATTGGCGCTTACGGCGCTTTTGCCGAAGCGCTGGCGCATTGGGAGGCCTCCCGCGTTAGCGCGATTTTAGCGCTGACACCCTTGCTCACCGTGGCGACCGTCGCCACCGTCGCCGCGTTTTTCCCAGCTGTCATCAGCGCCGAGCGCATCGGCACACTGGGTTGGATCGGCGCATTCTGCGTGGTAGCAGGCTCAGCCGCCGTGAGTTTGTTAGGTAAGCGACGGGTCTAGCACATGGTCGCGTGCCCCGTGCTTGCGCAGTGTTAGGCTGCCGTATCGCCCAGCCGAGGGAAAAACATGGCTCTGTGGAAAGATCCGGTGTCGCCGGCGCAATTGAACGCTTTCTCAAAAGACACCATCGGTGAGTTGCTGGGCATTGAGATCACCGAAGTCGGTGAAGATTTTGTGCGCGCCCGGATGCCGGTAGATAGCCGCACTCGCCAGCCTTACGGTTTGTTGCATGGTGGGGCATCGGTGGTGCTGGCGGAGTCATTGGGTAGTTTGGCGGGCGCGCTGGTCATCGCCGGTAGCGGCGCCGCGGTCGTCGGGCTGGATATCAACGCCAACCACCTGCGCGCCGTGCGCGAGGGCTGGGTGATCGGCACCGCGCGTGCGCTGCACATCGGGCGATCTACCCACGTCTGGGAAATCCGCATTGAAAACGAAGGCGGCGCCTTGGTCTGTATTTCGCGGTTGACGCTTGCCGTGGTGGCGAAAGTGCCGTGAGCGACCATCCATTTGACGCGCTGCGGCCGGAAACCGTGCTTGATGCCGTCGAGCGCATCGGCATTGCCTGCGATGGTCGATTGTTCGCGCTGAACAGTTTCGAGAATCGCGTCTATTTGGTCGGCCGCGAAGGCGCGCCGCCGCTGGTCGCCAAGTTTTACCGGCCCGGGCGTTTGAGCGACGCGGAAATTCTGGAGGAGCACGCCTTTCTCGATGAACTGGCCGCGGAGGAGTTGCCGGTCGCCGCACCGATTCGTGATCAGCAGGGCCGCAGTCTGGTGGAGATCGCCATTGCCGAGCGCGCATCCAGCGAAGATAGCAGTGGCAATGCCGCGGCTATTTATCGGGTGGCGCTGTTTCCCAAGCTCGCCGGGCGCGCACCGGAATTGGAATCGGCAGAACATCTGGAATGGCTGGGTCGATTAATTGCCCGGCTGCACCAAGTCGGCGCGCGCGGCCACTTCAAAAAGCGACCGGCTCTATCGATTGAGCGTTTAGGCGATGCGGGCCTAGCCGCCACTTTGGCTGGCCCTTTGCTACCCGACAATCTGAAACCGCGCTTTGCCAACTCGGTGGCAAGCCTGTTGGAGCGCGTGCGTGCTTGTTTCAAAGCCGTCGGTCCGTTAGCCAAACTGCGTTTGCACGGCGACTTGCACCCAGGCAATTTGTTGTGGAACGACGCCGGCCCGGCCTTTGTGGATTTTGACGACGCCTGCGAGGGCGCGGCTATTCAAGATCTATGGATGCTGCTACCCGGCGACGATGAGGGTCGGCAAAGCGCGCTTGGCGCATTGATCGAGGGTTATGAGGTCTTCCGCAACTTCGATTGGAACAGCGCGGCATTGATTGAGCCGCTGCGCGCTTTGCGCCTGATTCATTATGGTGGCTGGTTGTCCGCGCGTTTTGACGACCCGGCGTTTCCGCGTGCCTTTCCGTTCGCCGCCCAGGCGCGGTTTTGGGAAGAGCACTTGATCACGCTGGAGCAACAGGGCGAGCGGCTTTAGGTGGTGGTTGGTGGCGGTCACGCGGCTCGTGCAGCGCTGTGTGACTTTCGATTGTCACGCAGGTGCGAGTCTGATCCGCTCATCCATTTTTGGGGTGCAAAGCAACGCTTGGAGCATGCAAGAAACCCGGAAATGAAGGTGACCTGTGAGGGTTTTAGCCCTAGGGCGGACTAAGGTAGCCAACGCCGATGCGGTAGCTCAGGCACACCAGTTGACTCGCACCCGTCACGCAGGCCGCGCTGCAGCCCTTCACACGTCCATGGCATGCTGCGCGTCTTGCCCGATCGATTCTCTTTATGTCGCTGCGTCCTTTGTTACTGCCGGGTGTGCGCCAGCGCGAGTTCTGGTCCTGGGCCTTTTATGATTTTGCCAATTCCAGTTACACCACCGTGGTGTCGACGGCGGTGTTCAATGCCTACTTTGTTGCGACGGTAGCGGCCGGCAAGCCGTGGGCAACCTTGGCTTGGACGGCGGCGATTTCTTTAGCCGCCGCGGTGGTGATGGTGCTCGGCCCTTTGGCGGGTGCTGCAGCCGACGCTTCGGGCCGCAAAAAACCTTTTTTGGTGGCCAGCACGCTGGCCTGCGTGTTGGGTACGCTGGGTTTGATGTGGGTAGGCCCAGGGGATGTGGCACTGGCGATCGGTTTTGTCGTGCTATCGGCGGTCGGCTTTGGCCTGGGCGAGGGCCTGATTGCGGCGTGGTTGCCCTTGTTGGGTCGCCCGAACGCACTGGGTCGTTTGTCTGGCTACGGGTGGTCGCTCGGTTATGGCGGCGGTTTGGGCGCCTTGGCTCTGTGCTTGGGTTATGTGCAGGGCGCGCAAGCGCGGGGCGCAACGGCAGCGGAGTTCGTGCCGGTCTGCATGGCAATTACCGCGGTCTTTTTCCTGGTTGCCGCGTTACCGAGTTTTTGGGTGCTGGGTGAACACGCCGCGGCCAGCTCACCACGCGCGCCTAGCACCACCAGCCTAGTCGAACAGGCCTTTGGACGTTTGCGGCAAACCTGGCGCGAAGGCGCGCACCTGACCGATCTGCGCCGCTTATTGGTGGCCATTGCTGGTTATCAGGCCGGTGTAGCGGTGGTGGTCGCGCTCGCGGCGGTGTATGCGCAGCAAGCGATGGGTTTTGATACCGCCGATACACTCAAGTTGGTGCTGGCAGTCAATGTGACGGCTGCGCTGGGTGCCTTCGTATTCGGCTGGGTGCAAGATGCCATCGGCCATCGGCGCGCGCTGATGCTTTCTTTGTGGCTGTGGTTAGCGATGGTCTTGCTGGCCTACTTCGCCACCACTCGACCGCTGTTTTGGCTGGCCGCCAATCTGGCTGGCATCGCGATGGGCGCCTCGCAATCGGCCGGTCGCGCCATGATCGCTTATCTCGCACCGGCGGCGCGCGTCGCCGAATACTTCGGGCTGTGGAGCCTGGCGGTGCGCTTGGCGACCATCATCGGGCCGATCAGTTATGGTTTGGCCACCTACGTATTCGCCGGCAATCACCGCGCCGCGATGCTCTGCACCGGCGTTTTCTTCATTTTTGGCTTAGTTGTGGTGCGCGGCGTAGACGTGGAACGCGGCCGCCGCGCCGCTTTGGGCTAGCCCGCACTGCAACGCCGGCCAGCGGCATAGCGTAGATTCCACGACTTTACTGAAAGGCGACCCGCGCTATGCACGCTGCAGAGTTAATCGACACCGACTTGGCGCGTCGATTTCGCCGCGCGCAGTTTTTAATGAGCACGCCGCAGCACACCAAGCTGCCGGATGATGTGGGTCGCGAAATTGCCTTCGCCGGCCGATCCAATGCCGGAAAGTCGAGTGCGATCAATGCAATCACCGACCAAACGGGCCTGGCCCGAACCAGCAAAACCCCCGGCCGAACGCAACAACTGGTGGTTTTTGGCTTGGGGGAAAGCGAACGGCTGATTGATCTGCCCGGTTACGGCTACGCGCGCGTGCCGCTGGCGGTCAAGCGCGATTGGCATACGCTGATCGATTTATATGTCAGCGAACGAAAGTCCTTAGCCGGCATTGTCGTGGTCAGCGATATCCGCCACGCGCTGACCGATTTTGACCGGCAAATGCTGGCCTATTGCCAATCGCGAGATCTGCGCTGCGTCATTTTGCTCAGCAAGGCCGACAAGCTGAACCGCGGCCCGGCGATGGAAACGCAGCGTAAGGTGCTGGCCGAGATTGACGAGCTTGGTGTGCCCACCGAAGCGGTGATGTTCTCCGCGCCCAATAAAACCGGCGTAGCCGAGGCGCGCCGCGCGTTGGCGCTGCTGTTGGATCAGTAGGGCCGGGCCGTGCTGTGCGCGGATTCTTCCGCGCTCCAGCGGCAATCAGCGTTCGACCGATGAAGCGCAGGTCGACCCACCAAGGCTAGATCATCGCCATCGGCGCACGCGGTGCCTGCGGCGGGGTGGGAGGCATGGGTGGCGCTGGCGGGGCCGGCGGCGCGGGTGGCGCCAGGAATGCGCGGGTTTGTTCGGGTACGCTGATTTTCACTAGTTGTGGGACGCGATCGCGTTGCAGTTTCAACTCCACGCGCGCTTGGCCATGGCGGCCCAACTCGCGCATCGCATCACGCGGGTCATTCACCGGTTTGCCATCCACTTCCAAAATCACGTCACCCGCTTGTAGCCCTTGGTAGTCCTGGTCGTTGACTTCCAACACCAGCGCGCCTTTATCGGTGCCGAAATAGCGCGCCAAACCCGGGTTTAGCGAACTCAAACGCAGACCATTCATTCCATTCATCATCATGACGTTGACGCGCGTCTCGCCCGCTTTGCCGACTGCGCGGTGCACGATCGACTCAATCTGCTCATCAAAACCCTCGGGCAGTGGCGCCAGATTGCCAGGGCCGTGGTCGTTCATTTCAAATACAAAGCTGCGCGCCTGGGGACCGGCGAACATCTCAAAGCTGCCTTGCCGTTGCGCACTGACCGTGGCGTCGTAGGATTTACCATCGCGCAGATAACGCACGGCAACTTGGTCGCCGTCCTTGAGATCTTTCAAGGCTTCACGCAAGGCTTCCAAGGGGCGTTCACCGAGGATCGATGCAGCGCGGATTTGGGTGATGCTGTCACCCGCGCGCAAACCAGCGAGGTCCGCCGGTCCACCGGGGGTGACGCCTTCGACGCGCACGCCGTTTTTGTCGGCCGCGCCCAAAATCACGCCGACCACGGCGCGATCAGGATTGCCCAGATAGCGATACATTTGCACCCGCGCCTCATCACCACCGATCTGCGCGGACAGCTCGGCGACGCGCTTGCCGATCTGCGCTAGCTCTTTGCGCGCCTCTTGCAGATCCTGTTTCAGCTGGTTTTGATCGGGCGGCGTTTGCGCGCCGCAGGTTGCCGCGCTGCCAACGGCGATTGCCAATGCCAAGCACAGGCGATTGAATTGAAGGTTCATCGATACATTCCTCATAAAATTGCGGGTGATTTGTGACACGGGTGGGTTCGGCGTCGATCGGCACTCAGTCCAAGCGGGCCTGGAGCAGCAGCGGACCCGAATCCATTTGCGTTGCGGTCTTCAGTTCTTCGAGCAAGCGCACACGTTCGCGCCAAAGCTGTGGCGCGCTGCCACGCGCGGTGAGGCCGACATCGAGCAGCGCCAAATCGTCTTCGATTGCGCTCTCCCACTGGTATTGCACCTCGGCTACATCGGCACTGTTAGCGCGTAGGCCGCGAATCTCGCTTTCCAGCGCTTGTGATCGTTGCATCAGCGCGCTCACCTCCGCTGGCGCGGCTGGCAGCAGCTCAGCGCTTTGCCGCATCGCGGGCACCATGCTGACCACCGCGAGCAC
>Ga0105048_10004675_pt1 | contig 22192 bp, 19 predicted proteins | sample MAT05_FD_78382 | JGI IMG/M metagenome (GOLD analysis project Ga0105048, IMG submission 78382) | Freshwater microbial communities from Lake Fryxell liftoff mats and glacier meltwater in Antarctica - MAT-05 | ecosystem: Environmental > Aquatic > Freshwater > Ice > Liftoff microbial mat | place...
AAGCCCGGCGCAGCCGGAAGAATAGAAAAACATGCAGCTTAGAATGCATCAGCCTTGGCGTTGAGGCGCGGCGAGGCTTGCTCGAAGCAGCCAGATAAAACTCCTGATCCCAGCTAAGCCCGCATGCGCGGCCAAACGGCAAAGCAACCTATTGGGTTACTTGTGAATTGTAGCTCCATGGGAAAAATCGGGTAAGCCACAAGTACCCTATTGGGGTACTTGTGGGTGGTGGTGGGGAATGGATTCATACTCCGTGTTGCCTGCGGGAAGACTCGATTTTGCCAGATTCGTCCGCTTCCTGGTTTTTTAGGGAAGAATAGAAAAACGTGCAGCTTAGAATGCATCAGCCTTGGCGGGGTTTGGCTCTCGCGACTCTCAGCTCTTGAGGCATCGTTCCGGCTCAGACATCCTGAGACACAGAAATCAGGGTGGGCTCAACTCCGCCGCGATTCGGGCTAAAAATAAATTTATCGCGGAGGACGCGTCCGTTCGACTTCGCTCAGGACGGCTGAGCCTGCCTGTGGTGAATTTGTCGAATTCGTCGAATGGCCGGAGAGCACGGAGATTGGCGTGATTTCACTCCGCGTCCTCCGTGGGCCGGGCTTGTTTTCATTCGTGGTAATTCGTGCTGTTAGTGGGAAAATCGGGTTTTGCTTTCGAGGTTTGGCCCACGAATCACACGAATGATTCACGAATGCCGAAAAAACCGCAGCCAGAGCGTAGCTTCGATTGAGGGAGCAGCCCATGCCTCTGCCGTGGTGGAACCTGACCTCCCGCCGTCGCCAAGGCTATAGCGGACAAGCCGGGCGGGTTTTGCCTCGTGCGCGTAGCCTCGTTTGAGGGCGCAGCCCGAAAACGGGGCCGCCAGACACCGCGTTTTCGCCGCCGGCTCAAACGCGGCTACCCTCCGGCACCCCGCGCGCCCGGTTTGTCGGTCGTAGCCTTGGCGAAGTCGGCAGGTCGCGCTCCACCTCGATATCCCGCATCCGCATCGGGTAACACCCCATGTTTTTTTAACGTAATCCGCGTATCGTACAGTGAGACAAACGACCGGTCGGCACCTGCGAATTCGCGGGAACCGTGCGGTCATCACCTTCAAGTACCCTAAGAGGACAAAATGCCTGTAACACTCACGGAAGAACACGGGGGAAAGGTTCTCCATCTCGACGTCAGCGGCAAAATGCAGAAAGCAGACTACGCGAATATCGAGCCCGAGTTCGAGCGACGCGTCGGCCAGTACGGAAAATTATGGGTGCTGCTCAATCTGCACGATTTTCACGGCTGGGAGCGCGATGCGGCCTGGGAGGATCTCAAGCATGGTCTCGCGCACTTCTCCGCTATCGAGCGGCTCGCCATGGTCGGAGAAAAAAAGTGGCAGCAAAGCATCGCGACATTCTGCAAGCCCTTCACGAAGGCGGATGTTCGTTACTTTGATCACGAAGATGAAGCGGAGGCCCGGAAATGGCTCCAGTTATCCGCGTAAGCCAAAGCGCGCCAATTGCGCTTTTTCCTGAATGCGCGCAGTAGGGCAACGCCCTATTGCGATTCAATAATCTGCGGCGTATTGTGCGTGCGCACCTATGCTCGAAGGCACTCTGACTTGTCCGTTTTTCAGGCGCGACGAGTGGTACGAGCATAATTCCGATCAACCATGGCTGTTTACCCGATCAATCGAATCAAAATCCACTCCCCGCCCGGAAGTGAAAGCGTTTTGGCTGCTGCGGTTGAGCAGGTCAGCATCGGCAAGCGCTCCGGCCGGATATTGGCGAAGACGATGCATGCTTTCGTCGCCGATAATATTTCCGCACTCGGTGCGGCGCTGGCGTTTTATACCACCGTGGCGATTGCGCCGCTCTTGGTGCTAGCGATCGCCCTAGCGGAAAGTATTTTCGGCGCGGGCGACGCGCGCCAACAAGTAATCGGCGAAATCCAAAGACTGGCGGGTTCACAAGCCAGCGCCGCAGTGGCGGCCGTCCAAAATCCCACGGTCACTACCACTGGGGTGCTCGCCACGTTACTCGGGATCGGGACACTGATTTTCGGCACACTTGGGGTGTTCACTCATTTGCAAAATGCCCTCAATGCGATCTGGCGCGTCCCGCCGCGACCAGCCCAGAGTTGGTGGCACTTGTTGCGCGGGCGACTATTCTCCTTGGCGACCGTCATCGCCACGGGCTTCCTGCTGATCGTGTCGCTCGTCGCCAGCGCGATGCTGAGCTGGCTGGGGGCGCAAACCGCGCAACATATCGGGTTGTCCGTGTTCGGACTGGAAATGGCCAACAACCTGATTTCCTTTGGCGTGATAACCTCGCTTTTTGCCCTGATTTTCCTGCTGCTCCCCGACACCCGCGTGCGGATGAGACATGTTTGGATTGGCGCGGCGGTGACCGCCCTGCTTTTCACGGCGGGGAAAACCGTCCTCGGTTATTATCTTGGACGCGCGAGTCTGACCTCCGCTTATGGGGCGGCCGGTTCTCTGCTGGTTTTGCTGCTGTGGTGTTACTACGCGGCCCAAATCGTATTTTTCGGCGCTGAGTTCACCCGTATCACCGCCTTGAGCAATGGCGGACGTGATTTTTCGCCGCTCGCCGAACCGAAAGAACACAGTCGCCCGGTCTAGGAGGGAAGGAGGCAGTCATGAGACGAGAGACGAGAGTTGAGGGTCCAGAGTCGAGAGCTGAGAGTCGAGAGCCAGACCATATCGTGAATGCCGCACTCCGTTGAAAAATTTCGCCGACCAGCTCTGAGGATCGGGCTCTCAGCTCTCGTATCCTAGGAAACAGTTCCCTTGTCGGGTCGGCCCTTGTGGCCGGACCGCGGGTTTCCACCATCCAGGGGGGACCGACTTTGGGCGCTGCTGATTTTTCCTGCTGAATAGGCGATGAAGCGGCTTGTCAGCCGGGGACGGGGCGCTTTCACTCGCCGATCTTCAATATACATGGCTGAGATCACCAAGAGTTACGAATCACAGGAAGTTGAAAAGAAATGGTATGCCGCCTGGCTGGCGGCCGATGCCTTTGCGGGTAAAGAGGACACGGCCAAGCAGCCGTACACGATCATGATTCCGCCGCCCAATGTTACGGGCGTGCTGACGATGGGCCACGTGTTGAACAATGCCTTGCAGGACGTCCTCATTCGTCGGGCACGACTGGAAGGTCGCGCGGCGTTGTGGGTGCCCGGCACGGATCATGCCGGCATCGCCACGCAGACCGTGGTGGAGCGTGAACTGCGCAAGGAAAAGAAAACCCGCCACGACCTCGGGCGGGATAAGTTTCTCGAAAAAGTCTGGTCTTGGCGCGACGAGAAGGGCGGGATCATTCTCAAGCAGCTCCAGGCACTCGGTGCCTCCTGTGATTGGAGTCGGACGCAGTTTACGATGGATCCGGCCTACTCCAAAGCGGTGCTGGGCGTATTCGTTGATCTCTATAAGAAGGGCAATATCTACCGCGGCAAACGTATGGTGAACTGGTGCCCGGTGTCTCATACTGCGCTCTCTGACGAAGAAGTAATCATGAAACCCACGAAGGGGTTTCTCTATCAGGTGCGCTATGAGTTGGTGAACGAGCCCGGTCGCTCCATCGAGGTGAAGACCACGCGGCCCGAGACGATTCCCGGCGACGTCGCCATTGCCGTGCATCCCGATGATCCGCGTTACACTGCGCTTATTGGGCAGAAGGTACGCCGGCCGCTCGGGCCGGCGGCGGAAATCCCGATCATCGCGGATCAATCCGTGGACAAGGAATTCGGTTCGGGCGCTCTCAAGATCACTCCCGCCCACGACAAAGTGGATTATGAAATCGGTCTGCGCCACAAGCTGCCGATCATCGACGTGCTCAATCACGACGGGAAACTGAACGAGCTGGCCGGACCCGAGCTGGCGGGTCTTGATCGTTTCGCTGCTCGAAAAAAATCCGCGGAATTGCTCAAAGAATCCGGCGCGTTGGTGAAAGAAGAGCCGTACGAAAACAATGTGGGCTACTCCGAACGTGCCGATGTTCCCATTGAGCCGCGTCTGACTTGGCAATGGTGGTTGAAATATCCGCGGGTCGAAGACGCCAAGGCTGCCGTGATGGAAGGCCACATCAAATTTTATCCCGAACGCTGGTCGAAGGTTTATTTGCACTGGCTCGAGAACATTCAGGACTGGTGCATTAGCCGTCAGCTCTGGTGGGGCCATCGCATTCCGGTTTGGTACCGCAAGGGGCTGGTTAAAGAATCGCTGACTGAGGCGGATCTGCGCGATCCGACCAAGGTCCACGTCTCGCTCGAAGGACCGGCCGACAAAGACAATTGGATTCAAGAAGACGATGTACTCGATACTTGGGCTTCGTCCTGGCTTTGGCCGTTTGCGACGCTCGGCTGGCCTGATGAAGTTGCCATGGCCAAGGCGGGTTACGGTTATTTCTACCCGACCACGACGCTCGTCACCGGGCCGGATATCATTTTCTTCTGGGTCGCCCGCATGATCATGGCGGCGCTCGAATACACTCATCCCGGCCAACCGCTGGGCCAGTGCGTGCCCTTCAAGAACGTCTATTTTACGGGTATCATCCGCGATGGGCAGGGCCGGAAAATGTCGAAGTCGCTCGGTAATTCACCCGATCCGCTCGATCTCATCGCGAAATACGGCGCGGACGGTCTGCGCTTCGGGATTATTTCCATGGCGCCGCAGGGCCAGGATATTCGCTTCCAGGAAGATCGGATCGAGGGCGGAAAAAACTTCTGCAATAAACTTTGGAATGCCTGCCGCTTCCGGCAGATGAGCGGTCCGATGGAGGATAATTCTTCCGTCGCCAAGATCTACGAGCGGTTGAAGATCGAGCAGTTCGATGCGGACGATCATGCCATCATTGACCGGTTGCTGGCTACGACGCGCGAAGTGGATCGTTGTTTCTCTGAGTTTGAATTCAGTGCGGCCGTCCAGGCGCTCTACGCCTTTTTCTGGAATGATTTTTGCGATTGGTACGTGGAGGTTTCCAAGACGAAGCTGCTGTCGCCTGAGTTGAAAGCGAACTGCCTGGCTATTCAGGATTTTGTGCTTCGCCAGACTTTATTGCTGCTGCATCCGTTCATCCCTTTCATCACGGAAGAACTCTGGCAGGAACTCGGCTACAGCACGGATGGAAAATTCATCGAGGACACCCGGCTCGAAAATGCCTCGCAAGTGGCCAGCGCCGGCCTGCTTCGCGGCTTGAGCATCAACTACGATGCGGCCGCCGAAATCCAACGCATCAAGCAAACCGTGTCGTTGCTCCGCGCCCTCAAGGCCGAGAACGGCGAAGCGGCGAACAAGCAGGTCGAGTTCGTGGTCGAGGGAGCCGATCGTCAATGGGCGACCGTGGAAGCGCATCTCGCGAAACTGAAACGCATGGTTGGTGCCGGTTCCATTACGCGCGCTTCGACGATCCCGGGTGGCCCGGTGTGTGTCACCGCCCACGGTTCGTGGACGCTCATGCGCCAGCTCAAAGGCGATCCCGTCGTGGAACGGGCGCGTTTGACGAAAGAGAGCGAGGCGCTGGCTAAACATATCGCCAGCACCGAAGCCCGTCTCGCGAATGTAACCTTTGTCAGCAAGGCACCGCCGGCCGTGTTGGAGGGCGCGCGGAAGCAACTCGCCGAGCTCCAAAGCAACAAATTGGAAACGGAACGCCTTTTGGCTGGCCTCGGTTGATCCGCAGGCGACGCTGGTCGTTTATGCCTGTAAGCGCACCCTCTTCTCTTTAATGAAAAAAGCCCTGATTACCGGCATCACCGGCCAAGATGGTTCCTACCTTGCCGAGTTGTTGCTTGAAAAAGGCTATGAAGTTCACGGCGTCATCCGCCGCGCCTCGACCTTCAACACCAGTCGGATTGATCACCTGAATTTTGATCGTCATGCCAATGGCGCCAAACTCACGTTGCACTATGGTGATCTTGCCGACGCGGTGCAGATGGTGAAGCTGCTTTACGAACTTCAACCGGACGAAATCTACAATCTCGCCGCTCAATCACACGTGCGCGTCTCGTTCGATGTTCCCGAATACACGGGTGATATCGATGGCCAAGGCGCCCTGCGCATTCTCGAGGCAATTCGTGAAGCCGGCTTAGTAAAGAAAACCCGTTTCTACCAAGCCTCCTCCTCCGAAATGTTTGGCAAAGTGCAGGCCGTCCCGCAGACGGAGACGACGCCGTTCTGGCCGCGTTCGCCTTACGGTTGCGCGAAAGTCTACGCTTATTGGCTGACGGTGAATTTTCGCGAGAGCTACCAACTCCACGCCTCCAACGGCATTCTCTTCAATCACGAGAGCCCGCGGCGCGGCGAGACCTTCGTCACTCGCAAAATCACGCGGGCGGCGTCCCGCATCAAACTCGGTTTGCAAGACTCGCTCTACCTCGGCAACCTCGACGCCCAACGCGACTGGGGTTACGCCAAGGAATACGTCGAGATGATGTGGCTCATGCTGCAGCAGGATAATCCCGACGATTATGTCGTGGCGACCAACGAAGCCCATAGCGTGCAGGAATTTTGCGAAGTCGCTTTCGGTTTGCTCGGACTGGATTGGCAGAAGTACGTGAAGCACGACACCCGCTATGAGCGGCCGTCCGAGGTTGATTTGCTCATCGGTAATCCGGCCAAGGCGGAAAAACAGCTCGGCTGGAAACCCCAGGTGCGTTTCAAGGAACTCGTCAGAATTATGGTCGAACACGATCTCGACCTCGCTAAACGTGAAGCGCAGATCGCCCAACTGCCACCTCCCGCGAAAACATCTTTAGCATGAAAATTTTTATTGCCGGACACAAAGGCATGGTCGGGTCCGCTCTGGTGCGGCGCTTCCAGTGCGAATCGGACGTCAGCCTGCTCACGCGTTCACGCACCGAGCTCGATCTTACCAATCAGGCGGCGGTTCTCGCGTTTTTCGCCGCGGAGAAACCCGACGTCGCGATTATCGGCGCGGCCCGGGTCGGCGGCATTCACGCCAACAGCACGTATCCCGCGGAGTTCATCTACGATAATCTTTTCATCGCGGCCAATTGTATCCACGGGGCGTATCTTGCCGGCGTGAAGCGCGTCCTGTTTCTCGGTAGCTCGTGCATCTATCCGAAGCACGCGCCGCAGCCGATGTCCGAGAGCAGTCTGCTGACCGGCCCGCTTGAGCCGACCAACGAAGCTTACGCTATCGCCAAGATCGCCGGTCTAAAGCTCGCTGAGTTTTACCGGAAACAATACGGCGTGGTCTATCACTCGGCGATGCCGACTAATTTGTACGGACCGAATGATAATTATCATCTGCAAAACTCCCACGTCTTGCCCGCGCTGATCCGGAAATTTCATGAAGCCAAGGAAGCCGGTCGCGAGGAAGTCGTCGCCTGGGGTACCGGTTCACCGCGCCGGGAATTTTTGCAAGTCGACGATCTGGCCGATGCCTGCGCCTTCTTGCTCCAGCTCTCCAACCCGCCCGATCTGATCAATGTCGGCCTCGGTACCGATGTGACGATCAAGGAACTGACTGAAATCGTGGCAAGCGCCGTGGGATTTAAGGGCCGGATCGTCTGGGATAGTACCAAGCCTGATGGCAGCCCAGTCAAACTCATGGACGTGGCACGCCTGACAGCGCTCGGCTGGAAAGCCCGCACGAATCTCCGCGATGGGGTGGCCATGACGTACCGCAGCTATCTCGCGGAGAAAGCCGCTGGCACGTTGCGCGGGTGAATGGTTCCTCTCAACGTCCCCGCCGACGGAAGATAACGTTTGGTGTGGTGATTTGGCTGTGGGCGGTAGGGAGAGTTGCTTGCCGAGCCATCGCATTGTCGGCGGTGGGTGGGCCTGCCTGCCGAGGCTCGAACTCCGTTGTAGGTGGTGCGCTGGCCGCACCACGCACGCGTGGCGAGACCAGTTCGCAACCTCAGACATCCTGATCACCGAGGAATTAGGGTGAACTTAACTCCGATGCGAATCGGGATAAAACACATTTAACGCGGAGAGCGCGGAGCCTGAAGTGATGGGGAAGTGGGACGGGTCTCAAGATTCACCGCGCAGGCCTCTGCGGTGGTGGAACCCGACCTCCCGCCGTCGCCAAGGCTATAGCGGACAAGCCGGGCGGGTTTTGCAATGTGAGCCGGCACCCAGCGTACGTGTAGCCTCGTTTGAGGGCACAGCCCGAAAACGGGGCCGCCAGACACCGCGCTTTCGCCTGCGACTCAAACGCGGCTACACACGGAACCGAGCGCGCCCGGCTTGTCCGTCGTAGCCTTGGCGAAGTCGGAAGGTCGCGCTCCACCACCGATCCAGTTCATCCGGTTTGCGCCGTGACTGGTTCAGTTCGTTTCCTCGTCCCCCTCGCTGCACGGGCTGGGGTCAGGATGTCTGAACCTGCCCAATAAAATCCAGCAGGCACGGAGGCCGGCTGCTACTTTGGCTTTCACTCGTAAAACCGAAAAAAGTTCCGGGTGGTGAAAATTATTCTACATAAAATTGTCCACCGTGGCACCGATCAGTAACAGGGTTGTCATGGTCCTAATGAAAACGGCCCACGCTCTGAATTTTTTTCTCGTCGGACTAGCCATGTGTTTCAGTCCGGCGTACTGGCCTGAATATTTCATCAACCATCCGAATGGTAGCGGCACCAGCGATCTTTGGCTGCTCACGATGGGAGTGACGCAAATGACGATGGGGGCTTGGACGATGGGCCTCAATCTCGTACCGCGCTTGACCCACTTCCTCGCCGAGTGGGAGCCAATCACGATCAATTACGAAGTGCCTGATGTGAGCTGGTCGTTACCGGAATCATTTTATGCCGGATTAGTTGACGAGGATGAAATCAACCTGGCTCACCGACGGCAGCAGCAACTGCGGATCGGGCCGGCGTAAAGCGGTCGGTCGGCTAAATCGTTCTCATTCTCTTTCTCGTTCTCTGTACGATTGGTCAACGACGCTGAAGAGAGATGATTATGATTATGAGTATGATTATGAGTAGGAGAACGAGAACGATTACAAACCATCTCAGTTCAGTCGTTGCGGCGTATTGACACTGTCGCCGCCTCCCGCTTCCACTCGGCGCGTGCTCTTCCTTAATAAACTTCTGCCCATTTTCGTGCTGCCTCTGGGGTGGGTCGTGCTGCTGCTGATCTTCGCCATGGCGCGCAAGAAATGGTGGCCGGTCGCGCTCGCGATGCTGCTTCTCGTCGGAGCAAGTCTGCCGGTGACGGGCTCGCGGTTGATCGGCTGGTTGGAAGCAAAATATTCGGCCCTGCCTATCGACGAGGCTGGGCCGGTGGATGCGATTGTGGTTCTTGGCGGAATACTTGGGCCGAAAGCTGGGCCAGGATATGTGACAAATTGGGCGGAGTCTTCGGAGCGTTACGATGGCGGAGTGGCGTTGCTGCGTGCGGGCCGGGCCCGGACGCTTGTCTTCACCGGGGCGCGGTTGCCGTGGCAAAAACGGACCACGCTCGAAGGCGACGATCTGCGTACCATCGCGATTGCGCAGGGCGTGCCGGGGGAGAAAATTCTCGTGACCCGTGAAGTCAGCAACACGCGCGACGAAGCCCGGGCCGTGGCGGAGCTGGCGAAGACGCATGGTTGGAAAAAAGTCATCGTCGTGACGACGGCGTGGCATATGCCGCGAGCCGTATTGGTTTTCCGGCACGCCGGCTTAGAAATTATTCCTTTCCCCGTCGATTTTCGCAGTGACGGAGTGCGCGCGGTAACGTTTGTGGATTTCCTGCCGAAAGCGGATTCCCTGCAAATGACCGAGACCGCCCTACGCGAATGCTACGGCTATATTTTCTATACGGTGACCGGGCGGTGAGGTTTTCTTTGACCCCACGGAATACACCGAAAACACGACTAAAATACTCGAGGGAAAATTTAGGGGTGGTCGCCGATTTCTATATCGGCGATTGGCGCGTCGGTCGCAGGCGTAGTACCACTTAGATCGCGGCCAAGGGGCGAGGACAGACAGGTGAGCGCAAGCATGCGCGGGAACAATTCTGACCATCGCTAATTTCTCTACAGTCGAGCCGATACCCCGGGAATTTAGCCACGAAGAGGCACAAAAAATATTCGATCTGTGAGCGAAAATTTCGCGTGCGCCGATTGGCGCCTTGTGCGCTCCGTTAGCCAACTGCTTTTTGTACCGCTTCGTGGATAAAAAGCTTTGGTTGGCTGGCGTGAATTTCAGGCAAGCCTGCGTCAGGCGCTATCGATCTGGGCAAAAACGTTCTGTAATCCTTCCGCGCGGAGGAGGCGGGCGAGCGCTGCGCTGCGCACCCCGTAGTGGCAGGTGAGTACCAAGGGGCCAATCGTCGCCAGTTCACGGAGGCGCAGCAAGTCGTGAGGGGCGACCACGATCATCGCAGGCGGTGCGACTTCACCAGGCTCGGGAATATAAACCATCTGCGCCGTCGGGCCGAGGGCGGTGAGATCGGATGCGCGGATAAAAAGCGACGACTCTTCGCAGCGGGACGGCGTCATCGCTTTCAATTTATCAAGGGCGGTGCAGACCGGGCATTCGGGCCGGGGCGGGCGTTCGATCATGAGCTGCGAGCCATCGAGGAGATTGAGTAGTCGAGTCTGGTGAGCGGCTTCACCTTCGTGGCCGAGCAACAGTTTGATCGCCTCTGCGGCTTGCATCACGCCGAGCACCCCAACCACGGGACCGAAGACGGGGCCACCCGCGCAGTTCCCCACCGTGTCGAGCTCGGCAGCGGTGCGGCCGAGCGTCAGGCAGTGCAGGCAACCGCCGATGCCTCTTCGGAAAACATCCAACGTGCCTTCGAAGCGATGCACGGCCGCTGACACCAGTGGCACGTCGAGCGCGAGACAGGTATCGTGCAGGACGAAGCGCGTCGCAAAATTATCGGTGCAATCGAGCACGATGCTTTGCCCGGCGACGAGCGTGCGGGCGTTCGACGCCGTGAGTTCGCCTTCGTGCGCGATGATCTCGATTGCCGGATTGTGCAAGCGCAGCCGGGCTGCGGACGCGAGAGCTTTGGGTGCACCGACTTCTGCCGTGGTGAAAAGAATCTGGCGGTGAAGATTGGAAAGTTCGACGCATCCGCCATCGACGAGCGTGAGCCGGCCCACGCCGGCACCGGTGAGATAGAGCGCAGCAGGACAACCGAGTCCGCCCACGCCGACGACGAGCACACGCGCGGCGGCGAGGCGGGCCTGGCCGGTGGTGCCGACTTCGGGCAGTGAGGTTTGGCGGGCGTAGTAGTCGGTGGGTTTATGTTTGGCGGTTTCATCCACCGTGCAGTTCACCCATTCAGCCGCGCCACTGGGGTGATGTTCCTTTTTCCAAATGGGCAACCGCCGTTTGATTTCCTCGATCACATAGCGGCTGGCGGCGTAACCCGACTGACGATGCGCCGAAGCGACGCCGATCCACACTGCCGCCTCGCCAATCTGCAACGTTCCCGTGCGATGCACGCAGAGCACATGGGTGCCGGGATAAAGTCGCTCAGTCTCGCTGATGATCGCGTCGCCTTCAGGTTGAGCCATTTCGTCGAAGGCTTCGTATTCGAGTTTGGTCACCGACCGACCGAGATGATGATTGCGCACGCGGCCCTCGAAGATCGTCAGCGCACCCGCCTCGGGCGAGGAGAGGCGCCCAGTGAGGGCGACCGTGTCAATCGGCGCGGCGGTGAGTTCGAACATGGCGAGAATTAGCAGCGGAAGAAAGTGTAGCCGTGTTGGAGCAGCAGAGACAACGCGGTTCGAAAGCGGACGTAGCCGCGTTTTCGGGCTGCGCCCGCAAACGCGGCTACGGACAGAAAAGTGGGAGGGGTTTTATACGCCGACTTTGGGTAAACGCAGGATGGATATGTCGGGGCGTAAAGCCCCTTCCACCTAGGCGACATGCACTGAAACGCTCTCTGAGAATATTGCATGGATCAGCCTCCGGCCACAGGTGGGATGAACACCACGCGATCACCCGCAGCGAGCGGCGTGGTAAGGTCGGCGTAGCGTTCGTTGATCGAGACACGCAGCAGCGCGACGGGAAAAGTGAGGCCGGGGAAACGTGTCTGCAGTTCGGCGTAGAGCGCCGCGGCGGTGGGCGCGGCGGTTTCCAGCGTCAGCGTTGAGCAGCCGGCTTGCTCGCGAAGGACGGCAAAAAATCGGACGTGGAGCGGGATAGATTTGGCAGGCATGAAAAATCAGGGCACCACTAAGCCACACTAATTAACACTAATAAAGTCATCGGCGAATTTTAATCTCAACTGCCGGTCGGGCTCGGCTGATCATTAGTGATTATTAGTGTGGTTTAGTGGTTAGAATACCGAAGGGCATCGATTTAATTTCTGAGGTAGGGCCGGCGCTGCATGGACCAGACCAGATTGCTTCCAATGGTTGATTGTATCCAGGCTGCATGGATATTGGGTGAGGTAAATCTTTAGGGTAAAACTCAGCCGCCGATTTCGGACATGCCGCGCGCCGCCGGAATCAGATGTTGCGCGAGACCGTGGCCCCAGGGTTTTTCGTGCACGGCTTGGCGGATGCAGGTCGCGATGGCTTCGTCGTCTTCGCCGCCGCGCAGGAGGTTGAGCAGATTAATTTCGTTGTCGCGGAGCAGGCAGAGGCGCAGCACGCCGTCGGCGGTCAGGCGCAGGCGATTGCAACCGGCGCAGAACGGCGCGGAAACCGGACTGATGAAACCGAGCGAACCTTGCGCACCGGGGAGACGAAACATCCGCGCTTCGCCGTCGAGCGTGCCGCCGTTGATGAGTTCGAGGGGGCCAAAGGCTTTCGTGAGTACTTCGAGCAATTCACTTTCGCTGACCATGCCGCGCTTCTGAAAAGCGGAGTTGTTGCCGAAGGGCATCTGCTCGATGAAGCGCACTTGCCACGGATTCGTGAGCGTGAGACGGGCGAGGGTCACCACGTCTTCGCCATCGTTGATGCCGCGACAGACGACAGCGTTGAGTTTGATGCGCAGACCGGCGCGCGCGGCGGCGTCGAGGCCGGCCATGACATCGCGGAGATTCCCCCAGCGGGTGAGCCGACGGAATTTTTGCGGATCAAGACTGTCGATGGAAATGTTGGCCGACAGCAGTCCGGCGTCGCGCAACGGTTGGGCGAGCTGGTCGAGCAGCACGCCGTTGGTGGTGAGGCCGACCTTGGTGATGCCCGGGGTGTTCACCGCGTGACGCACGAGTTCGACGAGGCCGGGGCGCAGGGTGGGTTCTCCGCCGGTGAAACGGATTTTGCGAAACCCCAGTTGCCCGAACAACGTGATGAGCCGGCGGAGTTCGTCGTCACTCAGGAGTTCGTGACGTGGGCGGAACGTCATGTCCTCCGGCATGCAGTAGACGCAGCGGAGATTGCACGAATCGGTGAGCGAGATGCGGAGGTAGTCAATGTCCCGGTTGTAGCTGTCGAGCGGCATGGGTTAGATTTCGCCATCCGTGGGATTCGAACCCAGTGAGGCGACCGCGACGATGGGCAGCGCGGGCGTGAAGGTCAGCCGGCCGGGGAGATTTTGATCGAGGAGAAAACCCTTCATGCCACTGGCACGACAGAGTAATGATTGGCCATGAGACGTGAGGCGTAGTCTAGGCAAGCCTGCACGTCGGCCTTGGTGAGGGCGGGATAATCTTCAATGACATCTTCAGTCGAATCCCCGACGGCGAGAAACTCCAAGACCGTTTGCACGGTGATCCGCGTGCCCTGCACGACGGGTTTGCCGTTGCAGATTTTTGGGTCGAGGGAGATGCGTTCGGTCATGGGCGATACCGTAGTCGGGAAAGCGGGGGATTCAACCTTTGAGTTTGGGCGGGGGATGCGGGTGGGCCGCGTCCTAATTCGCGGCGTCTGCAAGCCAGACGCCCTACTTCGCGTGAGCATGAAAATTCACATGGGCTCGCAGCGCGTAATAAGCTGCCACGCCTACGACTAACCCCGTGAGATAGCCTTGCGGCGCGAAGAGGCAGATGAGCGCGACGATGACGGCGAGCGCGAGCGCCGGTTTGGAGGTGCGCAGATCGCGCATCAGCAGCACCAGTACGGCTGCTTCCACCAGCAACACGGCACCGAGAATGGATTTCGGGAAAGCGTGAATCAGTCCGGTGAAAGCACCGCTGAAAAATAGACCCGCCACGACGAAGAACGAGCCGTAGATGATCACCGCGCCGCCGGTACGCGCGCCGAGTGCGTAGTAGCCGGCGAGTCCGCCGCAGCCGTGACACACCGGAATGCCGCCGAGCCAAGGCGCGAGGAGATTGAGGCTGGCATAGGTCAGGCCGATCGTGCGGAGGGTGAGTTCGCGACCGGGGAACAGATCGCGCACGGTCTGTTGGGTGGCGATGACGGAGTTGGAGAGCGAGAGTGGGATTTGCGGCAGCACGAGGAGTGTCAGCACCGTGAGCCATTGATCCCAAGGCCACGGCTCGGCATGCGGCAGGGTGAACGCGATACCGTGCCCGACTTCCGGCCAGTTCACGCGGGTGAATGACGCCCAAAGCACGGCCGCACCGATCACGACCAGCGCGCCTGGCAGGACTTTGTTTTTGCGCAACAGTGCCAGCACGAGAATTGCGGCGGCTGCGGTGATCCAGTCCCAGACGTTGCCATCCTGCGCGACGAGTTTGGTGGCGACGCGCGCGAGGGAGAGACCCAGCCCGGCCTGCACGCCGCGCACCACGCAGCGAGGAATGGCGCGGCCTAACCAGTCGAGCGCGCCGCTCGAGGAGAGCACGAGCATCAATGCGCCAATCATCAGCCCGGCCAGTTGCAGCATCGGACCCGAGGCTTGACCGGCGATCACGACGATGGCCATCGCCTTGAGCGGCTGCACCGGCATCGGCAAACCATAGAGAAGGCCGGTGGCAATTTGGGCGAAGCCGAAGGCGAGGAGTACGCCCGTCACGTTCATGCCCGTGGCGAGGAGAATGCCGACGATGATCGGGAGCGAAGTGCCGATATCGCCGAACGCACCGGCGAGTTCGTGGCGGTTGAAACGCAGCTGACTCAGGGCCGACATGGCGCCTTGAATACTTCGTCGACGAGGCCCGGACGGAAGCCGGCGATGTGATCGAGGGCTTCGGCGATGGCGGGAATGATCAGCGGCAGGCATTCACCGATGGCGCGGGGGCGTCCGGGGAGATTGATGATGAGTGAACGGCCACGCACGCCGGCGGTGGCGCGGGAGAGAATGGCCGTCTTCACTTTTTCGTAACTGTGCATCCGCATCACTTCGCCGAAACCGGGCAGCTCTTTTTGCAGAACGGCCAGGGTGGCCTCCGGCGTGACGTCGCGCGGCGAAGGTCCGGTGCCGCCGGTGGTGATGATGAGTGGGCAGTTTTCAATATCGGCGAGACGGATGAGCGCGGCTTCGATCTGCGCATGATCATCGGGGAGGAGCACGCGGATCCAGTCGAGCGGCTCCGTGAAGAAACCTGCCATGACGCGTTCGATCTCCGGGCCGCTTTCGTCGGCGTAGACGCCGTTGGCCGCGCGGTCGCTGAGGGTGATGCGGGCGATTTTCATGGGGAAAAGAAAAATGAATTAACCGCGAATGAACGCGAAGGGCTGAAGCGAAACTGCAGGGCCGGCGCTTGCGCCGTGCCGAGGCTGCCGCAAGCGGCAGCCCTACAAAAAGAGCTGTCCGTTGAATTGGATTCGCGTCTATTGGCGTTCATTCGCGGTTAGCAATCACTTCTTGGTTTTCTCCACGACGCGGATACCGCCGATCGACATCTCCTGATCCACGGCTTTGCACATGTCGTAGAGCGTGAGGGCGGCGACGGAGACGGCGGTGAGCGCTTCCATCTCGACGCCAGTCTTGCCGGTGAGACGCGCGGTGGCGCGGATGGCGATGCCGTCGGCCTTCACGGAAAATTCTACGTCGACGTGGCTCAGCGCGAGCGGGTGGCAGAGCGGAATGAGTTGGGCGGTGTTCTTGGCGGCTTGGATGCCGGCGATTTTGGCGACGGTGAGCACGTCGCCTTTCGGCAGGGCTTTTGCCTTGAGCAGCTTGATGGTCTGGCGAGCGCAGGTGAGCCGGCCTTCGGCGATCGCGACACGCTGCTGGTCGGGCTTGGCGCCGACGTCGACCATGCGCGCGCCGCCGGTGGTATCGACGTGGGAAAAGGATTTGGACGAAGACTTCATAAGCTCAGTTGGCCGCGGCATGAGAAAAGGGTTTTGTCACAGAGGTCACGGAGGAGTCACAGAGTTCCACAGAGGGGAAGCTCTCTGTGTGCTCGGTTTGCCGGGCCATAGCGCTTGGGCGACGGCTGGCGTTTCTCCTGTCTTTTCTCTGTGTCGAAAATCTCTGGTTTGCATTCGCGTGTTTTGCGTGATTCGCGGGAAAGTGTTTGGTGAGATTAGTTGCAGGGAATGAACTCCACCGGTTGCGCCGGGTCGAGCCCGTTTGCGGGGAGTGGGAGGAGTGCATTCGCACCGACGAGGCCTGAACTGTCGCCGGAACTGGCGAGGAGCAGCGGCGTGATTTCGTAGGTGCCATTGATCGGAGTGACACGGGCGGGCCAGATGGTTTGACGGCTGTCGGCGGAGGGGAGTCGGCAATTCGCGGCGAGGCGCCCGGATAGTTTGACGGGAGGTGAGTCGATGCCGGACGCTAGTTTGCCGAGGAGCGGGGCGATGAAGAGATGGAAGGTTACCCAGTGAGAAACGGGATTGCCGGGCAGAGCGAAGGCGAGGGTGATGCCGCGACTGGCGAAGACGAGTGGTTTGCCCGGACGCAGATTGATTTGCTGAAAATGCAGGTTGAAGCCGAGCGCTTCGAGCAACGGCCGGGCGATGTCGTGATCGCCCACGCTGGCGCCACCGGAAATGAGAAGGAGATCGTGCGCGGGCAGGGCGGCGAGGGTAGCGCGGGCCGCGGCGAGATCGTCGGGTACGCGAATTTGCGCGATCAACTCCGCGCCGTGTTGTGAGAGCAATGCGGCGATGAGCGTGGAGTTGCTGTCGCGAATCTGTGCGCCGTTGGGCGTTTGGTCGGGGTCGACGAGTTCGTTGCCGGTGACGAGATGCACGCAGCGCGGTGCGCGGGTTACCTCGGGTTCAGTAATGCCGGCACCGGCGAGCGCGGCGAGTTCGGGCGGACCGAGCCGTGTGCCTGCGGGTACGACGACGTCGCCGCATCGGCGGTTTTCGCCGCGACGGCGGATGAAGGCCGGGCCGTCGGCGTGAATCACGCGGATCGTGTCGCCGTCGCGGGCGATGTCTTCCTGTTTGATGACGCAATCGGTGTGGGCGGGAACGGGTGCGCCCGTGAAGATGCGGACGCATTCGGCCGCACGGAGGGAGCCGGTGAATGCGGTGCCGGCCGCACTGGTGCCGATGACGCGGAGGGGGGTGGATGCTTCGGCTCGACGGAGGGCGTAGCCATCCATCGCGGCGGCGTCGAAGGGCGGGGAGTCGGCGTCGGCGCGCGCCGCGCTGCGCAAGGTGCGGCCGAGCGCGGCGGGCAGTGATACGCGCTCGGGGCCGAGTTGGGTGGCACGGGAAAAAATTTCGTGGAGGGCGTCGGTGACGGGTAGCATGCGCGGGTGGATGGGGTCGTAAGAGAGTACAGAATAGCTAGAGCAGCGCTACGGCAACGGAAAGGAGGATTCCTTTTTATCGGAAGAAAGGCACCGGATCTTTTGACCGCTAATGGGATTCAACAAGGGGTGAAACCTTGGAAGTGTGGCTGCGACTGACCTGCCAGCCGTAGCCTTGGCGAAGGCTGGTCGTCTCCGCCCGGTGGTTTCGGGGTGCCTGCTGATCGCAGGCTGGGTTTCGGATATGTAGGTTGCGCGCTCGTCGCGCAACGGAACGCGGCGAGCGCGTCACGTGCCCAAGGGCACAATCTCGGATCATCCAGTCTGCGATCAGCAGACCCCCGGATCTAATACCGGAGCCGATGCGGCGGAGAGGTGAACTAAAGTTTCGCCCCTTGGCGAAACTGATTTGAGGGCACCTCCGATTGAATTGATTTTCGCCAACACAAGTCACCGGGTTTTTTTAACCACTAATGGGCGCAGACCGCACCCCGTTGCGAGGCGAGCTCGCAACCTACTATACCACCTATTTCTACCGGGACTTATTCTTGGCGGCGGGTTTCTTGGCTTTTGCCGGCGCCATCACAAATGGCTCGAACACGGTGCGGTGTTTCGCGGGGAAGCGGGCGAGGAGATACACGCCGTCGTCGCGGGTTTCCTGGGTGCGGACTTGGCCGACGGTGTGGAGCTTGGCGACCACGTCGTAGCGGTCGTGCGGGATGAGGAGCTCGGCGGCGAGGGAATCATCGACGGCCATTTCTTCGCACTTGCTCAGGAGTTTGTCCAAGCCGTCGCCGGAGTGCACGCTGACGAAGAGCGCGTGTGGGTGGCGGGTGCGCATGAGTGCGAGCGTCTCGGCGTCGGCGGCATCGGTTTTGTTGAAGACGGTGAGCATCGGTTTGTCGGCGGCGCCGAGTTCGCCGAGCACGGCGAGGGTGGTGGCGTGGTGTTGTTCGACGTTCGGGTTGGTGACGTCGAGGACGTGGATGAGGAAATTGGAAACGACGACTTCTTCGAGTGTGGCTTTGAAGGCTTCGACCAAGCGGTGGGGCAGGCGGCGGATGAAACCGACGGTGTCGGTCACGAGCAGATTGCGGCCATCGGGCAGTGTGAGTTGGCGCGTGGTGGGATCGAGCGTGGCGAAAAGTTTGTCGGCGGCGTAGATGTGGGCGCCGGTGAGTTTGTTGAGGAGCGAGGATTTGCCGGCGTTGGTGTAGCCGACGATGGCGGTGCCGGGCACCGGAGTGCGCATGCGTTTGCGGCGTTGGGTGGCGCGCTGGGAGAGGACCAGAACGAGTTCTTCTTTCAGGTGCGCGATGCGGTCGCGCACGATGCGGCGATCCTGCTCGAGCTGGGTTTCGCCTTCGCCGCCCATCGAACCTTTGCCGCGTTGCCGCGACAAGTGCGACCACGCGCGCGTGAGTCGGGGTAAGGAATATTCCATGCGCGCTAGCGCGACTTGCAGCACGGCCTCGCGGGTCTGGGCGCGGTCGGCGAAAATTTCCAGAATGACTTCCTGCCGGTCGATGACGGCGATGCCGGATTCTTCTTCCCAGTTGCGTTGTTGGGAAGGGGAGAGTTCTTCGTCGATCACGATGACATCGGCTTCATCTTCCTTGGCCAGCGCGATGAGTTCGGCGGCTTTGCCGGAGCCGATGAGAAATTTCGGCTGCCGGTGATCGCGCAGGTTGACGAGGACGGAGCGCGTGACGGTGATCTCGAGGTTTTCGACGAGCTCCTTCAGCTCGCCGAGGAGTTCGGTGCCTTCGCCCGGTTTCATCTCCGGGGTTTGGACCCCCACGAGCAGGGCACGGGATACAGGTTTCTTTTCAGCAATGAAGTCAGCCATGAATCAGGGAACGTAGCGGTGAGGGCGGGCGAGTCAACCGGGGTTCGGCCACCCCTGACACAGTTTTCGTTTGCTCCCGGGAGAGGGTTGGTCTCTATTGGCGGAGTCTGGCGCGAACTCGTGCGCGACCGGATTCAGTCACAGTTCACTCAACGTCCGCGGATTTTCAGGCCTGATCGCCATGCGACAAGCACTCTCCAGTTCTTCTTTCGCCACCACTCTCGCTGAGTGTGGGGCCGCCTCGCAGATGGTCCGTTGCCGGTACATTACGGAGGCGATATGAAAAGTATCCTTGAATTTGCCCGGGCTCGCCGGGAACAGAAACCCATCGTGCTCGTCACCGCTTACGATGCGCTCATGGCTCGGGCCGTCGCTGAATCAGAGGCCGATGCCATCCTTGTGGGCGACAGTGTCGCCATGGTCGTTCACGGTCTGCCTTCGACCGTTCATGCCACGTTGGAAATGATGTGCCTGCACACGGCCGCCGTGCGTCGGGGCGCACCCGACATCGTAGTGATCGCGGACATGCCTTTTCTCTCGAATCGACGCGGACTGGTAGAGGCGACCCAAGCCGCCGGGGTGCTCATGCAAGCCGGCGCCACCGCTGTTAAGCTCGAAGGCGTGTCCGGTCATGAAGACGTGATCGCGCACCTCGTCGGCAGTGGCATTCCGGTGATGGGCCATCTCGGGTTGACTCCGCAATCGGTCAACCAACTCGGGGGTTATCACCTGCAAGGGCGCTCGATTGATGAAGCGGCCCGCCTGCAAGCCGAAGCCAAACGTCTGGAAGAACTCGGCGCGTTTTCCCTCGTGCTCGAATGCGTTCCCTCTGCCTTGGCGGCGGAGGTCTCCGCCGCACTCACGGTGCCGACGATCGGGATCGGTGCGGGCGGCGGCACGTCCGGCCAGGTGCTGGTGTTGACAGATCTGCTCGGGCTCGACGCGAAATTTCGTCCGCGTTTTGCCCGGCGCTACCTTGATGGCCACGGCGAAGTATTAAAGGCGTTGAACGCCTATGCGCGGGATGTGCGCTCGGCGAAATTTCCCGCTCGCGAAGAGGTGATCGCATGAGAGCTCATCACAAAATGCATGAGTGGCGCGCGACCCGGATGGGCGGGAGTTACGCCGGGTGCCGCGTGGGTTTCGTGCCCACGATGGGGGCGTTGCATGAAGGGCATCACCAATTAATCCAACGCGCGCGGGCGGAAAATGATCGCGTAGTTCTGAGCATTTTCGTCAACCCGCCGCAGTTTAATGATCCGAATGATCTCACGAAATACCCGCGTACGCTCGAAGCCGACCTCGCGCTGGCTTGCGATCTGGTGGACGATGTGATCGTGCCGGAAGCGGCGGAAATTTATCCGGACAAGTATCGTTATCGCGTGACGGAAAATCAGCTAAGCACTGTGCTCGAAGGGGCGCACCGGCCGGGACATTTTGATGGCGTCCTGACGGTCGTGTTGAAGTTGCTCAATCTCGTGCAACCGCAGCGGGCGTATTTTGGCGAGAAGGACTGGCAGCAACTTCAGCTCGTGGACGGCATGGTGAAGGCATTGCACTTGCCGATGGAGATCGTCCACTGCGAAACCGTGCGCGATCCGGACGGTCTCGCGATGAGTTCGCGCAACCGGCGGCTCTCGCCGGCCGCGCGTGCACAGGCGGTGCGGTTCCCCCAGATTCTGCGTTCGGCGCCGACTCCGGCTGACGCGGTGCAGGCGTTGATCGCCGCCGGCTTCGAGGTGGATTATGTGGAAGAACGCGATGGCGTGCGGCTCGGTGCCGTGCGCCTCGAGAACGTGAGGCTCATCGACAATGTCCGACGTTAACCAACCGATTTCTTCTGATGCGGAATGTAGGGTCGGCGCTTGCCCCGCGCCTCGGCTGCCGCAAGTCCGTTCGACAGGCTCAGCGCTCGAGACAGCAGCCCGACAAAATACCGGCGCCAACCTCCTCTTCCTCTTCACCGGCTCCATCGCGTGCTACAAAGCGTGTGAGGCGGTGTCGCGCCTCGTGCAGAACGGGCATCGGGTGCGCGCGGTGGCGACGGCCTCCGCGCTGAAATTCATCGGTCCGGCTACGCTCGAAGGTCTCACGGGTTCAGCCGTGATGAGTGACATTTTTGCATCCGGTTCGGCGATGGAGCACATCAATCTTACCCGTTGGGCCGACTTGGTCATCGTTTGCCCCGCGACGGCGAATACGATCAATCGCTTCGCTGCGGGTTTGTCGGATGATTTGCCGGGATCGCTCTTCCTCGCGCACGATCGCAACAAGCCATGGCTGATTGCTCCGGCGATGAATCCAGAAATGTGGTCGCATCCGGCGACGGTGGCTTCGGTCGAAAAATTGAAATCGTGGGGCATGCATTTTCTGGCGGTCGGGGCTGGTCGCACCGCGTGCGGCGAAGTGGGCGAGGGCCGGCTGGCCGAACCGATGCTGATTGTCGCCGCCGTGGAAGCCGCGCTCGCGCGGCCCGTGCAACGCCTGCGCGTGCTGGTAACGAGCGGCGGCACCGCCGAGCCGATTGATGGCGTGCGCGTGCTGGCCAATACGAGTACGGGCGCAACGGGCGCCGGGATTGCGGCGCGCTTAGTCCGCGCGGGACACGAAGTGGTGTTGCTGCGGGCGCGACATTCGGAACGGCCGGAGGCGGCGTGCCGGGAAGAAACTTTCGGATCGTTCGCCGAACTCGATACTGCTCTCACGCGGCTGTTGGGTGGCGAGAAATTTGATTTCGTGATCCACGCCGCGGCGGTGAGCGATTTCAGTGTCGCGTTGATCGAAGTCGGCGGCGTGACGCAACCGTCCCAGGCCAAAATTGCTTCCGATGCGGCACCGGTGCTGCGGTTGAAATCG
>Ga0105048_10004676_pt1 | contig 22190 bp, 17 predicted proteins | sample MAT05_FD_78382 | JGI IMG/M metagenome (GOLD analysis project Ga0105048, IMG submission 78382) | Freshwater microbial communities from Lake Fryxell liftoff mats and glacier meltwater in Antarctica - MAT-05 | ecosystem: Environmental > Aquatic > Freshwater > Ice > Liftoff microbial mat | place...
GAGGCCGCCGCTTCCGCAGGTGAGGTTGCGATCAGCGAAACGGTCGTGGCAGCGCTGCCGGCGAGCCGTGTTCGTCGCGTTGCCGATGGCAGCGCCAGGCTGCGACTTCGTCGCTCCGGGGACACAACGAGCGTCGCCTCCGTCGATCGGTTCGACACGTCAGCGGATATCACCGCAGCGCGGTCAGTGCTCTCTCAAGCGCTGCGATCGGCAGTGGCGACCCCCGGTCTGGCCGAACACCGGCCGGCAGCCATCGGGTTCATCGCCATCGGAGGTGTCGATGCCATGTCTGCTGACCACGCTGTGCTGTCGGCAGCCATCGACCCGGTGCTCACCGCCCTCGACGAGTTGGCGCCGACGATGGGCGTGCACCTGCTGGCGACCGACGTCTCGGTCAACTCCGTGAAGCTGATCCTCGCTGCCGGTGTGCCCACGACGCTCGGCGACGATGGCGAACGCCTGGTCGAGACACTGCTGCGCGTGTTGCAGGTCGGCGCTGGTCTCGATCTACGGGCCGGCGCACATCTCGGTGTCGTGTTCGCCGGTGACGTCGGGCATCCAAGCCGACGCACCTACACGGTGATGGGTGATGCGGTGAACCTTGCAGCACGGCTTGCCGCCCATGCGCCCCGTGGTGCGCTGCTGGCCAGCCGCGGTCTGATCGAAACCTTGCCGACCGGCACACGAGCCGATGAGGTGCCACCGATCACCGTGAAGGGCAAGCGCTCCGCGCAACACGTCGGGATCGTGCGCAGCCTCGGTACTCAACCGCAGGCTGGTGCACTGCCGCGCGACGCGACGATGCACGGTCGGGCAAACGATGTCGCCCGCCTCGTCGAATCCATCGAGCACAACGTCGTGACAGATCTGATGGCTGAACGTGGTCTGGGCGCGTCCCGACTCGTGCGGGAAGTGACGGAACGCTTCCGGCGCAACGGTCACCAGGCCATCCTCACCTCTGCCTCGGTGGCCGACCGAACGGCGCCGCTGCGAACCTTGCGCCGCGTCGTCGAGCAGTTGGGCGGGGGCGACGCATGGCGAGTTCTCGACGACGAACTCTTGCGCTGGGCGGGTTCGGCAGCATTTGATCCGTCCGCTACGTCCGCCCACCAATGGCTCGAGAAGATCGATGCGATCAGTCACCGGCTGATTTCGTGCTGGCCGAGGAACGCGCTGCTGGCCATCGACAACGCCGACTCGATGGATGAGGCAACGGACGCGGTCCTGGCCGTCACGGCATCCGTCCTGCGGACCAACGGCGACGGTCGTCGCCTGTTGCTCGCAGGTCGATCTCCCCATACCCACCTGGGTGCTGTGACGGTCGTACTGGCGCGGCTGGACGATGCCGCAACCCGAAGAGTCGTCATCGATGCTGCTGCGTTGCCGCTCAGCGACGCGCAGATCGACGCCATCATCGACGCTGCGTCCGGCAACCCTGTCTTTGCTGTCGAGCTCGCCCGCTTGCCGCCCGGCGCGGAGCTGCCGCCCTCCATCGAATCGCTGGTGGCGGCTCGCATCGACCGACTGCCGTCGCCGCTGCGGCGCACTCTTCGCGAGATCGCAACGCTGGGCAGCGAGGTCGACTTCGCGGCGGCAGCCGACATCCTTGGCGTCGACGCAGAGGCGCTTGCTCGACGGCTCAGCGCGCAGCAGGTCCCGGTCGAGTCGACGGAGCACGCCTTTCGCATCGTTGATGAGACGCTGCGGGCGATCGCCGAGGCAGGACTGCCGGTGGCGCGTCGACGTCAGCTACATCGGCAGATGGCCACCTGGCTGGAAGGCCGCGCCGACCCTCGTCCCGGGGACGTTGCCGCCCATTGGTTGTCCGCGCACGAGGACTCGGGCGTGATGCGCTGGGCGCCCACGGCGGCCGTACATGCCCGCATGGTCGGCGCCAGACAGACCGCGGCGACCTGGCTGCAGGCAGCGATAGCTGCATCGCAACGGACGTCGGCGCCACCTTCGGCGATCGCCGAGTTGGCCGAGCAACTGGCGGCTGATGCGCGACTCGCTGGAATGCCCGACTTGGAGGCCAGCGCACTCGAGGTCCTGGTGGACGTCGTGGATCCTGCTCGTCGTGGCGGCGTCCATGTCGACCGTGCGGCGAATGCGCGTCGGCGCGGCGCCACGCGGTCGGCAGCTGCGTTGCTCAGTCACGCGCAGCGGCAGGCCCCCGACGACGATCGTCATCTCCTCAGCCGGGTGCTCGTCGAACGTGCATGGCAGGCCGTTTGGCGGGCACAGTGGGCGAAGGCTGCGAAGCATGCGGAAGGCGCGCTTGTCGTCGCGATGACCTGCAGCCCTGTCGATGCCGCCGTCGATCACGAGGTTGCCAGCGAGGCGTGGTCCGTGATCGAGCAGGTTCGCAACGCAACGGGAGGTGAGGGGGGCCACGAAGCAGCACTCAAGGCCCTCACTCACGCGCGGCTGGCAGGCGACCCGCGACGTATCGGCATCGCCATCGGCAACCTGGCGATGGCGGCAGACAGCCGCGGGAACTGGCAGGAGGCGGCACGCGGGCACCGCTCTGCCCTCGACCTCTTCCGTGATGCCGGCGATGTCGTCAACGCAGCGGTGAGCAGTGTTTCGCTTGCGTCGATCCTCGTCGAGCTGGGCGACGTCGACGAGACCGAGCGTGCGGCCCTCGACGCGGCACGCACGTTCGCCGCCGCAGGTGTGCTCGACGGTTCGCTGCAGATCGCAGAGAGCTTTGTGCTGCGGGCTCGCGTTCGGCGTGGTGGCCTCTCGGCCGAGACGCTCGACGCACTGCTCGATCGTGCCGGTGAGCTGGTCGTCGAGATCACGGGACACGATGAGGAGATCGGTGCATTCCACGCCTGCGGCCTGATCGAGATGCGACTACTGGCGGGCCGGATCCAGGAAGCGATCGATCAGGCACGTGCGCTGCTGGACGAATCAGAGCGGTTCGGCTCGGATCACCTCGTCCCCGCCATGCTGCGCCGAATGCTCGTCGTGGGTCTTCGACTGCAGGGTGACCCGCAGTGCTCGCCGATACTCGACGATGCGCTCGGCCGAGCCCTCAGATCGGCGATTCAGCCCGAGTTGGCCGCGCTGATGGCAGTCCAGGCGGCGCTCGGTCTGGGATCTGGCGATATCGACGACGAGCGGGATCAGCGTCTTGGTGTCCGTTCACGGCCGTGGTTCGGCCCTCTCGGCGAGCGGACCGTTCCACGAGCCCCGCGAGCGTCAGCGATACCGCGGTCCGCCAGGGCCGACCCCGATGACCGGGACGTCGCAGTTCACGGCTGGTGAGTCCGTGATGAAGCAGTTCAGCGCTGAGCGGGTGGTCTGGGTCGGAATGTCGGTGACGATCTGAAACGCAATCGGTCGTCCGTCGGCATCAATCCAGTAGGTGGTCGGCCCGGTCACAACTCGGTTGCCGAACTTGCAACGAGCGACCACGTCAGCGATCACCGTTTCCGAGCTGAGGCCGCGGGCGAACGGGGCGGTGCCGAGCAACTGCTCTGCCCGGGTTCCGAAGACCCAAGCGCTCTGGGGGTTGGCCACGGCTCGCGTCGAGCGATAGCTACGGACGAAGGAGTAGGCAGCGTCGGAATCGGTCCGAACGATCGCTCTCCCCGGCAGCGGCACCAGAGCGTCTCCAGCAGCGTCCACGAGCGCTCCGTTGATCACGTTCGTCGGCCCACCGTAGCCCCACAGCACCTTGGGTTCCAGGGGGAAGCCACCCTCGGAACATGTCGTCGAGAGGCCGGAGACGGCGAAGGCCACGGTGGCTTTCGTCAACAAGCCACTCGTGTCGCGCACCTGCTTGCCGACCGTGAAGATGACCGACGGGATCTGACCTGCGGTTGCCTGAATCGTGGCCGACCGCTTGGGCGTGCCGGCCGCACACGAGGGCGTGGAGGGCCCACTCGTTGCCGAGACGGTGGTGGTCAGGCCTGGGTCGGCGAGGTCGGGGACCTCGACCGTCCATGTCGCCGCGTCACCGGCGGGCACGCTCACGGCGAAGGCGCGAGCGACCGACCCCGGCTGTAGTTGCTCGACCTGACCGCGGTTGGCAACGGAGCTCTCCCCGGTGAGTGTGACCGTATTGCTGTTGGAGCCGACCAAGGCGTTGACGCGCTCTGAAGAGTTGTTCGTGTAGCCGAACCAGACAGTCGACGTTGTCGGACCCGGCACCACGCAACTTGCCGCCACCGTCGCGGCCGGAATCGGTGAGATGGTCGTGGACGCCGACTTGTCGATCGGGGCAGTGATGTCGCCACCGCCCGCACCGGCGGCGGCAGGCGCGAGCCCACCGACACCAAAGGCAGCCAGCGTCACTGCCGCGACCCTCCGGCTCAGACGTCGTGACGAGTGTGCATGCATGGTTGCCCTCTCCGTGGCCGAGGCCGATGCCGTCGTGTCATGGACACGATCGAACGTGTCACGTGATGAGCGTACTCTCCGGTCCTGGCTGTCGCTGTCAGCTGCCTGACAGCCTCAGGGATGAGAGCCGGGCGATCCGAACTCGACACTGACGGTTCGTCAGATTCGGGTTGCAGGCGAACCACCACGCCATGCCGGGCATGCTCAGTCCCGCCTTCCGGAATGAAGGGCACCCAGTTCGCTGCGCGGCTGGGTTCATCGAGAGGGTCGCACCATTCAGGATCACTTCGCTTTGGCCATTCTTGTCGCGGGCGTGACCTAGAAGACTGGTACTCAGACCGCGACGTGAGCCGACACCGATCGTCGGACTGCGGGGGCACCGTCTGCAGACTCGCTGTCACGCTTCGCCGAGTTAGATCTGGCTTCGGCGGCGCGAGGTCAGGACTGCGCCCACCCCCACGGCAAGAGCGAGAAGGGCAACCCCTGCAGTTGGGCCGGTGGTACCGCCCGTCGCAGGAATCCGGAAATCGACGGTCGTGAGCGGCAAGGTCGTGGGTGATCCTCCGATTGGCAAGGTCGTGGGTGATCCTCCGATTGGCAAGGTCGTTGGTGACCCTCCGACAGGCGCGGTCGTCGGCGTAGTGGTAGCCGGCGGCGCGGTCGTCGGCGGCACGGTCTCGGTCGTGGGCACGCAGCTCGGGGCAACGAACGTGTCGTTGATCAACGTCACTGCTCCGGTGAGCGCCATGGCACGGCCGTGAACCGTCACCGCACTATCCAGCGTGATCGAGGTCAGCGCCAGAATGTTGCCGACGAACGTCGAGCCGCTACCCAGCGTCGCGGAGCTGCCAACCTGCCAGAAGACGTTGCACTCGGACGCGCCGTTGATCAGCGCAATCGAGCTGCCGCTACTGGTGATCAGCGTCGAGTCGGTCTGGAAGATGAAGACGGCGTCGGGATTGTTCTGGCCGTCGAGCACCAACTGTCCGCTGAGCGACAACGGTGCCTTCGCGGTCGCCGCGTGGACGCCGGGGAGCAACGTCTGCCCGACCAGGTCGGGATTGGTCTGCGTAAATTCGACGCTGCGACCAGCAGCGTTCACATAGGCAGTCGTGAGGTCGGCCTGCGCGACCTGCGACGTGGGGCCACCGGCGTCGATCGTCCCCGGCGCGGACACCGTGCCCGGCGGAAAGCCCACGACTGAAGTGCCCGGATGCAGACCGATGCTCTCTGCGAGCACACTCGGTCCCACGTTCGTTACGGTCGTGGCTGCGAGCACGGAGTACGGGCCGGCGGTGGCCAATGGAACCGTGGCGACAATTCCGGCCTCCGCGTCGTCGCTGATCGTGGCAACGGACAGCGTTCCAAGGGCGAGTACCACGACCACGAGGCGTGACCTCACGCGTCGGCGCCGGCGTGGTGGGTTGGGGATGGGAAAGCGGATCATTGGGTCTCCTTACGTCGTCGTCGGGGTCCGGCGGCCATGCCGCATCATCTGCGGAGAAGGCCCTTGACCATCGCGCCTGCTGACGCAGGGTTGGCCGTTTTCCAGGAGCAGGGAGTTTCCCGTCCTGCCCTGGCCCATCTGCGCTGGAGATGGACCCAACTTTGCTGTACCCCGAAGGGGCAGCGATAAACGCAGAATGTGGGGAATTGGCCACAAAAGGTCCGAGATTCTTTGCAGGCGAAAAGTGACAGGTCGAAGTGCATCTTCGCTCCCACTTTCACGGGTGCCGCTAATGTGACCCGACGAGCACCCGCTGCTCGGAGCGAGCGACAGGAGCACGAATGACGAATCGATTGATGTACAGGGTCGGCGCGGTAGTGCTGGCGGCAGGACTTTTCGGTGCATGCAGTTCCGACAACCCCACCAACGGCGGCGGTGCCACGCAGCAGCCCAGCGGCGACACAATGACCCCGGTCGACCCAGCGGTCACCACCGGCGACGCCGGCACCGATGACGCGGGAACGACCGCCCCCGCAGGCGACACACCTGCCGCCGACGACCTGTGCAGCGTCATTCCCGACCTGGCCACCATCGAGGCTGCCATCGGCGAGGCTGTGAAGGATCCGCTCGGCATTGGAGATGCCGGCTTCCAGCAGACGTGCACGCTCGTTCGCAGTGTCGATGACTTTCCGGGCATCACGTTGACCCTGGTTCCCGGCGGCACCATCGCAGGTCAGATCGAGTTCGCCAAGACCAACTTCAACATCGACATCGTGCCGCTGGACGGTGCTGACGGTTTTTACGCCGGCGAGGGCGACAGCGTCTACTGGGAAGGCAACGGAAACCGCTACCAGGCCAGCGCCACGCTCAGCGGCGACGGCGACGCCCGAGCCGCCTCGCTCAAGCTGCTGCAGGCCTGGCTGGCGATGTGAATCGTTCGTGACTGGCTCGGTCAGGGCACCAGCACGCTCTTGCCGGTGACCTTGCGGTCGAGCTGATCCTGCAGGGCAACGGCGACGTCGTCCAATGCGTAGGCGGTGGGTTCCACTGGGTGGAGCTCACCGCGCGCGATGGCCGCCAGCACGTCGGTCAGCAGTTGCTCGTTCTCCGCCTGATGGCCGCCGACCCAGCCGCCCCAATCGACTCCCGTCACGCGCCGGTTGCGCAGCAGGATCTGGTTGGCTGGCAGTCGCGGAATCTCACCGGCGGCGAAGCCGACGATCAGTAGCTGCCCGTCGTCGAGCAGGCTGCGCAAACCGGCCTCGGCCAACGCACCGCCGACCGGGTCGTAGACGACGTGCACTCCTCCACCACTGAGTTCCTTCGTGCGGGTCTTCACATCCTCCGTCGACGTGTCGATCACGGCATCAGCCCCGTGGGCAACCGCGATCGCCCGTTTCGACTCGGTGGACGCAGCAGCAATCACATGCATGCCCAGCGCGTGGCCGACATCGACAGCGGCCAGCCCCACGCCGCCGCCCGCACCCAAGACCAGCAACCACTGGCCGGTCTGGGCCTGCGCCCGATCGTGGAGCGCGAACCAGGCGGTGCCATAGCTCTGCACGAACGTCGCAGCCTGGCCATCGGTCATCGCGTCGGGTGTTCGCATCACACGCCGTGCGGGCCACAGCACCTCATCGGCGAACCCGCCGAGCCCTGTACTGGCGAACACCCTGTCGCCGACGGCGTGCACTTCAACGCCGTCGCCGACCTCGGTGACCACGCCGGCGATCTCACCGCCGGGAACGAACGGCAGCGACGGCTTGATCTGATACAGCCCCTGCACGAACAGCCCGTCGACGAAATTGACCCCGGTGGCGGTAACTGCGATACGCACCTGGCCCGGGGCGATCGGTTGCGACGGGCGCTCCTCGATCTTCAAGTTGGCCACCGGTCCGAAGCTGTTGCACGAAACGACCTTCATGACCATCGACCGTAGTGCGAAGCTGTGAGTTCATGCGGCTCGAACCATTCACCCTCACCGGCACTCACGTGCAACTCGAACCTCTCACTCGCTCCCACGGGGCCGACTTGTTGGCGGCCGCAGACCAGGACCGCAGCACCTACGGCTACACGCCGGTCCCGACCGATGAGGCAGCAATGGGCGGCTACATCGACTGGTTGCTGGGTGACGCCGAGCGCGACGTGGTGGTGCCGTTCGTGCAGCGCCGTCTCTCCGACGGCGCCGCCGTCGGATGCACCCGCTTCCTGAACGTCACTTGGTACGCAGGGCGCGACACGCCGGCAGAGGTGGAGATCGGTGGCACCTGGCTGGCGGCGAACGCGCAGCGCAGCGCCATCAACAGCGAGGCAAAGTTGCTGCTGTTGAGTCAGGCATTCGAGCTATGGAAGGTCTTCCGAGTGGCCATTTGTACTGATGCGCTCAACCAACTCAGCCGTGAAGCCATCGAGCGCCTGGGCGCGCAGTTCGAGGGCATCCTGCGTCAACACCGACCGAACATGGGCCACCTCACCGAGCCCGGCAAAGCCCGCGACACCGCTGCGTACTCCATCCTCCCCACCGAATGGCCCGCCATTCGTGCCCGCTTGAGGGCGCAGCTCGATGGTTGACGAACGCCCGGTCATGGTGATCACCGGCGCCGGCCGCGGTATCGGTGCCGCCGTCGCTCGCGCTGCTGCTGCGCAGCGCTATCACCTCGTCCTCGACTACTCCGTCTCTGCCGACGCGACTGATGACCTGGCCGCCGAGATCCGCGAAACGGGGTGCCGCGCCGTCACCGTCCAAGGCGACGTCAGCGACGAGGCCGATGTGCTGCGCATGTTCGACGCCGCCGACGAGCGGTTCGGCCGTGTCGACGTTCTGGTCAACAACGCCGGCATCGCAGGTGGCTACGGGCCGCTCGAGATGGTCACTGCCGACATGCTCGCCCGACTCTGGGCGGTCAACATCACCGGCCCCTTCCTGTGCAGCCGCGAGGCCGCCGCGCGCATGCGCACCGACAGCGGCGGCCATGGCGGCAGCATCATCAACATCTCATCGAAGGCAGCCGTACTGGGCGGCCCCAACGAGTGGGTCCACTACGCAGCCTCGAAGGGCGCGCTCGACACCATGACAGTGGGACTGTCCAAGGAGCTGGCCAACGTCGGCGTTCGCGTCAACGGCGTTCGCCCCGGGCTGATCGAGAGTGACTTTCACCAGCACGCGCCGCCCGGTCGCATCGAGCGGATGGCACCGATGATTCCGATGGAACGCAGCGGTAGTGCGGCCGAAGTTGCCGGTGCAGTGCTGTGGCTGGCGTCCGCCGAGGCGAGCTACGTGACCGGCGCATTCATCGACGTCACGGGTGGCCGCTGAGCGCTCAGCAGCAGGCGGCCGCCGTATGCCGCCACCGCGGCAGTCAACAGTGCGAGCGCGAGCACCGTCGGTGGCAGCGACTGCGGGCCGACTCGGTCGAACAGTTGCCCGACGATGAACGGCATCAGCAAGCCACCGATACCGGACGCGGCAACGATGGCCGATGTGTTGCGACCGCTGAGCGCCAGGTGCGACTCGGCGAACGCCAACATCGACGCGTACTGCGGTGCGACGGACAGACCGAAGAGCAGTGTCACGATCCACAGCAGCGGGCCTGGTCCGTCGAAAATGACGAACAGCACGGATGCAGCTACCGACATACCGGTGGTGATCGCAACCGTCCAGCCCGGTGTGACGTGACGGGCGGTCCAGATGGCCGCCACTCGACCCAACGCGAACCCGAAGCCGAACATCGACGTCACGCCAGTCGCGGTCCCTGCGTCGCCGTACTCGATCTGTTCCACGTACGTGTGAATCCAGTTGATGAAGCCGGTCTCCATCGCCACGTACGCGAAGAAGAATGCACAGACCACGGCGACATGCATCGTGCGCGCGCCACCGGCGTGGCTGTGCTCGACAGTTGCCAGACGGGTACGCACCGGGGAGAGGTGAGGCAACATCAGCGATGCGCAGACGGCGGTCAGCGCAGCCATCGGCAATGCGACACCCCACACGGAGTCGAAGAAGTGCAACGAACGGTTGACGAGAATCGGCGTCACCATCGCACCGAGGGCAAAATTCAGGTGCAGCGCGTTCAACAGTTGGCCGGGGCCATCCGGGCGGCTCCACATCACCAAAGTGTTGCCGCTGACATCGCACAGGCCGCACGCAAGGCCGAGAACGGCGAATGCAAGCACGAGGAACAGCAACGACGGCGCAACCGCAATGAGCGCTATCGACACGGTGGCAACCGCCATCGCCGTCACCCACCGACGATGCCCGCGGCCGGTGTCCAGCCCGTCGCCGGCGAAGATCGAGCCCGCGATGTACCCGGCGGACTGACCCACGAACACCCACGCGATGCCGCCGTCGGTGGTGTGCACGCGGTCGCGAAGGTGCGACAACGCGGGCCCCGCCAGGCTCAACGCGATACCGATCAGCAGGAAGCCGGCGAGGTACGCCGGCACCGGCGTTGCGCGCGAGCGTGCCCGCATCGTGTCATCAGGTTCCGGCTGCATCGTGAATTGAATCTATGCAGCAGATATGGTCGAGTTCGCATGCAGGTCGTGGTGGTGCTCGCCCATCCCAATTCGGACAGCTTCAGCCACGCCATCGCCGACCGGGCGTGCGTTGGTCTCCGTGGCGCGGGCCACGAGGTGCATGTACTCGATCTCTACGCAGTCGGATTTCGTGCAGCGATGAGCCTGGCCGACCACGTTGCGTACCACGGCGACAACCCGGCCATCGACCCGATGGTGGCCGATCATGGCGCGCTCGTGCGGGGTGCAGATGCGCTCGTGTTCGTCTACCCCACCTGGTGGAGTTCGCTACCGGCAATTCTGAAGGGCTGGCTGGAACGGGTCATGGTCCCCGGCGTCGCGTTCGTCTTCAACGACCAGGGCAAGGTGCGGCCGGGGCTCAACAACATCCGCCGCATCGTTGGCATCAGTACCTACGGCTCGCCGCGCTCGTACGTGGGACTCATCAACGACAACGGTCGACGCACTCTCACCCGCGCCCTGCGGCTCAACACCGGCCTGCGCACCCGCGCGTCATGGCTTGGTCTGTACGCGATCGACAATGCCACAGCCGAGCAGCGAAGTGAGTTCCTCGACCGCGTCGAACGCAAGATGCGTTCACTGTGAAGGTCCACATGCCATGAAGGTCTACCTCGTCTATTGCCATCCGTCCGAGACGTCGTTCACTGCAACGGCACGAGACCGCGCGCTCAGCGGCCTGCACGGCAACCACGAAGTACGCAGCACCGATCTGTACGCCGACGGCTTCGTGCCCGAGCTGTCGGCATGGGAACGCACCAACCACCTGTCCCCGCCGGACACCAAGCCGGAGATCGCGGCGTACGCCGAGAATCTCCGCTGGTGCGAAGCATTGGTGTTCGTCTACCCGACTTGGTGGGCGGGGCAACCAGCGATGCTCAAGGGGTGGATCGATCGCGTCTGGGTGGCTGGCGTTGCGTACGAGCTACCCGAGGGCACCAACCGCATCCGCCCGCTGCTGCACAACATCCGACGACTGGTGGTGATCACCAGCCACGGTTCCAGCAAACTGATCAACACACTGGAAGGCGAAGGTGGCAAGCGCGTCATCACCCGCTCGCTGAGGGTGCTGTGCAGTAAGAGGGCGCGCACCAAGTGGATCGCGCTGTACGCCATCGACACATCGTCCGACGCACAACGCGCCGCTCATCTGGACCGGATCGAGAAGACGATGCGCAAGCTGCGCTGAGGCCACTCCTCAGGTTCGTTCGAACCGCGTGACCACTTCCACGTGCGGCGTCTGCGGGAACAGATCCAGCACCGTCGACCCGGCGTGGCGGTAGCCGTGGGTAGCGAGCAGTGTGGTGTCGCGCGCCAGCGAGACGGGGTCGCAGCTGACCAACACCACGACCGACGCGTCGGTAGCGGCCAGCACATCGGTCGCTGCTCGGCCGAGACCCGCACGTGCAGGGTCCACCACCGCAAGGTCGACCGGCTGCGGCGTCCACTCCTCGAACGGCGTCTGGAACACGGTGGCACGGTCGCCGAGGTTGACCGCCGCATCGGCGCATGCGGACGGCGAGCTCTCGACCAAGATGGCCTCCTCGATGCCCAGCGTCGCCGCGAACAAGCCAATTCCTCCGTACGCATCCAGCAGCGGGCCGCGCAGGTCCCGTAGCGAGTGGCCACACATGTCTCGCACGGTTGCCACCAACAGCTCGGCGGCGGCGGGACCCGACTGGAAGAACGATGCGGCCGTCACTTGCAACCGCACACCGGCAACATCCTCGAACAGCACCGATTCCGCGCCGACCGCAACATGCGGGGGTAGGCCGTCGAACCGAACGCCGACCGACGATGACCATGCAGTCGCCTGGCCGGTGGCAATGCTGACTCGAATCGACAGCTCCTCTCCTCCCGCAATCCGCACCGCAGGCAACAACGCTGAGAGAGCAGGGTGGGCAACCATGCATGTGTCCAGCGCGACCACGCGGTGACTGGAACCCGCGCGAAGGCCGACGCGATCGTCGGCTGTGACGGCAAGTCGCATGCTGGTGCGGTAGCCCCACGGGTGGACGCTCCCACCGATGCGAACATCTGCGTCCGGCAGCTTGGCCGTGCGCCGAAGGGCATCGGCGACGATATCGGACTTCCACCGCAGCTGCGCAGAGGGCGCCACGTGCTGCCACCCACAACCCCCGCAGCCCCTTGCCAGCTCTGGGCACGGTGGAGCGACCCGATGCGCCGACGGTTGCAACACCTTGGCTACGAACCCCCTGGCGAAGTCACGCTTGTTGGTGGTCATGGTCACGCGCACCGACTCATCCGGTAGCGCCCCGTCGATGAACACGACTCGACCGTCAGCGAGACGAGCAATCGCATCGCCACCCGCGGCCATCTTCTCGACGTGCACCACTTCGTCGTGCGGTCGCGCCTGGGGAGCCATCGTGGTCGAGCCTACGTCGCGCACTACTGTCGCAGCCGTGCCTCGGATCCAGATAGCCCCCAGCGTGTTACCCGCCGACTTCGCCCGCTTGGGCGAGGAAGTCGCCGCACTGGAGGCAGCCGGCGTGGACCGCATTCAGTGGGACGTCATGGACGGCCAGTTCGTGCCCAACCTCACCTTCGGCCCCGATGTGATCGCCGCGGCCCGCAAGCACACCTCGTTGCCCTTCGAGGCGCACCTCATGGTGCTGACACCCGATGTGATGGCTGCTGAGTACATCGAGGCCGGCTGCCAGCGGCTGATCGTGCACGCCGAGGCGTGCACCCACCTGCACCGTACCCTGGGCAACATTGCAGACCTGGGCGCGAAGGCCTCGGTCGCGCTCAACCCGGCCACGCCGATATCGGCGGTTGCACACGTGCTCGACCTGGTCGACATGGTCCTGATCATGACGGTCAACCCCGGCTTCGGCGGCCAGAAGTACATCGCCACCATGGAACCCAAGATCCGCGAGCTGCGAGCGCTCATCGCCGCAGAGGGGCTGTCCGCCGATGTCGACATCGAGGTGGACGGTGGCATCGGGCCGAACACCATCGCTGCGGCTGCCGACGCAGGGGCCAACATCCTCGTCGCCGGCAGCGCGCTCTACCGCGACCCTGAGGGCCTGGCGCACGCCGTCGCCGACCTGCGGGCGCGCGCCGAAGCCGCGTTCGCGTTCTGATCCCCGGTCGTGAGTGAGATGGGAAACTGTCGCGCACCCTTTTCGTAGAGTGCAGGCAGATGGCGTTGCACCGGCTCACCACTCCCTACGGCCCCTCAGCGTTCCGCGCCCTGCGTGAAGCGGTCGATCAGCTGCAAGGGGGTAACCCACTTGCTGCCGTCACGGTCGTGGTCCCTTCCAACGCAGTCGGTGTGGCATCCCGACGCTGGTTGGCGGCCAACGGTGGCGTTGCCGCCGCCCAGTTCGTCACGTCGTTTCGACTCGCAGAGTTGTTGGGCGGCCAGTCCTTGGCGGAGAGCGGCAAGCGCCCCGTGTCCACCCCCGTCGTCGACGTTGCCGTGCGTCAGATCTTGGACACTTCATCGGGAATATTCGCGCCCATTGCGCACCACCAGGCCACCATCACTGCCCTGCGCACCACGTACCGCGACCTTCGCCATGTGCCCGGTCCGCTCCGTCATCGGCTTGCGCAGCACGGCTCGGTTCGTGGTCGCGAGGTCGCTCGGCTGTGTGGTGAGGTGCACACATCACTCAGCGGCCAGTGGTACGACGAGGCCGACCTGTTGCACGCCGCGTGCAGTGCGGTCGCCAAGGCGCACTGCCGAACGGTGGTCTTCCTGCCGCAGCGCCTGCGGGCCACCGAGCACGCATTGTTCGGCGCTCTCGCAGCGCACGGCGAGGTCATCGTGTTGGAGGGGGAACACCGCACCCCCGATGGTGTTCCGTTGGAAGTCGTCGATGCGTCAGACGCCGACGAGGAAGCACGCGAAGCGGTGCGATGCGTGGTGGCGGCGGTTCACGAGGGCACACCTCTCCACCGCATCGGCATCGTCTGGCCGCGCAACGATCCCTACGCACGGCTCGTGGGCGATCATCTCCATGCCGCCGGCATTCCATGGAACGGTCGCCCGGGCATCGCCGTCCACGAACGCCTCGCTGCGCGGCTGGTGCTCGATCTGTTGCGGCTCGACCGGCGCGGTATTCGCCGCACAGATCTGTTCGCACTGCTCGCCCACGTGCCAGCGCGGCTCGCTGACGGCACGATCGTGCCACGCCAGCGATGGGAGCGATTGTCGCGCGACGCCGGCCTCGCCGGCGATGCCGACTGGAACGATCGGCTCAGCGCGTACAGCACCCGCACCCGCCAGCGTGGCACGGAACGAGACATCGCCGACGCCGACGCCGCCCTCGACCTGCAGGGTTTCGTCGCCGACCTTCGCACGCAACTGGGCGCACCCGAGGAAGCACTGCTGTGGCAACACTGGGCAGACCTCGGGCATCGGTTTCTCGACCGTTGGCTCGGCGGCGACCGTGGAGTTCGGGCGCTGCCAGCCGACGAGTTCGACGCATTCACGGCAGTCCAGGCCTCACTCGATCGGCTCGGCCGGCTGGACTCGCTCGCGCAGCGCGTCACCCGCACCGTCTTTGCCCACACACTGGAGTCCGAGCTGGAGAGCGCCCCAGGCCGCGTCGGTCGCATCGGGGTCGGGGTCCACGTCGGGCCACTGTCGTTCGCAGTCGGACAGCCATTCGAGCTGCTCGTGGTGGTCGGCGCCTGCGAAGGCTTGCTGCCCGCACCCCCGCCGCCGGAGGCATTGCTGGGCGACGGCGACCGTGCACTCACGGACGGCGCCCTGCCGGTCAATGCCGACCTTGCCGACGACCAGCAACGCCAGCTGTGGGCTGCATTGGCCGGAACCGAACGCGCGGTGCTGCTCACCCCACGCGGCGACCTTCGCGCCACGGCGCTGCGCCAGCAGTCGCGCTGGGTCACGGAGTTGGCGCTCTCCTCGCCCACACACACTCGGTCGGTGCCCTCGTTCGCTGCCGGCCTGGCCGACGCGGCCTTTCCCGCAACAGTGTCGCAGCACCGCATTCGGGCCCTCACGCACGCCGGTCGAGCCGGCCTCGTACTGGCACAGCACCCGTTGATGCAGCAGCTCCAGCCGCTGCGGCTGGGCATCGCGATGATCACCGCTCGGGCGCTTCCCGTGCTCACCGAGTACGACGGCGACCTCAGCGGCCTCGGGATCGACCCACTGGGCGCGAGGCCGGTCTCGCCCACGCGACTGGAAGCGTGGGTCAGCTGCCCGCACGGCTGGTTCATGCAACACGTATTGGGTTTGGAGGCGGTCGAGCAGCCCGACGAACAGCTGCAGATCACCCCTCGCGATCGCGGCACCCTGGTGCACGACTCGCTCGATCTGTTTCACCGTCGCGTGATCGTCGGCGATCTCCCGCAGCCAGGCCCCGACGGCTGGGGGCCAGTGCATTTCTCGGCTCTTGCGGCTGCCTTCGACGAGGTGGCTGCGCTGTTGGAACAACAGGGCGCCACCGGCCGTACTGCGTTCTGGCACAGTGAGCAAACCCGCCAGCGCTTCGAGCTTGCCGCCTGGCTGCGACGAGACAGCGAGCTGGTGGTTGCTCGGCGGGCGCACGTCATCGCCTCCGAGTATCGCTTCGGCTTCGGCGACGTACCACCAGCCGAGTTGACCCTGGACGACGGGACGATCGTTCGGCTCCGGGGTTCGGTCGACCGTATCGATCGGTGTGCCGATGGCAGCGTGGTGGTCACTGATCACAAGACGGGGAGACCAGAAGGCTTTCGCGACATCACCAGCGTCGACCCCACCGCAGGTGGCACCAAACTCCAGCTACCGGCCTACGCCGCTGCTGCCCTCGCCCTCGATGCACAGGAACTCGGCGAGGCACGGGGCGAGCCAGCGGTGATCGCGGAGTACGGGTTCTTCGGCAAGGGTAAGTACTCCCGCGTCACCGCCACCATCGGCGCCGCGGCCTGGCCGAAGGTGAACGCCGAGCTGCAACACATCATCGATGGAATGCGGTCCGGAGTCTTCGTGGCCCGGCCGGAGAAGTCGCAGTTCCGTCTCAGCTTCGTGACGTGTGAGTACTGCGACCCGGACCATCTGGGCACCGCCGAACGCTGGACCCAGTTCGAGCGCAAGCTGGCCGACCCACGGGTGGCTGCCCTGTTCGGTATCGGCGACGAGACCGACGAGACCGACGAGGCGCTCAGTGACTGAGCAACTCGACCTCTTCGCCGCAACCACGGGCACCGCTCCACGTGCAACGCCGCCAGCCGCGCAGCAGCTGCCGACTGCACCGGACCAGGCCGATCGCGATCTCGTCACAGGGGCACTCACCACCACCCTGTTCGTGGAGGCTGGGGCAGGCAGCGGCAAGACAACGGCGTTGGTACAACGCGTCGTCAACTTGATCATGAGCGGCGTACCGGTTGGCCACATTGCCGCAATCACCTTCACCGAGAAGGCCGCAGCGGAGCTGCGCCACAAGATTCGCCGCTCGCTGGAGGCCGCCGTCTCCGGCGCCGACGACATCACCGCGCAGACAGCGCTCGACGACCTCGACCAGGCCCCCATCGGCACGCTGCATGCCTTCGCTCGACGGTTGCTCAGCGAGTTTCCTGTCGAGGCACAGCTGCCGCCGCAGTTCGGCGTGCTCGACGAAGTACAGAGCGCCACCGCCTTCCACGAACGCTTCACAGACTTCCTGGAGACGCTGCTCGACAACCCTGACTCCGTGCGGCTCGTCGAGCTGTGCCAGCACGACAACTTCGGCATCGACAGGGGCGGACGCATCATGGCGGAGGACTTCCAGTCCAACTGGGACCTCGTCGCCGAACGAGTGTCATCGGCGTCACCGGCGCAGGTACCCGAGTTGGCATTCAAAGCCCAGATTGCGCAACTCTGCGCAACTGTCGCCGCCTTCGATCCCCCGCCCGATGACTCGCAGGTCGCCACCTGTGCGGCCTTCGCCGACCGGGCACGGGTGTTGTCGGGCGCGCTGCCATTGGGTGAGCTGCTCCGCCAGCTGGGCGAGCTGGCCAAGGTCACCGCCAAAGGCGGCGACGCGACGAAGTGGAAGCGGTATCACTCCTCACCGTCGGTACTGCCCGACTTCCGCCAGGCCGTGGTCGCCGCTGTCGGCGCCGCGGCACAGGCGATCAAGGCGTGCAACGAAGAACGACGATTGACGCTCGGCGCGCACCTGCGCGACTTCACTCTCGAGTCCGTGCAGCTACGCCAGCGTGACGGAGAGCTGGAGTTTCACGACCTGCTGGTTCTGGCCCGGCAACTGACAGCCACCAACGTCGAGGTACGCACACAGCTCCATCAGCGCTACACGCACCTGTTGCTCGACGAGTTCCAGGACACTGATCCCATCCAGCTGGAGCTGGCCGTCCGCATCGCGGCCCAGCCTGCCGGCCAGACCGACGACTGGAAGTTGCTCCTCCCGCTGCCCGGTCGCCTGACGGTGGTGGGCGACCCGAAGCAAAGCATCTACCGCTTCCGCCGCGCCGACATCGCCCAGTTCCTGCAGGCGAAGGACCAGATCGGTGCCGATCGCGCCACCCTCTCGGCCAACTTCCGCAGCGCGAGCCCGGTGATTGCGTGGGTCAACGAGACCATGGGCCAACTCATCCGCTACGAACCCGACGTGCAGCCCGCATACGAGCCATTGATCGCCGCTCGCCAAGGCGGCCACCACCACGGCACCGTCACCGTGCTGGGGGCACAGGCGCACACCAACCTTCCACGCGCGGCGGCCGAACTGCTTCGCGAAGAGGAAGCAGCCGACGTGGCCGCCGTCGTCGTCCAGGCCTTGGCGGAGGCCTGGCCGGTGTGGCGCAACGGAGCGCTGCAACCCTGCGAGCCCGGCGACATCGCCATCCTCCTGCCATCACGACTCTCGCTCCCCGCGCTCCAGGCGGCCCTGGCCGCCTGCGAGGTTCCGTATCGCGCAGAGAACAGCTCGCTGGTCTACGCGGCACCGGAGATTCGGGCGCTGATGTTGGCGCTGCGCGCCGCCGACGACCCCACCGACGAGCTGGCCATCGTGTCAGCCCTGCGCACGCCCCTGTTCGGCTGCAGCGACCGCCATCTGTACGAGTGGAAGGTCACCCACGATCAACCGTGGCGCCTCATCACCGAGGCACCGGCCGAGCTGCAGTCGCACCCGGTTGCCCGGGCACTGATCTGCCTGCGCGAAGTATCCACCCGCATCAAGTACAGCACACCGTCACAGCTGCTCTCCCGGCTCGTCGAGGAACGGTGCGTCATGGAACTGGCTCTCGTCCAACGCGACAGCCGCGACGTGTGGCGCCGCGTGCGGTTCGTCGTCGACCAGGCGCGCGCCTGGAGCGAGGCCGGCGGGCACGGCGTGCGCCGCTACCTGCTGTGGACCCGGCTGCAGGGCGATGAAGGCCGTTTCGTCGCCGAGACGGTGCTGCCCGAGACCGACCACGACGTGGTGCGGATCATGACGGTGCACGCTGCAAAGGGTCTGGAGTTCCCCATCACCGTCGTTTCGGGCCTCACTGCAACTCCCCACGGTGTTCGAGGCCGTCGCGTGGTCTGGCCTCCTGGTACGTGGACACTCAGCGAGAAGGACGACCCCACCTACATCCAGTTCGCCCCTGTCGACGAGCAGATGAGCGAGGCCGAGCGCCGACGACTGTTGTACGTCGCCTGCACACGAGCGATGGACCACCTGGTGGTCTCGCTGCACCGTGGCGAGAGGCCGAATCGGTCGGCCGCTCATGAACTTGCAGCAGCAAGCGCGGGCGCAACCCATCGCTCATTCGAACGTACCGACGCCACCATGCCCCCGCGGGCAGCGACGGCCGGCGAACTGCCCTGGGCCGACGAGGGCACTTGGCTGTCCACCTGGCAATTGGACCTCGCAGCCGCAAGCCACCCCGCCGCGCTCAGCGCAACCGCGCTTGCCGCGCGTGCCAGCGGCGGGCAGCCGCCCACCGCCAAGGACCCTGGGTTGCTCAAGGACCCGGTCGACCTCGATCTGCCGCCTTGGCAGCGTGGGCGGTACGGCACTGCGGTGGGTCGAGCGGTGCATGCAGTGCTGCAGTTCGCCGACTTGCGTACCGGCGCCAACATTCCGGCACTGGCCGCCGCGCAGGCTGCGGCCGAGGGTGTGATCGGCCTCGAGCGCACCATCGACCGGCTGGCGCGTTCGGCGCTACGAGCGCCGATCGTGTCGCAGGGTCAGGCTGGGCAGCACTGGCGAGAGCTGTTCGTTGCCACCCAGGTCTCGGGCACCGTGGTGGAGGGTTACATCGACCTGCTCGTTCGCGATCCCGAACGGGGGTTGGTGGTGGTCGACTACAAGACCGACCAGATCGCTGATGGTCCAGAACGCGCACAACGACTCGCCCGCTACGGCATCCAGCTCGCCGCCTACGCACTGGCGCTGGAGGAACTGCTGGGCGAGCCGATTGCGGGCGGGGTGCTGGTCATGTGCCGCACGTCGGGGGCGGCCGAGCAGGTCGATATCCCTCAGTGGCCGGCGCTGCGTGACGAGCTACGGACTCGGCTGCTCGACGGTGGGTGAGCCTGGCTGATGTTGCCGTGGCCGCATCTTCTTCGGCGCCGGCTCTGCCAGCGACACGTCGCGAAGAGACCGGCCGACCGCGAAGATCGAGTGTTTGACCAGCACGAGCAGGAGCAACACGGCGAACGCCACCCCGAACGGGCGGAGCAGAGCTGACAGCAGTGAGCCCCCCTGACCCTTCAGCGGAGTCAGGACACCCGTGTCGACCGGTCCCCCGCCCGCCGTGAGTGTTCGCACGGGGTCTTCCACTCGCGGGCAGGCAACGTCGCTGTCGTTGGCGCCAATCACTGCGTCACCACCGAAGAGTGGTGCGGCCTCACGAACAGTGCTGACCAACACGCCGGCGGAGGCACTGACGGTCGCGCCAACGACGTAGTGCGAACCAATGGCGAGAAATCGTGTTTCGTCGCCATAGCGCACGTCGACCAGGCGGCCACTCACGAAACCATCGAGGCTGCCGGCGAGCACTCTCTCCAGACGGAAACGGGCCGTTGTGGGCGGCACATCGGTGTATGCCAACTGCGCCAGGAACACAGCCGTCGCCGGCGCTGGAACTGCGCAACCGGTGGGCACCACGACAAGGGGCCCGAGCGCAGGAGGCAGCTCACCGGGCGCCAGGGTCGGAGCGGGCGCAATGGTGTCGACAGGCGCGACCGGGTCGACGGGCTCGGTCGGCGGAGCCGCCGCGGCGATGCCTCCCCAACTCATCACAGCCAAGAGGCCCAGGCATACCAGCCGCACTCGTCGCATCGTGCACCACACGCTAGTGAACAGCCAGCGCGCAGGGGTGTCAGCGGCCGTTGAAGCGCGGGGTGCGCTTCTCGACGAATGCCATGATCGCCTCGGGAGTGTCCTCGGTACCGAAGTTCACTGTCTGCGCCATACCCTCGTCGTCGAGCGCTTCTTCCATGGTGACCTGCATCGAGTTGTTCAGCAGTCGCTTCGTCAGCGCCAGCGCGATCGGCGGACCGCCGGCCAGGCGGGTCGCCCAGTCCTGCACGAATGCATCCAACTCGCCATCGGGCAGGACACGATTGACCAACCCGATGCGCTCCGCCTCCGCGGCGTCGATGATGTCTGCGAAGAAGGCAAGTTCCTTCGCACGATGCAGCCCGACGCGACGCGGCATCACCCACGATCCGCCGAAGTCGACGCTGAGACCCCGCTTGGCGAAGATCTCCGAGAAGCGAGCGGTCTCCCCTGCCACCACGAGGTCGCAGCCCAGGGCCAGGTTGCACCCGGCACCGACCGCAACGCCGCGAACCTTGGCGATGGTCGGCTGCGGCAACTTGTGCAGCGCGAGCGCGACATCGCCGACGTGGCGCATCGCTGCCAACTGATGCTGTCGTGCACCGCCACCGGTGAGATCGGCCCCACTGCAGAACTCACCGGCAGCGCCGGTGATCACGACTGCCCGGTCATCTGCGGAACTGGCGATCTCGCGAAACGTGGCCAGCAGTTCGTCCCACATGACGGCGTTCATCGCATTCTTCTTTGCCGGACGATCCAGCGTGATCGTGACGATTCCATCTGCGCGGGACACTTGCACTGTTTCCATGTCGGGCGACGATACTGATGGCATGGGCCTCAACCCGCACCGCAAGCACGTCCCCCGCAAGTCCGACTATCTGTTCGTCGGGCTCGCCGCGCTCGCCTGCGTGGCGTTGCTGGTCTGGGCGTTCCTCGGCTGAGGCGACCGCTGTGTCCCATCGCCGGGTAGAAGTCGCCGCCAACAACCGGAACCCTTCACCACCCATGGGGGAATCGAGGTGACACCACCGGCATCATCGCCCGCCCATGGGTGGCTGAGGACGACACAAGCAGGATTGGGCATCTGCAGGTCATCGTGTGCTTCGGCCCTAGGGCGGCCCTAGAACGCCCCCTCGATGACCTCCACGTGCGCGCCGAGCACGGCCGCGACGTCGAAGCGCACCGTGACTGCACCGGCGGGGCGCACCTCCGCCAGCCAGATGGCCGCCAGCCGCCGCAATCGCCGCTGCTTCGACCAGTTGACCGCGCCCTCGGGGCCACCGAACTCACTGCTGGCACGCGCCTTGACCTCGCAGAACACCACAACGTCGGAACTGAGCAGGATCAGGTCGACCTCACCAGCCGTGCATCGCCAATTGCGATCCAACACCTGGTAACCGCGCCGCAAGTACCAGCGGGCCGCCTCGTTCTCACCGAACCGGCCGCGGGCCTTCGCCGCCAACGAGGGCTGCCGCGCGGGCCGCGCCGCACCGGTCAGATCTCGAGCGGGGGAAGCTCCTCCACGTTCACGTCCTTGAACGTGAGCACGCGAACCTTCGGAATGAACCGGGTCTTGCGGTACATGTCCCATACCCATGCGTCAGCCAACTCCA
>Ga0105048_10004679_pt1 | contig 22187 bp, 8 predicted proteins | sample MAT05_FD_78382 | JGI IMG/M metagenome (GOLD analysis project Ga0105048, IMG submission 78382) | Freshwater microbial communities from Lake Fryxell liftoff mats and glacier meltwater in Antarctica - MAT-05 | ecosystem: Environmental > Aquatic > Freshwater > Ice > Liftoff microbial mat | place...
GCCCAGCGCGCGAGCACGCGACATTCTCCGGGACTGCCAGCGAGAACTGCGGCCGGCACTCCAGTCCGGGAAGTCTCCGCTGGTGGAATGCCGTGGGCCGCAACGACGCCGGTGCATCGCAGGTTCGATCACTACCTTCATGCATGACGAATCGCCTGCCCCTCGGCGCACGCCGCTTTCAGACGTCGCGATACTGACCCGCGCCGCGCCATGACCCGACCACCCGCCAGTACCGCTGACGCACAGTATCGGGCGGCCCTCGGCGCTGCGCGCGCGGGCGACGTGGCTGGCGCGCGTCAGCTGCTGGAGCGCGCATTCGGCGGGAACCGGACACACATCGGAATTCGCAACGCGCTCGCCGTGCTGCGCCTCGAAGCCGGTGAAACCGGCGGGGCGATTGCGCTCCTCAAGCCGCTTGCCAGGGAGCTGCCCGGCGCGGCGCCAATTCAACTCAATCTCGGCAACGCGTTGGTCGCGGCCGGGCGCGCCGGCGATGCGGTGGCGCCGCTCAAGCGCGCCACATCACTCGATCCGACTGATCATCTCGCCTGGTACGGGCTGGGTCGCGCACTGCAAACAGCGGGACGGGTGGCCGAGGCGATACCGGCGTATCGGCGCTGTCTGCAGTTGGACGCAGGCCACGTTCTGGCACGGGCAAACCTGATCGCTGCACTCAATTTCGTCGAGCAGTACGATGCGGCAGAGCAGGAGGCACGAGTAGTCCTCGCCGCGGCGCCTGACGACGCCGGTGCCCATCTCAACCTCGCCATGTCGCTGCTCGCACGCGGGCAGTGGGCCGAGGGATGGGCGGAGTACGAGTGGCGTGAGCAGACGGCGATGCTGGCGCGTCAACGCCGAACCGTCGTCACACCGCGCTGGGAAGGGCAGGCGCTGGCGGGTTGCGTCGTGCTGGTGAATGCGGAACAGGGCTTTGGTGATACGCTGCAGTTCGTGCGGTACCTGCCGGCGCTTCGTCAGCGCGGTGCACGCGTGATCCTGCAATGCCCGGCGCCGCTGGTTGCGCTGCTCCAGGCGTCAGCGCTTGCAGATCAGGTGCTCGCCTTCGGTGACCCGATGCCGGCGCACGACCTGCACGTGCCGCTCACCGGCCTTCCGCAGCGCCTCGCGCTCCATGACCACGCGACGGTGACGGGCGACGGCACGCCGTATCTCACCCCCCCGCCTGACCGACCCGTGCTCGAGGCGGCATGGACCGCCGGCGCATCTCGGCGCGTCGGGCTCGTCTGGGCCGGAAGTCCGACACACGTCAATGACATGCACCGCTCGTGCGGATTTGCCGCGCTCGATCCACTCTGGACGCTGCGCGGGGTGACGTGGGTGAGCCTGCAGGCGGGAGTGCCCGTCGGTCGCGGCGGCGTCACGCCGCCGAAGGGCACGGTGCTGCACGATCATGCGGCGCGTCTCGAGGACTTTGCCGACACCGCAGTGGCGCTGCGGGCACTCGACCTGGTCATCACCGTAGACAGCGCCGTGGCCCATCTGGCCGGTGCACTCGGCACGCCCTGCTGGTTGTTGCTGCCGCAGGTGGGGCTCGACTGGCGCTGGGCGGCGGAAACGTCGGCGGCACGCTGGTATCGCAGTGTGCGCACGTTTCGTCAGGATCCGACGGGTGGCTGGCGCCCCACACTGGAGGCCGTGCGCGCGGCGCTCGAGACGGAGTGCGGCGGGGCCCGGCTGCCGGTGGTGTGACAGGGGGCGTAGTGCGTCCAATCAAGGGGTCCAATCAAGGGGGCAGACTCCTTTGACGGCCGACCCCTTGATGGATGCTCGCACCAAGGACTCTGACCCTCTTGATCGGACCCTCGTGGTCGCTGACCCTCCTGATGGGCAAACCTCTTCACGGGCACCATCCCAGAGAGCGGCCGGCGGGATGTGCCGACCCGGCTCGGCAGATTCGACTGTCCATCCACGACCACTTTCGCCGGGTCAATGCCGTAAGACGTTGCGCGTCAACACGATAGCATGTGGTATGCATCGTGCAAATCGTCGCTGACAGGCGTCCCACCGGAACGCCACGAACGTTCTCCGGTTCGACAGCAGGCCGCCGCGCCGGGAGGCGCTGGCATGGCGGCCGGCCCGCTCTCCTCTCACGGTGCGCCACACTCGGCTCCCGGCCGGCATCAACGCGACCATTCATGAAACGTGCTCCAGTGTTCCGTCGTGCGCCCAGTGCGTCATTCACAGGCGCCGGCAACCGCGTCTCGAAGGGCGCCGACGTGCTGAGCTCGCGGGCTCGCGGGCTGCACGCGCACGGTGCCGCGCTGATCACGCAGGACAAATCGACCGACGCGATTCCACTGCTCATGGAAGCACTGGCCCTGGCGCCGGACGAGCACGGCATCCGGCACCATCTCGCGCTCGCGTACTACAACACCGGCCAGATGGGCGAGGCGCTGCACGAGTACAACGAGATCGCCACGCGCTTTCCCCGGCGCAGCGAGGCGCACACGAATCTCGCCGGAGTGCTGTCAGCGCTCGGTCATCAGACGCTCGCATTCACGGCCATCGAAACCGCGCTGGCACTCGACCCAGGCAATGTGTCGGCAATGATGAATCTCGCGGAGATTCTGAAGCACCTGGGCGACTGGACCGGTGCACGTGACGTCTATGCGGCAGCGCTGATCACGGCTCCGGATTCGCCCAGGATCCGCATGCAGTATGGGATGACCATGGTCGCGCTCGGGCAGTGGCCGGAGGGATGGGCCGAGATGGAACACCGCGACTCGCTGGTGGCGCCCAAGGTCCATACCGACACGGCGATCGCGCCTCGGTGGAACGGCCGCGCGTCGATTGACGGGAAGACCGTCATGATCATGCACGAGCAGGGCCTGGGTGACTCCATCATGTGCGTCCGGTTCGCACGCGATCTGGCCGAGCGTGGCGCCCATGTCCACCTGCGAACGCCGGCGCCGCTGGTCGGGTTGCTCAGCCAGGCACCTGGTGTGAGCGGCTGCACGCCGGTCGGCAGTGTGCTCCCACCGCACGATTTCCACGTGCCACTGATGTCGCTGCCGCACCTGTTCCAGCTCGAACCATCGCACGTCGATGGCGAGTCCTATCTCGTGCCCGCCGGCGAGTGTCCGGCGCACATCGCGGCGCTGCTCCCCAACGACGGCGTGCCGACCGTCGCACTGAGTTGGCAGGGAAATCCGCGCCACACCAATGACCGGCGGCGCTCCATCGATGGCGCGCTTCTCGCACCGCTGCTCGAGCTGCCTGGGGTTCGGTTCGTCGCCATGCAGAAGATCCCTACCGTGCAGGAGTTGCTCCCGGTCAGGATGCAGCAGAAGCTGATCGATGTCGGCAGTGCATGTGCCGACTTCGTGGAATCCGCGCATGCCTTGCGCCGGGTGAATCTCGTCGTCACCGTCGACACGGCGGTGGCTCATCTCGCCGGGGCAACGGGTGCGCCTACCCTGGTCTGCCTGCCGTTCACGCCGGATTACCGGTGGGGGCTGACCCGCACCACCACCCCGTGGTACCGGCACATGAGACTCATCCGTCAGCGCGCGGATGCGAGCTGGGCGGCCGTGCTCGACGAGGTCCGCGCGCGAGTCGTGGCGTTGCAATAAAGCTCCGCCGCGTCATCGTGCGGGATGACCCGCAGACGAGCATCGATCGGCCCGGATCGACGGCGAGGCGTCGGATCCAGGCGATGACGCATGAAGCCTCCGCGCTGGCAGACACCTCATACTCAGCCCTCGCCGTCGATGTCGGTGGACGCAAGGGCCCGGCGTGGCGTAACGATTCGCGGTGCTCGCTACTGCCGTGAACACGAGCCGATTCGTGGCGCAGGCACAGAATCTGCCGATCAGCGCATGCAAACTGCTGGCCTCCGCGACCGTTCGTCCGTCTTGCGCCGTCTCGTCCCGTTCCCGTCCCCATGCCGCCTCGACGATTCGCGCCCCGCGACAGCCTCGACACCGTCACCGCTGCGGAAGAGGCAGGCGAGGTCGTACCGACGCCGATCGAGATCGCACCGCACACGCGTCGCTGGCTGTTGATCGCCGCTGCACTCATCCTGCTCGTGTTCATGTGGCGTGCGCCGGGCGTGCCATCGCTGTTTCTGGGCGGCGCCGCGCTGGCACTCGTCCTTTCCTTCCCCGTGCGGCTGCTCGAGAAGGTCATGCGGCGCTCGTTCGCGATCACGCTGTCGTTCACAGGCCTGGTCGCGCTGCTGGCATTCATTGTCGCAGGACTCGTTCCCGTGCTGGTCGAGCAACTGGGCGCGCTGGCGGACGCCGCGCCAGGCCTCGCCCGTCAACTCGACACGCGGTTGCCTTCGCTGCTCGATGCCCTGGCGGAACGCGGACTGCTCCCGGCGTCGAGAGAGCACTTCATCGACGAGTTGCAGCAGAACATGCTCGAGGGCGTGCAGGGCTTCGCGCGCCGCCTGCTCGGGAGCCTCGGCGGCGTCGTGTCAGGGGCGCTGAACACCGTCGTCGCATTGTTCGGCATGGTCTTCATCGCGGCCTATCTGCTGGCCGATTCGCGTGCCATGCATGCCCGCGTGCTTCAGGCGGCCCCGGCCGGTCATCGGCATGACGTTCAGGCACTGTGGACCGCGTTCGGCGACACGCTCGCACGCTATCTTGGCGGTCTCGCCATCTCGCTGGCGGCGCAGGGCGTGCTCTCGGCGGTCGCACTTGCGCTGCTCGGCGTGCCGTACGCGCTTCTCCTCGGAGCGTGGGTCGCGATCACGGCACTCGTGCCGTTCCTCGGCGCCTGGATCGGAGCGGTGCCAGCCGTCCTGCTCGCGCTGACCATGTCGCCGACCACGGCGATGCTCACTGCGCTGCTCTTCCTGCTGATTCAGCAGCTCGAGGGGAATGTGCTCACACCGCGCCTGCAAGGTCAGGCCGTGCGCGTACACCCCATTCTCGTCTTTCTTGCGGTCATCGCCGGAGGCGAGTTGGGCGGCATTGCAGGGATCATCTTTGCCGTGCCGGTGCTCGCCGTCTGTCGCGTGCTGTACGATTTCCTGAGCGTCCGCGTGCGCGTTGCGCGGGGGTGAACGCACGCGTCGCGCTCGAGCATCCGCTGGCTGGCGTGCGCGATCGCACTGTGAGCGACACGTTCCACGGACCGACCGCACGGCAGATGTCTCGCCCCCCCGCCCGCGACGCGTGAGGATTCGGCAATCGGCGCGATCCGTCAGCACGGGCGCGCGGTGCCCGGTGTCTCATCACGGGCGCGCGGTGCCCGGTGTCTCATCACGGGCGTGCGGTGCCCGGTGTCATCACGGCCGCTGGACAGCCTGCCGGCGCCCGGACGGTGATGCCATTCCGAGTGCCGCGCCCGGGCCGTGGGCGGTGACGCAGGGGGGCCGCGCCCAGGACGGCTTTCGGCTCCGCCCGGTCTCCCGGCAGCCTAGAGTATTGGCGGGGCAGGAGTAGACCGTTAATTTTCAAGGTGCGATCCCACGCGGTGGACGACCTCGCGGAGCCGGCTCTTTCCGGCAGCCGGGGGCACCGGTCTCGCCCTGCATCGTGATGTGGACGAACCGCCAGTGTGCCGGGCATGGAGCTGCGTATCGGCGTAGACGACGACGGGGCGACCGTGACTGGTCGCCCCCGTCGTTTCGGGGAACTTCCCAGCGGTATCGCAGCGCTCGTCTGCCGCATCCTTCACGCTATTTTTCTTCCGGTATTCCTCGTGAATCCGGTCTGCGGGTTTTCAGCATGAGCTTTGGTTCGGTTGGTGCGTTCCGTCCAACGACGATTCCGCCGGTGTTCGATGCCGAGGGGATCGCTGCCGTCGTGCGTCAGGTGCGGGAGCCGGTGCATGTGGTGTACGACCCGCGGCTGCCCGCGCCGGCCCTCGGGCTCTGTGTCGGCGGCGAGGTGCTCCCACAAGGTGAGCGGGGACTCACCGACTACGCGTTGCTGGCGACGCTGCCGGCCACGTACCCGGAGTGGCTCGGCGATCGGAGCTTCACCGAGGCGCACGGCGTGCGCTTTCCGTACGTGGCCGGCGAAATGGCCAACGGCATTGCCACCACCGACATGGTCATCGCGATGGCGCACGCGGGGATGCTCGGGTTCTTCGGCGCCGGTGGCCTCGGCTACCAGCGCGTGGAAGCGGGCATCGTCGCCATCAGCGAGGCGCTTGGGGATGACCCACGCTGGGGGGTGAATCTGATTCATTCCCCCGCTGAGCCTGAGCTGGAGGACCGCGTGGCGGACTTGCTCATCCGGCGTGGTGTGCCCCGCATCTCCGCCTCGGCGTTCATGGCGCTGACCCCGTCGGTGGTGCGCTGCTCGGCGGCCGGCCTGTCGGTGGATGCGTCGGGGCAGATCGTGCGCCGGCATCACGTGTTCGCCAAGATCTCCCGCGCCGAGGTGGCGGCCCAGTTCATGGAGCCGGCGCCGGTGGCGATGCTGCAGCAGCTGGTGGCGGCGGGGAAGATCACGGCGCGGGAGGCTGAGCTGGCGCGCCATCTGCCGGTGGCCGAGGACATCACGGTGGAGGGCGATAGCGGCGGCCACACCGATAATCAGACGCTGGTCGCCCTCGTGCCGCGCATCCTGGCCCTGCGTGACGAGATCTGCGCCAGGCACGGATACGCCCGCGAGATTCGGGTCGGCGCGGCCGGCGGACTGGGCACACCCAGCGCCGTTGCGGCAGCGTTTGCCCTCGGCGCAGCGTATGTGGTGACAGGCTCGGTGAACCAGAGTGCCGTCGAGGCCGGTCTGTCGGACGCGGCCAAGGCGATGCTGGCCCAGGCCGGCATCGCCGATGTGGCGATGGCGGCGGCTGCGGATATGTTCGAGCTCGGAGTCAAACTGCAGGTGCTCAAACGCGGGACCATGTTCGCGACGCGAGCCAACAGCCTCTACGAGGTGTATCGCAGTTACGACAGTCTCGAGTCACTGCCGGCCGAGGTCCGCACCAAAGTGGAAACCAGGGTCATGGGCGCGACGCTGGATGTGGTCTGGCGCGAGACCGAAGCGTTCTGGGCCATGCGCGACCCCGGACAGGTCGAAACGGCGAAGAACGACCCGAAGCATCGGATGGCGCTCGTCTTTCGGTGGTACCTCGGCAAATCCAGCCGGTGGGCGATCGAGGGTGATCCGGCACGCCGCGCCGATTATCAGATCTGGTGCGGTCCCGCGATGGGCGCCTTCAATGCCTGGGTGGCGGGGACGTTTCTGGCCGAGCCCGGCAATCGCACCGTAGTCCAGATCGCGCTCAACCTGCTCGAGGGGGCCGTCGTGGTGGCTCGCAGCCAGCAGCTCCGTGCATTTGGCGTTCCCGTTCCCGCCACGGCGATGCGCTTCCGTCCCCGTCCTCTCAGTCTCTGAATGCGACCCTGTTTCTCCAGCATGATCACGCCCGCATGACCCACACAGCAGAGACGGACGCGTTGTCCACGAGCCGCCGCATGCATCCCATCGCCGTCGTCGGCCTTGGGGCCTTGTTCCCCGGTTCGACGACGGTGGACGGGTACTGGCGCGACATCATCGAATCCCGTGACCGCCTGACCGAGGTGCCGCGCTCTCATTGGCTGCGCGATGACTACTTCGATCCCACACCGGGCACGGCCGACAAGATCTACGCCACGAAGGGTGGATTCATGCCGTCGGTTGATTTCTCGCCGCTCGAATTCGGGATGCCGCCCAACGCGATGCCGTCCACGGATACGGCGCAGCTGCTGGCACTGGTGGTGGCGAAGCGCGTGCTGGACGAGGCCACGCGCGGCAAGTACGAGTCGGTGGATCGCTCGCGCATGAGTGTCGTGCTGGGTGTGGCGTCGGCCACCGAACTGGTGGCGCACATGTCGGGACGCCTGCAGCGCCCGGTGTGGGAGTACGCCATGCGCCAGGCCGGACTGGATGACGAGGAAGTGGCGCGGATCAGCAAGGTGATCGACGGATGCTATGTCCCGTGGCAGGAGAGCACGTTCCCCGGCTTGCTGGGCAACGTGGTCGCCGGCCGGATCACCAACCGGCTCGACCTGGGTGGCACCAACGCGGTGGTCGACGCGGCGTGCGCCGGATCGCTGGCCGCGATCGCGATGGCCGTGAACGATCTCGCGCTGGGCAACTCCGATCTGGTGATCACCGGCGGCGTGGATGCCCTGAACGACATACTGATGTACATGTGCTTCGCGCAGACGGGCGCGTTGTCGGTGAGCGGCGATTGTCGCCCGTTCAGCGATCAGTCCGACGGCACGATGCTCGGCGAAGGAATCGGCATGCTCGCGCTGCGACGCCTGGAAGACGCTGAGCGTGATGGCGATGCGATCTATGCGGTGATCCGTGGGCTCGGTTCGTCGTCGGACGGCAAGGCGAAGAGCATCTATGCCCCGTCGGCGCGCGGACAGACCCTGGCGCTGCGCCGGGCCTACGAGCGCGCCGGCTACGGGCCGGAGACGGTGGGTCTGGTGGAAGCGCATGGCACCGGGACGGTGGCCGGTGACATGGCCGAATTCGAAGCGCTCACGCAGGTGTTCGGAGAAGCGCAGACACCGGTTGGACATTGCGCGCTCGGCTCGGTGAAGGCGCAGATCGGGCACACGAAGGCCGCGGCCGGTGCGGCGGGCATGATCAAGGCCGTGCTGGCGCTGCACCAGAAGGTGCTGCCGCCCACGGTCAAGGTGCGCGCGCCCAACCCCACGCTCGGCATCGAGGAGAGTCCGTTCTACCTCAACACCGAAGCGCGCCCATGGGTGCATGCGGAGACGTATCCGCGTCGTGCCTCGGTGAGTGCGCTGGGTTTCGGCGGCACGAACTTCCACGTGGCGCTGGAGGAATACACCGGGCCTTCCGAGCATCCATTGCGGTTGCGGACACTGCCGGCCGAACTGCTGCTGGTGTCGGCGGACAGTCCGGCGGCGCTGGCGGCCGCGTGCCGCGCGATGGCGACGGCGTGCACGACCGACGGCGCGCTGGCGCATGTCGCCAGGCGCTCGCACGCGAAGTTCAGCGCATCCGCCGCGGCGCGTGTGTCGGTGGTGGCGAATGATGAGGCGGATGCGCGCGAGAAGCTCGCGTTCGCGGCCGAGATGATCGAGAAGACGGCGGCCCGCGGCGGTGCGTCGTTCTCGTCGCCCACGGGTGTCTCGTATGGCACCGGTGCGCTCGATGGAAGTGTCGCATTTCTTTTTCCGGGCCAGGGCAGTCAGTACGTGGGCATGGGCGGTGAACTCGCCATGCATTTCGATGCGATGCGTGCGGTCCTCGACGCGTCCACCGCCACCGTCGGCCCCGCTGCGCCGGGTGATACGCTCGCCACGCGGGTGTACCCGCAGCCGGTCTTCAGCGACGCGGCGCGCACGGCACAGGGCACGCGGTTGTCGGCCACGGAATGGGCGCAGCCGGCGATCGCCGCGACCAGTCTTGGCATGCTGCACTTGCTGGATGGGATGGGCCTGCACCCTGGCATGGTGGCCGGGCACAGCCTGGGTGAAGTGACGGCTGCGGTGGCGGCGGGGATGTTCGACGCACAGACCGGCGTGGCCGTGGCGCGTGAGCGCGGTGTGCTGATGGCCAGCGCCAGTGCGACGCCAGGGACCATGTCGGCGGCGACGGCGGACCTGGCGACGGTGGCACGCGTCGTGGCGGGAATCGACGTCGTGCTCGCCAATCACAACAGCCCCACACAGGTGGTGTTGTCGGGCGCGGTAGCGGCGGTGGAGCGCGCGGAGCAGGCGCTGGAGGCGGCAGGGATCGCCGCGCGTCGTTTGCAGGTGTCGAACGCCTTCCACTCACCACTCGTGAGCGGAGCGGTACCTCTCTTCGAGCAGTACCTGCTCGGGGTTCGTGCAGCGGCGCCACGGGTGCTGTTTTTCGCGAACGCGACGGCGGAGGCGTATCCCACCGATGCGGCCGCGTCGTGCACACAACTGGCCGGCGCCATCGCGCAGCCGGTACGCTTCGTGGAGCAGATCGAGGCGATGTACGCCGCCGGTGCGCGCACGTTCATCGAAGTGGGCCCCGATGCGGTGCTGTCGCGACTCACCGAGCGGTGCCTCGAAGGGCGTGCACATTCCGCGGTACCGCTGGACCAGCGTGGCAAGTCGGGCGTGACGGCGTTCTTCACGGCGCTGGGTCGATTGGCCGCCGCCGGCGTGCCATTCGCCACGGACGCGCTCTGGCAGGGGCAGCGCCTGCCTGAGGACCCGGCCACGAAGACGCCGGCGAAGTTCAGCATTGCGCTCAACGGCGCGAACTACGGCAAGCCCTATCCGCCGCGCGAGCCGGAAGTGCGTGTATCGCGTCCGGCGGCCGTGACGGCGCTCGCGGCGCCGGTGGTCGCTGCTCCAGCCGTGTCTGCGCCAGCAGCGCCAGCAGCACCAGCACCGACAGCACCAGCAGCACCAGCAGCAGTGCATGCACCAGCACCAGCACCAGCACCAGCACCAACGTCAGCACCAGCACCAGCACCAGCACCAGCACCAACTCCTGCACGTTCGGTACCGAACGCTCCCGATGCAATGCCGCTTCGTGCGGCCCCCATCGCCGCGAGCGCGCCGAGCTCCTTTTTGCACCGATCATCGATGAACACGTCGGACTGGATCGACGCACTGCAGCGTCTGCAGGCCCCCGCGATTGCGGCCCAGATGGAATTTCAGCGCCTCATGGCCGACAGCCACATGGCGTTCCTTCGCGCGGTGGAAGAGTCATACGGCGCGGTGATGCCGGGTGCATCGATGGCGCCGCCGGCTGCGCCGCTGCCCGTGGCGACATCGCAGCCGATGCCGCAGCTCGAAGCGCCGCCACAGTTCGCAGCGCCCCGGCAGTTCGCGGCGCCGGTGGTGCCGACGCCGGTGGTGCCGACGCCAGTAGTGCCGACGCCAGTAGTGCCGACGCCGACGGCGGTGGTGCCGATCGCCGTTGCGCCCGCACCAATGGCGGCGGCGCCGGTCGTTGCCCCCTCCGCACCGATGGCGGCGCGGGCTCCGGCTGCGCCTACCACGATTGCGCTGCAGCCACTGCTGCTGGCGATCGTCGCCGACAAGACGGGCTATCCGGCCGAGATGATCGATACCGGAATGGACATGGAAGCGGACCTCGGCATCGATTCCATCAAGCGCGTGGAGATTCTGTCCGCCATGCGTGCGCAGGTGCCTGACCTGCCGCAGGTGGCCACGAGCAAGATGGCGGCCACGCGGACGCTGGCGCAGATCATCGAGCTGTTCGGCGGATCGGTGGCGAGCGGTGGCGACGTTGCGCTCGCACCTGCAGCAGCGGACGGTGGAGTGCCTGTCGCCGCGGCGCCTGCACCGGCATCGCGTGTGTTCGAACTGCAGCCCGTTCTCCTTGCGATCGTCGCCGAGAAAACCGGCTATCCGGCCGAGATGATCGACACCGGGATGGACATGGAAGCCGATCTCGGCATCGATTCCATCAAGCGCGTGGAGATTCTGTCGGCGATGCGTGCGCAGGTGCCCGATCTGCCGCAGGTGGCCACGACGAAGATGGCGGCGACGCGCACGCTCGCCCAGATCATCGAACTCTTTGGCGGCGCCACCGATGGTGGTGCACCGGCGGTGCCAACTGCCGCGGCACGTGCGGTCGCGAGTGTCGCTGCGCCGGTCGACGCGTCGGTTCCCGCGTCGGTTCCCGCGTCGGTTCCCGTGTCGCGCGTGAGCGCACTGCAGCCGATCCTGCTCGAGATCGTAGCCGAGAAGACCGGATACCCGGCCGAGATGATCGACACCGACATGGACATGGAGGCCGACCTCGGCATCGATTCCATCAAGCGTGTGGAGATCCTGTCGGCGATGCGTACACGCGTGCCTGATCTCCCGCAGGTGGCCACGACGAAGATGGCCGCCACGCGAACCCTGGCGCAGATCATCGAACTGTTTGGTGGTGTGGCAGACGCTGGTGCGACGTCAGCGCCGGTTGCGTCGGCAACACCTGCCGCAGCCGTTCCCGCAGCCGCTTCCACAGCCGATCGCGCAGTCGCGCCGCCGGAAGCGCTGCCGGAAGCGCTGCCGGAAGCGCTGCCACCGGTCGCGCGCGTTGCGGTGCGTGTCCGTCCGGCGGCAGCCGTCGGCTTTTCGATGCCGTGGCTGCGAGGCGTCGCGCCAATCGTGGTCACCTCCGACGGGGCGGGCGTGGCGCAGGCGGTGGTGCAGCTCCTCACGGCGCGCGGCGTGAACGCAGTGGAAGCGCCCGTGAGCGCGGTGCCGGCAACTGCTGGCGGTGTCATCTTCCTCGGCGGTCTGCGCGATGTGGCCGGTGAGGCAGCGGTCGCGGTGAATCGCGAGGCTTTTGCCGCTGCGCGTATCGTGGCCACGTACTTCCGCGAGCATGGCGGGCTGTTCGTGACGGTGCAGGATACTGGCGGAGACTTCGGTCTTTCGGGACGCGAGGCGGGTCGCGCATGGCTGGGTGGCATCGCTGCCCTCGTCAAGACCGCGCGCGATGAGTGGCCCGTGGCAACGTGCAAGGCCATCGACGTCGAGCGGGCGGGCCGCACCGATGCCGCGGTCGCGGAGGCGATCGTCGCAGAGCTGTTCGGCGGTGGACCGGAAGTCGAAGTCGGACTGTCGGGTGCAGGCGAGCGGATCACGCTGGCCAGTGTGCCCTGCGCCGTGTCGCCGGCGGTCGCGCCGATGCCGCCGGGGGCGGTGTTCGTGGTCACGGGCGGTGCACGCGGAGTCACGGCGGCATCGCTGATGGCACTCGGTCATGCGGCGCAGCCCCGTCTGGTGATACTCGGGCGGACGGCGCTGCTCGATGAACCGGCCGTCTACCGCACTGCCACCACCGAAGCGGCGCTCAAGCGCACGGCGATGGAAGAAGCGATGAAGGCCGGTCGTGCGGTGACGCCGAAGGACGTCGGCGCTGCAGTGGAACGTCTCCTCGCGGCGCGCGAGGTGCGCGAGACGCTGGCGCAGCTCACGGCCGCTGGCGCACAGGCACGCTACGACGCGGTCGACGTGCGTGATCCCGGTGCACTCGGTGCGTTGCTCGCCGACGTGCGCCACACGTGGGGGCCGATTCAGGGCATCGTGCACGGCGCTGGTGTGCTGGCGGATGCGTTCATCGACAAGAAGACCGATGCGCAGTTTGATCGCGTCTTCGATACGAAGGTGCTGGGGCTGCAGGCGCTGCTCGATGCCACGTCGCGTGACCCGCTGGAGGTGATCTGTCTGTTCTCATCGGTGGCGGCGCGCGGCGGAAATTCCGGGCAGTCGGACTACGCCATGGCGAACGAGGTGCTGAACAAGGTGGCCGCGGTGGAAGCCCGGCGTCGTGATGGGCAGTGCCGCGTGGTGGCGATCGGCTGGGGCCCGTGGGATGGCGGCATGGTCACGCCGGCACTGCGCGCTCACTTCGTGGAGCGTGGCGTGGCCCTGCTGCCCGTGGCAGCCGGCGCGGATGCGTTCGTGAAGGAACTGATGGCGCCCACCACCGATGACGTCGAAATCGTCATCGGTGGTGGCGATGCCGGCCTGCACGGCGGCGAGGCACCAGGTGGGCGCGTGCTGGCCCGCATGGAAGTCACCGTCACGGCGGCCACGCACCCGCAGCTCGAGAGTCACCGCATTCAGGGCAAGCCGGTGCTGCCGGTGGTGATGGCCGTGGAGTGGTTCGCGCGTCTGGCGCGTGCGCTCTTCCCCGAGCGGTCGTCGGTACAGCTGCGTGATGTCCGGGTCGTGCGTGGCATCGTACTCACCGGATTCGACGGGATCGGCGACCTTTTCACGATCCAGGCCACCCGGTGTGCGACGGGTGTGGAACTCGAACTCCGTGATGCATCGGACGTCCTCCGCTACGCCGCCGTGATCGAACCGGGCGAGACCACGGCGAAGGCCGAGCCGCTCAATGGCGCCGTGCTTGGCGAGAGTCCCTGGCAGGCCACGGAGATCTATTCGCCCAATACGCTGTTTCACGGACGCGATTTTCAGGTGATTCGCACCGTCGATGGCGTCTCACCGATCGGTGCGCGCGCGACGCTGGCCGGTACGGCCGATCTGGCGTGGCCGAACGATGCGTGGGAGACTGATCCTGCAGCCATCGACGGTGCACTGCAGCTCGCGATTCTGTGCGGCCTTCCGGCGATCGGCCCTACGCTGCCGCTGCGTATCGGCCGCATCGGGTACACGGGTGGTGTCGTCACGAGCCCGATTCGGTGTGCGTTGCTGGTGCGCAGTCAGTCGCCGGAGCGTGTGGTGTGTGACATCACGCTCGTGGGCAGCGATGGTGCAACGATCGCCGATCTGGTGGACGTGGAGATGTATGCGGTGCCGAGCGGCAACACGACGAACACCGTGTTGACTGCCGCCACCGTATGATGTCGGTGGTCCCGTCATTTGCACCCGTTGCCATCGTCGGGCAGGGCTGTGTGCTGCCCGGCGCGTTGTCGCCGGATGAACTCTGGTCGCTCGTGCTGGAGGGGCGGTCGGCGATTGCACCGGCCGCCGACGAGCTGTGGCGGCTGGATGCCGGCGCCGATCGGGCGCAGTTGCATCGCGAGATCGCCACGTCGGTGGGCGGTCACGTCCATGGCTTCGCAGGGGTGTTCGACCACGATGGCTTTGCCGTACCGGCCGACAGATTGCATGGGCTCGATCCGGTGTTCCTCTGGACGCTGCACGCGGCGCGCGAAGCGTTGCGGAGCGCGGGCATGTCTCCGCTCGAGTCGCGGCCGCGCGCCGCGCTGGTGCTGGGCAACCTGAGCTATCCCACGCCAGGGCTCGTGGATTTCGCGCTCGAGCAGTGGGCGGCCGACGGCACGCGTACGGCCCACGAGGACCCGCGCAACCGCTACATGTCGGGCCTGCCGGCGCACCTGGCCGCGCAGGCGCTTGGGCTGGGCGGACGTGCGTTCTCGATCGATGCGGCGTGTGCGTCGTCGTTGTACGCCATCAAGCTGGCCTGCGACCAGTTGCACGACGGCACCGCCGACCTCGCGCTGGCTGGCGGTGTGAATCACGCCGACGATCTCTTTCTGCACGGCGGCTTTTCGGCGCTCAACGCGCTCAGCCCGACGGGGCAGAGCCGTCCGTTTCATCGCGACGCCGACGGCCTCGTGCCGGCGCAGGGCGCCGCGCTGCTGGTGCTCGAACGGCTCGACGATGCGGTCGCCAACGGTCGCCGGATTCTTGGCGTCATTCGTGGCATCGGACTCTCCAACGACGGCCGCAGCCGCGGCCTCATGGTGCCCGCGGAAGAAGGGCAGGTCCGCGCGCTCCGTGCGGCGTATGCCGGGAGTGGCGTGTCGCCGCGCGACATCTCGCTGGTGGAATGTCATGCCACCGGCACCGTAGTGGGTGATGGTGCCGAAGTGCGCAGCATGCGCGAGGTGTTCGTCGAGGCTCGCGGGCTGCCAGTGGGTTCGCTCAAGTCGAATGTCGGCCATCTCATCACGGCCTCCGGTGCGGCGGCAGTGATCAAGGTGCTCGCCGCGTTCCGCCATCAGGTGCGTCCGCCCACCCGCACCGCCAACGCGCCAATCGACGAACTCGCCGATGGCATGTTCCGTCTGCTGCATGAGGCCGAGCCGTGGGAAGCGCTGGCCGTGGGAGCGCCGCGCTACGCCGCGATCAGCAACTTCGGATTCGGCGGCAACAACGCCCATCTCATCCTCGAGGAGTGGACGGGCAGCGTGCCGGATGCGTCGGCTCGCGTGACCCCCGCGTCGCACGGTGCGGACAGCGGCAGAGCCATTGCCGTGATCGCGCAGTCCGTGCGCACCGGTGCCAGCCGGACGCGCTTCACCGATGCCGTGTTCACCAGCGGAGCGACGACCGACGACGTGCTCGCGCGCGGCACGGCGGCCGACACGATCGCGCTCGATGCGGCGGGGCTGCGTTTCCCGCCCAACGATCTCAAGGCCGCCCTGCCGCAGCAGACGCTGGTGCTCTCGATGGCGCAGGAGATGGCGGCGATACTCGATCGGCTGCCGCGCGAGCGCACCAGTGTGCTCGTGGGCATGCAGTGCGACGCCGAGGTGGCGCGTCATGCGATCCGCTGGTGTGGTGCGCGCGCGTGGGTCGCGGCGCTTCCCGCGTCGCTGGCCGACGATCCGCTCACGGCGGCGTCGGTGGTGGGATGCATGCCCAACATCGTGGCCAATCGACTCAGTCATCAGTTCGACTTCTGCGGCCCCAGCTTCACGGTGTCGTCGGAAGAACTCTCGGGCGTAGGTGCGCTGGAGATCGGGGCGCGCGCGCTGCGTCTGGGCGAGATCGATGCGGCGGTGGTCGGCGCCGTCGATCTGTGCGCCGAGCCGATCGCGGCAGCGGCGGGACGGGCGGTGCTTGGCGCCGACCGCGCGGTCTCCGGCGATGCGGCCGTGCTGATGGTGCTCAAGCGTGAAGCCGACGCGATTCGCGACGGCGACACGATTCTGGCACTGCTCGATGCCGATGGTGGTGGCGACTCCACAGGACACACGCTCGGGTTCTCGCTCACCGCCACGAACGCTGGCCTGACACCGCGTGTGGGGCATGCACACGCGGCGTCCGGGCTGTTGCACGTGGCCGCCGCGATCGAAGCGTGTGCGCATCGTGCCGTGCCGTCGGCGGTGGGCCCGATGCCGTGGTTGCCGCGCGATGGCGCGCGGGTGGCCCAGGTGCAGGTGGAAGCGCTCGGGCGGCAGACACGAACGCTGACTATCCGTTCGGCGGCAATCGCGGCACAGTCGAAGGCGCTGTTCCCCACGTCGCAGCCGCGATTGGCGGTGTTTGCGGCGAGCACCGTGGCGGAGGTGGTGGCTGCGCTTGCGCGCCGCGACGAGTACACCGGTCGCACGGATGCGGCCGCGATCGTGGCCGGCGTGCGGGTGGCGATCGTGGCCGAATCCGACGCGGAGTTCGACGCGCAGGTGGAGCGGGCGATCACGTGGCTTCGCGCGCCCGATGCCGCCGCTGCCGTGGGGACGGTCGACGACGGCATTCACGTGGGGCGCGGAGCGATCGAGGGTGAACTGTCGTTCGTGTTCACCGGTGCGGCGGGGGCGTATCCGCACATGGGGCGCGATCTCGCGCTGGCGTTTCCAACGCTGGTAGACCGCTTCGCGGTGCGGGCCACTTCCGTGCGCGATGCCGCAGGCTGGGTGTACAGCGACGATCCCTCGGTGCAGACCACGCCCATGGACAAGCTCTGGGGCGCGTCGTACCTGAGTCAGCTGCACACCGAGCTCACGCGGCACCTGCTGGGGCTCCGGCCCACGGCGGCGATCGGCTACTGCTCGGGCGAGACCAATTCGCTGTTCGCGCTCGATGCGTGGGGCGACCTGGATGGCTTCCGCGACGATGTGGCGCAGAGCCTCGTGTACGACCGCTGGTTGTGCGGCGAGCTGCGGTGTCTGCGTCCCGCATGGAATCTTGCCGAGGACGCACCAGTCGACTGGTCGACGTGGCGCATCCGCGCGCCGGTCGCCGACGTGCGGGCCGCCGTGGCCAGCGAAACGCGCGCGCACCTCGTGATCATCAATGCGCCCACCGATGTGGTCGTGGCCGGCGACGATGCGGCGTGCGAGCGGATCGGCGCCCTGTTCGGACGGCGTGCCGTCCGCACGCCGGGCTATGACTTCGTGATGCATTGCCCGGAGGCGCAGGAATATGAATCCCGGTGGCGTGCGTTGCACACGCGGCCGACGGTGGACGTGCCTGGGGTGCGCTTCTACACGCATGCGACGCAAGCGAGTTATCACGCGAGCACGCAGTCCGCGGCCGACGCGCTCACTGGGCAGGCCATGCACGTGGTGGACTTTCCGGCACTCGTGGAACGTGCCTACGCCGACGGGATCCGGGTCTTCATCGAACATGGTCCGCATGCCGGGTGCACCAAGTGGATCAGCGAGGTCCTCGGGGATCGCCCGCACCTGGCGATTGCGCTGGACCGTTACGGCCACTCGTCACTGTTGCTCGCCGTCGATGCCGCGGCGCGCTTGTTCGCGGCTGGCGTGCCGGTCGAGCTGGGCGCATTGCGCACCACGTTGCGCGCTTCATTGCGCGCTGCCGACACGGCGTTGCCGAAGTCACCGGGCGGTCGCTCGTTGCCGCTGTCGTTGCCCGCACACCCCATCGCCGTCCCCCGGATGCCGAACGTCTTGCCAGTCCCCCTCCCAGCGCCGTCGGCGCCGATCGCCCCTGCGGTTCGCGTGCTGCAGGACGACACGAATGGTGGCGTGTCGCACGGCGCGAGGAACGGCGCTTTGAACGGCGCTTCGAACGGCGCTTCGAACGGCGCGTCTTACGGTGCTTCGAACGGGTTGTCGCACGGCGCTTTGACCGTCACGTCGCACACTGCCTCGAACCGCGGGCCGGATGGCGCTTCGCACGGCGCCGGCGAGTACATGGCGCCAGCGCCGCGGCTCGCATCGGCACGTTTCTCGGCGCGTGGTGCGGTGCTTCCGATGGCGGCGCCGCTGGTGTCGGCGCCCGTGTCGACGTCAGGGGTCGCTTCGGCGGCACCCAGCGTCGCTCCGGCCGCCGCCCCAACGGCGCACGGCACCGTACCGCGCGGCGCCGCCGACGCCACTCCAGTCATCGCGGCGGTGAACAGCCTGGCCGGTCATCACGCGCAGCTCGCCGAACTGCACACCGCATTTCTGCGGCAGCAATTCGAGGCGCAGTCGCGTTTCACCAGCCTCATGCTCGCACCGCTCGCGCAGTGGGCGACCAGTGCGGCGGGCGCTCGAGCGGTACGCGGCAGTCAGATTCTGGCAGCTGAGCCGCTGGCACCGGCCATACCCGTCGCGGCGGTGGCGCCGGCAGCAGCTCTCGTGCACATCGCACCGGTGGCAGCAATATCGGTGCCGATCGCGGCACCGGTGACGTCTCCGGTCACCCAGGCGCCCAGCGCGTCCGCACCGGCCCCCACACCGGCCCCCACACCGGCCCCCACACCGGCCGCCGTTGCGCCAACGGCGCCGCTCGCGCGCCGCGTCCCGCCACCGCGCACTCCCACCGGCCCCACCTTCGATCGCGCCGCGCTCGAAGTGCACGCCGGTGGTGACATCTCGACGATCTTCGGCTCGCTGTTCGCTCAGCAGGACGGGCACGCGCGTCAGGTGCGCATGCCAGAGCCGCCGCTGCTCCTCGCCGATCGCGTCCTTGGCATCGAAGGTGAAGCGGGCACCATGGGCACCGGGACCATCTGGACCGAGACCGACGTCCGCGAGGGCGCGTTCTACCTGCACGAAGGGCGCATGCCCGCCGGTGTGATGGTGGAGTCGGGACAGGCTGACCTCATGCTCATTTCGTGGCTTGGCGCCGACTTCCACAACAAGGGCGAGCGGGTGTACCGCCTGCTGGGGTGTGAGCTCATGAGTCACGGCCCACTGCCCACCATCGGCGACACGCTCCACTACGAAATCCTGGTGGATGGTCATGCGGAACAGCAGGGTGTGCGCCTGTTCTTCTTCCACTACAACTGCTGGGTGAATGGCGAGCTGCGCATGAGCGTGCGCAGCGGACAGGCCGGCTTCTTCACCGTCGAAGAACTCGCCAACTCGGCGGGTGTGCTGTGGTCGCCGGAAGCGGCGACGCCCAGGCCCGATGCGCGCGTCGATGCCCCCCTCACGCTCACCTCGCGCCGCGCATTCAGTGCCGACGATGTCACGGCGCTGATCGACGGTCGTCTCGCCGATTGCTACGGCCCTGGCTTCGAGCGCGCCGACGCGCACACCCGCACGCCGACGATCGCTGGCGGTGGCATGCGGCTGCTCGACGAGGTCACGCACTTCGAGCCCACCGGCGGACCGTGGAAGCGCGGTTACCTCCGCGCCACGCTCGGCCTCACCCCTGATCGCTGGTTCTTCGACGGACATTTCAAGAACGATCCCTGCATGCCCGGCACCCTGATGCTCGAGGGTGGTCTGCAGGCGATGCAGATTTTCATGACGGGACTCGGCTTCACGCTCGATCACGACGGCTCCCGTTTCGAGCCCGTGCCCGAGCAGAACTACAGCCTGCGCTGCCGCGGACAGGCCACGCCGGTGTCGCGCGAAGTGGTGTACGAGATTTTCGTGGAGGAAATCGTGGGTGGTGATACCCCCACGCTCTACGCCGACATTCTCGGCTCGGTGGACGGCCGCAAGGCGTTCCACTGCAAGCGCATGGGACTCCGTCTCGTGCCGGCGTGGCCGCTCGATGCTGGTCGGACGGCCGTGGCCCTCGCGCACGATCCGCGACCGGTGGCCGTCGTGGACGGCTTCACCTTCGACTACGCCTCGTTGCTGGCGTGTGCATGGGGGGTACCGTCATCGGCGTTCGGTCCGATGTACCAGCGCTTCGATGGGACGCGTCGCGTGGCGCGCCTGCCCGGGCCGCCGTATCACTTCATGTCGCGCGTGGCGCGCGTGTCGGGGCCGATCGGTGGCATGGAGGTTGGGAGTGTGGCCGCGATCGAGTACGATGTGCCGCCAACGGAGTGGTACTTCGCGAACAACAACGCGTCGGCCATGCCGTTCCCGGTGTTGCTCGAGACCGCGTTGCAGCCGTGCGGATGGCTCGCGTCGTACGTGGGCGGTGCGCTCGCGTCTGAGGAGAATCTCTTCTTCCGCAACCTCGACGGCACTGGCACGCAGCACATGGAAATCGGGCCCGACATCGGCACCGTGAGTGTCTCCACCACACTCACGTCGGTGTCGACGGCCGATTCGATCGTGATCATGAGCTTCGATGTGGTCATGCGCGCCGGCGATCGGACCGTGTACACGCTGAAGACCGTGTTCGGGTTCTTCCCCGGTGACACCATGAAGGATCAGGCCGGATTGCCGATGACGCCCGCGCATCGCGCGCGTCTGGCAGAGCCGAGTGATGTGCGGGTGGAGCTGGGCGCCTCACCGGCGCACTACTTCGACGCGAGCCTGCGCCTGCCCACCGAACGGTTGGTGATGATCGATCGCATCACCGGACGCTGGACCACTGGTGAGCTGGCAGGAAAGGCGGGGCTGGGCCGGTTGCGCGCCGAGAAGGACGTGGCGGCCTCGCAGTGGTTCTTCAAGGCGCACTTCTATCAGGACCCCGTGCAGCCTGGATCGCTGGGCATCGAAGCGTTGTTGCAAGCGGTACAGGCGTTGGCCATCGACCTCGATCTTGGCGCCGGCCTCGCGTCACCCCGATTCGAAACGCAGGCCATCGACGTGCCGATGAGCTGGAAGTACCGCGGCCAGGTCACTCCCGACAATCAGGTGGTGGTGGTGGACGTGGAGGTCACCGAACTCCGGCGCGAGGCGGAGGGTGTGCTGCTGGTGGCCGCGGGTTCGCTCTGGGTGGATGGCAAGCGGATTTACGAGGCGACTGGGCTCGGCGTGCGCATCGTCTCCGGCACGCCGGCCTGACGGCTCGTACGCGCACACTCCCGACACTCGGCGAGCGTTGACACCATGTCCGTCTCGCGTCTCACGCTCAGTGCGGGCCTCGTCCCGGCGGCGGTCGCGCTGTACGGCGTCCAGCTGCCCGCGAACGCCGATGCGGCATTGACGGCTCTCGAGGCGCTGGGCGGCGACTCGGCGTTGTTCAGTGTTCCAGATCGATTGGCGAGGGCTGTCTCCAGTCGCCGGGCAAGCTTTCTGGCCGGGCGGTGGTGCGCTCACCAGGCGCTGCATGCGAGCGTGCCTCACGCCGCGCAGATGGCCATCGGCATGGGCGAGTTCCGCGAGCCGCTTTGGCCCGCCGGGTCGCTCGGCAGCATTGCACACACGTCAGGCTATGCGCTGGCCGCCGCCGCGCCACAGGGGGCCGTGCGTGCGATCGGGGTGGATGTCGAGCGCTGGCTCGACGACGACGCGCCAGCTCGCATCGGACCCGATCTCGCGGGCGACGGTGAGCTCGACGCGCTCATGGCACACGCCAGTTGGACGGCAGCGCAGATGCTGACGGTGCTCTTTTCGGCCAAGGAAACCATCTTCAAATGCCTGTTTCCGGAGGTGCGCGAGTACTTCGGCTTCGAGGCGGCGTGGCTGGAGCGCGTGGAGGCGGCCACCGGTGCAGAGGGGCGGTTCGTGGCCCGACTCACAGGCCGGCTGGGTCCCGATTTGCCGGCAGGTCTCGTGCTGCGCGGGCGCTTTGCCTGTCTGGACGAGGTCGTGGTGACCACCCTCGTGCTCGACTGATCGCATTCGGCTGGATCCTACCGCCGCAGTAGCTCCTCCAGCGTGGCCATGGGCGCGGCGCCGACCTGGCGTGCGACCTCCTTGCCAATGCGCAGGACCGCGAGGGTCGGACGGCACATCAGGCGGTCACGCAGCGA
>Ga0105048_10004686_pt1 | contig 22167 bp, 16 predicted proteins | sample MAT05_FD_78382 | JGI IMG/M metagenome (GOLD analysis project Ga0105048, IMG submission 78382) | Freshwater microbial communities from Lake Fryxell liftoff mats and glacier meltwater in Antarctica - MAT-05 | ecosystem: Environmental > Aquatic > Freshwater > Ice > Liftoff microbial mat | place...
GGTAGCCCGTGAGGATCGCTCCAGCCAACGAAGGATGGTCGGCGGCATCGGGCAGCATGTCGAAGCGCTGGGGGTCCATGTGCCGCCAGTAGTAATGCTGGAAATGGGCCGTGCTATTGCAGAAGAAGGTGGCGAAGCGGACGTTGTGGCGGGCGTTCAGGGAACGGAAGATGTCGTACTGCAACCGGTCCAGCACGCAGGCGCGACGCCACTTCACGCCGCGATCGCGTTTCTCCGCGACCAATTGGCCGATGGCATCACGGATGGCGCTGAGGCTAAGGCCATTCCGGAGCAGGAACCAGCCGAGACGGAACAGGTCTTTCTTGGACGCACTGTCCCGCGACGATTCCCGCACGAGACGGCCGACCGGGCCCGCATAGGCATCAAGGGGCGCCGGCCAGGCAGAACCATTTTGGTCCCAGGGATCGGGCAGCAGATAGCCGTTGAGTTGTTGATAATTCGTGTTCATGCTGCCGCACACCCCGACCGGGATGCCGGCGTCGGAGAGCACTTGGGCGAGGCATTTTGCCTGAATGCGACGACCATCGCCCAATTGGTAGGCACGATGCTCGGCGAAGGGCTGGCCGGAGTGGACCGTCGGCCATTGAATCCAGGGTTCCAGATGACTTGCCGGCTCGCCCGCGTCAGTTGTGTAGACCAGCGATTGCTCGTAGAAGCGCTTGAAATTCGGGATATGGCCTTCCGCCATGAACTGCTGGAGGAGCGTCGGGCAGAGTTCATTCAATTCAAGAAGAAGGAAGCGTTCCGCGCGGCCTGCGGGGGCGGTACGTGCCTCGGTTCTCATCTCGGGAATAGCCGAAGTTGTTAGGCCGGTCATCATGACGAGAGCTTCCTTCCGTGAAAGACTGGGTAGTTTGAGGATCCTACCATGATCGCGATTGTGAGCGAAAGATGAGTTTGCGCGGACCTTCGCCGGCGGTCAAAAGCAGTCTTTACTTTCGGGAACGCGTTTGTTCCCACCTTTCCTTCCTCGGGCCATTCGGCCTCAATCCACGGGGATCGCCTCCTTGGTCTTGATCTCCTTCAGAACCAGATCGCCGTCTTGCAGTGTCATGCCGGTCACGCTCCATTTGCCCTCGATCTTACGCAGGATCAGTTTCGCTTTGCCGTTGTGGGTTTTGTCCTCGTCGTTCTCCCGGTACTTGAAGTCCTTCAGTTCGAGCTCGGCGTAGGAAGCCGTTTTGTCGTACCCGTAGGCATAAAACGCGTTGATGGCCGCGCGGTCTTGTTGCCCTTTCGGGAAGGTCAGTTTCTCGTCGGCCGTGCCGCCCTCCTTCAACCAGCGATCCAAGCCCTGCTGCGTTTGCTCCTTCGGCACGTTCGGCGACAGGTCGGTGCAGGCGCTGAAGCTGAAGCAAAGGGCGGCGACCACGACAAGTTTCATTCGCATCGGAGTTCTCGAAAGGGGGAAGTCCATTCGAACTTAGGATAGATCGAACGAGGTAAGTAAGAAAGGGAGAGCATGGGATGAGCCCATGAAGCCGAAGGCAATTCGTTGCATGTGTTGCATTGCATTGCATTCATTGCCTTGCAACACCGTCCCGGTGAGACGGTGCAACGAATAGAGGGAGGGGGGAGTGGGGATTACCGTGGCATCCGCCGCCGTGGGTGAATACACTCATCCCCATCACCCGTACCGGGAGCCATTCATCATGCGATTTCTCTCCACCTTGTTGATGTTGCTCGTCTCGTCCACGGTGTTTGCCGCCGAGCGGCCGAACATCGTGTTCATCCTGGCCGACGATCTCGGCATGCTCGAACTGGGCTGTTACGGCCAGAAGAAGATTCGCACGCCGAACATCGATCGGCTCGCGGCCGAGGGGATGCGTTTCACGCAGTTCTACACGGGCAACGCCGTCTGCGCTCCGTCGCGGTGCTGCCTGATGACCGGCAAGCACGCGGGGCACGCGATTGTCCGCACCAACGTCGCCATGAAGCCCGAGGGCCAATTCCCGATCCCGGCCGACACGGTCACCATCGCCAAGCTGCTGAAGGCCAAGGGTTACACGAACGGGGCCACCGGCAAGTGGGGGCTCGGCAACATGGAGTCGACCGGGAACCCGCTCAAGCAGGGGTTCGACATGTTCTTCGGCTACAACTGCCAGTCGCACGCCCATAACCACTACCCCACGTGGCTCTGGAAGAACGACAAGAAGATCACGCTTGAAGGCAACGACGGCGGCGACACGGGCAAGACTTACTCGCACGACCTGATGGAAGCCGAGGCCCTCGCGTTCATCAAGGAAAACAAAGAGAAACCGTTCTTCCTCTACGTGCCGTTCACGATCTCGCACCTGGCACTCCAGGTGCCGGACGATTCGCTGAACGAGTACAAAGGGAAGTTCGAAGAGATCCCCTACAAGGGCAAGGCCTATCGCCCGCACGACACGCCGCGCGCTTGCTACGCCGCTATGGTCACGCGAATGGACCGCAGCGTCGGCCGCATGCTTGATCTGATTAAGGAACTGAAGCTCGACGACAACACGATCGTTTTCTTCAGCAGCGACAACGGACCGATCGATCATCTTGCCGGGACCGACTCAACGTTCTTCGGCTCGCTCGGCTCGTTCCGCGGCATGAAGGGAAGCCTGTACGAAGGGGGCATTCGCACGCCGATGATCGCCCGCTGGCCCGGGAAGATCAAGGCGGGGTCGACGAGCGATCATCTCGGCTATTTCTGCGATGTGCTGCCGACGCTCAGCGAGATCGCCGGGGCCGAGACGCCGAAAGCGATCGACGGCATCAGCATCGTGCCGACGCTCCTCGGCAAGGGAGAACAGAAGACCCACGAGTTCCTCTACTGGGAGTTCCCCAGCTACGGCGGCCAGCAAGCAGTGCGGATGGGCGACTGGAAGGCCGTGCGCCAGAATCTCGGCAAGGGGAAGATCGTCACCGAGTTGTACAACCTGAAGGACGACATCAGCGAGAAGAACAACCTGGCGGCCAAGATGCCGGACGTGGTTGCCCGCTTCGAAAAGGTCATGAAAGAACAACATACGCCCAGCGCGGATTTCCCCATCAAGGTCCTGGATGAGTGATTTCGTTTCCATGAACCAGTTCAATCCTGCCGACTGCCGAGCCGAGTTCCCGGCACTGGCTCGCATTATCCATGGCAAGCCGGCCGTCTACCTGGATGGCCCGGCCGGCAGCCAAGTGCCGCGCCGCGTCATCGACGCCATCGCCGACTACCTCGCCCATCACAACGCCAATCATGGGGGAATGTTCGCCACCAGCCGGGAAAGTGACGCCCTGTTCGCGAAGGCGCAGGCATCGCTCGCGATTTTTCTGAACGCCCCGGAGCCCGAACCGATCTACTTCGGCGCCAACATGACATCGCTGACCTTTGCGCTCAGCCGGGCGGTTGCTACCCAGTGGAAGCCGGGAGACGAGGTGCTCGTCTCCCGGCTCGATCACGACGCCAACGTTAGCCCATGGGTCCGGGCGGCTCAGGATCGCGGGGCGATGGTCAAGCACATTGATATTCATCGCGAAGATTGCACGCTCGATCTCGACGACTTCAAGAAGAAACTCAGCAACAAGACGAAACTCGTCGCAGTCGGCTGCGCCTCCAACGCCGTGGGAACGCGCAACCCGGTGAAGGAAATGGCCCGGCAGGCTCACGAGGCCGGGGCGCTCGTCTTCCTTGATGCTGTCCACCTGGCGCCGCACGCTGCTCTCGACGTTCAAGATTGGGACTGCGATTTCCTCGCTTGCTCCGCGTACAAGTTCTTCGGCCCCCACGTCGGTATTCTCTGGGGGAAGAAGCATCTTCTGGAAACGCTGCCCGCCTATAAAGTGCGCCCGGCCGCGGAGACACTCCCCGATCGCTGGATGACCGGCACGCAAAACTTCGAATGCATCGCCGGCGTCGGGGCGGCCGTCGACTATCTGTTCGAGGTCACACGCCGGGCGGCCGGGGCATCAGCCACCACGCGGGCGTCATTCGTCGCGGGTTTCAACGTGATTGAAGAGTACGAACGCTCGATCGGCGCCCGGATGCTCGAAGGCCTGGCGTCGATACCCGATATTCACATTTACGGCATCACCGACCCGAAACGATATGCGGAAAGGGTGCCGACCGTGTCGTTCACGCATCGCCGCAAGAAGCCGATCGAGATCGCCCAATATCTCGGAGAGCACGGCATCTTCGCCTGGCATGGCAACTACTACGCCCTGCCGTTGACGGAAACGATCGGCGTCGAACCCGATGGCATGGTGCGCGTGGGCCTGCTGCATTACAACACGGCCGACGAAGTCGATCGGTTAATCGAGACGTTACGGGCGATTTGACGGGGTGATCGACTCGCCCGATGAACGCACATGTCCAATCAGTGTCGGGAAGAACTCCAAAAAATCCTCTTTCAATCCTTCTTGATGGTGGAGCAAATCGGGCACGGCCTCATCCAGGTGAATGCGTTTCTTCGGGAAGCGATGGCGGATGAATGCCGAGAAGCGGGTGAGAGCTTCCGTGATGCCTTCCACGGTCAGGTAAGAGTAGAGGCGATCAGTTTCGATCAAGCGCTCGATCAGGTCGCGTCCTTCGAAGGGCAGATGTTCCACCTCATTCGCGCAGACGACATGCATGCGGTCGACGAATGAGCGAAGAGGTTCAGTTGACCAGCGTTCCCAGGTGCCGGCCAGGACGTGGTCGAACCAGATGTCGATCAGGATGCCGGAGAACCAACCCCATTCCGCTGAGATGCGCGTGATCGAGCGTTGCACGACCGGATGGCGATCGGTGAAGAGATCGACCTGCCGGTGCTGACGAATGCCGCGCTGGATGCCCGGTGGCAAGGTGAGCACGGCCGGCCCTTTCACGCAATCAGCCACGAGATTGCCAATCAGCGCTTCCAGGTCCGGATCGGACAGGAAGAGATGTGCGAGGTAGTTCACATGATGATTCTATACGGCGGTGCGGCCTACCTCATCCATTCACAAAATCCCAACTTTCAATCAGGAGATCACGGGCGCGGGCGCAAGCCACGATCGGCGGATTGGTCAAGATGATGAAGTAACAATTGTGGAAACAAAGCCCATGGACGGCCGTCCATGGGCTTTCTGCATTTCTGGCTACTTCGCTTCCACAACCCAGATGTTGCGATAAACCACCGGGTCGCCGTGCCATTGCAGATGCAGGGGGCCGGGGGTATTCTCTTCCGGTTTCCCGCCGGGCGTCGAGCCCTTCAACTCCACGTTATCTTGAATCACGACTCCATTGTGTTTGACGGTGGTCCGCGCCGGCTTTGACTTCTTGCCGTCGGCGCCAAACTCCGCGGTCGTGAAGTCGATGTCATACGTCTGCCACACCTGCGGCGGCAGGCACATGTTCACGGATGGCGAAAACTGGGTGTAGAAACCGCCGCACTCGTTGTTCTCCCCCTTCAAGCCGAAGCTATCGAGCATCTGCAACTCGTAACGGTTCTGCAAATACAGGCCGCTGTTGCTACGCCCCTGACCCGTCGAGTTCGGCATCCAGGCGAGGCGGAACTCGATATGCACCTTAAAGTTCTTGAACGCCGCTTCCGTCACGATGTTCTTACCCGGCGTGCAAGCCAGGAACTTGCCGTCGGAGAGTTCCACGATCTGGGCGTCTTTCCATTTGGCAACGTCTTCAGGTTTCTCGAACAGAACAACGGCCCCTGAAGGCGGTTTCTCGCCAAGCGTCGGGCTCGTGCGCTCGACCCGTTTCAACGTGGTATCGACCTTCATGCCGTCTTTGAGCTTGAGCATACCATTTTCGATCGAGCCGCTGAGATCTTTCCCGGTCACGACGACCTTGTCTTGATCTGTCTTGGCGGTGACTTCGTGCAGAATGGTCTTGCCATCCCAGCCCGCGCCGGGCAGACCGCCTGCGAGGATGCGGATCGCGAAGTTGCCCTCGCCGCGAGCGATGACCTGAGCGCCGACCTTCTTCGGGCCAGAATTGAGAACAATCTCGCCCTCGTATTCGCCCTGGATCGGGTAATCGGCTGACGCCGCGACCATCTTCGGATCGTTCAACGCGATGCGAGGCGGCTTCGCTTTCGGCGGGTCTTTCTTCTCCTGGCCGACGGCGAACACGCCGAGCGCCAGCGCCATCCCGGTCAGCAGCAATTCACGTTTCATGTTGTTCCCCTAATTACGATGTTGAGAGTTCGATCAATCTTTGACGGGAATCCATTGCACGGCATCAATGACCACGTAGCCATCGGCGTCGTTGTTGCGAATTTTAACGTAGCCCTTCGTCCCCTTCTCGAAGCGGAACGCTCCCAGCGAGATAAAGGCGCCGTCGATCTTCGGCGTTTGCTTTTGATTGACTTTGATGCTTGCAACACCCTCCGCGTGGCCAATGGTCACGGGCACGTTGCTGGCGCGGTTGGCGTTGGGCGGATACGACATCCGGACTTCGTATTTGCCGGCGGTCGGTAGATCGGGAGTGTAAAGAGCCGACTGCTTGCCGGGGGTCGTCATTCCATCGTGATGGTATCCCTTCCCCAGATAAGGTCCGTTGGCGCTGCTGATGCCATCGAAACCCACGAGCGTTGCCTGATCGTCGGCGATGACGATGCCCGAAAGTTTCTTGCGATCGATGCCATCCGGCTTCGGCGCTCGCGCGATTTCGAGCACCTGCTTGTCGTCAATCAGCCGCTTCTTGAGCTTCTCGTAATCGACCTGCTGGACGTCCACTTTCTCATCAATGGCGATCGATGCGGCCGTCGCGGCACTCTGGCCCAGGACCATGAAAACCGGCTCCATGCGGATCGAACCGTAGGCAATGTGGGTGCTCGACACGCAGACGGGGACCAGCAAATTAGCGCATTCGCCCTTCTTCGGCACGATCGAAAGATAGCTGATCATATACGGTCCGCCGGGGCTGACCTGGATGTCGCCTTCGTCCTGCACGTGGCCGTCTTTCGTCACGTAACGCATGCAATTGTGCGAATCCATGTTGTAGGAACCCATGCCGACTGATTGAGGCGTGACCCGTTTCCGCCGGCAATCCTGTTCCGAGTGTACGTGATCGCTGATCATCCGCCGGGCCTCGCGGACGTAGATCTGGTGGGGCCAATTGCCGCTGTCGGTGAATTCGTCTTTCGCCAGGCCCCATTTGCTCATCTGGTCGCGGATCTTCTCCGGCACGCGCGGATGGTTGGCGAGCGTCCACATCAGCCCCTGTTGATAGGTGATGTGTTCCTGCAACATCTTCTCACGCTCGGCATAGCTGGCGTCCGGGTATTTCCAGTTGGCGCCGATAAAGTCCGTGCTCACGGCACAATTGTTGTTCGTGTCGGTCTTGCCGTTCGGCATGCGGTCCGGCTTCATGGGGAAGCGCAGGTCGCCGGCCTCGAAGTTCCGCAGCAGCAGTTCATGATCGATCTCGCGATAGTCGGCCGGCTTGGGGAAGGGCACGCGATTGGCCGGGACATCGCTCATGCACATGCGGTAGCAGTACGCTTGCAGGCGATGATCGCCCTCGCCATCGGCCGGGTGCGGCCCCGCGTCGATCATCGGCAGCAGGCCGCTCTTGGCATCGCCCGGCTTGACGTAGGGATCGACCTTCACCACGAAGCGATGCAGGTGCGTGTTGTGATCTTTCTGAACTCCGTTCAGCGTTTCGCCATACTTGATGTTGGCCTCGCGGCCGCCATGGTAGCTCACCCCCCCCGCGGCCATCAGGTCGCCTTCGTAGGTCGCGCCTATGAACATTTTTCCGCCGAAAGTCTTGCCTGATTCCATGACGATGCCCGTGATACGCTGACCGTCTTTTTTCACACCCTTGTTGGCCGCGCGATCGAGTCGTTCGCCGAAGATCACCTCGACCTTGTGTTCCTTCAACATCTCCAGAAGAATCGCCTCGGCGACCTTCGGTTCGAAGGTCCACATGGTGTCCTCGTCCGCGCGATAGAACTTGTAGGTGTCGCGTTTTTCGTGGACCCACACCGCCGGCTGGTCGTAGTGTTTCTTGACCCGTTGATAGAATTCCCGGGAGACGCCGCCGACGGCTTCCTTACTGCCGGAATCGGTCCAGCCGAGGCCGCCGGTCGTCAGCCCGCCGACATGCTTGCTCGGCTCGACGACGACCACGCTTTTGCCATGCCGAGCAGTCTGGATGGCGGCGCTCACGCCGGCCGAGGTTCCGCCATAGATGACGACATCGGCATCGGCGGCCGGGGCGAACGATGCGGTCGCGAGGAGTAGGAGTACTGAAAAACGATTCATAGGATGTCTCCGGGAGAGTCGATCGTGTGTCGACCAGTATATTCACCCGGCGAGCGCATTCGATGCCTGTTCCCGATTGACGCTTCTGCAACATCCCACCTAAGATGAGCCTAACCGGGAGACACGACATGGCTTTGTTCGATCGATTCAGCACCATCATTCAGCGAGAGCAACCGCTCGCCCCATTTTCGCACTTGAAGATCGGCGGGCCGGCGGAATATCTGATCACGCCCCGTTCCCGCGAGGAACTGGCTGGCGTCGTTCAGGTATGCACCGCCGAGAAAGTACCGTTGAAAGTGCTGGGGGTCGGCAACAATCTTCTCATTCGTGATGAAGGCGTGCGCGGCGCCGTCGTCCGCCTGACGGCCGACTGTTTCACCCACATCGCGGTGGAAGGCAAACGCGTCCGCGTCGGCGGCGGAGCGACTTTGGCCGCCGTCATCACCGAGGCCGCGAAGCATGGCCTCGCCGGATTCGAAACGCTGATCGGCATTACCTCCTCCATCGGCGGCGCCCTGCGAATTAACGCCGGCGACCGCGCCGGCGAGATCGCCGAGCATGTTCAGCGCATCGAGATCATGGACGAGCGCGGCCAGGTGCAGATCCGCGAACGGGCCGACCTTCACTTCGGCGACCACACCAGCAATATCGATGATCCAGTCGTTCTCACTGTCGAATTCGAATTGCTGCCCGATCAACCGGAAGCCATCGTCAAGCGGTTGCGTCGATCGTGGATCACCCGAAAAGCAACGCAACCGTTCTCGTACCAGCCCGCGGTGCGGATGTTCAAGAATCCGCGCGGGCAGCAGGCAGCCACCTTGATCGACCGGGCCGGCCTCGTCAAGGCCCACGTCGGCGCGGCTGAGATTTGCGAACGCAACGGCAACTGGGTTGTGGCCCAGTCCGGGGCGACCGCACGCGACGTCCTGCAACTCATCGACCAGGTTCAACAGCGCGTCCGCGAGACGAGCGGCGTGGTTCTCGAACGGGAATTGACCGTGTGGTGACTCATCGGTTCCGCAGTTTGCTGACACGCATCGTCCTGACGGCGGGGGCGGCCACGCTTGTCATCCTGGGCATTCTGGCCGTCGGGGAATGGCTGCGCCCCGCACGCTCTCCTTCCGCATTTTCGATCCGGGCCATCGATTGCGAGCCTCCTGCAGGCCTGAATCACGACGAGTTCCTCGAACAAGTCCATTACTACGGTCAATTGCCGGAAGTGCTCGACACACGCGAGAAAGTTTTGCATGACCGCTTGCGGACTGCATTCTTGAAACACCCGCGTGTCGAACAGGTCATCGAAGTGACCATCACCGGCCCGGCCCAGGTGCGCGTGCAGGCTACCTATCGACCCGAAGAGCCGCGCTGAAGTTCTTCCAGCACGAGTTGCGACCAGGTTTCGAACTGCGCCCGTTCATCCCACAACACTTCCAGCCGAGAAAAGCCTGCGTTCGCCAGCGCAGACTCACGAGGTCGAACCAGCGGCTCGGCCAGTTCCATCTGGTGAACGATGCCCAGATGAACGGTTCCCACGGGAGTACTCGGGTCGAAGATGAAACCGAGAAGCTTTTCTTGAAAGGGACTGCCGATCTCGACTTCCTCCGAGAGTTCGCGCGCCATCCCCGCCCGGTACGGATCGGCATCCAAGGGTCCATCTTCATGACTGATGTGTCCGCCGATGCCGACCGAGCGTAGCGCCTGCAACCTTTTCTCACCACCTGCTTTGCCGCGCGTGTAGCCGAACACCTCGCCCCGACAACAGAGAACGACATAAGGAATCAGTTGCTTGAAGGTGGGATCAGTCTCGACCGAATCGCGCGGCCGATAGCTCAGGTGTCGGGGATCGAGCAAACGAGCGAGATAACCTTGGTCGAATGGCTTGAAGCCGGTGAACGAGCCCGCTGCGAGGAAGACACTCTCCGGGATGACCAGCACGCGTTCCATTTGATGTGTCCTTCGATTTCGACTCGCCTCGTAGGACAGGCCTCCCGGCCTGTCCAGTATGAGATAGGCCTACAAGTTAATCGGGTTAGGCCTTCGCTCGTTGGGGACAGGCCGGGAGGCCTGTCCTACGAGGCGAGTCGACTACAGAATCCGCAAGACGTTCAGAATCTTGACGACGGTCGAAACCACGAGTGCGACCACGATGAGCTTCCACGCCAGTCGGATCATTTCCTGCGTGCTTTTCCTCGCCAGCAGACGGTCGAGTTCCCGTTGATCGCCATGTTCGATGGCGATTTGCAGATCGCGTTCGTAACGGCTGTCCGGATATTCGAGGACCTGGTCTTCGTTGAGGTAGCCCGGCAGGCCACCTGCGGGAATCGCGGCCAGGGCCAAAAGGTCGAATTCGAGATTGTTAGAGGTGGCAAACGTCGCGACCCGGATCGTACGGCGATTGCTTTCCGGCAACAGAGCCCACACGCCGCGGATTAAATACATCGAGTTAGCGGTGAACGCGATCACGATCTTGCCGCCATCAACGAGGGTCTGCGCCGCGCCAAGCAGGTAGGGGCCGTCCCCTTTCTTGAGCAGTTCGTCAAGTTCCTTGATCGTTCGTCGGGCCAACGGTTCGGGTGGCCACGCGAGATCCGGCAAGATGCCATGAGCGGCCCAATCGACGGGGTAACGCTCGGCAATCGCGAACGGATCCTGCAAGAGATGGTAGAGTTCGTTCGCCAGAATTAGAAAATGGAAGCGCGAGCCGCGAACGCGCACGATGGCCAGGCGATCCTTGCCGAACGGTTGCACGAAGAGAACGTCGGTTGGCCCGTCGGCGGGAACGGGACCAAACTTTCGCGCCAGATCCGCCGCGATCTCCTGACTTGGATCGGGAAAGGCATCGGAACGGGCGAGAAGCAGGTCATTCTCGAACAAGGCCTGAGTGAGAACAAGGTCGGTCATCGGTTTAGAAATATCCTCAAGCGATCAATTGCTGAATCACGTGCCCATGCACATCGGTCAGCCGGCGATCGATGCCGTTGTGGCGAACCGTCGACCGCGTGTGATCGATCCCCAGCAAGTGCAGGATTGTCGCATGGATATCGTAGGCTGAAATGAAAGATCTGCGTCGCGTTTTCTTTCGGCAATTTGACAAGTCTCGGGATGGCTCATCCAGATCGACGGGCGAAATCGCCGCCCGTTCGTTTCATCATTTTCGCACACCCTACTGCAACGAATCACTGACTTCTTGCAACGGATTCCGGTCGTTTTGCAATCTATGCGGCGTCATTTGGGGTCCTTTTCGCCCCTTTTGGGGTCCTTTTCGGGACTTTTTCGCTCCCTTTTACCCGCATCGAGGTTCACCATACCACCAATCGACGCCGTTCCCAGCACGCCGCCAGGAAAGATAAAGGGGCCTGAAAAGAGCTGCCTCCCCTTTGTTTTTCAAGGTGTGTACGACACTGATTGGGCTGATAGATGCCCTCATCTCCCATTTTTTACTCACATTCAATGCTTCGAACGTTGATTGAATGATCGTCAACAAACAATGGACCGTGCGATTACCAACACCGCGCCGACTGCCGGCAATACCGCGCTGAACTATTCTGTTATACTTCGCCCGGTCAAATTTGATACGTCGGCGTCTGTAGCGAGCCGACCCGCATTCTGGCGAATGCGGCTACATCGAACACTCAATTCTCACCGCGAGCAGTATAACGCAGATTCCTCGCTCTCGGTTTCCGCGTCGGATGGACTATTGGCCGCGTCGGGCGCGGCTGACGCCAACGGCGATGCCTTGATGCCGGTTCGGCCCGATGGTTCCGGCGGCTACCTTGGCTGGCTCCCCGGCGTCAGCACGCTGACCGACCAAGGCGGCAAACTTTGGGTCAGCCCCAACGGCCAATTCACGTACCTACCCGCGACCAACTTCAGCGGCTGGGATTCCTTCCAGTTCGCGGTCTGGGACAAAGCGGAGAACGGCTTTTCGCCGCTGGCGACGGCGTACATCAACGTCGAGAATGCCGCCGCGGCCCCCTGGTTGCTCATGCCGCCAACGCAATGGACGAATGTGGATGCTCCACTTGAAATGTCCTCCGAAAACGAAAATAACATTGCGGTCGCCTCGCCGTACGAGGAAGATATAGAGCTGAAGTTGGAATTAGCCTTGGACGACGGGTCCTTGACCCTGGCCACGACCGCCGGCCTGACATTCATTTCCGGCAGCGGCACGAGCGACGCAAGCATGAGCTTCACCGGCACGATCAGCGCCATCAACGCCGCGTTGGACGGCCTGACCTACAACCCGAGCACAAGTTTCCGTGGCCTGGCGACGATCAGCGCCACGCTGACCGACGAGGTGCATTCGTCGGGTCTCGCTGAGCCGCTGACCGATGCGGCTCAAACCTACATCGCGGTTGGCGGGCCGGTGATTATCGTGCCGGGAACGCAGTCGACCAATCGTGCCCAGCCGTTGCTGTTTAGCGATTGGTATGGCAGTTCGGTCTATGTGGTCGACCCAATCGCCAACACAGAAGGGCTTCAGATCGATCTAGCAATTGATAACGGCACGCTCTCCATTGCGATCTCAGATGAACTCACCTTCCTTTCGGGCGATGGCGCAGACGACGCCTCGATGAGCTTCACCGGTTCCCTCGAAGCGATCAACGCTGCTCTGGCCGGACTAAGTTACACGCCGAGTGCGAACTTTGTCGGCGAAGCGACATAAAGCATTGCCGCAACCGATCTCGGAGCGACTTGGACCATCGGCACGGAAAGCACCAGCGCCGCGGTTACGATCGAAGTCGGCGGCCCGAGCGTTGTCGTGCCGGGCAACCAGTGGACCAATGAAGAAGAGAATTTCACCTTCTCGGTCGGCAATGACACCGCGATTTCGGTCGATCACCCCGACGGCAGCCTGACGGAACTTGAGGTCACACTCTACGCCACCAACGGTTTGCTGACGTTGTCGACAACGACCGGCCTGACCTTCAACGACGCAACGGCCAACGGCGAGGCGTATCTGTCGATCACCGGGACCGTGGCCGACATCAACGCAGCCCTCGAAGGCCTGATCTTCACCCCGGGCGAGGATTTCCGCGGCGAAGCCTTTGTGAGCATCACGGCCGACGAAGCGGACGCCACGCTCCCCAAAACAGCCTACGGCTATGTGCAAATGACAGTCGGCGGCCCGGTCGTGGCCTTCGACGACGAGGCCGAGACGCGGGAAGACACCGAAGTCACCGTCGACGTGCTGGCCAACGATTCCAGGACCAGCGCCCTAACGGTAGCCATTACAGTCGCGCCCGCACATGGCACCGCGGTCGTGAACGAAGATAATACCATCACCTACACCCCCGACGCCGAATACAGCGGCGAGGACACATTTACCTATGAAGTGACCGACGAGGATGAGAACACCGCGACGGGGGTGGTGACGGTGACGGTTATTAACGTTAACGATGCGACGATGGAAAGCGCACCTTATGCCGTCAACAACGAGGGCGATGACATTAAATTTCGTCCCTCGATTCCAAATGCCACGGAATCGCTTGTCTATTCCGCGACCGGATTGCCGGAAGGGGTTGAAATCGACACGGCCACAGGTGTCGTTAGCGGACGGCTAACTTACGGGGCCGCTCAAGTCAACAATGGCGTCTACGATGTCACGATTACGGCCCACAACGTTGCGGAAAGCGAAACCCATACCGTGGAATTCCGTTGGGACGTGACCGATGTGAACCGCATCGAATGGCTCGATGACCAATTGAATTTCGACGGGGAAAGCGCTGATCTTCAGACCTTAGCGTCGGATACGTTCGGCCACACGTTCACTTTTTCGGTTGACGCTGAGGAACTCCCCGAAGGCCTGAGCATGGGATCGGGCGGTATCTTCTCGGGCGAGTTTGATGTATCCACCACAACCGAGTATACGTTAACCGTTCATGCATCAGACGGAACGTACGAAGACGTCAGAACGTTCAAGTGGATCGTGTTGGGTGGAACCGAAACGCAAGTCGTTTTTGCGATAAACGAAACGCTTAGTCCTGTAGATGACTACTTAATCGTCGACAATGTCGTCCCGATCCGCGTCACCCTCTATGCTCCCATTGCGAGTGGAACACAGTCGATTGACTTGGATAGTCCAACAACCGGCGTCAGCCTCAATGACACCAGCGTCAGCCTGTCGCATGGCCAATCGACCGTTATTGACTTAACCCCTTCCGAAATTACCGGCAACGCTGAAGATGTCGTCCTTGAAGCGTTTCTCGCGTTCAACAATCAAAAGATCGGCGACGCCAAGGCAAACCTCGGGAAGACTAAGTTGGCCACCAGCGTGAACGGTGTCGAGTACGAGAATGTCATCACGGCAGACTCAACGCCCGCGTCGTGGCTGCGTTTTGCCACAAAAACGACGCGTATCGCCCCACGAAAGGACACGACATTCACGGTCGTTATCGACGGTCCGCAAATCCCGAATGATAAGATCATTTGGCTCTACGTGAATGGACAGAACGCCGATGCCGGCAAAGTCGTTTTCACGGCGGCTGATGGGAAGAAAGTTGACAGTCTCAAGCTTTCTGCCGCAGACTTTGCGTTTGATGCGGCCAACATGAAGTCCACTTATACCGGCAAGTTGCAAGGCAAGATTGAGCAAAAAGATGGCATGGAGGTGGTGTGGAATACCACAAAAGTGCTGAATGCGGGCGAACTCAAACTCAGGGTCGGTGAAGGTGGAGGCAGTTTTGATAAGTCAGTGAAGGTCGCGGAATCAAGCGCCTTTTCGGTTGCGGCAATACGTGTTCGGATTGAGATGAAATACAAATCGAAGTTTGCCGGGGACGATCTGAACGCAGCCAGCGCTAAATCTTATCGAATTGCCTGGGGGACAAGTTTTGAATCAACCGTTGTCAGCGATTCCGGCGAGTCTTCTGACTTTTTTGATATCGAAGTCAAAGAAGACATTTCGGCAGATTATTGGGCAAATCTGCTGAATCTCAATGCGGCGACTTACCTTAACCACGAGTTTGATGTGCCAGTTTGGTTTGCAGGTGAGACAAAGACACGCCTGGACATGCACAGCTTCCATGTGGACTTCAAAAATATGGGAGACAAGACGGCCGCAAAACTCAACCAAGTAAAACTGCAAGCTTACAGTGGGCTGTTTCGGCTCGTTAACACTTTGGGTCAAGGGCCTTCGACGGTCGCCCAATTCATCGTTTTCAGGGCGTCGACACTTGGGGGAGCTGGAGTAGATGAAACTCCAGTAGCAGAATCTGGATTCAGAATTGTGTATGAATTCAGCAAGGTGGGAAATGCCTATTTTGTGACAATGACTAAGTCAGGACGGCGAACTGGGCCTGCGGCCGCTGGCCTGCTCAGTGCGGATGAAGTGCAGCCGGGTCCAATTACGATAACGCGCCCCAAAGTGCCGGACGATTTTCCTTGATTGGCCCGACTCCTGGTCGACGAAAATGCTTTGGAATTAACGCCAGTAATGCTCTCGTCTGACTGCAAATCGGATTTGATGTGCAGAAATTTGAGGTGAAATTAACGATTTTGACTCTCAGCATAATAATTGGCGTCATGAAATTGATGTTGGCCGCAACAAATACGGATTTCGTGCTTACAACTGAAGTCGTGGCCGCTTTAGAAGGTGGGCCGGTAATTATCGAGCATCATAGCACATATTCAGGACCAAGATTGCTGCGTATTTTGCAGTCGAGCGATAATGATGTTCACATGGATATACAAGATACCTCTTGGAAAGCATCAGAAGTGGGCAAAATCGGTTTAGGACGGGGATTCGCGGCTGGGATGCGACGCTTGGTCCAGGGCGAAAAATGGAAGGAAACAAAGTTTTATCATCTCGATTTTGACAATATCATTCAAGAAGAGCTAATGGCACCGGTTTCGTGGATTGCCCAGGATTCTGCGACAAAACGACTAGTTGCCATAAAACTCTACAAACTGAAGTTGCAAATTGTGCCGGCAAGCTCTCAAAACTTGAATCGATTGTGCGACCGAATAGGTCGAGAGATTCTCAAGAGCAAGTCTCCTGAAAACCTTCGTGATTTGTCAAAGTGGATCATTCGCACCACCCATAAAGACCTAATTCCGTCTGCGTTCCAGTTAATGGAGGCCATGAGAACAAACTACCCGGATGAATTGTTGGCATTCATTGATGGATGTTATTCGAAGCCACCGACAAGGGTGTATGTTGACTATCTAATGGAGAAACGGCCCATTGCGGCGGGTCCTATTGCTTGGCATCTAACTGGAAGGTGGAACGACCTTTCGAATGTTGAATGGAAAATGCTTCGGGAGGCACCCAATCCTTGGGTTCGTGGGCTTGTCCTTCTCTCCTGCCCGGCGCGATTTGATCCACTGGAAACGCAATCGATTCTGGATGCTCTATCTCGGGTGAAACAACCTCTGGATGAGACGGCTTTTGGGTTGCTGCTAGAACGCCTCAAATCCGACGATTTTCGCATCCGCGAGCGGGCGACAAACGACCTTGTTCAACATGGTGTGACTGTAACTGGCGGTCTGAAATCGCTCTTGTCACGCCCGCTTGATGCCGACCTTGAATCCAGGGTGCGGAGCGCTTTAGCGAAAATCGAGCGTCTGGAACCGGACTCGCTCGAAGTACGGGCTTTCGATCTAATCAGCTTAAAAACAACGGATATCTCCAAACGATTGCTGGAAGCATTGTCGCATAACATGCCCGAGTCGTGGATTCAAAAGGCATCTCGTGTAGAACTTCAAAAGCGTAAGTAGATTCCCTCGAGCGGAAGAACAAAGGGGACGCAGAACGTTTTCGGTACCCCATTTCGCTAGGTGCGCCGTATACTTGGACTTTCATGCCGATTACCAACACACAGGGCATCAATCGCTAAATGTACCTCCCTTTTCTCAATAGTCTTGGAGGGGAAATTAAAGGTGTCAGGAACCTTTGATGTCAGAGGTTGCCTATCAAAGGTTTCTGACACCTTTGATTTCCCGTTAACGAGGGTATATGGGATGCTCCCTCGCTAACGCGTCGGGCTTGGAAGACGCCTCGCGCTGGACAATATCTCAGGGGAAATCAAAGGTGTCAGGAACCTTCGATGTCAGAGGTTGCCTATCAAGGGTTCCTGACACATTCGATTTCGCCCTCACTTTCGTCGATCCACCGACTGATGCAGTCGATATAACCAATGGTTTGACGGATGGTCAGAGGATAACAGCAAGAAACTTGTTCTATCAATTGAAGGAAAGGCGCTATTTGGCCATAGCGATTATCGGACTCCGGCCAAGAGTGACATTGAAGTTTACTTTGTTGGAAAATTGAATACTAACCTGCCCTTTACCTATGGCGAGGCCATCGCACCATCTTATTCGCCGGATCCCAAATACAACGATAGCATAGCCATTGGAGAGATTGAGCAATCGATGCTGCTCGCACATGAAATTGGTCACATTCTGCTGAACAACAAGTCGCATTTGTCGATTGTGGACAATTCTGCAAATAAAGTCTACTTGATGACTGACAAACTTGCTGATCATCCGCGTGACGTCGAAGACGCTTCGCTAAGGATTTCGTCTGCGCTAATTAGGATATTGATGACAGAACGTCCGGAATTATTGCGCAATCCGGTAAACAACTGAAAGACTGTCGCTTGAGAAAGGACATCGAACATGTTTCGAGTAACCTGCATCTTTGTTTGCTCGAGTGTCTCTAATCTAAGAGCCGATGATTCCATTTCCCCTCCAGATCGCCAGCGTGTGCTGGAATTGTTAAAAGACACAGAAAATTTGCGCGTGAGGCGAGACCTTGTAAGTATGGGCGCAAAGATTTTGCCTGTTCTTTGGGAAGAATGCAACGATTCTGAAGCATCTGCAAAAAAAAGAACCTACATCTTTGCCATAGTCTCCAGTATTCCTGGAGACAGAGAACGGTTTGTGCAACTCGCAGCCAAGGACCTTCCGAAGAAAGGGCAGCTTTTGGAAATAATGGTCGCGTTAAATCTAATTCGAAGCACAAAGAGCAAGAATTATGCAAGTGATGTCGGTTCGTTGTTAAAAATTCCAAATGATTTATTGGCAGTTTCAGTTTCTGAAACGCTTGCAATAATTGGTAGTGAGAAAGAACTGATTCTGTTAGATGAATGGCTTAAAAAGGATCTGCGTGTTGAGTCGGGTCCAGTGCGGATGGGGGTTCGTGATGGACGAGACATGTTGAAGGAAAGACTACAAAAAGATAAACGATAAAGATGGCCCCCAGCGGAAAACCAAAGGGGACGCAACTAGTTTTCGGGTATATGTTGCTCCCTTCTCCTTTCGCCCGTCTGAACTCACCGCGATTGGGGGGTTGATCGCGGAATCCCAGTTTGGAAGCATCGAGTCGGGACGTTTTTTAATCCACAAACACTAATTCGTTCAGATTCAACGCTAGGCGGCAAGCGTTCGCGATTCCGTGGCAGAAGGAGGGGCAACCAAGGTGATCAAGAGGAAAGATGTCCAATGATTCGTCACGAAGATGGTCCCCGGGGTAGGAATCGGCTCTTCTGATCATACACCAACATGATGTCATGTTGAGAATAGAATTGTACAAGTGTTTCAGGAGACCTCTCATGCTCCGCCTGCTCGGCCTCTTTTTGCTTTTCGTCTTGATCACGTCGTCGACTTCCGTCGCTCAAGTCAAGAAAGACACGAGCGGCGGCAACATTATTTTGCCGCCGGAGGAGCAGCGGAAGCTTTTCCACCTTCCCGAAGGCTTCGAAGTGGAACTCGTGGCCGCCGAGCCCGCGGTCATCAACCCGATCACGATGGCGCTGGATGAAAAAGGCCGAATGTACGTGGCCGAGGGGCACACGTACCGTTACGGGCCGAAAGGCTCGCCGGTCGATAAGCCGACGAACCCGATCGTGCGTCTCGACCGAGCAGAGGACGGCAAAACTTGGAAGCGGACCGTCGTTGCCGAAGGGTTCGACGATCCCGTCATGGGGATGTTGATCCGCGACGGCAAGCTCTGGTGTACCTCGTGCGACCACGTTTATGTCTACGACATTGATGACGCGGGCAAGACGTCAAATCGTAAGGAAATCCTGCTCGACAAGAACAAGGCCTGGAACCCATTCGGCTTCTTCGTGCTCGAATGGGGGCCGGACGACCTCATGTATGTCAGCATCGGCAATCACGCCATGCAGATCGTCGGGCCGACGAACGAGTTAAAGTCGCGTGGCAATTCGGGCATCGTCATGCGGATGAAGCCGGACGGCTCGCAGATGGAGAAACTCGTTGAAGGGCTGCGCGTGCCGTATTCGTTTGAATACGATCCGTTCGGGCAACTCTGGCTGATCTCGAACGGACAGGGCAACCCGGACCGGCACGTGAAGGTTCTCAACGGCGTCGATTATCAATGCTACAGCCGGTCGAAGATCCCGAACGCGTGGCTGGCGGGGAAACATCCATTAGCGCCGCCCTGTCTTGAGATCACGAACGGCGCTCGCACCCAGATGCTGCACTACTATGGGGCGAATTTCCCTGATGACTATCAGGGCCGGCAGTTCGGTGTCAACTGGGGACCGCACGGCGTCGGCACGCGCAATCACGCCATCGAGCAATTCGTCCCCGACGAACGCGAACGCATCACCAAGACCGACAACTGGCTGACCAGCGACGATCCGCGTTTCCGGCCGACCCAGTTGATGCTGGCGCCGGACGGCACCCTCCTCGTCGGCGATTGGTACGGCCGCGATGATGAAAATGACCTGACGGGCCGCATCTGGCGGGTGAAGTACACCGGCAAAGATGCACCGAAGGTCTCTCGGTTGAAAGATGAAGAATGGAAGGATGATGCCAAAGTGCTGGAGGCGCTCGGCTCACGCGACCATTTGGAACGGGAAAAGGCGATTCGCACCCTGACGGCCAAAGGCGACGTCAAGAAGGCCGCCGAGTACGCCGCGACCAGCAAAACCCCGATGGGTGCCGCTAGTGCGCTGTGGGTCCTGACCCGAATCGGTAGTGCGGAAGCAAAGATGGCACTTACGGAAGGAACCAAGAACCCCGATTGGAAGGTGCGGCGTCTGGCGCTCCGCCTGTTACAGCGTTACCCGGACCTGAAGGCCGATGCCGTGGCCAAGGGACTGCTCAAGGATCCCGATCCGGCCGTGCGACTCGAGGCCTTGTTGGCACAAACCGAGCCTTCGACCATTCGCGAGGGGCTTTTTGATCTCCTGCGTTCCGATGCTTCTAGCGATCCCCACCTGCGCTATGAGATTGCTTTCCAACTCGCGAAGCACGCCGAAGGCGATACTTGGTTCGACCTCCAGTCGATCGACCGCGCTGAGGCCCGGCTCGCCGGCCTGATCGCGATTGATATTGCCCTCTACGAGCAATTCCCTTCGAAGGACGCGGCACGCAAGAAACTCATCGAAATTCTCGGCAATCCGGGCCAACTGGACGTCGATCTGTTGCTGGAACTTGCTGTCATCCATGCGGACGCGGGGATGATCTCGGCCGTGCAGAAGATCCTCGAAAAACCTAATCTGCCGACGTCGACCGTGGCCGTGGCGTCGAAGCTGCTGCGCACGTTATCGGGCCCGAACAAAGGCATCAAGAACCCCTGGTTGGAACTCGTGAAATCAGGAAAGATTCCCCTCACGAATCCGGAAGATCGCAAAACGCTGCTGAATTTGCTGCCGGACGAGGGACCGACCGCGTTTGGTATCGATCACTTGACCAAGTTGATCGCGGATGGCGATGCCGCGCAAATCGTCTTGCCGGCCGCGGCGCTGGCTCGCACTTGGGAGACCAAAGCCGCTGCCGTGCTTCCGAATCTCTGGAAACAGTTGAACAATAAGAAGTTGTCCGCGGACGTTCGCATCGAACTGGCCGCGACCGCGGCGATCGTCGACCCGAAGCCGGACGTCAAGGTCTGGCGGGAATTGCTCGCGAACGCCGAGCCGGGACTGGCTCGGGAGATCGTTCGCGACTTCCGCCGCTTCCCGAAGGACAACGCGTTCCGCGAACTTCTTGCCGAGATGTCGGCTGAACTGATCAAGAAAGACGCCAAGCTGAAGGCGGACATCGACCAGACGCTAGCCCTTTTCGATGCACCGATGAGCGTGCCGGGTCGGGACTTAAAAGAGTATCGGGATTTTGTCGCCAAGAACTTCTCGGTGAAGCCTTCGCCCGAGCAACTCGCTCTCGGCCGGATGGCGTTCGAACGGACGAATTGTGCGAAGTGCCACCTCCTTAATGCGGACGAGAAGGTAGGTCCGACGCTTGGCGGCGTCGGCCGGCACGAGTTGAACCACGTGGTCGAGTCGATCTTGGAACCGTCGAAGGTCATTCTGACCGGCTACGAGGTGGAGAAGATCGAGACGAAGGCCGGCAAGACACTCAGCGGTTTGGTTCGCGAGAAAGGCCCCGAATTGACCGTCATCAATGCCGACAAGACGGAGAAAGTGCTCAAGAAAGAGATCGCCGAGCGCGTCATTCAGAAGACGTCGATCATGCCCGACGGGATGGAAAAGTTGATGAGCAAGGAAGAGTTCGCCGACCTGGTTTCCTTTTTGATGACGCACAAAGCGAATGTCGGCCCGCCGATCCCGAAGAAGAAATGACGGGGATTCAAGGATCGAGCGGTTTGTTGGGGGGTGGCAGGATCTCGCGATTTTCTCGCGGCAGAACGGGGAGGAGTTCGGGGGCGTTCGGCTCGGCAATGGCCGGCGCCCTCAGTCGGGTTCTCAATTGATCAATCGTCTCATGCAGAATGAAGGCTTTTTGGGTGATCAACCGCTTCTTTTCGGCCTCGGCCAGACACCCATCAATAAAACGCTGCTCGGCTGGTCGGTGAGCGAGTGCCGCCCGCGCCGTCCGCAGTGCGCCTTCAAAAAGACGGTAGCTGCCGATGGCGTCGCCCGCATTGAAGAGATCCGCCCCGCGATTATGCACGTCCTTAAGCACATCGAATAGCTGTTTGTCGAGTTCCCGTACGGCGAGCGGCTTGTCTTGCGCGAC
>Ga0105048_10004687_pt1 | contig 22164 bp, 17 predicted proteins | sample MAT05_FD_78382 | JGI IMG/M metagenome (GOLD analysis project Ga0105048, IMG submission 78382) | Freshwater microbial communities from Lake Fryxell liftoff mats and glacier meltwater in Antarctica - MAT-05 | ecosystem: Environmental > Aquatic > Freshwater > Ice > Liftoff microbial mat | place...
CGGTGCAGAGGTCGAGGAGGAAGTAATCCTTGGTCTTGCGTTCGCCGCCGCTGGCGAGGTGCCACTTCGAGAGGAAGGCCGGGATGTCCATGAGGGGCGGACGGTACACGGAAAGGCGCTGGCTTGGGGGCGCGGCGCCGCGCCTTCAGCGGGCGGGATCCGAAGCGCGCACGCGCACGCGCACGAAAGAGGCGCACGAGGACGGGGGACGGGGGACGGGAGACGAAAGACGAAAGACGGCGGACGAAAGACGGCGGACGAAGACGCCGTCTCAGGTCCGCCGGAGGGGCGGCTTCAGTTGATGGAGAACGACTTCGGCACCGCGACCGGCGAGCCGTCGAAGGGCGGAATGTGCGCCCCGCGGAACGCCGAAGCGATGCACCCGCCCACGGCCGTTCCAGCGAACGGGGGCCCGTCCACGGTCGCCGATGTCACGTTGCCGCTGGGCGCGAAGGTGACGCGCACCTTGCCTAAGCCGGTCGGCCCGTCGTCCTTTTTGCAGCCCTTCGCCGCGCCTGCAGCCTTGTTGAGGGCCGAGAGCGCCGCGGCGCGATCGAACTCCTTGCCGCCGCCGGCCGGCGCGGCGGTCTCGACGGGCTTGGCGGTCTCGACGGGCTTGGCCGTCTCCACCGGCTTCACCGGATCGGACGTCTTCGTGGTCAGCGGGCCGGGGGTGCCGACCTTCACGGTGGCTGCCGCGGTCGGCGTGCCCGAGGGGGTCGCCGCGACTGGAGCCGCCGTTTCGGCCACTGTCGGCGTCGGCGCGGCGGTGGGCGTCGCCGACGGCGTCGGCGCAGCGGTGACCGCGGCGGTGGTGGTCGTCGTCTGATCGGTCGTGCCGGACTTGGACGGGGGCCCGCTCATCGCGAAGAAGGCGCCGATGCCGCCGAGGACCGCGAGGCCTCCGAGGACGCCGAGGATCAAGCCGGTGCGCTTCTTCGGCGGCGCCATCTCCGGCACCATCATCCCGCCGGCGGGCGCGCCCATCACCGGCGCTACTTGCTGCGCGGGGGCCGGCGCTTCGACCACCGGCGCGAGCAGCGGCGGAGGCGCGAGGATCGGCGCCTGCGACATGCCGCCGCCGAGGTTCATGATGTCGTCCATCCCGGCGCGCGCGTTGTTGCGCGCAGGGCGCATGTCGAGCACCGCGTCGTCGTTCTTGGTCGGCTTGTTGCCGCTGCGCGCGACGTTCTCCGTCGCCGTCAGCGCCGAGAGCGAGAAGAGGACCGAGTTCTCGTTGCGCTCGCCGACGAGGCGATCCGCGGACGTCGTCGCGCTCCCCGCCGAGAAGTTCGGCCCGCCCTGCGCGTTGGGATCGACGCGCGGGCGCTCGTTGGTGGCGAAGAGATCGACCGCGGGTCGGTTCACCGCGCGGCGCGCGGCGGCGACGCCGGGCGCGGGCGCGGCGGCGAGCGGCGAGGGCGCCGCATCCATCATCATCGTGCCGCCGAGCCCGAGGTTCTCCTGCGCGGGCGGGGGCGCGACCGACGCGGGTCGCGGAGCTGTGTACGATGGCGCTGCGGCCTGCATGGGCGCGGCGGCCGCTCCAGCGGCGGGACGTCGCGCTGCGCCGACGATCGCCATCAGCTCGGGCACGCTCGAGAGCGGGAGCCAGTCGGCCATCCCGTCCTTCCACACGTACGAGTCCCCGGTGATGACCCCGCGCTGGTACTCGATCAGGATCTGCGCCGGGTTGAGCGAGCGCTGATCGTCGTCGGTGATCGTGACGGTCCACTCGTCGCTGCCGGGAGCGGGGCCGCCTTCGTTGCCGAAGACGCGCGTGTCGCCTTCGCCTTCGCCCTCGCCCTCGTCGTCGCGACCGGGCGGCGCGGCGGCCGCTGCGGGGTAGCCCGGCGCTGCAGCAGGGACGCCGCCTTCGCCGTGGACGACGATCGTGTCACCACACTTCTTGCACTTGATCTTGACGGTCTTGCCGGCGACTTTCTCGTCGGCAATCGTGTACTTCGCCTGGCACGACTGGCACGAAATCTTCATTGCTGCCCTTCCTGGTCCCGCAGAGATCCGTCGGTCGACCCGTCAAGCTCGTGCCACGGCGGTATGATCGTCATCGATCCCGAGGATAGCGTTTTCAGGCGCAGACGATCAAGGTTACGGCCTCGTTCTCCTGAACCCGTCGCCGAGGCGCTCTCAGTTGACGAGCACCAGCGAGGTCGCGTCCTTGCCACAAAACACGGCTTCGTTCGGGTAACGCTCGCCGCAGGTGGGGCAGATTTTCCCGCGGCTCGCGGCCTTCTTCGGCGCGGTCGGGGCGACGTTCTTTGGAGGCGGAGGGGCGACCGCGGCCACCGGCTCGGCCAGGGACGGCGGCGCCTCCTCTGCCGGAGCGTCGTCGCGTGCGGCGGCGATCTCGTCATCGCCTTCGGTCGTCGGCTCGGGGCGTCGGCCGCGGCGGACCAGCACGAGGCCGACGAACGCCAGCGCCAGCGAGAGCCCGGCGACGATCGCCAGGAACGTCGTCTTGCGCTGGTGCGCGAGATCGTCGGCGACCACGGTGCGACCGCCGATCGTGCCGGTGGCGATCACCGCCACCGCGATCTCGTCGCCCGCGCTCTCCATGCCGCCCGCGGCGAGGAGCGCGTCGTAGTGATCGGCGCTGGTGACCTCGACGGGGACGGTGACGCTCTTGCCGAGGATCGACGCCACGACGTCGAGCTTGCCTTCGACGGCGCTGGCCTCCACCGCGAGCGTCCCCGTCGCGTCGATGGACGCCTTCGCCGTCACCGGCCCGGGCGCGAGCGACCACGACGGTCGGGCGCCGGTCGGGCAGCCTTCGGCGTCGAGCACCGCGGCGCGAAACGCGAGCTTCTCGCCCGCGCGGAGCAGCTTGCGCGCCGGGTGGACCTCGAGCCGCGCCGGCTCCCCCGCGCTCCCCGCCACGCATTTCGTGGAGGGCTCAGGCTTGGGCTTGGGCTCGGGCGCCGCGGTCGCCACCGCCAGGGGCGCCGCGCTCGCCGAGGCGCTCGGCGCCGGGGCCTCTTCGCCCTCGCGCTTCACCAGCGAGAAGGATCGCGATCGCGACACCGAGGCCGAGCAGGTCGTGTCGTGGATCAAGAACTGGTACTGCCCGGTCTCGCTCAGCGACATGGCGCTGTCGCTGGCCTGGATGGTCGTCGTCACCGTCGCGTGGCGCGGATCGTTGGCGGGGCTGCTGCAGCGGGTCCGCCAGAAGCGCCCGCCGCCCGAGGCCGAGTGGCTCGTCCGCGCCAGGCCGGGCATCTGCTCCCAGCACTCCGCGGTGCTGAAGGCGCGCCCGGCGCCGAGGATGCTCAGCTCTCCGCCCTGCTCGCGCACCTGGACGCTCCCGCCGCCCGCGCCTTTTCCGGTCGGCTTCGGACCGCAGGCGTCGCCCCATTCGCTCACCGACCAGGCCTCGGTCAGCGAGCTCGCCGACCACGCCCCGTTGAGCGTGAGCTTGCCCTCGCCCCCGGCGGATCGCGCCGAGAAAACCCCTGCGATCGCCAGGAGCAGCGCCGCCTTCGTCGTCGTCCAGCGCGCCTTCGTGAGGCCGTGCCGTTCACCGTTCACGGGGCGAACGGTAGCAGGGGCGCGCCCGCCGCGACGCGCGGATGTTGGGCGGCTCCACGTGTCCGCGCTAGGGTAGGCGCCCTGCCCGATCCGCGGCAAAGCGAGCCCCAAGAGGATGACCTTGTTCGAGAGCGCCTTTGCCCGTCGCGCCCGCGCCGCGGCCTTGCTGACCACCTTCACGGCCACCTTCGCGGCCGGTCTCGGCGAGGCGGCGGCCCAGCCTTCCCCGCCTCCCCGCGTCGCGCAGGGCAACGGCGCCGGGATGGATCTCCACCTGTTTCGCCCCGCCGTCGACAGCAAGGGGTTCTTCTCCGTCAACGGCGCCGACATCCTCGGCCACAAAGATCTCAGCTTCGGCCTCGTCCTCGATTACGGCCACGCGCTGCTCCCGATGAACCCGGGGCACGGCGCCGATTACCTCGTCGAGCACGCGCTCCAGGGCACGTTCCAGTTCGATGTCGGCCTCGCCAATTACTTCGTCCTCGGCTTCTCGGCGCCGATCGTCGTCAACGGCGGCGAGACGGCCATCGACATCGGCGCGGGCCCCGGGAAGAACGGCAGCGACACCGGCCTCAACGCCCAGGCCCTCGGCAACCTCGCGGTCCACGCCAAGATCCGCATCCTCCGCCCTGACGCGCCGGTCGGCATCGCCTTGATCGCCCAGGCGGGCTACGGCGTCGGCGAGACGCGCAACTTCGCCTCCGAGCCCGGCTTCTTTTACTGGCCGCAGGCGGTGTTCGAGCTCCGCACCGGCACCGCGCACATGTTCCGCGCCGCGCTCAACGGCGGCTACCGCGGCCACACCGGGGCGAACCCGACCTTCGGCCTCGGCACCGACGGCAAGAGCCAGCTCAAGAACGGCACCTTCACCAACGGCAACCTGCTCACCGGCGGCCTCGGGATCAGCTTCCGTGTCCTCCCCGCGCTCGATCTGACGGCGGAGACGTACACGACCTACGAGCTCGGCGCGGCGGCCTCTGACGCGAGGCAGAAGCTCTCCGCCGAGGCCATCGGCGGCATCAAGCTCTTCGTCGACAAGAACTCCTACCTCCTGCTCGGCGCGGGCGCGGGCTACACGCCGGGCTTCGAGTCGGCCGGCCAGCGCATCACCCTCGGCTTCATCTTCGAGCCCTCGATCGGCGACCGCGACGGCGACGGCATCCAGGACGACGAGGACGACTGCCCCGACGACGCCGAGGATTTCGACGGCTTCCAGGACACCAAGGCCGACTCGCCCCCGGGCAAGTACGGCTGCCCCGATCCCGACAACGACAACGACGGCATCCCCGACGTCGAGGACAAGTGCCCGAACGATCCCGAGGATCGCGACGGCTACCAGGACGACGACGGCTGCCCCGAGGCCAACGACGGGGACCGCGACGGCGACGGGATCCTCGACTCGCACGACAAGTGCCCTGACGAGGCCGAGGACAAGGATAAATTCGAGGACGAGGACGGCTGCCCCGATCTCGACAACGACAAGGACGGTATCCCCGACCTCAAGGACCGTTGCCCCAACGAGCCTGAGGACAAGGACGGCATCGAGGACGAGGACGGCTGCCCCGAGGCCGACGACAACGACCGCGACAAGGACGGTATCCTCAACGCTGTCGACAAGTGCCCCGACGTGCCGGAGACGTTCAACGGCGTCGATGACGAGGACGGCTGTCCCGACAAGGGCAAGGTCGTGATCGAGGAGAACAACATCCTGATCCTCGACAAGATCCTCTTCAAGACCGGGAGCGCGGAGATCTTGAAGGCTTCGTTGTCCATCGTGGACGCCGTGGCCGCGACGTTGACTCACCACACCGAGTTCACCCTGATCGAGGTCAGCGGCCACGCCGACGAGCGCGGGCAACAAGCGATGAACCTCCAGTTGACGCAGCTGCGCGTCAACGCGGTCGTCGAGGCGCTGGTCAAGCGCGGCGTCAACCGCCAGAGCCTCCGCGCCACCGGCTATGGGCCGTATTGCCCCCTCGACGACGAGCACAACGCGGCAGCCTGGGAGAAGAACCGGCGCGTGGAGTTCAAGATCGTCAACGGCCCGGGCGGACCCACCGGCGTCACGCTCGGCTGCGACAAGTCGCGGGCCTTGGGCGTCGGCGCGAAGACTCCCTGAAGCGCTACGCGCCGAGGTGATCTAGAGCACCGAACGGGTTGAAATGGACCGAAAAGAGCCGGGTTTTAACGCAAAGGCGCAGAGACGCAGGGACGCAAAAAAGAAATCCGAATTTTTGCGCCTTTGCGTCTCCGCGCCTTTGCGTTGAAATCTGGGCAATTCAACCTGTTCGGTGCTCTAGGATCGCCTCGTGCGCCCCCTCCTTCCGATCCTCGCTCTCCCGATCCTCCTCGCCGGCTGCATCAACACCGACGCCACCGTCTTCGTCGATGCCTCGATCGAGAACGCCACCGCCGTGGTCTCCGGCGGCGCGCTCGGCGTGAAGGTCGCGGGCGACCTCACGGTGAAGCTCCACCTCGGGCCTCGGGCCTCGGGCCCCTCGCAGGTCTCCTTCGTCTCACTCTCGATCCTCGACGACAAGCAAAACGCGGAGATCACCGCGGTGCAAATCGCCAAGAGCTCGCCGGAATTTCCCGTCACCGTCGATCTCGACAGCGACGTCTCCGCCGCGCTCTCGTTCGACCTCGGGAGCAAGACGCTCCCCGTGGAGATCAAGGACAAGCTCTGCAATCCGGCCGGCGTCGTCTTTCGCGGCACGATCCAGGACTCGCTCCTCGGCGGCGCGACCCCGTTCTTCTCCGCGGTCGTTCACCCGGGGGGCTGCCCCTAGCGTCCATCGGGCGAGCACGAGCGCCCGATTTTTCGCGGCCATCGGTGGTAAAGTGCCCGCCGAGGCCGCCATGTTGTTGCACCCCCAAGACGAAAAGCACCCCGAAGCGAACGGCACCGGCGAAGAGCGCCGCTTCACCAGCGGAGGCGAGGGCCTGGGCCTCGACGGGGCCGGGCTCGCCGCCCTCCGCGACCAGGTGGCCGCCTGGCGCAAAGGGCCGGTCGCCGACGCCGAAAAGAAGATGCCCCCGCGCGAGGCGCACTTCACCACCTGGAGCGGCATGGACGTGCCCGACGTGGTCACGCCCGCCGAGAAATCCATCCCCTACGAGCGGGATCTCGGGCTCCCCGGCGAGTACCCGTTCACCCGCGGCGTCCAGCCCACCATGTACCGGAGCCGCCTCTGGACGATGCGGATGTTCGCGGGCTTCGGCACCCCGGAGCAGACCAACGCTCGCTTCAAATACCTCCTTGCCGAAGGGCAAACGGGCCTCTCCACGGCCTTCGATTTCCCGACGCTGATGGGCTACGACTCCGACTCTCCTCGCTCCCTGGGCGAGGTCGGCATGTGTGGAGTCGCCGTCGACACGCTGCGAGACATGGAGGTGCTCTTCGACGGCATCCCGCTCGATAAGGTGACGACGTCGATGACGATCAACGGCCCTGCCGTCGTCCTCCTCTGCTTCTACATCGCCCTCGCCGACAAGCGCGGGATCTCTCGCAAGCTCATCGGCGGTACCGTCCAGAACGACTGCTTGAAGGAGTTCATCGCCCAGCACGCCTGGCTCGTCCCCCCGCGCCCGGCGATGCGGATCGTCACCGACATGATCGAGTTCTGCTCGAAGGAGGTCCCCCGGTGGAACTCGGTGTCGATCAGCGGCTATCACATCCGCGAGGCTGGCTCGACCGCCGGACAAGAGCTGGCCTTCACCATCGCCGACGGCCTGGCCTACGTGGAGAGCTGCCTCCAGCGCGGGCTCGACGTCGACTCCTTCGCGCCGAGGCTCAGCTTCTTCTTCGACGTCCACAACGACTTCTTCGAGGAGATCGCCAAGTTCCGCGCCGCCCGCCGGATGTGGGCCCGTTTCCTCAAGGAGCGTTATGGCGCGAAGAAGGCCGAGAGCATGAAGCTCCGCACCCACGCGCAGACCGCCGGCGTCTCGCTCACCGCCCAGCAGCCCTACAACAACGTCGTCCGCGTCGCCCTCCAGGCCATGGCCGCGATCCTCGGCGGCACCCAGTCGCTCCACACCAACTCGCTCGACGAGACCTACGCGCTCCCCACCGAAGAGAGCGTGATGATCGCGCTGCGCACCCAGCAGATCATCGCCCACGAGAGCGGCGTCGCCAACACCATCGATCCCCTCGGCGGCAGCTACTTCGTCGAGGCGATGACCGACAAGATCGAGGCCGAAGCGCTCGAGTACATCAAGCGCATCGACGAGATGGGCGGCATGGTCTCGGCGATCGAGAAGGGCTACCCGCAGCGGGAGATCGCGGCCTCCGCGTACCGCTTCCAGCGCCAGGTCGACGCGGGCGAGCGGATCATGGTGGGCCTCAACAAGTACGCGACCTCCGGCACAGGCACCGACAAGTCGATCCCGCTCCTCCGCATCGACGAGGAGACGCAGAAGCTGCAATGCCGGAACCTCGCCACCGTCAAGGCCTCTCGTGACGGCGACGAGGTCCGCAACGCCCTCTCCGCCGTGCGCGAGGCGGCGCGCGGAAAGGACAACGTGATGCCGGCGATCATCGGCGCCGCGAGCGCCTACTGCACCGAGCAGGAGATCTGCGACGTGCTCCGCGAGGTCATGGGCACTTACTCGGATCCTGCCGAGTTCTGAGCCCCGTCACGGCATCGACCAGCGCACCCCGGCGGTCATCAGCCAGGTGAGCGCCCACGGGCTGTCGAGCTGGACTCCGGGGTCGAGGTACACCGAGACCTTCTTCGACAGCTCCTTCCCTCCCTCCAGAATCGCCGAGTAGCTCAGGTCCCGCGGCCCCTTGTGGTCGAGCCGGAGCGTTTGATCCAGCACCAGCCAGTAGCCGTCGGGCAGCGCCACGAAGGTGTACGGGCGCACGCTCGAGGCGCTCACCGTCGTTTGCTTGGGATCGCCGCCGAACGAGGCGAGCTGCTGGAGCTGGACACGCACCCAGGCGCTCGGCCCGAAATCCCAGGCGATCGTGGCGAAGGGGCCAATGACGTTCTTCCCCCCGCCCAGCCCCTTGGCCGCAGCGGAGTCGAAGACAAACGTGGCCCCGGCGAGGAGCGAAGTCTCCAAGGCCGCGATCCGCACCGTCGCCCGCCCAGACACGTCGCCGATACCGAACACCGGCCGCGTCTTCGACGTCTCGGCGTACACGAGCGGCAGATCGATCTGGAGAGCCACCCAGGGCGCCGGCGCATAGGCGCCCCGGAGCACCAGCGCATTGGTCATCGCGCCCGCGCTCTTCGTGTAATCGTTGTGGAGATCAACAAACGATCCGAGATCGGTGGAGTACTTGGTTGAATCGGGCTCGGGCGCCGCCCAGGCCGCGCTGGTGATCGTCGAGACGACGAGCGAGGCGCCTCCACAGCGCCGGACGAGCGAGAACACGAGGACACGTTTTCCAGGCCGCTTTGCACAGCTCTTCATGAACCACGCGGTATCGCAACCCATATGCCGAACGGACGCGCCGCGGAGTCGCCCGCCCGGCGACCGGGCGCGAGGGTGACCGCCTGGGCTTGCGCGCCCGCGGCGAGGCGCGCAGAGTCGCCGCCCGCGCATGAGCGATAAGACCACCGGTGTTTACTCCGTCACGACCACGAAGCGTCGACGCTTTTACTGGTGCGCCTGGTGGACGGGCGCGCCCGAGCGGGCGCCTTTTCGCAAGCCGGACGCCTGGTCCGGCGGCGCCCGGAGCGAGGAGGAAGCGCGCAGTCAGGCGGAAAAGGCCGCGGGCCAGCCGCTCACCCTCGCCGATCCCATCTGGGCGCGGGCGTTCATCCGCGTCCAGGCGGGCCTCCCGCCATGGGTGGTGCGTGAGCCGAGGCGCCCCCCTCCCGAGGCGCCTCCGCCGCCCCGGAAGCGGCCTGCCGGCGTGCCCCCGGGATCAAGCCCGCTCACCCTCCTCGGGCTCGGCGGCTCCGCGACGCGCGACGAGATCAAGCGCGCATTTCGGCGGCTCGCGCTCGCCACCCACCCGGATCGCGGAGGGAGCGCGGCGGCGTTTATCCGGGTGAAATGGGCCCACGACGAGGCCCTCGCCCGCTTCAGCGCGGGCCGCTGAAGCCGGGAGCTCAGGACTTCGTCAGGCGCTTGGCGATCATCTTCCGCAGCTTCTCGACATGCTGCTTGTTCTGATCGTGGAGCGATTCGAAGCAGCTCTCCACCTCCTTGTCGCCCTCCTTTTTCGCGTCCTGGATGTACTGCTCGAGCGCCGCGTTCCCTTTCAGGAGAGAGTGAATCTCCGAGTACAGGTCGTATTCGACGTTGTTCGTCGTGCCCGTCTGTTGATGGGTTTGCATACTCGTCATGTCTCCTTTCCTGCCCGCCGGAGCGGGGCTGCCCGGGGCAGGAGCAGAGGGCGTGCCGTCCCCAGCGCCGAGGATCCTGCGCAGGTGTCACCGTTCACCGTGTTTTTTCTGCACGCGCGCCCGTCCCCACATTGCCAGCTATTCGATGAGGTCGGAGGAGGGCATAATGCGCCGGCCCGCAGGCTCGAGGTCGAGCTCGCCCCGGCGCCGCTGGCCCAGAATGACGACCGCGACAATGGATTTCACCAGCGCTCATTGCGGCATCTTCGAAGTGTGGGGCCCGATCGGTCAGGGAGGGATGAGCCGCGTCTGGCTCGCCCGCCACAAAGAGCTCTCGACGCCCGTCGTCCTCAAGACCCTGCTCGACGGCGGCGACAGCACCGAGGCCTTCGCGCGCCTGCGCAACGAGGCCCGCCTCATGGCGCGGATCCCGAGCCCGCGCGTCGTCCGCGCCATCGACGTCGGCCTCTACGAGGGCAGCCCCTACCTGGCGCAAGAGTACGTCGATGGCCTCGACCTCGCCGAGCTCGACCAGCGCCGACGCTCCGCGCTCCGCCGAGGGCTCCCGCTCTGGTTCGTGTGCGAGGTCGTCAACGCTGTCGCCGACGCGCTCCAGAGCGCGCACCAGACCGGCGTCCTCCACCGCGACGTCAAGCCGTCGAACCTCTTCTTCTCCCCGCAGACCGGCATCCGCCTCGGGGATTTCGGCATCGCCATGGCCCGCGGCCTCGGCGACGAGATCGCCAGCGGCACGCTGCGCTTCGTCGCCCCCGAGCTCTTGCGCGGCGACGCCCCCAACCGTCAGTGCGACGTCTACTCGCTCGGAGCCACAGCCTACGATCTCTTCTACGGCACGCCCCCGTTCACCAAGCTCGACGACATCGTCCTCGGGGCCGAGCTGAAGTTTCCCGCGGCCCGCTCGGCCGAAGAAGCCTATTTCCAGCACGTGCTCGCGCGGATGCTCGATCGCGATCCGACGCGGCGCATGCCCTCGATGCGCGCGCCCGTGCGCCTCCTCGGCCCGCTCGGCCGCCGCCTGCGCCCTCGCCTCCACGGCCTCGCCCTCAGCCGGGGCGAGCTGCAAATCGGCCCGCTCCGCGTGCGCTGCCAGATCGGCGACATCGCCGACGCCGAGGTCGACGGCATCGTCAGCAGCGCCAACGACGAGATGAAAATGGAGAGCGGCGTCGGCGGCGCGCTCCGCGCCCGCGGCGGGCAGATCATCGAAGACGAGGCCATGAGCGGCGGGAAGCGCGCCCTCGGCGACTGCATCGCCACCACGGGCGGCGCCCTCAAATGCCACACCGTCCTCCACGCGGTGAGCGCCTGGAAAGAGGCCTCGTGCATCGCTCGCACTACCCAGCGCGCCTTCCTCCTCGCCGAAGAGCTCGGCCTGCGCACCCTCGCCATCCCCGCGCTCGGCACCGGCGCGGCCCGCGTCTCCACCGAGTCGTGCGCTTACGCCGCGGCGAGCGCGCTCTACTGGCACGTCCTCCTCGGCGGCAGCCGCCTACGCGAGGTGGTCTTCGTGCTCTACGACAAGCACTCGCTCGAGGTCTTCCTCGAAGAGCTCTCGGGCGTGATCCTCGGCGACAACGAGCTCCAGACCGACGACGACGAGGTTGAGAAGCGCAACTTGGAGCTGGACGAGACGATCCACCTCACCGAGCTGACGACGCGGCGCACACCCGACTGAGCGCTACACGCCGCCGAGCGCCCCGAGCACGTCAGCGACGATAGCGTCCGTCTCCTCCACGCCCACCGCGAGCCGGATCAACCCCGCTTCGATCCCGATCGCTCGGAGGCCGGCGTCGTCGAGCTCGTGGAAGCTCATCAGCGCCGGCTGCTCCACCAGCGTCTCCACGCCGCCCAGGCTCGGCGCGATCCGCGCGATGCGGAAGCCGTCGATCGCCCGCCGCGCCGCCGCGCGCCCGCTCTTGACCACGAAGCTGACCACGCCGCCGCCGCCGCGGAGCTGCGCCTTGGCGATCGCGTGATCCGGGTGCGACGCGAGCAGCGGGTAGTACACGCGCTCCACCGCCGCGTGCCCCTCGATCGCGCGCGCCACCGCGAGGGCCGTCGCGTTCTGGCGCGTCACCCGGAGCGAGAGCGTCTTCATCCCGCGCCCGATCAGCGCCGCCGCGTGGGGATCGACCACGCCGCCGAGGACGCCGCGGAGATCACGCAGCAGCGAGATCACCGGCCCGGCCCCGGCCACCGTGCCCCCGAGGACGTCGTTGTGACCGCCGAGGTACTTCGTCGCGCTGTGGATCACGAGGTCAACACCGTGGGCCAGCGGGCGCACGTTGATCGGCGTAGCGAAGGTGGCATCGACGATCGACTTCACCCGCTGCGCCCGGCAGATCGCCGCGAACTGCCCGAGATCGATGCAGCGGAGGTACGGGTTGGTCGGCGACTCGGTGATCGCCAGCCGCGTCCGCGGCCGGATCGCCTGCGCGAGGCCGTCGAGCGAGCCCGGCTCCACCAGCGTGTGCTCCACGCCGAAGCGCGCGAGCGTGCCGACCACGAACTGCCGGGTGCGCCGGTAGGCGTCGCGGAACAGGACGACGTGATCGCCCGCCTTCACCAGCGCCAGCAGCGTCGTCGTCACCGCGGCCATGCCGCTCGCGAAGAGGAGCGCGTCCTCCGCGCCGTCGAGCGCGGCCACCCGCTGCTCGACCTCGCGCACCGTCGGGTTCCCGTAGCGACCGTACTCTTGCCGCTCGGGATCGGCGTCTTCCCCCGCCTGAAAGCGCTCGAGATCGGCCGAGTCGGCGAAGGTGTACGTCGCGGTCTGGACGATCGCGGGAGCGAGCGCGTGATCAGGGCGCGCGCGCGGCGTCCCCGCGTGTACGGCGTCGGTGCTGTCCGGCAGGTTCACGGTCGGATTGTCCAACCCAACCGGAGGGCTTTGTCGAGGAGAACTTCCACGCCGTGCGGGCGCGGCCACTCGACGTCAGGAAAATGGTCACGGGAGCGCCGAGGTGATCACGTGGACCGAGTTGTTGCCGGGCGCCGTCGGATCCTCGCAGCTCGAGTAGTAGCTCCCGGCCTTCTTGAACCCGCTGCACAGATCTTCGCACTCTCCGACGATCTCGATGTTGGCGCACGAGACCAGATCCCCACTCACGGTGTCCACCTGCCCGGCCGCGCAGTCGCGCAGCCGCGCCCGCGAGTTGGCCACGTTCTCTGCGTCGTAGCAGGCATGGAGGTAGGGCTGGGCGCTGAAGAGGTTGCCCCAGAAGGCGCCCTCGATGTGGGGATACGCCACCGACTCCGACGCCACCAGCTTCTTCAAGGGATCCAAGTTGCCGCGGAGCGAGAGCATCACCGACGTCTCGTAACGATTGGTGCGCGCGGCGAGGCACGCTGACACCCAGCGCTGGCCGGGCTTGTTGAGCGGGCCATCCGCCCAGCTCGGCGCGAGCCCGAGCAGCCCCATGTACTTCTCGTTGTGAACCACGCCCAGCGCATCGGTCCACTGGAACGCGAACGACTGCGTGTCATTGAGGGCGCACCCCACGGTGTACTTGAGCAGCCGTCGCGAGCTGTCGCCGAGCAAGCCGGGATTGGCGATCTGGGCCGCTGCATTCGGACTCAGGCCGTTGGGGCTCAGGCCGTTCGGGCTCAGGCCATTCGGGCTCAACCCGTTGGGGCTCAGGCCGTTCGGGCTCAACCCGTTCGGGCTCAACCCGTTCGGGCTCAACCCGTTCGGGCTCAGGCCGTTCGGGCTCAACCCGTTCGCGGAGACGATCTGCTCGGATAAGACACCATGCTGCGCGTCGACGTCGTCGTCCCCTTCGGCGCTGCGGTCGAAGGTGCATCCAGCGACCGCCAGCGCAGCGAGGGCGAGAGCCCCACGCGACAACCAGATGATCCCCGCCCCGGTTCGGTAGCTTGAAGCGTTTGTGGTTCCCATAGGACTGTCGATATCACTTCATTACACGGCCGTACAAACTCTTGACAAACGCGTTCAGCTTCATTTGAATTTTCGAGTGACGCGCCAGGAGAGCGACGAGACCTCCTTACAGCTCAGGTGCATTTAAGACGTTGTGGGTGAATCTCCCGAGTGACTGTGTTAATTGTCACATTTCTATTGTTGCACTGGATCGGTCGGAATTGTCGGGAATATACTACGGCCATGAGCGAGCGCGCGGATCCCCTTTCGGCGGCCATCGACCAGTACGCCGAAAACATTGGGAAATTCAGGCGGAGCGAGATCACCCCGGACCAGTTTCGGCCGCTGCGCCTGTCGATGGGGGTTTATGCCCAGCTTGCGCACGTCAAGCACATGCAGCGGATCAAGATCCCCGGCGGGCGTGTGACGGCCGACCAACTGGACGCCCTGGCCGATGTGACGGAGCGCTGGGGCCGCGGCCTCGCGCACGTCACGACGCGTCAAGACATCCAGCTCCACTACCTCGAGATCGAGGAGACGGTTGACCTGCAGCGCCTGCTCGCTCTCTCCGGCGTGACGACGGTCGGCGCCTGCTCGGACACGGTGCGCAACGTGACGGCGTCGCAGTACGCCGGCGTGCTCGAGGACGAGGTCTTCGACGTGACGCCGCACGCGCAGGCGGTGAACGACCACTTCCTCTATCACCAGCACAACCGCAAATTGCCGCGCAAATTCAAGGTCGGCTTCTCCGGCAGCCGCCACGATCTCGCGCAGGTGATGATCAACGACCTCGGCCTCTTCGCGGTCGAGACCGACGCCGGGCGAGGCTTCCGCGTCTACATCGCCGGCGGCCTCGGATCGACGCCGGAGATCGCCCACCTGTGGCGCGAGTTCCTCCCCGAGGCCGATCTGATCGCGGCGAGCGAGGCGGTGGTGAGCGTGTTCTTCCGCGACGGCGAGCGGAAGAACCGCAAGAAGGCGCGCCTCAAGTTCCTGCTCCGCAAGGTCGGCGAGGCCGAGCTGATCCGGCGCCTGGAAGAGGAGATGGCGAGCATCAAGGCCGACCGCGGCCCGGCGCTCGAGGCGGAGCTGGCGAGCGCGATCGCGGGCTACAAAGAGACGGAGCCGCCGCCGCAGGACGGGGGCGGCGTGGCGCTGGGCGACGCGGCGTTCACGCGCTGGCTCCGCACCAACGCGATCCCGCAGAAGCAAGCCGGCTACCGCGTGGTCACGGTCAAGCTCCCGATCGGCGACGTGAGCTCGGAGCAGATGCGCGCGCTCGGGAAGATCGCGCGGACCTTCGGCAACGGCGAGGTTCGCACCACCAACACCCAGAACTTCGTGCTGCGGTGGATCCCCGAAGGGCGCCTCGTGCGCCTGCACCGCGAGCTCGGCTTGATCGGCCTCGCCGAGCCCGACGCCGGCCACATCACCGACGTCGTGGCCTGCCCGGGGCTCGACTACTGCTCGCTGGCGATCACCAAAAGCATGGGCGTGGCCGAGCGCATCCGCGAGCACCTCGCGCCCGAGGGCGCGCGCAACGAGGCCGACGACATCATCCACGCGGTCGGCCCGTTCGAGATCAAGATCTCGGGCTGCCCCAACTCCTGCGGCCAGCACCACGTCGCCGACATCGGGATGACGGGGCTGATGGTGAAGGACAAAGAGGGCACCGAGCGCCCGTACTACTCGCTCCGCGTCGGCGGCGGCGTGGGGTACGCCGCCCGCATCGGCGACCGCCTCGACGGGCGCATCCCCGAGGCCGACACGCCCAAGGTGATCGCGGCGATCGCGCGGCACTACGTCGCCGAGCGCGCCGAGAGCGAGACGTTCCGCGAGTTCGTGTCGCGCGTCGGCGCGCAGGAGATCGGCAAGGCTGGCTTCGCCGTCGTCGACAGCGTGATCTAGTTCCGCTCGCCAATCACGCCGCGACCTCGACGCGGCCGCGATCGATCTTCCACGTCGTCCGCGTGCACGCGCGGGCGAGGGCGCGATCGTGCGTGACGAGCACGAGCGCGCCCGGGTAGGCGACGAGCGCCCGCTCGAGGCGCTCGATCGACGGCAAATCCAGGTGATTCGTCGGCTCGTCGAGGACGCAGGCCCAGGCGTGGCGGCCGAGGCCAAGGGCGATGGCGAGCTTGCGCGCCTCGCCGGGAGAGGGCTGCGCGCTGCCGAGGAGGCGCTCGGGATCGACGCCGAGCGCGGCCACCAGCGAGAGGACGCGACCGCGCTCGAGCGGCGGCAGGCCGCGCACCTCGGCGAGCAATGCCCGCTCCTCGTCGCCGCGGAGGTCTTGCGGCAGGTGCAGGATCTTCTCCGCCGGCGCGCCCGCCGAGGCCAGCAGGGCGCGCAGCAAGGTGGTCTTGCCCGCGCCGTTCGGGCCCTCGAGGTGCACGCGATCCTCGCGCCCGACCGCGAGGTGAACGGCGCCGAGCACCGCCGCGTCGCCCGCGCGCACCTCGGGCGCGTCGAGCTGAAAGAGCCACGGCGACGGCGCGCGCGCGTAGCCGACGAACAGCGATCGCCCCACGTCCTTCTCGATCGTGACCGCGGCGACCTCGGCCACGGCGCGATCGAGCTCGCGGCGCGCGTGCCCCGCGTCTGGACGAAGCTCCCCCGCGAGCAGCCGGAGCAGCGTGGTCTTGCCCGCACCATTTTCGCCGACGAGGCCAGTCCACCCGACGGACAGATGGAAATCGACGGCGTCGAAGAGCGGGACAGCGTCAGAGTGAGCGAACGAGAGGCGATGAACGCGCAGCGAAGGCATCATGAAAAACTCCTGAATCAAGCGGGCGAGCAGCCCGAAATCTGCTGTCTGGGACAGGCGATTGATTCAAGAGCAGTGACGCATCGGCGCGGACCTCCTTCGAAGAGCTGGGGGCGCTGTGGATAACATGCGCTTGCGCGCCGTCAAGTGACGAGCAGTCCAGAGCGGGGATCAGCGATAAGGCTCGAGGAAGCGGGGGTTGACGCTGCCGTACAGATAATCGAGCAGATCGATCGCCTCCCCATTCAACAGCGCGCTGCGCTGCACCGCCCGCACCACCTGCGAGTAATCCCAGTGCGAGGCGTCATGCATGTGCCCGAGCGGCTGGAACAGCTTCGTCTTCGAGGCGCGCCAGCCGTAGTTGACGGCGCCGCGCACGGCGATCCCGTCGTCGAGGATCCAGTCCTTCCCCACGTCGGCGACGATGAGCGCGGGATCGAGATCGGTCCTGTCGATCGCGGCGTTGTGCCGGATCGACCACTCCACGGTGTCCATCACCTTCGCGTCGGCGGGGGTGATCACCAGAGGTCGCGGCGCCACGATCACCGCCGCCGCCGCCCAGATCGCGTCGCTCACGGCGCGGGTCGGCGGGAGGCACTCGAGGGCTTTGCAGATCGCGATCGTCTCCGTGTAGCTCGCGGGGAGGCGGAGCGGCTGTTCGACCTCGGGGATGCGCGCCTTGAGCGCGTCGTTCGCCACGGTGACGCGGAGGCCGCCGCCCACGTCGATCTCCGTCCACTGAATCTCGGCGACCTCACCGCGCTCAACAGCGGCGAGCAGGAGGCCGCCCGACAATCGAAAGGTGCCCGTGCCCGTCATCGGGCTAGAATATCCGTTCTCAGCGACCGCGGGGGCGGGGCACGAACGGGCGCTGGATCAAATCGATCTCCCCGGTCCCGCCGCCCTCGCCGAGGATCGCCGCGAGCACCCCGGCGGCGCCGGCCTTGACCTTCTCCATTTGCGGCGCGACCGGCGTGCTCTCCTCGCGCTCCACGTAGAGCTCCTTGGGGATCTCGAGGAGGAAGCGGCTCGGCGTGCGCGGGACGGGCTTTCCTCGCATCCCGCGGGACTTGGCGCGGCAGAGGTAGAGCCGGTCGCGGGCGCGCGTCACGGCCACGTAGAAGAGCCGCCGCTCTTCCTCGAGGCTGGTCGCGCCGTCGCCGTCGGGCGTCACGTCGTTGGCGCGCGCGTCGATGGTGCGCTGGTGCGGCATCAAGCCTTCTTCGAGGCCGACGACGAAGACGCAGGGGAACTCGAGGCCCTTGGCGCCGTGCATCGTCGTCAAGGTGACGCGGTCGGTCGCCTCTTCTTGATCGTCGTCCTGCCGCAGCGCGATCAGGCGAATGAACTCGGCGAACTGCGCGCGGTCGCCCTTGCCCTGCTCCTCGCGGCGGACGAAGACGTTGAGCAAGCTCTCGACGTTGCCCCAGCGCCGCTCGGCGATCTTGCTGCTGGTGGAGCCGGCGACGATGTCTTCCTTCAGGCCGATCTCGCCGGTGAGCGCGCGCGCCATCGACGCGGACGAGAGGGCGTCGAGGCGGCCGCGCATCGTCTCCACCAAGCGCACGATCTGGCGGCACCCTTCCATCGCGGCGGGGGCGAGCTCGTGGACCGCGTGGGGCTTGCTCACCGCGGCCCAGAGCGAAAGATCGCGCCCGGTGGCGTGAGCGGTGAGCTTGGCGACGGCGACGTCGCCGATCCCGCGGGCCGGGTAGTTGATGATCCGCCGGAGAGCCATCTCGTCCTCCGGGTTGAAGACGAGCTTGAGGTACGAGATGAGATCCTTGACCTCTTTGCGCTCGTAGAACTGCTGCCCGCCGATCATCCGGATCGGGATCTGCCGCTCCTTCAGCGCGCTCTCGATCAGGGCCGACTGGCCGTTCGATCGGTAGAGCACCGCGATGTCCTTGGGGCGCGCGTTCTCGCGCTCCATCAGGCGCTGGACCTCGTTGCCGACGAAGGCCGCCTCGACGTCGGGATCGATGGCGACGACCACCTGGACGAGGTCGCCCTCCATCCTGGTCGCGCGCAGCGTCTTGCCGTGACGACGCGCGCTCGACCTCGCCAGCACCGCGTTGGCCACGTCGAGGATCGGCTTGCGCGAGCGGTAGTTCTCCTCGAGCTTCACCACCCTGGCGCCGGTGAAATGGGCCTCGAAATCGAGGATGTTGCGCACGTCGGCGCCGCGCCACGCGTAGATGGATTGGTCGTCGTCGCCGACGACGCACACGTTCTTATGCTCGCCGCCGAGGAGGCGCACCAGCTCGAGCTGGGCGTGGTTGGTGTCCTGGTACTCGTCGACGATCACGTAGCGAAAGCGCTCGCGCCAGCGCTCGAGCACGTCGGGGCGGCTGCGCCAGAGGTTGACGACCTCGCAGATCAGATCGTCGAAATCGAAGGCCTGGAACGAGCGCAGCGCGGCCTGGTAGCGCGGGTAGACCCACATCGCGACCTCGTCGTACTCGTCGACGCCCTTGCCCTTGCGCTGCCGCTCTTCCCACGCTTCGGAGGTGAGGAACTCGTTCTTGGCGTCGGAGATCCGCGTCAGGATCGAGCCGATGTCGAAGTTCTTTCCGGCGCGCAGCTCGCGCAAGATCTCCTTGATCATCCCGGAGCAGTCGGCCTGATCGAAGACCGCGAACGTGGTCCCGCGGAGGCCGAGGGCGCGCGTCTCCAGCCCGAGGACGGTGAGGCCGAAGCGGTGGAACGTGGAGACCTGGAGATCCTTCGCGACCTTGGCGCCGACGAGGCGCACGACGCGCTCGCGCATCTCGGCGGCGGCCTTGTTGGTGAACGTCATCGCGAGGATCGATCGCGAGGCGACGCCGCGCTCGATCAGCCGGGCGATGCGCTCGGTGACGACGCGCGTCTTGCCCGATCCAGCTCCGGCGAGCACGAGCAGGGGGCCGTGATTGTGCTCGACGGCGGCCGACTGCGAGGGGTTGAGGCCAACGGACACGCGCCGCGATACCCCGGGCGCCCGGTGAGGGGGAGCTTGATATTTTTTGAAGGGTTACGGTTCACGATTCAACGCGCGATGGTGCGCGTCGTGGACGGGCGATCGGTCTGGTATTTCCTGCCGACCGGCACGTAGGCTGACCGGCCGTGCACACTCCCTTGATGATGCGTTCGCAGCTCTGCGTTGTGGTTGGTCTGATGGCGGGCGCGATCACGCTCCCCGGCGTGGCGCGCGCCGCAGAGCCCCCGGCCGCTCCCGGCGCTGCAGCACCCACGCCTGCTGCGCCTGCGCCTGCCGCGTCCTCGACCGCGACGCCGGACAAAGCTCCCGTCGCTCCTGCGGCGGCAACGCCGGCCAACGCGCCGCCCGACTTCCAGGCGTCCACGTCGCCGAAGCGGACGCAGACCCTCGAGCCGCAGCCGGTCTACGCGCCGTCCACGCTCAATGGGTCCCGCATGCAAGCCGATCCGATCGCGGACGGCGCCGTGCTCGGCATCTCGCTCGGCTTCGCCGTCCTGTCGAACATGATCATCTCCACCGGCGAGCTCCGGGCGCAGCAGATCAGCCCGACGTTCTCGACCTCGCAGCTCCTCGGCATCGATCGCATCGCCGTCACCCAGACGGTGGAGTCGAGCGCCTCGCTGCTGTCGAACCTCGGCCTCTACACGGCGCTCAGCTACGCCGCGATCGACTCGGTCGCGTCCGGCTTTCGCGAGGACAGCCGTCAAGCTGCGCTCGTCGACGCCATCATCTACGGCGAGGTCTTCGCGCTCACCGCGGGGGTGACGAATCTCGCCAAGATGGCCGTCCGCCGGCCGCGCCCGGTCGCGTACATCGAGGCGACCAAGCACAAGAACGATCCGAACTACAGCAACGCCGACACCGACAGCTCGCTCTCGTTCTTCTCGGGCCACTCCGCGACCGTCGCCGCCGCGTCGGGCACGGCGACCTACCTCGCGTTCACGCGATCACCGCACTCGATCCGCCCCTGGCTCACGCTGGCGGGCGGCACCGCGCTGACGACGTTCGTCGCCTACGAACGTGTGCGCGCCGGAGCGCACTTTCCGACCGACGTGATCGCCGGAGCATTCGCGGGCGCCGGCATTGGCGTGCTGGTGGCGCACTTGCACCGCGAGGACACGGCGAAGCAGCGGCGCGTGTGGATCGGCTTCACCCCGGGGCTCGTGGAGGGTGGAACACTGACCCTCGGCGGATTACTCTGAAAGGACAATTCGAGTCCTCACAGGGCCCTTGCCAACGCCTGCGCGACCGCCAGCATCAACGCATCACGATTCGCCGTCGCGCTCGGCCCGCTCACCAGGAGCTCATCCACCTTGGGGTGCGAAATGTATTCGATCTCCGTGAGCATGGAGCGGCACATTTTCCCGCTGAGGCCGATGCCGGGATCGCGCAGAACAAAGATGCTCTTCGGCCCGGTGTCCGGCCAGGGTCAGGTTCTTCTCCAGAGCCCCGGACTTGGCGACCGACAATGGACCGCCATCTCGGTCTCGAAGTCCGTTCGGGAGGACCGCTCGAAAGCCCGGATCTGGGCGCTTCGAATCATGAACATGGCGCTCTCGTGTGGCGGTGACGGGGGGCTCCGTCAGCCAGAAGTCAGGCGTATTCATTCACCCCTATCACGCGTCCGCAGGCCGATGCAAGACCGCGCCTGCGGCGAAGGATCCGCGCGCCGACGCCAGGATCGGACTACTGGCGCCGACGACGTCGCATCAACGCGACGAGGCCGGCGAGGCCAGCGAGTCCAGCGAGTCCGGGGCTCAAGGAGGTGATCCCCGTGAAACGGCATCCTGACGACTCTCCGTCCGACGAGCCGCCGGTGGCGCTCGCTCCCCCAGCGCCGGTTGTACTGGTGCCGCTGGAGCTGCTGGTCTCGGCGGTCGAGGTGGAGATTCCGCCGTCGGGGACCGGCCCCGCTTGAATCGAGATGTCGGCGCAATGATGGTAGTAGCACCCGCCGGGGTCGTTGAGCGGGTGCTCGGACATGAACTCGAGGACTTGCAGCGTGCAATGATCGCAGGTCACGTCCGGAGGGAGAGTCACTGTGAACGTCTGGGGACCGCTGAACGCTGCTGTGTGGATGAACACCCCATCCGCGAGGACCGGGAAAGCAGGCGTTTTTTCGATCGGCGCGGTGCCGCACGGGGTGCCGGGCCCCGGGGTTACGATGGGCTCGACCGGGAGGTCGCCGGGGCCCTTGACCCCGAGTGAGATCCGGTAATGACCGGGGTGATAGATCTTTTCGTCGATGGTGATGGTGATGGTCTGACCGGCCTGATACGCGGTGACCTTGCCGCTGGGTGGGGCGCCCCCTTCATCGCCGCACGGCGCAGCCTTCTGGGGAGACCCGAGGCCGTCCTGCTCCAACGATGCAGCCGGCTGCTTCAGGATGAAATGCGCGCTGGCCGGGGCGGACGCGCCCAAGAAGGCCGCGGTCGCGAGGAGCCCACCGGCAACCAGGCGCGAGAGCGCGCCGCGTTTTGAATCAAGAACAAGCATCAGGAAACCTCCCGACGCGCACGGTAGGAGAACGAGCGCCCCGCGGCAATATCCATGGCGCGGAGCCTTGCTCTCTCGTCCTCGACGCTGCTAGTCCCCAATCAAGCGCTAGCCGCGACGCGTCACAGAATAAGGCCGTCTTGCGGCACCATTCGACAAGGCTCGAGCTACC
>Ga0105048_10004690_pt1 | contig 22154 bp, 21 predicted proteins | sample MAT05_FD_78382 | JGI IMG/M metagenome (GOLD analysis project Ga0105048, IMG submission 78382) | Freshwater microbial communities from Lake Fryxell liftoff mats and glacier meltwater in Antarctica - MAT-05 | ecosystem: Environmental > Aquatic > Freshwater > Ice > Liftoff microbial mat | place...
AAAAAGAACGTCGTTTTCGCTGTCAATTTTAAAACACTCATATAGACCAAAGTAGTCACTTTTTGCGTTAAGACTAGCAACTTTTAACGCTCCTACTCCTAAACTTGCGCCCCGTGTTCCGGCAGCAATTTCTGATGTGTTTTCAATAATTTTAATATCTGCCATAAAGTTTCGGTAGAACCACAAAGTTAAACATTTTAGGCTCTTTCATGTAATTTCGATCTACCTTATCAAGAAAATCATATATTTGTCCAATTAACCCATCTTTATTTGTCATTCATGAGAATTTTAGCTGCTTTCGTTTTGATTTTTCCTTTATTTATTTTGTCATGTGGAAAAAGTAAAATTCAAGAAGGTGAATTAACTTATGGAATTGAATATCCAAATTCAGGTGTTTCTGGTTTTATGCTTGCCATGTTACCCGATGAAATGTCGTTAGTTTTTAAGGGCACAAAAATGATGACTACCATTAAAAAAGGTAAAATGTTTACGACTCAAATTATCACAGATGAGTCAGATAAATCAATTGAAATGCGATTAATTTTAGGTAAAGAAAAATTGATTTACACAATTCTTACACCAGAAGACATTAAGAAATTACAAGCATCACAGCCCGTTTATAAAATTCAACCCACTCAAAAAGAAGACAGCCTAAAAGGTTTGTGGGCAAAAAGTTATTCAGTTGAATGCGAATCTGATTCGGTAGAAAATGGTGAAGCATGGTTTACAGAAGACTTGGTACCAACAGATGCTTATTGGTTTACATCTTATGCATCAATAAAAGGAGTTCCTTTATCGTATGATGTTGAAAGATATGATGTTTTTATGCGAATTGAAATTTCGGCCTTTAAACAACGAGAAATTTTAGAAAAAGAATTTGATCGTGATCCACGATTAACGCTGGTGCCGTTTGAAGAATATGAAGCACAAGCACAAGCATTGTTTGACTTACTAATGAAATAAATCGAAAATGAAATCTCCCAAAAAACTCATTTTAATAATTAGTGCAGGATTAATAGCCCTTCTGCTTTTGATGCCATCATGTGGACCGTCTAAAATTGAACAAGGCGAAATTACTTTTGATATTACTTATCCATTCAATCCTGACCTTTCTGCAACAATGAAATTGGTGCTTCCAAAAGAAGCGACATTTATTTTTAAAGGTTCTAAAATGTTGACGATTGTAAAAACAGGGAAAATTTTTAGAACAGAAATTTATGCTGAAGAAACCGCAAAAATTTTAGAAATGCGACTTGATTTTGGTTCGGATGATTTCTACACTATTTTGGATAATCAGGATCAAAAAGATTTTATGGCTTCATTACCAAACTATACCGTAACACCAACAGATACCGAAGATAGCTTAAAAGGTTTGTGGGCAAAAAAATACAAAGTAAAATATGACAGTGATACTATTCCTGAATTTGAATCTTGGTTTACCGAACAATTAAGTTTACAATCCATCACATGGTTTTCAAATTATACATCAGTTACTGGAACACCACTTATTTATGATATTGACCAATACGGAATCAGAATGCATTTTGAGATTTCAAATTTTAAAGCGCGCGAAGTAGATGACAAAGAATTTACAAGAGATCCAGTTTTAAAAGAAATTCCTTATAAAGAATATAATCGTAAATTGGTTGAGTTATTTGAAGTTATTTTGAGTTAAAAAAATTGATTGCTTAGTTGACGATTAATTTTTCAATCCAGCTATAATTTTCTGTTGAGACTTGAATTACATAAGTTCCATCAGACCATTTTTGAGAATCAATTTCCATTTTTTGACTTGTTGGTTTTCCTTCAAATAAAACTCGTCCACTTATATCAGAAATCTTAACTAAACAAAATTCAATTTCACTTTGATTTAACACAGACAAATCAATGATAAAATTTGAATTTGCAGGATTTGGATAGACATTAATTTTTCGATCATTTTTTAATTCAGCAAAATTAATATTGTTAATTTGAGCCGACTTATAAAGAGCAACTCCTCCCCTTGCATTTCCCAAAACCATTTCAAGTCGGTTATCATTATTTATATCAAAAATAGTGGGAGCAGAATATGTTCCAGTAAGAATATTGTCAACCGTTGAATCTATTGCTGTAAAATAGCCACTGATATTAGCTTCTATATCATCGTAGTAATGTAGATAGCCAGTTTTAGAACCTACAATTAATTTATATTCTCCATCAAGATCTAAAAATTGTGGTACTGCATTGCCTTCTGTCGACCACCATTCCGACACATCTACTCCACCTAATGAATTTGTTAGGAAAAGAAAACTATATGCAGAAGCTGTTCCAATATTTTCATAATAATTTAATTTTCCATTTCGTCTTCCAACCACCAAGTCCAAATCTCCATCGCGCTCCAAATCAACTAATGTAGGCGTAACAAAAATTCCTGCTGTTCCTGGTTCAACCAAAGGAAAGCCAACACCCATGTAGTTATTTAACATGATGTACGTATTAAAAATCGCTGAATTTCCGGCACCACCAGTGTTCTCGAAATAATAACAGTAGCCAGAATATTCACCTAAAACCATGTCTTCATCACCATCATTATCTAGATCACCAAAAGTTGGATAAAAATAAAGTGAATAACCAATTCCCAATTGTGAAATATTCATGTAGTCTTCTGTAATAAGCGTGTATTCCGGTGTTGAAGCTGTCCCTGTGTTTTCGTAATAATAGATTGAACAAATTTTATTTCCAGTCATTGGGTCAAAATGACCATTGCAACTCACTAATAAATCTTTTAATCCATCACCTGTTTGATCAAAGAAAACAGGCAAAGAACGAGAACCAACATCAATCATTTCGGCTTGTAAAAAATCATCTGAGTGATAAATAAAAATTGGTGCTAAATCTGTGCCCGTATTTAAATAAAGCCAAGTTGATGTTCTGTTCTCAGAGCCAACCGTTGAAGATGGTGTAACGACTAAATCTCTTTTGCCATCATTATTTACATCAACGTGATAGGCGCCAGGAAAAATTGTAACATGCACAGGAATAGAATTTGAAGGAAAATTAACATCATAAGCACTCATCCCAGAATTTAAATTTGGTGCAAGGCCACTGTTCATCAACATCACCAAATTGTCAAAAGCAATATCACCAATTACTAAATCTGTTACCCCGTTCGCATTCAAGTCGAGTGGCAAAACAGTTGAACCGTCATGTCTTTCATCATTTCCATAAGGCATAATATCTTCCAAATTCCAAGGCGAATCATCGCAAGGAGCGTTCAATGTATCCCAAAGTGTGACGGTATTATTTATACTATTTTCAGTAAATCTTCCCCAACATTCATTTTTCATTTCAAAAAACAAAGAGTCGCAAACACCATAAGTTTCCATGCTCATGTTTTTGTGATACCAAAGCGTTTGACCAGATTGACCAAATGTGATAATGTCTATATCGCCATCGCCATCTGCATCCATAATGCCTGGCAAATCAGCTCCACTCACGTATAAATAATAAAGCGGATTTCCATATTGCGTTGATCTAATTCTTCCTGAAACTACTTCAAAAGAAAGACCGTCAGTGATGTTACCCGTATTTTTAAAAACTTTTATACCACCAGCTCGGTGAGCAAAAATGTCTTTTTTTCCATCGCAATTATAATCTACCAATAATACCCAATTAAATAAATAAAGAGAGTCTTCAAGTTGACTATAAGTGTTGTTGTATTGCGGAAATTTAGTTTCGTATTGCGGAGCGTATACAAAATCCATTGAGCCTGGTGCGCCATTCTGTATAAAAGTCAGCACTTTATTATTTACTCTATCAAAAATAAAAAGGTCATCTGTTCCATCAAAATTTAAATCTATGTTTGAGAATTGACAATAATCCATTCCTCCAGCCCAAGCATATTTTTGAAAAACAGCCGACTCGTAAACATCAATGGTATCAATTCGTTGAAATCCAAATTGTGCATTTAAATAACAAGGAATTGAAAATAGAGTGACGAAAATTATTTGTTTGAACATATAAATAAGAAATACAAAATAAAGGTATGTTTTCTAACTCAATAAACGTTGAAAGTCAACAAAAGGTTGAAATGTTTCACCTCAACACATTTAATATATACCGTATATGTAATTGGTCATCTCATTTCAAAAAAACTATTTGTATTTTCGTCATCTAAAATTCTACCAATGAAATCTATTCTTTATTACAGTTTAATTTTTGTGAGTTCAATTCTATTTTTTAGCTGCGGTGGCGATGAAACCAAAACAGATGAATCAAAAGATACCATAGTTTCTAACGACATCACAACATTTGAAATTGAAATGTTTGCCGACGTGCAGGTTTTGAGTTACGAAATTCCTGGCTTCGACAGTCTAACCTTAAAACAAAAAACACTTGTGTATTATTTATACGAAGCCGGTTTGTGCGGCCGAGATATGGCATGGGATCAAAATTACCGACACAATCTTGAAATTAGAAATGCACTGGAAGCAATTGTAAAAGCATACAACGGTGATAAAGAAAGCGAAGATTGGAATAAATTCATGACCTATACAAAACGTGTTTGGTTCTCAAACGGTATTCATCATCATTATTCAATGGATAAATTTTTGCCTGAATTTTCGCGCACCTATTTTGAAGAATTGCTAACTGCGACAGCTACCGAAATAGATTCGAACGTAATTACAATTATGTTTGATCAATTGGTTGATAATAAACGCGTAAGCCTTGATACAAAAACAGATTTAATTCAATCATCGGCTTGTAATTTTTACGGAGAAAATATTACTCAAAAAGATATTGATGCTTTTTACAAAGATAAAATGGCTTCCGCTGGAGATAAACCAATTGAGTTTGGTTTAAATTCTAAATTGGTAAAAGACCAAGATGGAACTGTGCGTGAGGAAATATACAAAGTAGGCGGAATGTATAACGATGCGTTGGTTGAAATGATTTATTGGTTAGATAAAGCAAAAGGTGTTGCTGAAAATGCGAAGCAAGGAATTGCAATTGGTTTGTTGATTGAATATTATCAAACAGGCGATTTAAATAAATGGGCTGAGTTCAACATTGCGTGGTCGCAAGCTACAGAAGGTGACATTGATTTTATTCAAGGATTTGTTGAAGTGTATGGAGACCCAGTTGGAATGCGTGGTGGTTACGAATCAATTGTTCAAGTAACCGATTTCGAAGCATCAAAACAAATGAAAGTATTAGAAGAAAATGTACAATGGTTTGAAGATAATTCTACGTTGATGCCAGAGCATAAAAAGAAAAATGTTGTTGGTGTAACGTACAAAGTTGTAAACGCTGCAGGCGAGGCTGGCGAGGCTTCTCCCTCTACTCCAATTGGTGTTAATTTACCAAATGCAAATTGGATAAGAACGGCACACGGTTCTAAATCTGTAAGTCTTGGAAATATAGTTGAAGCATACAACAACGCAGGTGGTGAAGGTTTACTAGAAGAGTTTGCAAACGATCAAGAAGAAATTGATTTTGCAAACGCACATGGAAAATTGGCAGCGAAATTACACACAGCCATGCACGAAGTAATTGGTCACGCATCAGGCCAAATTAATCCTGGAATAGGAACACCAAAAGAAACCTTAAAAAGTTATGCATCTTGTTTAGAAGAAGCACGTGCAGATTTAGTGGCATTGTATTTTATCATGGATCAAAAATTAATTGAGCTTGGTTTAATTGAGACATTAGATGTGGGTAAAGCGGAATACGATGGATACATTAGAAACGCCATGCTTGTTCAACTAAGAAGAATTGAACCCGGCGCTGATGTTGAAGAAGCGCACATGCGCAACAGACAATTAGTTTCGGCTTGGGCAATTGAAAAAGGTGCAAAAGAAAATGTAATAGAACGAATTGAACGTGACGGAAAAACTTTTTATAACATCAATGATTATGAAAAACTGAGAGTTCTTTTCGGAGAATTGCTGCGCGAAATTCAACGCATCACATCAGAAGGTGATTACAATGCTGGAAAAAATCTGGTAGAAAAATACGGTGTACAAGTTGATACTGAATTACACACACAAGTTTTGCAACGCAGCAAAAAATTAAATATTCCGCCTTATAATGGTTTTGTAAATCCTATTCTAAATCCAGTTATGGATAAAGACGGAATCATTACAGATATTAAGATCACGCAACCTGCAAGTTTCGAATCGCAGATGTTGACTTATTCTGAGAAATACGGATTTTTAGCTAAGAAGAAATAATCTCAGCTGACAATCATTTCTGTGCTTTTTAAATCACTATAAATCAGTACATTAATTTTATAATGACGCAATTTATATAAATTCCGTCAGTTAGATGACGCTATTTATATAAATTGCGTCAGTTAAATGACTCTATTAATATAATTTTAGTTAATTACTTGACATAAAATATATAAATTTAGTATATTTGGAGAAATGAAATGCGATGAGTTATATAAACAGAGACGTTAAAGAAACTGTTCTAAAATATCTGAAGCCAAATAAAGTGGTTGTTATTTTAGGTGCGCGGCGCGTTGGTAAAACTCAATTCATTCAACATATAATCAGCGAACTAAAAGAAACTCACATTTTTCTTAACGGAGAAGACATTGATACGCACGCACTATTAAAAGATCGTAGTGTTAGAAATTTCAAAAAAATTCTTGGAAAAACAAAACTACTTATCATTGATGAAGTTCAAGCAATACCCGATATCGGAGCCAAACTAAAATTGATGGTAGACAGCATTGACGGAATAAAAATTCTGGTTTCTGGTTCGTCTGTTTTTGATTTGAATAATACATTAGGTGAGCCTTTGGTTGGGCGAAAAATGACCATTAATATGTATCCGCTTGCGCAACTAGAATTTCAAGCATTAGAAAATTTTGCTGAAACGAAATTAAACTTAAATGATCGATTAATTTTTGGATCTTATCCGGAGCTTGAACACATCGAAACTCACGACGAAAAAAAAACGTATTTGAAAGAACAAATTAATTCTTACTTATTAAAAGACATTCTAGCCTTTGAAGGAATTCGAAAGCGTGAAACAATTGTTTCTTTATTGCGCATGATTGCATTTAGAATTGGAAGTGAAATTTCTCTTGAAAGTATTGGCAACGATTTACAGGTGAGTAAAAATACAGTTGACAGATACCTTGATTTATTAAGTAAATGTTTTGTTATCCATAAAGTATCAGGCTTTAGCCGAAATCTTGACAACGAAATAACAAAAAAAAGCAAATGGTATTTTAATGACAACGGCATAAGAAACGCACTCATCAATAATTTTAACTCACTTAGTTTACGTGATGATCACGGTAAGCTTTGGGAAAATTATGTGATTTGCGAACGACTAAAATTCCAGGAAATAAAACAAAAACAAAGCTTAAATTATTTCTGGCGCACGCATTCCAATCAAGAAATTGATTGGGTTGAAGATCGAAATGGAAAACTAAATGCCTTTGAGTTTAAATGGAAAGCAAATAAAAAAACAAACGCACCGATAGCTTGGCAAAAAGGATATCCTAAAGCAAAATTTGACGTGATAACGCCGGAAAATTATTTGGATTTTATTGTTTAGTCAATCAATTCCCGCGCTCATCCATATACCGATGAAACTTTCTTGCATTCTCTAAATGCTGTTCATATGTCTCTGCAAATGCATGCAGGCCACTATTATCAGCCTTTGCACAAAAGAAAATGTATTTATGATCCTCCGCATCTAAGATTGCGTTGATTGCTTCTTTAGATGGAATACGTATTGGTCCAGGAGGAATTCCAGCATGAATGTATGTGTTATAAGGACAATCTCTTTCAAGGTGAACCTGCAAAATTCGCTCAATGCCTTCCATTTCTTCATCCGTCCAGCAAAATTTTGCAGTTGGATCAGCTTGTAATTTCATTCCTAATCTTACTCTGTTTAAATATAATCCCGCAATTGTTTTCCATTCTTCTGTGTGAATGCCTTGCTCTGCTTCGATGATGCTTGCAAGCGTTGCCACTTCAGATTCAGTGAGATCTAATTCTTCTCGCTTGGCTTTTCGTTCCTCTGTCCAAAATGCTTTCCATTGATCAGCCATGAAAGAAACAAATTCCTCTGCCGTCATGTCCCACTCACCTACTTCATACGTATCAGGTAAAAAAAGTGATGGAATTGTTTCTTTAGTAAAACCATATTTTTCCATCGTCTTGGTGTCCATTATGTAGGAAACTAATTCGGTTGAGTCTGCCTCGATAGATGGAGCAACTTTTCCTGCAACGTCATAAATTGTCTTACAATAATTGAATGTGATTTTTACATCTTTTACTTCTTGATTTCCATTTTTCAACGCGTAGATGAGATTTTTTATTTTCATTCCAGCTTTGATTTCATATTTTCCAGGTTCAATTTTTGAATCATCGAATTCTAAATCTTCAGAGAATTTTAAAAATTTATCTGCACTTAAAATTTTCTCTGTTTCAATTTGAGTTGCAAGTTCATCAAGTGCTGTTCCTGTTTTTACATAAATCATTTTATCCTTTTCTAAATCAATTTTAGAGAAGTGTAATTGATACATAGGCCAACCGAAGAAAGCGGCGGTTGCCAGCAGCAGAAGCAGGATGGTTATGATTATGACTTTTTTCATATTCTCAAAATTAAACTTTCTGAATTAAATAGTAAGCAAAAGGCATAGTCTATTTAATATTTGCTGCATTAGAATCTTTATCAAGTTGAAAAAATTAACCACGTAGACACTGAGATCACTGAGGTACACAGAGAGCTTTTGATTTTTTTTACTCACCTCATTCAAATTCAACATTTTTTCTTAGTGCTCCTTCGTGTTCCCCGTGTCTTCGTGTTTTTCCTACTCGGTGTTGAATATCAAATATCAAATATTAGAGAAGTTCCTTCTGATAAAGCAATTCATCAATCCATTTTCCGTTATCGTTGAACGATTTTTTTTTGTGACCGATTTTTTTAAATCCGGATTTTTCAAAAAGTAAAACACTTGGTTTGTTGTCAGTAAAAATATTTGCGAAGAGATTTCTGATTCCAATTTCGTTCAACGAATAATCTGAAGCCAATATCAATGCCTCTTGTCCAAAACCCTTTTCACGATGAGCGGATTCAATTAAAATTCCGATTCCTGCGCGTTGATGTTTTGTATCGTATTCAAAAAGATCAACCGCGCCAATAGCTTCATTCGTTGACGAATCACAAATCATCAGGTGCACTTGTTTGCGACTTAAAATATCTTGATCGGCTTTTACGAATTCCTCAATTTCTTCTTTTGTGAAATGTTCAAGCGTTCCACTTACGCGCCAATTCTCCGAATTATTTTCCCACGAAAAAATTTTGTCGAAATCAGATTCGTTGAGCGACCTTAAATAAATTTTATTGCCTTTTAAGAACATGCTTTTCATTCAAGGCTTGAATGTACGAATAAATGGTTTCCTTCGAATATTCGCGAAGTTTAAATTCGTTTTTTTCTTTAAATACCAATTCCATGTTAAGATGATAGACTCCTTTTATTTTTTTCGCTGCGTATAAATCTGGAATTAATTGAAAAACATATTCAGCTTTGCTGTCACTCAACAAGGTTTCTTTGATGGGTGTGATGCACGTTAGATTTGTATCTGCAAGCTTTTCGTATTTTTTAAAAACGTTCCAAGGATTATCCAAAACTGAATTGACTTCTACGAATAAAATTTTTCGTTTTGCGCGAACAAGGAACTGCAAATAGGTTGCAAAATCTTTTCCTATTTCACATTCTTTGTAAGTCAACGAATAATATAATCCACCATGAATTAAACAAAGATGCGGAATAGATTCTGGAGAAATTAAAACCAGATACGTTAAGTTTTTATCAACTCCAGGAAAAGGTTGTATATCAGTTAATATTGTCATTGAATGTGCCTTTGAAAACTTGTTCTGCAGGACCTTCCAGCCAAATAGCTGAAAAACCGTTCTTATCTTTTTTAAATTCAACTTTTAATTGCCCCCCTTTAACGTCAACAATAACAGTACCATCAGCCAATTGATGTTTGTGTGCATAACTTAATGCACAAGCTACAGCGCCCGTTCCACACGAAAAGGTTTCGTCCTCTACTCCACGTTCGTAAGTGCGAATGCGAATTTGATTCGTAACAATTTCTTCTACTAAATTTACATTTGTGCCGGCTGGTTTGTGTTTTTCTGAATATCGAATTGCTTTACCTACTTCAACAATATTGCGTAGTTCAGACTTTTCGTAAGAGATGTAATGCGGTGAACCTGTATGAATAAAATAATCGTCACCAATTATTTCAACCATTGCAACATCCTTCATTTTAATTCGAATATTCTCAGTAGTAATTTCTGCGATGTGATTTCCATCAATAGCATTAAAGGAAACTGAATTAGTTTTTGTAATCCCTAAAAATTTTGCGAAATCTACAGCACATCGAGAACCATTTCCACAAAAACTTTGGCTCCCATCTGGATTGTAAAAATCGATCATAAAATTAGCATCGTTTGAATTCTCGATAAAAATTAAACCATCTGAACCAATTCCGAATCTTCGATCACACCAACGTTGTGCTAATTTAATTTTGTCTCCAGTAAAAATAGATGTGCGATTGTCGATTAGAATAAAATCGTTTCCGGTTCCTTGATATTTATAAAACTCAATCATTAAACACCTCACTTTTTGACACCTCTGCAAAAGGTAAAAAGTCTTGCGTTTCTTTCATTTTAAAATAAACATCGTGATAAGCGAAATAATAATAACCCTTCTTTTTGTACATTTTGTAATCAAACAAAGGGCTTAATCCATACACGATAATTTTTTTCTTTGACAATTTATATCCTTCAAAATTTAATGGTGATTCCCAAAATTCAATGTAAATAGATTTGATTTGTACCTCTTCAATACCAAGTGATACTTGCAAACTAGTATCTTTCGTAAGTTCTTCGTCTAAATAAGTGATTGGTAATTTTACTGTTTTAATCATTTTCTCACGACTAATACTCAAATCATCTTCATGAATATAATTGATAGAGTCATTCAATGCTAACTCGGATGTATCATCATTGAGCAGATAATTCAACGAATCACTAATAAAGTTGACAGAATCTAATTCAATATCTGCGAAAGGTTTGTTGTTGTTAGAATTCTGAATATTCTCAAAGCTGTTTAGATTTTCAGGGTTATTTTCAGCAACAATACCAGAAAACTGAGCATCTACAGCTGTTTGCGAACCAACAACATATCCTAAAGATAGGCCAAGTGCAAAAATCCCCGTGATAATCAGATACTTCATTGTTTCAAAACTTAGCACAAATGTATGCACTTTATCATAAACAAAAACATAAAGCAGTAACTTTAATCACCAATTAAATGTTATTAATCAAAAGGAAAGAAGAAATTAAATATCGTTGATGAAATGAACCTATAATCAAAAAAACAGGAACTCATTCAATTGATTTAAGAAGGGTTTTTGCTACAACAAACAAAAAGCACCCATCAAAAGGTCTTGTGTAAGCTAAATTGACGTAACTTTATAAACAACTTAAATAAGTAAATTGAAAATGCGATTCTCTCTTTTAATATTATCTTTTTACATTAATTTTTTTGTGGCAATTGGTCAAGAGATGATTGTGAACGACAATAATTTTAGAACGTTTACACCAATTACTTATGACATTACAGCGGAGCTCAAGAAGCTGACCCCGATTCAATTTCAAGATCATCCTGAATTTGGAATTTTACCTTTTAATGCGCCCTGCCAAAACTGTTACGAACTCATTCACAAAAGAACAGATACTACCAGGATATTTGTAGAAAAAGGGAGCGAAGGAACACAATTTTATAGTCAAGCATCATATGGTGCCATTCATTATAAAGACGATGAAGGAAATTATTTAACCTACGATCATCGAATGCGTGAAATTATTCCTGGCTCTAAAATTTATAAAGCAAACAGTCAGGGAACTCCATTAGAAATAAATGTGGCAGAAAAAAACACCAAACTTTATTTAGCTGATGGAACTATTTTTGTCTTTAATAATCATCTCACTTTGTTTCACCAATCCGATTTAGGAGTTGTAAATTCCTTAGGAAGTGCTGACTGGACGCACTCTACAGCTGGCGACGATGGCGTGAAAATTATTGATGCTTGGCCAGGCATAGATATTGAATTAAGACTATCCCTAGGCGAATTAAAAACAAATTACATCATCAAAACAAATCTTGGATTTACAGATGGATTTTTGATTTTCAAAGATCATTTTATCTTTCCAGAAAATTATCAAATGGATATTGATTTAGGATTTGACATTGATCCATTATCGGGAAAAAAAATTGGCAATATTAGTGTAATTGGTGAAGAAGGAATTGCCGTTACAATCAACTCTGCTTTTGGATTTGATCAATCGGGAGTAAAAGAAAATTCAACAAAATTTGGTTATGAACTATCAAACAATGAATTAGAAATTTGGGTTCCGATTGATTGGACGAATGCGCCAGATATGGTTTATCCGTTGACGATTGACCCTCTTGTCACATCCTCTGCAACTTATACTGCTGGTTTTATGAGATTCCGTTTCAATGGCTCTTATTGTCCTGGGCCAAATGCAGATTGCCAGTACACTTTAACTGTTCCTCGACCTTTGAATTCAACATTAACTGGTGCAACTTTTAGTTTAGTACAAGAAACACTAAATGGATCTTGTTTTTTTAGTTGCTATATGAGCGAAGCTGGATTTTATTTCTCCACCCCATGCGGCATAGACGGATATTGGGGTTGCAATATTCCAAATCCAGGTACATGTACGGCAACCAATCTTGACATTTCTAATTTAGTTACCTGTTTAGGTCCCGCTTGCAACGGCAATGTTAATTTTGACATTTTTAACTCCTACTGCTATTGCCTTACTGGTGGCGTTTGCGCTGCAAGCTGTCAACGAATCAACAACAATACTTGGATAGTAACAATAACAGGAAACACTGTTCAAACTTTGGGAAATACATTAACAGGAAATGGTAGTCAAACAATTAATGACCCAACCTGCGCAGGAACCTCAATCCTTAATCCCACTCCTTTAAATGGTGTGCCAGGATATACTTATGTCTGGAGTACCGGAGCAACAACACCCACAATTAGCGTAGTTAATACGCCTGCTGTTTATACTTGTACAGTAACTGATGCATGTGGCGTTGCTGTTATTGCAACATTCAATATAGGCTGCCCTTTGCCAATTCGCTTAAATTATTTCGAAGCCGAACTTGAAAATAAAAAAGTAAATTTAGAATGGGAAACGTTGAGTGAAATTAACAGCGATTATTTTATTGTACAACGTGCTAATAAATCAGGTCAATTTTATGATTTGTATAAAGTTGAAACAAACGAAAATACAAGTGATAAAATTTTGTATAATACGATTGATGAAAATCCGATAAAAGGTATAAGTTATTACCGTTTGGTATTAGTTAATATGGATGGTTCGCAAGAATTTTCTGATATAAAAAGTGTTGTTTTTAATGAAAATGATGTTGAACTTTACATTGTTCCTAATCCAAATAATGGGGTGTTTGAATTGTTTTATACTTCAGAAATTTCCAACGAAGCAAAAATAGAATTATATACTTCTGGTGGGCAATTATTAAAAATAGAAAACTTCGCTTTAAAAACAGGTGAGCAAATAATCCCACTTGATTATCGTGATCTTCCAAAAGGAGTTTACATTTTGAAATTTTATACCAAGGATAAAGTGATGACTGAAAGATTAGTCATTAACTAATTCAATTATTCCTGATAAGCATAAGAATCTGTCTCAACAAAATCTTCTAAATAATCTGTTTTGTTCAGATATTTTGAATGATGCTGATAAGATCTACTTGGATAATAAATAAAGAAACAAGTTCCTCCTTTTATCCATTCTACAACTTGTTCAAAATTATCATAGGGTAATGCTGGGCATCCATAAGAGCGACCAAGTGTACCTCCATTTTGATCCAGAAATTCGTAGGTTGCATATTTAGCAGCATGAATAACGACGCCGCGACTGTTGGCCTCATTATTTGAATATTCCATCCCATCAATACGCAAGGCTAAATCGTATTTACCCGAATAGGTTGAAGTTGTAACATAAAAACCTAAACTACTTTGATGCGAATGCTCTTCGTTCGAAAAATCACGTGCGTAAAGTCCACCGGAATTAACACCATGAGCCACAATTGTTTTATGTAAAATTTTATTTTTACACAAATCAATAATATACATTCGTTGCTCATTAGACGGCTTTGAGAAGTCGACAATAGTTAAGATTTCTTTTCGTCTTAATTCGTTTCGTTTGTCGAGATTCCAATACCCTGTCAAACCTTGAACAAAAGCTTGATAGTTTAAATTAGTATCGTTGATTTCTGTATAAACAGTTCGAGCATAACACTCAAAATCCGCTTTCGCTTTGTTATAAACAGAATCAATCGTTAACAATTCCGAGGCATTTAGGACTTCCGCACGACCAGTTGTTACAAAAATGGCACTCGTAAAAAACGTAAGAAGAACGAAAAAAATCGGGGATTTTTTTCTATTCCTTGCACACATACAATGTAAACATAAGGAAAAAGTCCCTATTTTTGCGCCTTCATGAGCGAGAAACTGTCCGTTTTTTAGACAAATTAACAAATTCGCCCGACTAACAGATAGAAATTACGGAATGAAATTCAATACTGAAATAGAGAAACGACGAACCTTTGCAATCATTTCGCATCCCGATGCTGGAAAAACAACATTGACAGAAAAGTTGCTTTTATTTGGTGGAGCTATTCAAACGGCGGGCGCTGTTAAAAACAATAAAATTAAAAAGACCGCTACTTCCGATTTCATGGAAATTGAAAAACAAAGAGGTATCTCTGTAGCAACTTCGGTAATGGCCTTTCAATACAACGGCAAACAAGTAAATATTCTTGACACACCAGGCCACAAAGATTTTGCAGAAGATACTTACAGAACTTTAACCGCTGTTGATAGTGTAATTCTTGTGATTGACTGTGCAAATGGTGTTGAGGCACAAACAGAACGTTTGATGGAAGTTTGCAGAATGAGAAAAACTCCTGTGATTATCTTCATCAATAAAATGGATAGAGAAGGTCGAGATCCATTTGATTTGTTAGATGAGTTAGAAAGTATGTTGAAGATAAAAGTTAGACCTCTGTCTTGGCCTATAGGAATTGGAGCAACATTTAAAGGAGTCTACAACATATTTAAAAAACAACTGAACTTATTTGCAGCAAATAAAACTAAAATTAGTGCAGAGGTTGTTTCCATTGCAGACGTTAAAAGCAAAGAAGTGGATGATTTAGTTGGAGAAGAGCCTGCTAATTTATTGCGCGAAGAATTAGATTTAATTGAAGGAGTTTACGATCCGTTTAATATGAGCACTTATTTATCAGGTGATGTGGCTCCTGTATTTTTTGGAAGTGCAGTTAATAATTTTGGTGTAAAGGAATTACTTGAAGCATTTTTAGAAATTTCTCCATCTCCGCGTGGACGTGATACAGACAAGGGATTTATTGAACCACAAGCAGATGAATTTAGTGGGTTTATATTTAAAATACATGCCAACTTAGATCCTAAACATAGAGACCGTATTGCATTTTTAAGAGTTGTTTCAGGAAAATTTGAACGCAATAAATTTTACAATCACGTACGTCTCGACAAAAAATTAAAGTTTGCTAACCCAACCTCTTTCATGGCGCAAGATAAAAGTGTGATTGACGAAGCCTACGCTGGAGACGTAGTTGGATTATATGATACAGGCAGTTTTAAAATTGGTGATACCATGACTGAAGGAACAAATTTTTCTTATAAAGGTGTTCCTAGTTTTTCTCCAGAAATTTTTATGGAGCTTGAAAATCGTGATCCATTAAAATCAAAACAATTAGAAAAAGGAATTGAACAATTAACAGACGAAGGTGTTGCGCAACTTTTTGTTCAACAACCAGGAAATAGAAAAATTGTTGGAACCGTTGGTCAACTTCAATTCGAAGTTATAAAATATCGTTTGGAGAATGAGTACGGCGCAACATGTGAATTTACACCGCGCAAATTTTACAAAGCATGTTGGATGACCACCACTAACCAAGCACAGCTAGATCAATTTATTCGTGCAAAAACAATTTACATCGCAATGGACAAAGAAAAAAATCCTGTATTTTTAGCAGAGACTCCTTTCTTATTACAAATGGCGCAGCAAGATTATAAAGACATTACTTTTCATTTTACATCTGATTTTAAAGTTGGAAAAAGTTAGTCGGCAATTAGCAGTTATTTAACTGCCAACTATTTTATTTTTGAGAAAAATCACAAGCATCAAAACGTAAACATGAACTTCCTCGGTCACTCTTATTTATGTATTGGGAATGAGCATTTGATTGCGGGCAACTTTGCAGGCGATTCGTATAAGGGGAATCTTGATAAAATTTCTCATCTTCCAAAACACATTCAAGATGGAGTAAAACTGCACCGTTTTATTGATAATTTTACAGACCAATCAAAATACATTATTGAAGCCGCACATCTTTTTCAAGCAAATGGAATTGCAAAAGTTGCATACATTGCTTGCGACATTTTGTTGGATCATTATCTCGCTAAAAATTGGAATGTATATTCTGAAATTGAATACAAAAAATTCATTCAAACAATCTATACTAAGACGGATAAAAATTTAATTTATCTAGAAAATGACTTTTGTTTTCTTTATGAAAAAATGAAAGAATACAAATGGTTTTTGGACTATCCAAATGAAAAGGGAATTGAAACAATTCTTTGCCAATTCTCAAAACGACTTCGCTTTCAAAATGACCTAGATAAATGCATGACCGTATTTATAACGAATAAAAACAAGTTTGAATCACTCTTTAAAACGTTTTTGAGCGAAATCAATGATTCATCGCGTCATTTTATTCTTGAAAATAAATTAAATCTTTTGTAAATTACAGCATGAACAAATCACTATTTGGATTGTTTTTGATGATTTTGTTTTTCTCTTGTTCGGGAGAAGAAGGGGGTAATGTTGAACTATCTTGTATTAAAGATTGGGAAGACATTCAAAAAGACAGTGTTCTTACAGTACTCGCAGAAAATAGCCCTGCAACCTACTTTGTTTACAGAGGTAGAAACATGGGCTATGAATATGAGCTACTCTATCAATTTGCCAAAGACATGGACATTCGTTTGCGTGTTAGAATGGTGCATGATTTAGATACGATGATTCATTTACTCCAAAATTGCGAAGGAGATATAATAGCTGCCAATCTTGCTATTACTGATGAACGACAAGAAGGAATTAGTTTCTCAAATTCTTTTTTGTCTACAAAAATGGTTTTGATTCAACGCAAGCCAGACAATTACCGCAAAATGAAAGAAGATGAAATAGCTGATTCTATAATAACAGAAATTGCACAGCTTAAAGGAAAGACAATTCATGTTTGGAAAAATTCAACGTATTATGACCAGATAAATTACATCAATAAAGCTTATCAACTCAACATGAAAATTATAGGAACCGATGGCGATTTAATTACAGAAGAACTGATAAGACAAGTAGGCGATGGCGAAATTGCTTATACGATTGCGGATGAAAATGTGGCACTTATTGATTTGCGTTTTTATCCAAACCTTGATATCAACCTTGTTTTAAGCGATACGCAGAACATTGCATTTGTGCTACGTAAATCATCAACCACTTTAATTGACACCTTGAATTATTGGTTATCAAATCCAAAAAACGCATCTACAATTGGTGAAGTACGCAGAAAATATTTCGACAATCAAAATTTATCTGTTAATGCAAATAAAGAATTTTCATCGCTGAAAGATGGACAATTGACACCATATGATGATTATTTAAAAGCAGAATGTACAAGGTTTGGTTGGGATTGGCGATTGCTAGCGGCTATAATGTATCAAGAATCTAAATTTGAAACCTGGAAAGTATCATGGGCAGGCGCTTTTGGCTTATTTGGTTTTATGCCGGGCACAGCAAAGCAATATGGAATTTCATCTTCATCATCACCAGAAGCTCAAATTACTGCCGCTATCAGAAAACTTGATAAAAACTATGATCAATGGAATGAAGAAGTGAAAGACAGTTTGGAATGTATGAATTTTACGTTGGCAACTTTTAATTCAGGTCGCGGCCACATTGACGATGCCCGTGCTTTATGTGATAAATATGGGAAAGATAAAAATGTTTGGACTGATAATGTCAACCTCATGCTTTTGAATCTTTCTAAACCACTCTATTATCGTGACAAACTTGTCAAGAACGGTTACTGCAGAGGCGTTGAAACCTATAACTACATTATTGAAATAAGCCAGCGTTATGCTGAATATAAAGCAGCTTTTCCTGATGACAATATCATTGGAATAAAGCAATGACAAAAGAAATTAATCCGAAACTTTGTCAAATTAAATTAAATGTCTATTTTTGCGCTCCCGATTCCAATAACGATTGGAGATAGATTGGGTTAACTAAATAATTATTAACCGGAGTTTAGCACTCCAAAAAATAATCAAAAAAATGGCTACAAAAATTAGATTACAAAGACACGGTAAAAAAGGAAATGCATTTTACCACATCGTTATTGCTGATTCAAGATCACCGCGTGACGGTAAGTTCATCGAGAAAATCGGAACATACAATCCAAATTCAAACCCAGCATCAATCGACTTAAAATTTGAACGTGCAATGCATTGGTTAGGAACAGGAGCACAACCAACAGATACAATGCGTGCAATCCTTTCGTACAAAGGTGTAATGTTCAAAAACCACCTGAATAAAGGTGTTGCTAAAGGTGCTTTGACACAAGAAGCAGCTGACAAAAAGTTCGAAACTTGGTCACAAGAAAAAACAAATAAAATTACTGGAAAAGTAGAGTCGCTTGATCAAGCTTCTAAATCTGCTTACGAAAAATTAATGTCTGACGAGAAAGCAAAAAATGAAGCGAAAGCTGCAAAAGTTGCTGCAAAATTAGCTCCACCGGTTGTTGAAGAAGCTCCAGCTGTTGAAGAAGCACCTGCTACTGAAGAAGCACCTGCCGCCGAAGAAGCTGCACCTGCCGCTGAAGGAGAAGCTACTCCTGAAGCATAATTAGAAATGATTAAACAGGACGACTGTTTTCGATTAGGACACATTGCTCGTTTGCATGGTTTTAAAGGAGAAGTAACAATTCTCATCGATACAGATAATCCTTCAGAATTTAATGAACTGGAATCAGTTTTTGTCGAATACGATAAAAAACTGGTTCCTTTTTTTTTGGAACGAATTCAAATTCGAGATCGTGGTTTTGCAGTTGTAAAATTTGAAGACATTGACACCGAAAAAAAAGCAAAAGATTTAATTGGTTGTAGTTTATTTTTACCACTCGATAATTTACAAGATTTAGGCGATGAAGAATATTACTTCTTCGAAATTGAAGGATACAATGTTGTTGACGAAGTTCACGGACCAATTGGAAAAATTGTAAAAGTGATAGATCTTTCAGGAAATCCATTAATAGAAATTGACTTTGACGGAAAAGAAATTCTACTTCCAAAACAAGATCAGTTTATAGATCGCATTGACAAAGAATCAAAAACACTTTATGTAAAAGCACCGGAAGGGTTAATTGAAATGTATTTGAGCGATGAGGAAGAGTAAGCTTTAAACTTTATCAAATTCCGCTAAACTCGAACACCAATAATGCAAACATCATCAACCTGTTCTAGTGATCCTTTCCACTTTTCAAATTGACTTTCTAAAATTTTCTTTTGTTCTGAAGTTGGCAAACTTGCAATTTCTGTTACTTGATTTTTAAATGGAGCATATTTATATTTTTTTCCTTTTTCTCCACCAAATTGATCGGCATGGCCATCCGTTAAAATGTAAACCATGTCGCCTTTTTGCAATTCAACCGACTGTTTTGTAAACGACGTGTCTTGTCTATCATGCCTTCCAACCGGCATTTTATCAGGCGCATATACTTTCAATTCATCTTTCCTAACAATCCACATCGGATTATTTGCTAAAGCAAAATCTAATTTTTTGTTGACAAAATCAAAATTCAATAAACAACAATCCATTCCATCTTTTCCTCCCTCTTTACTTCCATCATTTTTTAAATTTTCAATCACGAGTCTTCTGGTTTCATTCAATAATAAATCAGCACTTGTAATTTCTTTTGTAACCGCTTCTTTTAAACAAGCCATATTTAAAATACTCATGATAGCATCTCGAACACTATGTCCTGTTGAGTCTGCAGCTACAATGCAAAAATTTCCATTGTTCAGTTTACTCGCCCAATAAAAATCTCCACTCACTGCCTCCTTAGGATTGAAGTAGATAAAATAATCGTGTAAATGTTGATTCAATAAACACCACTGGCCATTAAGGCGCGCTGAATTCGTTCAGCATAATTAATGCTATCCGTAATTTCTTTGTGTTTTTCTTCAATGACTTCTTTTTGATTTTCTACTTCATTTTTTTGACCTTCATTAATTATTTTTTGTTTTTGTGTTACTCGAAAACGGTTGTAAATAAATACAGAAAACAAAAGCACCAAGGCCAAGCCACCGAATAAAGCACATTGTGCGTTTTGTTTTGCATCAATTTCAGTATTCTGTCTTTCAATTTCTAAAACATTAATTTCTTGTTCTTTCACAAATTCAAGGCTATCTTCAGCATGTTGTTTTTCGTATTTATATTGAGTCTGTTGTTGTATTGCTTGTTTATAATTCGCTTCGTTTTGTAAACTATTCCGCATCAAAATTTCTTCTTTATAAAAAACATACGCATTTTTATAATCGCCTTGTGTTTCATAAATCTCTTTCAGTAATTCGGAAGCACTTTTAATATTGTTTGGATAACCCAATTCTTTGCTAATTCGATATGCTTTTTCTGCATTTATTTTGGCGTTAGTGATGTCTTTCTTAGCAAAATAAATTTGACCAATATTGTGCAAGGATGTTGTTATTCCTAGTAAATCTTCTATCTCTTCTGAAACAATTAAACTCTTCATATAATAATTCAAGGCCATATCCATTTCACCGTTACTTTGATGTATGAAGCCAATGTTGTTTAACGAAACCGCCAGTCCTCTTTTGTCACCAATCTCTTCTTTTATTTTAATACTTCGATTGTAATAATTCAATGCCGTTTTTAAATCACCTTAATTTTCGTAAATGAATGCAATGTTGTGTAGCGACAAACCTATTCCCTGTTGATCATTGATTGTTTTATAAATCTCAAGAGCTTGCTGATAAAAAACCAATGCCTTTGCAAACTTACGTTGATCGCTGTAAACTGTTCCAATATTATTTAATGATCCTGCAATGCCGATTTTATCGCCAACAATTTCTAACATTTTTAAGCTTTGATGGAAATAATTAAGTGCAGTTGGAATATTACCTTGATTATAATAAATAAAACCAATATTATTTAACACCTCTGCAATTCCAACATTATCAACAATTGCAATACTGATGGTAAGACTTTGATTGTAATAATTAATAGCTTGAAGAACATCACCTTGATCGCTATACAAGTAACCAATATTATTCAAAGCGCCAGATAAATATTTTTTGAGTGACAAAATACTTTTCAAATCTTTTTTTTCAACCGTCGATAAATCACTTATCCTGATCTGAATAAAATCATAAACCCATTCATTGTATTTAGGCCAAATTTTTTCGTCCCAACATCCATCAATAATTAAATTTATAGCAATGATCCGACTTGTATCATCTTTTGCAGCATGATAAATTGTCAGTGATGAATTAATTAATTCAAGATCCGATTCAGAAATTAAATTTAAATCTAAACTATCAACAAGATAAAATTCTTTAGCACCATAATTTTGCGCTAGACTAAAGTTAAAAACAAATTGACAGAAAATAATTAAGAAAAATAAATTAAGTTCTTCATCAATTAAAATTGAATCTCGATTAATCAGAATGTTTAAAGATAGAATTTCTAACTTTATATCAAACTAAAATGCACGTCCAATTCGTTTGCTTTTCGACATTTCATTATTCATCAAAAAATTAATTCTCAAAAATTTGGCACCAAATCAATGATATTATACCATTACTTAGTTCAAATTAGTCCAAAGGATAATTTGGGCTTAGTAATGTAAATGCCGATATAGTAGCTGTTTGAGTTCAATATCTATTTTGATA
>Ga0105048_10004691_pt1 | contig 22151 bp, 24 predicted proteins | sample MAT05_FD_78382 | JGI IMG/M metagenome (GOLD analysis project Ga0105048, IMG submission 78382) | Freshwater microbial communities from Lake Fryxell liftoff mats and glacier meltwater in Antarctica - MAT-05 | ecosystem: Environmental > Aquatic > Freshwater > Ice > Liftoff microbial mat | place...
CGTTTTCCCAAGGGTGCTTTCTCCTACACTCCGCTGCACTGCGCTTAATCACCATCTCTACTGATTATGTTCAACCCATCAGCTGACAACGGACATACATTACCGCTACAGGGTAGACTATGTTTGTGATGGAGTTAGCACCTTCCTCCTGCCGTACACTAAGATCGGTATTTTGCCGATTACGTGGCGAAGGAAAATGGTATCAGGCAGAATAGTAAAGTAAGCATCGGTAAATACAAGTAGGGAGGAGACCGAAAACCCGCGACGGTTCGTTGCGGGTTTTTTCTTGTATCAATACAAAACGCATTATGGCTACTGCCCCGACATGATTCGGGCGGGAACCATCAGCGAAGAAGACCTGCAACTCGTTTGCCTTACCGACGATGTAGCCGAGGCCCAGGAACATATCCAAACCTACGTTCAGAAGCACTACAAAGTCAGTCGCCGACGCAAGCCACTGTGGTGGCTATTGGAGCGCATATAACCAAAAACCCAACGTATGAATTCTTCACTCCAGGCTTTACTCGACGAAACAGGTGCCCTGGCCCGGTTCACGGGCGATTTCTTTCGGCAACTTTTCAAACCACGTCAGGAAGTGGCCGAATTCGTCCGGCAGTGCTTTATCGTGGGCTACCAGTCGTTGCCCTTGGTTGGCATTACGGCGTTTATCATGGGGCTGGTTCTAACCATACAGGCCCGCCCGACAATGGCCAAATTTGGGGCCGAGTCGTGGATTCCGGCTATGGTTGGCCTGTCGATTATCCGTGAAATTGGCCCGGTTATCACGGCGCTTATCTGCGCCGGAAAGGTTGGCTCCAGCATCGGTGCTGAACTGGGGTCGATGAAAGTCACCGAGCAGATCGACGCTATGGACGTGTCGGGAACGAACCCCTTTCGTTACCTCGTCGTAACCAGGGTAATGGCCATGACACTCATGCTGCCGTTGCTGGTCATTCTGGCCGATGCCATCGCCATTTATGCCTGTTATATCGGGGTCAACATGCGGAACGATACCAGCCTGTCGCTCTTTGCCTTCAACATTCTCAACAAATTGGCCTTTAGCGATGTGGTCCCCGCCGTGGTCAAAACGTTTTTCTTTGGCTTTGCCATTGGTCTCATTGGCTGTTATAAAGGCTTTTATTCCAGCAAAGGCACCGAGGGAGTAGGTCATTCGGCCAATTCAGCGGTGGTGGTTTCGTCGCTCGTCATTTTCATCATAGATCTCTTGTCGGTGCAAATTACAGATCTGATGGGCTTCAACTGACCTCGGCTTATGACGACCAAAACAGACCAGGCCCCCGCCCCCGTTGCTACGGAATCCGAGGTAGTGATCGAAGTGATTCACCTCTGCAAATCCTTTGGCACGAACCATGTTCTGAAGAACTTCGACCTCACGCTACAACGGAGCGAAAACCTGCGGGGCCGCCCGTGCGGTGGTGTTAGGCAAATCAGGCTCGGGCAAATCGGTACTCATCAAATGTATTATCGGGCTGCTCCAGCCCGAACGGGGCAGCATTCGGGTGTTGGGTGAAGACGTCACCAGCATGACGCACGATGAACTGGATCAGCTCCGGGCGCGGGTGGGCTTCCTGTTCCAGAGCAACGCCCTCTACGACTCCAAGACGGTTCGCCAGAATCTGGAGTTCCCCTTACGTCGGCATTGGCTCGACCAGAGTCGGGCCGAAGTGAATGATCTGGTGATGGAAGCCCTCGACAATGTGGGGCTGACGCATACCGTAGACATGATGCCAGCCGAACTTTCGGGCGGGATGCGCAAGCGGATTAGCCTGGCCCGAACGCTCATTCTGAAGCCAGAGATTATTCTGTACGACGAACCGACCACGGGCCTTGACCCCATTACGGCCCGAGAAATTAACCACCTGATTTTACACATTCAGGCCAAATACAATACCTCGGCTATCATTATTTCGCACGATATGAAGTGCGTAAAGATGACTGCTAACCGAGTAGCCATGCTGATCGACGGACGGTGTTACAGCATGGGCTCCTACGACCAACTCCAGCAATCGCCCGACGACCGCATCAACGATTTTTTCGAGTAGACATCCATGAAAAAGCAAACCTTTAGCAACCTGAAGCTCGGCGTTTTTGTACTGGCAGGCACCTTTTTCCTGGTTGCTACGCTGTACTTTCTTAGTCAACAGCGTAACCTGTTCAACCCAGTCATCCGAATTGGGGCAAACTTCACCAACGTTGCGGGGCTGGTGAAAGGCAACAACGTACGCTTTGGCGGTATCAACGTCGGCACCGTAGAACGAACCACCGTCAGCAGCGACACATCGGTATTTGTCGAGATGGCAATTCGGCAGGAAATGAGTCCGTTTATCAAGAAAACGGCCCTGGCTTCGCTGGGCAGCGATGGGCTGATGGGCAACGCCGTGATCGACCTCAGTGCCGTTGCCGATCCAGTACCATCGGTTGTTGATGGCGATATACTGAGAAGTGTTAAACCACTGGCAATAAACGACCTCATGAAGACGCTGGACCATTCGAGCAACAACCTGTCGGCCATCACCGACGAGTTACGAACATTTACTGGTCGGCTTAATCAAAGTCCGCTGTTGCGTAGCCTGCTCACCAACGAAACGATGGCCTCCGACCTTCTCCAGACAACAGCCAGCCTGCGCATAGCCGGCACCAAAATGCAATCGGCAGCTACTGATATTCGACAGGTGACGGGGTCTGTTCGGGCGGGGCGCGGAAATCTGGGTTACCTACTCAAGGATAGCACATTAGCTACCGATTTGCGTGTGGCCATGGGGTCATTACGGCGCGTAGGCAGCAAAGCCGACACGCTCTTCAACGGTCGTCTCCAGAACACGATGGGCAACGTAGAACAAGGCACGGCCCGTCTCAACGAAAACATGAAAGCGCTGCAAAGCAACTTTTTATTCAGGCGTTATTTTCGAAAAAAGAAGCCCTGAGCCGCCGAACAATCCACACGACTCCTGTTGGCAAAAATCCCGACTCGATTATCAACGCTAATGCCCGGCCTTCGAGCGGTTAAATAGCCAACACCTGGTGCAATACTGGCTGGGTAATGAGTTGGTTGGGCATTCGTTGAGTAGGTTTGAAAAACGGATTATAACGCCATCCGCCACCAGCCATATATATCCCGGTAAACCTGAACGGCACCGTATTCGTCTATATCGAGCACGTTGTACGTAATGATAACGGGGACGGCGCTGGGCATCGATACCGTTTTGGGACTGGCATTAACGGGGCAATGACTAAGATAACCGGGGGCAAACCGAGTGTAGCCCAGTAGCAGATTGGCCAGTTCAGCGGGCTTTTCGACCCGGATACAACCGTGGCTGAGGTAACGGTTTTCCTGGGTAAACCGTTGCCGGGCGTTGGTATCGTGCAGATATATATCGTACGGGTCGGTTACGTTGAATTTCAATGTCCCCAGCGCATTGTCGCAACCTGTTGATTGGCGCAGTCGGTATGGAAATGACTTGACCGGTACCGACCAGTTTACCACGCTCGGATCAACCACCTGCCCTTTGGCATTGATTACCTGTAGTCTCATGGCCTCCAGCGTAGCCGCCGGGTTCCTGCGAATTTTTGGCAGTAACTCTTTGGTCATAATGGAGCGGGGAACATTCCAGTAGGGGTACATAACCACGCTGGGAATCGAGGCTGTAAACAGGGGCGTTGGCGTGTCGGCTTTACCTACTACCACCCGGCTATCCAGTAAGGTTTGGCCTTGTTGGTCGATAACCCGGAGCGTGGCCGATGGAATGTTGACGATAACGCGCTTCTGGCCCGGAAAACGATTCAGCCAGCGGTAGGTGTTGAGTGTTTCCTTTACCTGCTCAATCGTTAGCGAGTCGGCCATGTAATCGTCGACCAGGCAGCGCATACAGTACGCCATTAGTTGCCGATACTGGCGATCGTGCGATTCGAGCGAATCCAGTAGCGGGCACCAGTCGGCACCAATCATAAACTGTTGGGTCAGGCGATTGATGCGGGTGGTATCCAGTTGTTCGGTCAAGCCCCGATACCCCAATCGGCGGGGCGTGTGGCCATACACAATCTCTGTAAAATAGCGCGTCAGGCAGGTCGAATCGGGATTAGCACACAAACTATCTACCCCACTCGAATGGGCATAATCGCGGAGCCGCGCCCAGTCGCCGGGTGTTTGGGACTGTGCCAATGAGGTAGTTAATAACAAGATCGGGAGCAATAGAAAACGGCGCATCGGAACCAGGGATTTTGGATACTACAAAGGTGCCGCCCCGCCCCTACCCTACGCGTGATAGTATTCAGCCTCCGGCCTGAATTCAATCACCCTTTGTTCTGACCTCCGTCATACCGGGGCGCATACCGGTACACCACCTTTGGCCTATTGTTTCACCTTAACTGCTCACGGCTATGACCTTTGAACCTAACACCCACTTGCTGGCCTTCGTGCTGCCTATGTCGTTCAAAAAAGGGGATATAACCTTCATTGCGCCCCGAACGGGCGAAGATCTCCTGGTGCCAATTACGCCCAGCAACCGGCCCCGTCATGTGGTTTCCACGGCCGCGCTGAGTAAAGGAATTTGGAAGGCATTTCTTCGCTGGTCTGACGGCTATGTGCAGTATCAGGAAGAAAAAGAAATTGTTGTCGTGTAGGTTGCCAATAGCCAGAAAAACATGAAAAAGATCCTTTTGCTGACTGATTTTTCGGAAGCCTCCCGTAACGCTCTGGCCTATTGCCGTTCTTTTTTCAGCGATACCGTCGCCGATTTCCACCTGATTTGTGCTTACCCAGTCGAGGCCGATCATTTTTATACCCAGAAACACGTAGCGCAAACCGCCCGCACCGCTTTTGCCGACCAGCTTCACGACATGGTGACTGAGTTAAGGCTCCAGTCCGACGCCGATTGGCATACGTTTCGCTCGTCGGCCAGGGCCGGTACACTACTCGACGTTGTGAATCAGGCCGTTGATACCGAACCATACGATTATGTGGTGATCGGGGCTAAAAAAGACGGCACTAACGAACTGTTTGGAAACAGTGCCACCGCTCTGGTTCGCCAGGTAAAGGCTAACGTGCTGATAGTGCCCGTTGATGCCGGGTCGGAGTCGGTTCGCCGGGTGGTGATTGCTACGGACTTCGACCAGCTGAAAAACTGCAAGTTGCTCTGCCCCATTAAAGACCTGGTCACCCTCAAAGGCGCGACTCTGGTGTTGCTCACGATTGACACGCCAGGCCGGAAAATCATTCACCTGGAGCAGGAAATCCATATCCGACAGTTTCTCGACCCAGTCAAGCCAGAACTGGCCCGGTTGCAGGCACCCACCGCTAAACAAGGTATCGATGCCTATCTGGACGGGCATCCGGTTGATTTGCTGGTGACGATACCCCAGCATAAAGGCTGGACCGACGTACTGACGGGTAACAGCCTTACCCGTTCGCTGGTGTATGCCCCTCCAGTACCGCTTTTGGCCCTCTACGACGATGGCCGCACTGACCATCCCAAGCGGGTCGACGACCCATCGAATATTGATTACGCCTTATAAATCTCATTCATTCACCACTGTAGAAGACAAACACAACCATGTATAAAGTCCTGTTATTGACTGATTTTTCGGCCGCTTCGCAACACGCCATCGCTTACGCCCAAACTCTTTTCGACGATGTATCCACTGACTTTTGTTTACTCCATGTGTTTCCCCTAGAACCCGAACTAGGGTACGGCAGCGCCTTTTTACTGGCCGACGAACGAGAAACCACTGAGAAGTCGCTGGAGAAACTGCAACAAACAATCACCCAACAACCCGTACCAGCCTACCATACCTACCGGAACATGGTGGCAGTGGGCGACTTGGAAGGAGCCGTTGCGCAACTGGTTAAGCAGGAAGCATTCGATGCGGTGGTGGTAGGCGCCACGGGTGCGGGCCAGAGCAAACTATTCGGGAGTGTGGCAACGGGTATTATTCGACGTGGTAAAACAAATGTGCTGGTGATACCTGCCTCGGCAGCTATTCGCCCGCTGAAACAGGTGGTTTTAGCCACAAACTACCAGTCGGTAAACGATGCCGAATCCCTGGTTATGCTGAAAGAACTGGTGTCACGAAAAGCAGCCCAACTGACACTGCTGACCATTGAGAAACCGGGCAAACCCGACCAGAAGCCATCGGAAGTAGACCAGTTGTATGTAGAACATGCATTAGAAGCCACGCAAAACGATGAATACATTATTCGCGACGAGGATGTGCAGCATGGAATCGACGCCTATCTGGACACACATACGGTGGATCTGCTGGTGATGATTCCTCACCACAAAAGCGTTGTCGATGTATTGCTGAACAACAGTGTTACCCGTTCGGTAGCCTTCAATCCGCGCGTTCCTTTATTAGCGCTGTACGACACGGCTCTTGCTGATAAAGCTCCCACGTCGGCCAAATCAGACGACGAGTCCATTCTTTTTCCTACCTACTTTTAACTATTCGCGCCCATGAACGCCCAAAAATACCACCAGTTATCAGAAGTACACTTGTTGCATCGTATCTGGAAAAACGAACTTGAACTGGCCTCTCAGGAAGTGACCTTCTGGGAAACCCTGCTAGCTGTTTTAGGCGAGGGATTAGACCCTGCAATGACCAACCCAAACATCTGGCGGCAGGAAATTGATCAACTCCACTACTTTCGGCGGTTGAGCACCCGACTGCTGAGCGAGATTCAAACCGTAAATGAGCAGATTGCAGCTGGAGTACGTTTTGGCCATGTATTAGATGGTGAAACCCGGCTCGATCACCAGTACCTGCGCGAATCCATGGACAGTTTCCATACCGATTTTCGGGCGTTCAAAACCGAAATACGGCAATACATGGTTGCCCAGCCGACGTTTTGAGTCAGTGGGCGCGGCTACTTGATAACCACTATTGGTTGCTTCAAGTTGGGCAGTTGAATCACGAACGCGGCCCCTTGCCCTTTTTGGCTATCGACTGTCGGGCTTCCCCCGTGCCCTTTGGTCACAATGTCGTAACTCAGAGATAGCCCCAAACCCGTACCTTCGCCGGTGGGTTTGGTGATAAAAAAGGCTGATGTGTGCAGGTAATACAAAGCGATTTGTTTCACAGTAATAAGCATCGTAGTTTCGTTATCAGATCAATAGCCAGCCTATACAGATGAGTGTTGCAGAAGCCTTCGGTGATGTGGCCACCACCCTGGCCCAATTAGGACCACAGACCATAGTCCAGTTAAAGGCATCGGCTCCGATGTCGGCCAGGGTCGAAGACCTTACGGCGCGTAAAAAAGACGGTCTCATCACGACTGAAGAAACCACTGAGTTAGAGCAGTTTCTAGCCCTCGACCTCCTCATCAGCCTGGCCAAAGCCCGTGCGCGGGTTATCCTGCTCGCATGAGACAGCTCATCCCGAAGGCGATTCGTATGCCGATAGCTCTGCGAGCCGGCCATCGGTGCGAATACTGCCAAATGCATGAGGATGATCTGTTTCTGGCATTTGAAGTCGATCATATCGTAGCCCTCAAACATGGAGGTGGCAACGAGATTGAGAATTTAGCCTACGCCTGTCCGCATTGCAATAACCACAAAGGACCTGACCTGACCACTTTTTTAGATGATTACGAAGATATTGTCCCTCTTTTCAATCCAAGACGACACCAGTGGGCCGATCATTTTAATGCGGTAAAGGGTGAGATTCTGCCCCTGACTCGTATGGGTGAAGCGACGATAAAATTGCTTCGTTTTAATCAGCCTGACCTTTTAATTTTGCGTCAGCTTCTAACACAGTCCGGCCGTTATCCATAATGTTGGCCGGTAAGTGAATCACAGACTCTGTCCCCTGCCCCTCCGCACTCTCCATTTCCAACGTACCGCCATGCCCTTTGGTGATAATATCGTAGCTTAAACTTAGCCCCAAACCCGTACCTTCGCCGGTCGGTTTGGTGGTGAAAAACGGCTGGAAAATCTTCGCCTTTACCGATTCGGGAATGCCCGTACCGTTGTCGTGGACTCGGATTTCGATTAACCCGCCGATCCCGTTTGTGCCAACCCCGATTACGCCTACCCCGTTGGGATGGGCTATTGATGCCGTCCTTTCAGGGCTGTGGGGGATGAGCCGAGTCTGCACCGTCACGGTGGGTTGGTAGCCGTCGGGTTCTTGCTTTTGTCGCTCCCCAACGGCATAAACCGCGTTGTTGACTTCTCATAATCAATACATTATAGGGTTTATTTCAACGTCAATTGAGCATAAATTGGGTACAATTTGTCTTTTATCAACGCCAAAGCGTCTGGTAATGCTACCGAAGCAGCCAAGGCTCCTTGTCTGTCTAATTGCATTAAAAAGGCTTTCCATTGTTGCTGTCGCTTTTCGTTTAAGGCAAAATCCTCTGAAAACAGCGTATGGGCTTCTGTAAAAGCGGTAGCTCGTTTTTGGAAGGTGGCAAAAACAGCCTCGCTCAAAATGCTTGGCTGATAATTGCCTTTATGCAATAAGCGATACACATCATAAAAATCCTTCATCCGGCTGTTTTGGTCTGCTAAATCAATCATGGCTTCAAATTTTTCGGCAATAATTGATTCAGTCGAATAGGCCAAAATATGCGGACTATCCATTGCCAGCAATGTCGGGTAGTCCATTTCGATGGGCGAGGGCGTAACAATATCGCCAAAACCAATGTCAATTTGCAACAACTGGCGAATTGTACCCAATCGCCCTTCCAATTTTATCCGCACCCCCGCATAGGCTCCTTCTTTGTTAATCACACTGGCCGAAATACTATCGGCCATCAACTCAACGGCATCGTTTGGGTACTCAATCTGGCTGATTTTCCTGAAAATTGCTTTCAGTTGAGCGTGTTCATTGGAGAGATGAATGCCGAGGAAATCAACGTCCATCGTAGGGCGGCTTTTTTCCTGTTCGATGGCATACAGCAGTGAGCCACCCTTCAAACAAAAATTGCGTTTGTAATCAGACACAGAAATCCGGTAAATGAGTCGCTCTACAAAGTACCGAACCAAAATGAGTTGGTAGGTTTCACCTTCATTCTGGGCGATACTCCTCAGTTTCGATTGAATAGAGGCCGTCCGATTTTTCATACCAAAACGTCAAGGTAGTGGTGGATACTCCTTTGGATATTCAGGGTTTTAGCATACGTATTCAGTTGGTTCAAATTTCTGTTTTTTCGTTGCAGATAACTCTTAACCACCTCTTTAACCACATCAAGCCCTATTTTATTTTGATGTCGCACTACATCGCAAACCGTTTTCTCGACATCATACATCTGAATTTTTCCTGAGCTGATTTCAACCGTAGTAATGCCTACCGTAAACGGAACTTCATTCCAGTAATATAATTTGATGGGTGGGTATGGGGGCAGCACCACCTTGCGCTCATCGGGTATAGCCACCTGATATTGAGCCGGTACGTGCGTTGTTAGTTCGTAAAAGGAGCAGGCTGTCAACAAACAAAATACGCCCTGTGGCACGATATGGGCTACTTCAAAAATCTCCTCCGTCTCATACTCTGCCCATTTGTATAAGCCCTGTTTAAGTTTGACGAGCCAGCCCTTTTCTACACTTTGTTTAAGCTGATAATTCGACAAACCCCTTTCTACCAGATAGTTAGTATCGGCTATTCCATTAGTTTCTTCAAACAATAGCTGGATTTGAGACTTGTCTATCATGGATGAGTTTTTCAATAAAACTACTGCTTTTTAGATTGATAAGCAGTAGTTTTATTGAAACAAATTCACCCAATCGGCAACCGCACCACAAACTCCGCACCCTCTGCTTCCACAGAAACCACCTCCAACGTACCGCCATGCCCTTTCGTGACAATGTCGTAACTCAGACTCAGTCCCAATCCCGTACCTTCGCCGGTCGGTTTGGTCGTGAAAAAGGGCTGGAAAATCTTCGCCTTTACCGATTCGGGAATGCCCGTGCCGTTGTCGCGCACTCGGATTTCGATTAACCCGCCGATCCCGTTTGTGCCAACCCCGATTACGCCCACCCCGTTGGGATGGGCTATTGATGCCGCCCTTTCAGGGCTGTGGGGGATGAGCCGAGTCTGCACCGTAACTGTGGGCTGATAGCTGGCGGGTTCCTGCTGTTGGCACTGGTGTACGGCGTAAAAAGCGTTGTTGAACAGGTTCAGCAGTACCCGCCCGATGTCGGCGGGTACGACCGAAACGCGGCCCAAATCGGGGGCAAAGTCGGTCAATAATTCGCAATTAAAATCTTTGTCTTTAGCCCTCAGCCCCTGATAAGCCAGTCGCAGGTATTCATCGGCGAGGGCATTGAGGTTGGTAGACTGCCGTTCGCCGGTACTGGTTCTGGAGTGCTCCAGCATGCCTTTGACGATGTTGCTCGCTCGGTGGCCATGATGGGTGATTTTTTGCAGGTTTTGCGTGAGGTCATCGGCAATGGCTTTGGCCTCGTCGATATCGCCCCGGTCAAGTTCGTCTTTTAGCTCGCTCACCAATTCGACGGAAACCTCCGAGAAGTTGTTGACGAAGTTGAGCGGGTTCTGAATTTCGTGGGCGATTCCAGCCGTTAGCTCGCCAAGGCTGGCGAGTTTTTCTTTTTGGATCAGTTGGGTTTGGGTGGATTTGAGTCGGGATAATGAAGTTTGTAGTTCTTCTTTTTGGATTTGTAAACGCTGTGCCTGCTGGTCTATCTCGGCTTTTTGTTGGTTGAGCAGAAGATTGGCTCGTTGCTTTTGGCGGTTATTGTAGAACAGCCCGCCCGCTGCCAAAGCAATTATGGCCAAACTGCCTAATAATAGCAGACGAGTAAGTTTCTGTTGCTCAATGTCTTGGTTGAGCCCTGATATTTTGGTTTGTTGCTCCAAGCGTTGTTGGTTGGCAGCAGCTTGGATTTGGGCTTTTTCTACCTTGTTCAATAGTTCTGTTCTCGAAACCTCTTCCGACAATTATTTTTTCTCGGCTTCTGATTTTAGCTTTTCTATTTCTGATTTTTGTTTCAAGGCAATCAACTGCTGGGCTTGCAGTTCCTTTTCTCTTTCTTGCAGCTGCTGTTGCTGCCTATTTTGTTCGTCGTAGGTAAGGCGTTCTATTTGCCTCATTTTTTCTAAACTGTAGAGGGTATCTCTGGCCGCCGTGGCAAGGAGGTAGTATTTGAGGGCCTCGGTAGGGTTTTTGGTTTGATTCAACTCAAAAAGTGTGGTAGCAGCACTTAAAATATTACGTACTGAATTACGCTTTTGTCCTTGGACCAAAGAAAGATCTGCATAATAGCTGGCGGAATCAAGCTGCCCTTGTCCTTTGAAAACACGGGCCATTTCTCCGAATATTTCTCCATTACCACCCTCGCCAAGATTATATTTTTTTTGATAAGCAAGGGTACGACGAAAGTAATCGAGGGAAAGGTCGTATCTACCCATTTTTGAATACACCTGACCATATATTTTGATATTCTGAACTATATAGCCGTGGTTGTTGGTCGGCAAAAATGATTCATAGCTTTTCTGGTTGTAGTACAAAGCAGAGTCTAAGATATTATTGTCTTTGTACCAATAGGCCAATAACCCGTTAATTGGATTCTCAATCTCAGGTATTTTTAGCTCTTCCCCAATCTTCAGGGCTTTTAAATAGTAGGGCAGTCCTTTTTGTCCTCCGTAGAAATAGCCCAAATATCGAAATGCTTGGGCTTGGTTATAGCGGTCATGCACTTTTTCGCAAAGTGCATTGGTTTTGAGAAGTAACTCAATGCCTTTCACTGATCCTGTTAAGTACCCCACTCTTATGCCGCACAGGATTCTTCCTTTGGTGTAGTTGATACGCTCGGCAAGGGCTAAACCTTGCTGTCCATATTCAAGCTGTTGTTTCCCACCACCCACCCCCCCCATACTACTTAATTTGTACAAAATCATGACCCTGCTGATATCATTTTTCACATTAGCCAGTTCTTGTGTCAAACTTTCCGCAGTATCGGATTTTTTAGTGGTTTGCCCAGGCGACAAGTAGGAAATGAAAAAGAAAAAAATAGTAAAAAATGCTTTTTCATAATCAATCATTTTAAAGGGTAACTGTAAGCATTATATTTTTTAAAAAAGTGAGTTCACATCCAGACTATTATCAATTAAACCGATACTATATTTGTTTTTATCCAAGCCAAAAGTGCTTATCAAAACAATGAAAAGTTGCTTTTTTGTGCCTGTTACTTTCCTGAAAATATTTCTTTTCTTTGACAGTTCGTCAGCATATGTTTTTGTCAAAGGCCATGTATCATTGTAAAATTTTACTTCACATATCGAAATGGCATTGTCTTGTCTATCAATCAGCAAATCAATTTGAGTACCTTCATTTTCTTCGGTCGCTTTTGCCAAAAAGCTATATTGATTGGTATGAACGCCCGATATGCCCAATGCCATTTTTATAGTATCAATATGCTGCATACATACATTTTCGAAGGCATAGCCGCTCCAAGTTTTCCACGATTGCGTTTGGCTCAAAGCCCCCCAATTGACCGTTTCTTTGGCAGGAATATCTTTGATAAATTTAAGATAAAACAATGAATAATAGTCTGTTAGGCGAAAAAGCGTGTCTTTCTTCTTTTTGCCAAAAGGAATATAGGAAGAAATAAACCCTGATTGCTCCAAGTCGTTCAACATCTTAGTTAGTCCGCCACCGTCAATTATTTTTGTGTTAGTGATAATTGCCGTTCTACTCAGCCCTTTCCATGCCGACGAAAGAGCAATGACGATAGCTTCGTATAGTTGAGGATTGTTGAATAAAGAGCTGTAAAGGTTGTCAAATTCGGTTCGCAACATTCCTTGTGGCTGAAAACAGATGGAGTCAATATTCTGCACCGCACTTTTACCACCTTCTACTTGGTCTAAATAATGGGGAATTCCGCCCATAGTAAGGTATAACAACAAAAGTTGGTAACGGTCTAAGGCAATCTGTTTTTCAATAAAAAAGGCTTCTGTTTCGGCAAGTGTAAAGGGTTGCAGGTGTATTTTGAGTGTAACCCTATTATGAAGACCACCTTTGTCGTTGATGATTTTTTGGATCATCCATGCTGTAGCCGAGCCACAAATTAGTACGACGATATTCTTTTTTGAAGCATAACTATTCCAGAAATAGCTAAACCCTGTCAGAAAATCTGATTTTGCAGTAGCCATCCACGGCAATTCGTCAATAAACACGACTTTTTTCTGTTCAGGCTTACCCAAAGATTCCAAATACTCTTTCAGTTGATAAAAAGCCTCTAACCAATCTTTGGGGGGCATTGGCAAGTCGGCAGTTTTTTTGGCATCTTTTAAACTATACGCAAAGTTTCTTAGCTGCTGTTCTTTCGTGCCATCTTTCAAACCTGTCAACTCAAAGTTAATTTTTCCTGCAAAAAAGGTACTCACTAAATACGTTTTGCCAACCCGCCTTCTACCAAAAATAGCTACCAATTCGGGTTTAGTAGATTGGTATGCCTTTTCGAGTATTTCAATCTCTTTATTACGTCCTATCATTTTTCGGAATTTTCATTATCAACATAAACGCAAATATACATAGATTCCGCAAACTATGTACTCAATAATTTGCGGAATCTATCTCAAAACACGCACATTCCGCAAATTTTGTGCTTAATAATTTGCGGAATGTAGGCAAGACATAGCACATTTAGCTAATAATCAATTTCAAATCGGCAACCGCACCACAAACTCCACACCCTCCCCTTCCACAGAAACCACCTCCAACGTACCGCCATGCCCTTTGGTAATAATATCGTAGCTCAAACTTAGCCCCAAGCCCGTGCCTTCGCCCGTAGGTTTGGTGGTGAAAAAGGGCTGGAATATCTTGGCCTTTACTGCATCGGGAATGCCCGTGCCGTTGTCGCGCACCCGGATTTCCACGCGGCCGTTAGCCTGGCTGGTCTGCACCGTCACGGTGGGCTTGTAGCCTGGTTCGGCCTGTTTACTGCGCTGTCCAACCGCATAAAAGGCATTATTGAACAGGTTCAGCCTCATAAGGCTGGTCGGCGCAGGTGGTTACATTTCGCTTGAGTTCCCGACTGATAGAGCAGGGGAAACACCCGAGTGAAGGGCGATGTCTTTTTGAGCCATCTGGAGTTGGCGAAAGCCAGCCAATTGGTATCTTTATTGCAGAGTCAGTTGGGCAAATTGGGACATAAGCTTGTTTGGATTCGACACCCAAAAATAGGCTATTCCCCTTATATCGGCTGACTTCTTTTTTTGTTGCATAGTTGGGTATACCCAACTATGCAACAAAAAAAGCTACTACGCGAATTGCATTTCAAACTTGAATTCAAGTGTTATGAAGCCCACAAATCTCGTCAATAGATTTCCCCTGACTGGGTAGCACCAAAATCTCCACGCTGGCTCCGGCCACCCGGTTTAGCTTCTGAGAACTGACTCTTTTTCATGATAAACCATTGATTAGGTGAAAAATACGTATTTTTCACCTAATCAATGGTTACGCAGTTCGGGAGGAAGACTAGTTCTACGGTAGCTTGTCTGACACTTCTAACAATCCTAGATTAATCAACTGCCCAAACCTACCTCTTACCCTGAAAAACAAATAAAAAACAAATAAAAGAGTAGTTATGCCTTTACAAAAAGGAATAATTACCTATATTTATTGCCTATATACTAGGAATAACTAACATGAAACGAGCTGTATCACCCCTCAGTCTACTTCCTCAAGATGTACCGGGCCATATCAATGATAGCGAAATCCTTAATTTCCTCTACACCAGAGAGGTCAACTGGCAGCATGTCAACGCCATCAAGACGCTGACCGATTTTAATGACAGTGTCATTTCCGATTGGCTCAACGTAAGTGTCAAAACATTTCGCGAATACAAAAAGCCCCCAACTTCCTTCAAGGAAAATGTCAAAGAGCAGGTATTGCTCCTTTTATCGCTGATCAAACACGGAATTGATGTATTCGGCTCGGTTAATGAATTTGACCAATGGCTGAATCGGAAAAACTTTTATTTCGACAATAACACGCCCAATGACTACCTGAATACGGTGACAGGAGTCAAATTTGTGGATGACCGATTGACGGCCATGGAATACGGGGATAACGTCTAAGCCATGGAAGTATTCCGAATCAGTAAGGAAATTCATGCGACTTCGTTGAGTGCATCGAGTAGTGCTAACCGGTGGAATATGAAAGGTCAGCAGGTCCTTTACGCTGGCTCATCACGGTCCCTGTCATCCCTGGAATTGGTAGTTCACCGGGGGGCGATCCAACCGAATGTCGGCCCGGCCGCGACCCGCTACAAAGTGATGGTGATTTCAATCGCTGATGATGACTATCTAATCAAGCAAATCCAGCGAAGCGATCTTCCTCCCAACTGGCGAAGCATAGCAGGCTACGCCAGCTTGCAGAGAATTGGTTCAACCTGGTATAACAACCAGGAAAGTCTGGCACTCAAAGTGCCTTCGGCCATCATCGTTTACGAGTACAACTACATCATTAACACGGAGCATCCTGATTTCAGTAGCAACGTGCAGTTGGTGCGGACCGAAGATTACTTTTGGGATTCAAGGCTCTTGTAGGGGTTCTCGTTCCATCGGGGCAGATTTATACGCTGAGAAACGGGAACTATAGTTACAGTTGGAGTTACATTGATTTTCAATGTATTATCAAAAATGGTATTTGAAAACCAGCGTTAAAAATGGCTAAACCATTTAATCAAGAGCGGTATTTTATCCTGTCAAATAGGAACTACTGAGGAGCGGAGGCAGTACCGGGCCATGGTTGGGGCCGCCCGCAAACGGCAGATCGATGTGGTGTTGGTCTGGCGATATGATCGCTTCGCCCGTTTGACGCAGGCACTGGTTAATGCCTTGAAAGAGTTCCAGAGTCTGGGGGGTTGACTTCATCTTATATCAAGAGAATATCGACACGACCACACCGACGGGCGAATTGATTTTCCATGTGATGGCCTCGCTGGCTCAGTCGCTTCGGCGATCCGATTGAGAGTTCGCTCATCAGTCAGCGGGTACGAGCTGGCATGGCTTGGGCCAAGGCGCAAAGCAAACACATTGCCCGTCCTGCCCTGGCGGAGTTGAAACAGGCCGAGATTCAGGATTTATATGCTCAGGGTCTGTCGATGAATCAAATCAGCAAACAAATTGGGGTAGCCTACGGGACCGTTTACAATTATGTGCAGAAAATCAGGCAAGCTCAAACTAAGACCTTACCGGGCCGCCGGGCGGTTGATTAGTGTGTAAATCTGCCGCGTTGGAAGAAGAACCCCTTGTATAATGTTAACCAACGAATCCTTACTGCCGGTCTCCGCTCCGGTTGGCTATTAAGGCCAGTTGCGGAACTAACCGCCCATTTGCGAAACTAAACGACCCCCAACGGAGTATTTCAACTATACATTAGTTTCCTCGTATGCACTATCGCCTGTCTGCCGACTCCATTCTTCCTCGTTATATTGCCGTTGAAGCCCGGCTGACCGACATTACTACGAATACAATTGAATTACAATTGCCAGCCTGGCGACCAGGCCGCTACGAACTGCAAAACTTTGCCAAAAACATTCAGCGATTTTACATTACCGATGCCATCGGGCAGCCCCTTCCCTTTCGCAAAATCACCAAAGATCGCTGGCTGGTGCAGACGGACGGGGTTACAGAGCTAATTGCTACTTATACGTATTACGCCAACCTAATCAATGCGGGTAGTAGCTACATCAGCGACGACACCGATGTTAGCCCGTTGCTATATGTCAATCCGGTTAATCTGTGCCTGTATGCTGAAGGGTATATTGATAAACCCTGCACCCTTGAGCTGGATATTCCGACTGATTGGACGGTGGCGTGTGGCCTGCCCCAAACCCGCTCGCACCTGTTTTCTGCCCGCGACTTTTATGAGTTGGTAGATAGTCCATTTATTGCCGCTCCTGCTTTGCATCGGATTCAATACGAAACGCATGGCGTGGCATTTTCGGTGTGGATAGCCGGGCGAATGGTGTTTGAGCCCGAGCGCGTTATTCGTGATTTCAAACGATTCTCAGCATCCCAGATCGATATTTTTGGCGAGTTCCCGGAGTCCGAGTACCACTTTCTGACCCTATTACTACCTGTTGCCCATTATCACGGCGTTGAACACCGAAACAGTACCGTGCTGGTGCTGGGCCCTGCCGACGAAGGTGAAGGGTTGTATACGGATCTGCTCGGCATTGCGTCGCACGAGTTGTTCCACGCCTGGAACATCATCCGCATTCGCCCACAGGAGTTGCTACCGTACGATTTCACCCGTGAAAACTACTTCCAGACCTGCTTTGTAGCCGAAGGCGTTACTACGTATTATGGAGATCATATTCTCAGACGCTCGGAAGTATTCAATGAAGCGGCTTACCTAAAAGAGTTGCACGTGACACTCAAACGGCACTTTGAGAACAATGGCCGAGCGTTTCAGTCGTTACTGGAGTCGTCCTGGGACCTGTGGCTGGACGGATACGACAAAGGTGTTCCCGACCGAAAAGTGTCTGTGTATCACAAAGGTGCCATTGCCGCTATGATTCTGGATCTGCATATTCGCCAGACAAGTGGGCAAACCCGTTCGCTGGACGATGTCATGCGGCTAATGTGGCAACGATTCGGGAAGCCATTTGTGGGGTATACTTTTGCCGACTATCGAGCCATTACAGAGGAGGTGGCTGGAGAGCCGCTGGACTGGTATTATGATGCGTGTATCAGTGGCGACGAATCTCTTTTGCCGCTCACAACTACTTATTTAAAGGCAATCGGACTATCCTTATCTTACTCGGAAGCGCACGGGCTGACCCTAGATGTAATAAACTAATCAGCCTATTGGATGCGTAAACTATTGAATTTATACGGAAATGTACAGGAAAATTTGTGTTAACAATTTGTTCACACAAAATCATTCATAATCTACCAGTTACACACCGGTTATACTAGCACCCAGCGGTATTTTTGTGGCCCCAAGTCGACAATTAACGTAGCCACTATTACATGAACAAAACTTTATCCATCTACTGTTTTGCTTTTCTTTCACTTCAGTCAGCAATAGCTTTTGCTCAATTACCCCTATCGGCAAATGAGTATTATGAAGAGGGACTTAAACGCCTAACCAGTAAAGATTTTGCAGGTGCACTACAAGCGTTTACATCAGCTATTGATACCGATCCTCAAAGCACAAAAGGGTATTATCAGCGATCATTGGTTAAAACAAACTTGGGGGACCTTCAAGGAGCCATAGCCGACCTTGATCAGGCGATCGAACTGAACCCGCAGGATGTCAATGCGTTTCTGTACCGGGGCATCAACCGCACCAAAACCGACAACTACCGGGGAGCGATGCAGGATTTCAATCGGGCGTTTGAACTTGACCCGACGAATCCGCTGGTTTATTATAATCGAGGGCTGTGCCGGTTAAAGGCAAATTTCTACAACAGCGCGTTGGCCGATCTAAACAAAGCCGATGGGCTCCTACCAAATGACAATGCCATTCTGACGACGCGGGGAGAGTGTAAGAGCCAGATAAATGATTTTAAAGGAGCTATAGCGGACTTTACGCAAGTCCTCTCAAAAACACCCGACAAAGTTCAGGCTTTGGCTAGCCGAGGATATGCATACTACCGGGATAACAATAATAAAGGAGCGTTAGTCGATTTTGATAGGAGTATCAAACTGGATCCCCTCAACGCGGAACTGTATTACAGACGCGGTCTGGTGAAAGCGCGAGTCAACAATTTTGAATCAGCTCAGGCCGACTTCGACAAGACGCTTAGCATTGACCCAACCCATTACCGCGCTTTGTTCAGCCGGGGTTACTGCCGGGGACGTACCGAAGGGAAGCGAGAAGGACTTGCCGACCTCGACAAATCAATTGCCATCGGTAGCACAACAGTCAAATCTAAACCGTACTACAGCGACTTTCTGATTCAGACAGTTATGCCTTTACTAAGCTATGTAGTACGAGATCGGTACCGGATTAGCGAATTGACCGAAGACCGGTCTGAAGCGTTCGTTTTACGAGGGCTTTACAAAAATTCGCTAGGGGATGCCAAAGGTGCCCTAACGGATCTAAATCAGGCAATCGATTTAAACCCGATTAGTGGCGAATCGTATTTTATTCGGAGCATTATTAAGTCGTCTATCGGCGACCAGAAAGGGGCAATTGTTGACTGCAATAGCGCTGTGAAACTTACACCCACTCATGCCGAAGCCTTTTATCTCCGAGGAGTCATTCGGTACGATAGTGGCGATACACAAACAGGGTGTGCCGATTTAAGCCATGCCGGAGAATTGGGTTACTCGCAAGCGTATACATTAATCAGTTCAAAGTGTAATCGCGCTACTGTTCAGCGACGATAATACGTGAACGATTTCGGTGCGGTTTACTTGGTAATTATTATTATAGTTTTCTTTTTTTCATTCTAACATATAAAAAATAATACACTTATAAGCAAAATCTTCACTCCTTTATTTATACTCACCTATACTCAGATCCTATAGATTAACCGCTTTTTCATCTCCACTTAAGCACATTTACGCCTAAAAAAATTGGTACGTGCGTACATTCCATGTACTTTTACTGCGACAGTCTCAAACCAATTTACCCATTAAAAAGCATGTTCAAACTTTTACTTCGTAGTTGTCTCATTACGGCTCTGTCTCTTCCTGCCGTAGTGTTTGGTCAAGGTACTCCCACTGCCTCCGATTATTTTAACGAAGGTATCCAGAAAAGCAACGCCAAAGATTACACTGGCGCTTTACAGGCATTTACAACCGCTATCATTTTAAATCCGGAGAATGCGCCGAGTTATTACAACCGCTCCTTGGCCAAAATTAGCCTCAACGATATTCAGGGGGCGATTCTGGACCTCGATCAGGCAATCGAATTGAACCCACAGGACGCTAATGCATTTCTATACCGGGGAATTAACCGTACCAAAATCGATGATTTCCGGGGGGCCGTTCAAGACTTTAACCGAGCCATTGAACTAAACCCAAACGACGCCCTTCTTTATTATCATCGGGGGTTAAGCCGTGCTCAGGTCAACTATCTAGCTACAGCACTCGCCGATTTTAATAAAGCGGCTGGGTTGGCCCCTACCGACGTAAATATTCTGACGGCACGGGGTAATTGTAAAAATCAGATGAGCGATTTTAAAGGAGCACTGGCTGATTTTAGCCTGGCCCTCGAAAAAGCCCCTAATAAATCGCAGGCACTGGCCGGTCGCGGATATGCCCGCTTTCGGAGCGATGACCCTAAAGGAGCACTCGCTGACTTTGGCCGGTCCATCGAAATAAGCCCAAATGACCCTGATCTGTTCTACAAACGCGGCCTGGTAAAAACCCGGATGGCCGATTTTGCCGGAGCTACTTCCGACTTCGACAAAACAATCCAGCTGGATCCCACGCACTTTAGAGCCCACTTTAGCCGGGGATATTGCAAAAGCCGTAATGGAAGCCAGAAACAAGCCATTTCTGATATCGACCGCTCTATCGAGATGGGAAATACTACACTTCAGACAAAAGCCTATTACAGCGATTTTATTACCCAAAATCTATTGCCACTGTTGAGTGCGGTGCTTCAGGAACGGTACAAAATCAGCGAATTGGCCGATGACCGTTCGGATGCATTCCTTCTGCGCGGATTACTTAAGAATGCGTCAGGCGAAAGCAAAGCGGCTCTGGTCGATCTGAACCGGGCTATTGAACTTAGCCCAACCAACTCAGAATCTTACTTCGTTCGGAGTATTATCCGCTCGTCACTAGGAGACCAGAAAGGGGCTCTGATCGATTGCAACAGTGCCGTGAAACTCAATCCGCGTCACGCCGAAGCGTATTATCTGCGGGGCGTTGTTCGTTACGATACCGGTGATGAACAGGCTGGCTGCATAGACCTTAGCCGGGCGGGTGAGTTAGGCTATGTTCAGGCTTACAAAATCATTGGCGAACGGTGCAACCGGGCTACTGCACAACGATAAAATAAGTAGCCTTATACGCTTCATTTTCTGAATTATTCCTCAAAAAGGCCGAAAGAAACTTGCTCTCGGCCTTTTTGATTTTAATACTTACCGAAGAATTTATTGAGAGCCTCTCCCAAACGCCAGGCAACATCACTACAAAAACTTCCGGCCGAGCAACACCAGCACCACGCCCAGTATCACGCCAATGGCATCGGCCAATCCGTCGTACCAGTCGAACGTGCGCCCGAGTATGGGCATAACTCCCTGCCAGATTTCAATCAGCATCCCGAATCCACTACCCGCCCAGATAACCCAGCCAGGTTTACGACCCGACCACATCCACAAAACGCCAAATATCGAAAACACAGCGGCATGTTGTACTTTATCATTGTTCGACAAGCTTGGTGTACCACTGTGAGGAACGGAGCAAGCAATGAAAATGGCGATTGACCAACCAATGGCAAGCCAGAAAAAGAGAGTTTGACGCGAAATACTCATCGAAGTCGACGTGTGGTCAGAAAGAGGAAAAAGCCGGTAAGGCTAACAAAATAAACTACATTTCGTGAGTCGATAAGGCCACGGCCGAGGGCACGATATTGCTCATCGAAGGCTGCGTAGGATAAGTAATAACCAACATTACCCAAAGCGCCCAATCCAGCCAGCGAACTCAGGCCAACATAGAACAGGAAACAAACAAAAACACCTACTACAAAAGCGACCACCTGATTGTCGTTGAGCGAGGATGTCCACAAACCAACAGCCACAAATACAGCCGCCAGCAACAGTAACCCTATATAAGACCCAAAAACAGCCGCTGAGTCAATATTGCCCGGTGGATTTCCTAACTGATACAGCGAAATATAATACAGCACTGTTGGCAGCAGGGTCAGCGCAACCAGTAACCAGCAGGCCAGAAACTTGCCGCCTACAATGGCCCAGCGCCCCGCGGGCTTGGTCAACAGCCATTCGAGCGTTCCGGTACGAACTTCATCAGCAATGGAGCGCATAGTGATGGCTGGCACCAAAAACAGCATGACATAGGGTGTCAGGGTAAAGAATGTCCCCATGTCGGCGTAGCCGTACTCAAGCACACTGGTGCCGGGAAACACCCACAGCATCAGGCCGATGGCGGTCAGGAACACCGCCATAATGATGTAGGCGATGGGCGAACTGAAAAACTGGTTTATTTCTTTGCGGAAAATGGCGAGCATGATTACAGTGAGCAGC
>Ga0105048_10004692_pt1 | contig 22151 bp, 16 predicted proteins | sample MAT05_FD_78382 | JGI IMG/M metagenome (GOLD analysis project Ga0105048, IMG submission 78382) | Freshwater microbial communities from Lake Fryxell liftoff mats and glacier meltwater in Antarctica - MAT-05 | ecosystem: Environmental > Aquatic > Freshwater > Ice > Liftoff microbial mat | place...
CGATCAGACCGATGGCGACGACGATCAGGATCGCCGGACCGAATGGCAGCTCGACGAGAGCCTTGAGCGCGCCGTCGAGACCGCTGGACTCGCTCGCGTCCACGGTGAACGCGGCCACGAGGAACAGGATCCCGACGACACCGAGCGCGATTCCCTTGGCGACGTAGCCACCGATGCCGAGCCCGACGACCACCCGGCCGACGGTTCCCGAGGGAACGGTCAGATCCTCGGTGAACTTCTTCGTCACGCCCTTCACCACGAAGAACCCGCCGATCACGCACACTCCCAGGCCGACAATCACGAGTACGACGATGCCGCCCGGCGTCGCGAGCAGTGTGGCGGTGAAACCCTGGGCGTCGCCGCCGGAGTCGGACGAACCGCCCATTGCGAAGCTCAGGGCCGTTCCGGCGATTGCGAGGTACGCTACCGCCTTGCCCAACTCGATCGCGCGGTGACCCCACTTACGCTTGGGGTCGGGCGAGGGTACGAGGATCGCCTCCGCGACCTGCCACAGCCCGAGGGCGGCGAGGCCGATGACGATCGTCCAGAGCACGAAGATGCCGCCGGGGGTCGCCGCAAGACCGCTGAGGGCCCCGGAGGCGTCGGCTTCGCCGCCTGTCCCGCGCGCGACGCCGATCGCGATTCCCCCGATCAGTATGTGGAGCAGGCCGTTGACGGCATATCCCAGCCGGGCAACGACCTGAAAGGGGTGGCTTCGGCTGGCACTGCGGGCGGCGCTCTCTACTTCGTCGGTCATCATCCCAGAATAGTTCGCCGGTCGCCTCAGTGTGTCTGACCCGCTGCTCAGCTCGGCTGCACTGCGATCGGTTCGGTGTCGGGGATCGGGCTCGCGTCGCGGTCTCGCAGGTCGGGGTGCCAGCGGCGGAATACCGTCGCCACGATGACACCGCCGATCGCGAAGGCCGCCGCGACGACGAAGGCGCCTGGCGCTCCCGAGGCGTCGATGACGAAGCCGGCGATGGCAGAACCGATTGCGGCGCCGATGAGCTGGCCGGTGCCCACCCACCCGTAGGCCTCCGCGGTCTCGCTGAACTTCACGCTCGCCGACACGATCGCGAACATCACCGCAAGGGCGGGCGCGATGCCGACCCCGGCGATCAACATGGTGAGCGCGAGCCACCAGAAATTGAGGCTCACGATCGCGAGGGACAGGCCGATCGCCACCCCGAGCATCCGCATCGCGAGCGCGGTCGGCGCGATCGGCCGGTGCCCGAAGGAGAGCCCGCCGACAAGCGACCCGATCGCGAAGATCGCGAGGATGATGCCCGATTCCGAACCGCCCTCGCCGAACGCCGCCACGACGCCGACCTCGACCGCCGCACACGCGCCGATCAGCAGGAACCCGGTGACGGTGGCCAGCAGCACGGGTGGGCGGCTGAGCACGGCGCCGAGCTTTCGCCGGCTGAGGGGGATGCGCACCCGGCCGACCTCCGGCGAGGAAATGAACCAGGTCGAGCCGACAACGAGGATGCCCGTCGCGGTGAGGATCGCCGTGACGGTGCTGATCTGCACCGCGAGGAAGACCGTAATGACCGGGCCGAGCACCCAGATGATCTCCTGCGCCGAGGCGTCGAGCGAGAACAGCGGGGTGAGCTGGCGGGAGTTGACCATCTTCGGGTAGATCGTGCGCACGGCCGGCTGCACGGGCGGCATGCTCAGCCCCGCGATCAGGCCGATCGCCATGTAGAGAGAAACGGGCATCTCCACAAGGGCGATCGTGCCGATGGATGCTGTGCAGAGAACCGTCGTGAGGATGAGCACGGGGCGCATCGCCCAACGCCCCATCCACCGGCTCGTGAGCGGCCCGGCGATGGCCTGGCCGATGCTCGTCGCGGCGAGAACGAGCCCCGCCGCGGCGTACGAATCGTGCACGTGCTCAACGTGCAGGAGCAGGGCGAGGGAGAGCATTCCGAACGGGAAGCGGGCGGTCAGCTGTGCGGCGATGATCCGGGCGACCCCGGGGGACTTCAACAGGCTCGCATAACTACTCACAAGCAGTCAGCTTATCGGGCAAAAAATGCGGAATGTCGGTGGATGGTGGCACGATCCGGCTGTGCATAAGTCGGCGAAGTTATCCACACCTGTGGAGGACACGCCCACTACATCTAGGGTTGGCCCATTGTCAGACACCCGCTATATAGTGGTCACAACGCCTCACCGGCATTCCGGTTGCAGGCAAGATTGGGCCTGAATGCAGGCGTTCGTCGGGGTTGTAAGGGAGTTTTGGTGGAGATCACAGTAATCAAGCGCAACGGACAGCGTGAGCCGTATGACGCGAACAAGATCAACCTCGCAATCGAGCACGCGACAACCGGGCTCGACGACAACATCGCGTGGGTCACGCAGATCGCGTCGGAGCTGGAAATCACCCTGTTCGACGGCATCACGACGCAGCAGCTTGACGAGGCCGTCATCCAGGTCGCCCTGCAGAATGTCAAGGATGACCCGGCGTTCGACACGGTCGCAGCCCGCCTGCTGCTGAAGACGATCTACAAGCGTGTTCTCGGCGACTACGAGTCGGCCGAGCAGCTCAAGTTCCTGCACGCCTCTCACTTTGCCGCGAACATCGCGCGCGGTGTCGAGGAAAAGCTCCTCGACTCTCGCCTCGTCGAGATGTTCGACCTCGAGAAGCTCAGCCAGGCCCTCGAGCCCGCGCACGACGAGCTGCTCAAGTACATCGGGGTCGTCACCCTCAACAACCGCTACGGCATCAAGGGCCGCAACGGCGACGCCCTCGAGGTTCCGCAGTACTTCTGGATGCGCATCGCGATGGGACTCTCGCTCAACGAGGCGAACCCCACCGAGCACGCGATTGCGTTCTACGAGAAGATGTCTACCCTCGAGTACCTCGCGGCCGGATCGACCCTCGTCAACGCGGGTACGATCTACCCGCAGCTCGCGAACTGCTTCGTCATGGAAATGCAAGACGACATGGAGCACATCGCCAAGACCACCCGCGACGTGATGTGGCTCACCAAGGGCACCGGTGGCATCGGCCTCTCGGTCACCAAGCTCCGCGCGCAGGGATCCCCGATCCGCTCGAACAACACCACCTCGACCGGTCCGATCCCGTTCATGCACACGATCGACTCGATCCTGCGCGCGGTGAGCCGCGGCGGCAAGAAGTTCGGCGCGCTGTGCTTCTACATTGAGAACTGGCACCTCGACTTCCCCGAGTTCCTCGACCTGCGCCAGAACTCCGGTGACCCGTACCGCCGCACCCGCACCGCGAACACCGCGGTCTGGATCAGCGACGAGTTCATGAAGCGCGTGCAGAACGACGACGACTGGTACCTCTTCGACCCGCTCGAGGTCAGCGACCTCAACGAGCTGTACGGCAAGGAATTCTCCACGCGCTACAACGAGTACGTGGCCCTCGCCGACGCCGGCCAGATGCGCATGTACAAGCGCATCACCGCGCGTGAGCAGTTCAAGTCGATCCTCATCTCGCTCCAGACCACCTCGCACCCGTGGCTGACCTTCAAGGACACGATCAACAACCGCGCCCTCAACAACAACACCGGCACGATCCACCTGTCGAACCTGTGCACCGAGATCACCCTCCCGCAAGACGAAGACAACGTCTCGGTCTGCAACCTCGCCTCGATCAACCTGTCGCGGCACATGCGGGACGGCAAGGTCGACTTCAAGAAGATCGAGGAGAGCGCCCGCCTCGCGATCCGCCAGCTCGACAACCTCATCGACATCACCCGCTCCTCGGTCAAGGAGGCGGACTTCTCCAACGAGCAAAACCGCGCCGTCGGCCTCGGCGTCATGGGCTTTACCGACATCATCGAGAAGCTCGGCTTCAGCTACGAGAGCGAAGCCTCCTACGACCTGGTCGACGAGATCATGGAGCACGTGTCGTACGCGGCGATCGACGAGAGCGCCAACCTCGCCCGCGAACGCGGCTCGTACGCGAACTTCGAGGGCTCCGGCTGGTCGAAGGGGATGGTGCCGATCGACAGCATCGCGACGACCGAGGCTGACCGCGACATGGCGATCAAGGTCAACCGCACGACCCGCCTCGACTGGGATGCCCTGCGCGAGAAGGTCAAGGGCGGCATGCGCAATGCGACCCTCATGGCCATCGCGCCGACCGCATCCATCGGCCTCGTTGCCGGCACCACGCCGGGCCTCGACCCACAGTTCTCGCAGATCTTCAGCCGCGCGACCTCGAACGGCAAGTTCCTCGAGGTCAACCGCAACCTCGTGGCCGACCTGCAGGAGCTGGGCATCTGGGACTCGACGCGCGAGACGATCCTGCGCAGCCAGGGTGACATCCAGAACATCGCGGCGATCCCCGACCACATGAAGGAAACGTACAAGACGAGCTTCCAGCTCTCCCCGTACGCCTTCATCGAAGTCGCGGCCCGCGCACAGAAGTGGATCGACCAGGCCATCAGCCGCAACATGTACCTCGAAACGCGCGACCTCGGCGACATGATGGACATCTACTTCGCGGCGTGGGAACGCGGCGTGAAGACCACCTACTACCTGCACATGAAGCCGCGCCACACGGCGGAGCAGTCGACGGTCAAGGTCAACAAGTCGGAGTCGATCGGCACGGGGGCCCGCAAGGGCTTCGGCGCCTCGTCGACGTCGTCGACCCCGGCCGGCGTCCCGATCGAGGCGGCAGCAGCCTCGGTCGTGGTGGAGCCCGCCCCGTCGGCGCCCCGCAAGGGCTTCGGCTTCGGAAAGCCGGGCAACTGATGAACGAGCAATTCCAGTACGAAGTACCGGTCGACCCGATGGACGACCTCCAATGCGAAAGCTGCCAGTAGTCCTATCCGCAGTCCGCACCGCACCACTCACTGTTGAATCACAGATCCAGAAAGAAGACTAGAGCAATGGGCATTCTCGGCACCGGCCTCCAGGAGGGGCTGCTCCTCAAACCAATCCGCTACCAGTGGGCCATGGACCTGTACGACCAGGCCGTCGCAAACACCTGGTTCCCGAACGAGATCCAGCTCGGCGAGGACATCGCCGACTTCAAGAAGATGACTGACGAAGAGCGCCACGCCGTCACCTTCCTGATGAGCTACTTCAACCCGAACGAGCTGCTCGTCAACAAGGCGCTCGCCTTCGGCGTGTACCCCTACGTCAACGCCGCCGAGTGCAGCCTGTACCTCGCGAAGCAGATGTGGGAAGAGGCGAACCACTGCATGTCGTTCGAGTACGTGCTCGAGACCTTCCCGATCGACCGTGAGGCGGCCTACGCCTCACACGTCGAGATTCCGTCAATGGCGAAGAAGGAGGAGTTCGAGGTCAAGTACATCCGTCGCATGACCGAGAACACCCTCGACATCACCACCACCGAGGGCAAGAAGGACTTCGTCCGCAACCTCGTCGCCTACAACGTCATCCTCGAGGGCATCTGGTTCTACTCGGGATTCATGGTGGCGCTGAGCTTCCGCCAGCGAAACCTGCTGCGCAACTTCGGCTCGCTCATGGACTGGGTCGTGCGTGACGAGTCGCTGCACCTCAAGTTCGGCATCAACTTGATCCTCACGGTTCTCGAAGAGAACGAAGACCTCCAGACCGAGGAATTCGCCGCGGAGATCAAGCAGATGATCCTCGACGCCGTCGCCCTCGAGGAGGAGTACAACCGGGACCTGCTGCCCGGAGGCATCCTCGGACTCAACTCGAACTACATCAACCAGTACGTGAAGTATCTGGCGGACCGCCGGCTTGAGGAGCTCGGCTTCGAGCCGGAGTACAACGTCACCAACCCGGCAAAGTGGATGGCTGCGGCGAACGACACGCTGCAGCTCGTCAACTTCTTCGAGTCGACCAACACCTCGTACGAGTCGAACGCGTCGGCTACGGTCGCCGCGCGCTAGCAGCCTCGCTCGACTGCAACGCCCCCGGGCGGCTTCGGCCCCCCGGGGGCGTTTGTGCGCCCGGCGCCACCGCTACCGGAATGCGCCCGACTCTGACACGCTGAGGCGACGAGGGGAGCCAGATGGACGCGAGGGAGTCAGCACCGGTGATCGTCGGGGTGGTTCACGACCAGCCGGATGCCGTAGTGCTCAGCGCCGTCGAGTTCGCGCGGCGCTTCGGTGCCGAACTCGTCTGCGCGAGCGTCGACCGCGGCCGGTACACCGTGCAGGAGCGTGAGGACGGCTCGGTCTCATCGCTGCCGATCGATCCTGATCTGCCCGACCTCGCGGTGCAGGAGTTTCCCGAGGAGCTCGAGCGCCACCTCGCGACGCTGCTGGAGAACCGGGGCGTGCGCTGGTCGACCCGGATGCTCGCGGGCGATCCCGCGCACGCGCTCGGTCGGCTCGCCGACCGGCTTGACGCGGCCATGATCGTCGTCGGAACACGCGAGGCCGGCCTGCGCGGCAGCATTCAGGAACTGCTCACCGGATCGCTGGCGGCCCACCTTGCACACCGGCAGCACCGCCCCGTCGTGGTCATCCCACTCAACCCGGTGCCGATCGACCGTGAGCTGCCGTGGGAGCAGGGCTGAGCCGGTTCTGACCTCGGATGGGTTGTGGTGTGGGCGCGCTTCGCCCCACTCGGCGAGCGAATGCTGGTCGTTGCGGCCTGATGCCCATGAGGGGCTGGTGGCCACGAGAATCGCGGCGATTACAGAATTGTTGCGGTTCTACCTCGTCCGGCAGCGACCACAACTCCGTACTCGGCGAACTTCTGGCTGCACGCAACCCGCCGCGCGTCGCAGGCTCGCGGCGAGCAAGTCGGTTCGGCCCACGGCCAGCCGGATGCGTCGACTCCGTTGTGGTGGTCGTTCGCGGTCGTGCCTGAGCAGCCACTACTGCGTACTCGATGAGATGTGCGGGGTGGTTGGCGTGCGAGATGTGCGAGATGTGCCGGGTATGCGACGATGCCCGGATGCTTCAGTGCCCGGCGCCGAGCTGGCCGCCGAGACGCACCTGCATCGAGCTGCTGGCCTCGTTCAGGCCCACGATGACCGCGCGCTTCCCGTGCTGCTCGTACTTGGTGGTGATCGCGTCCAGCGCGGCGACGGTCGAGGCGTCCCAGATGTGCGAGTTCGACAGGTCGATGACGACACGCTGCGGGTCGTCGGCGTACTCGAACTGCGTCGTCAGGTCGTTGCTGGAGGCGAAGAACAGCTCGCCGGTCACGACGTAGTACGCGGTCGGCACGGTGTCGCCGTCCGACACCGTGCGCGCAACCGAGACGAAGTGGGCGACCCGCCGGGCGAAAAGCACCATGGCGAGGATGACCCCGGCGATGACGCCGATGGCGAGGTTGTGGGTAATCACGACGATGACGACGGTGGCGACCATGACTGCTGTCTCGCTCTTCGGCATCCGCTTCAGGGTCGCCGGGCGGATGCTGTGCCAGTCGAGCGTCGCGACGGAAACCATGATCATCACGGCGACGAGCGCCGCCATCGGGATGATCGAGACGAGGTCGCCGAGGCCGACCACGAGGATCAGCAGGAACACCCCGGCGAGGAAGGTGGAGATGCGGGTGCGCGCGCCCGACGCCTTCACGTTGATCATCGTCTGGCCGATCATCGCGCATCCGCCCATGCCGCCGAAGAGCCCGGAGAGCATGTTTGCGACGCCCTGGCCCCACGCCTCACGGGTCTTGCGGGAGTGCGTGTCGGTGATCTCGTCGACGAGCTTCGCGGTCATGAGCGACTCGAGTAGCCCGACGAGCGCCATCGCGAGGGAGTAGGGCGCGATGATCTGGAACGTCTCCCAGTTCAGGGGCACGTCGGGGATGAACAGCTCGGGCAGGCTGCGCGGCAGCTCACACTGGTCGCCGACCGTGGGAACGGCGATCGCCATCGTGACGACGGCGGCCGTGATGAGCACGATCGCGACGAGCGGGGCGGGCACGACCGTGGTCAGTCGCGGCATGACGACCATGATCAGGATGCCGACCGCAACGAGCGGGTAGACGAGCCACGGCACCCCGACGAGGTGCGGGAGTTGGGCGGTGAAGATGAGGATCGCGAGTGCGTTGACGAACCCCACCATGACGCTGCGGGGGATGAAGCGCATCAGCTTCGCGACGCCGATGACGCCGAGCACTACCTGGAAGACGCCGGCGAGAATGACCGTGGCGATGAAGTACTCCATGCCGTACTCGCGGGCCACCGGCGCGATGACGAGGGCGATCGCGCCGGTCGCCGCGGTGATCATGGCGGGGCGGCCGCCGAGGAACGCGATCGACACGGCCATGACGAACGAGGAGAAAAGCCCGACCCGCGGGTCGACCCCGGCGATGATCGAGAACGAGATCGCTTCGGGGATGAGCGCCATGGCGACCACGAGGCCGGCCAGCACCTCGCGGGTGAGCAGGCGCGGCGTGCGCAGCGCGGTCATCACCGACGGGTCTGCGCGGTAGCGGTCGGGCGCGTCGGTTCTTGGGACAATGGCCATGGGAGTCTCCAGTAACGAGAGGGGATGCCGGGTGGGAGGGGCGTCGCGCGCAGCGCTACGCGGAGAATGGGAGGGCGACGGGCACAGCCGGTCGACATCCGAACTCTACCCTAACGGTAGGGTTGGATGTGAGACGCCGACGTGACCGAAGGGACAACATGAGCGCGGATGCCCGCCGGGAGACGATGCACATCGGCGAGCTCGCCGAGAAGACCGGCCTATCACTGCGCACTATTCGCCACTACGACGACGTGGGCCTGCTGAAGGCATCCGGTCGAACCGAGGGTGGATTCCGGCTCTACAGCCACGACGACCTTGCCCGGCTCATGCTCATCCGGCGCATGAAGCCACTCGGGTTCTCGCTGGAGGAAATGACCGATCTGCTCGGCGTCATCGACACGCTGCAGGCAGGCGCGCCGGGTTCGGATACCCTAGAGGTACGTTCCCGGTTGGATCGCTTTATCGATCAGGCCGTCGAACGCAGGCAGACGCTCGAGAGACAGCTCGAGATGGCCGACGAATTCCTGGAACTTCTCCGCCGCCAATAGGCAGCGCGCGATGCCATCGCGACCCGCGCAGTGGCCCAGATCGGCCCGGGCGGTTCGACGCCGCCCCCACAAACCCCGCAGTGAAATAAGGCCCGCGAAACGCCATGAGGCGTCGGGCAGACAATCCAAGAAACGAGCACCATGATCAACCACCACCACCTCGACCTGCCGTCACCGCCGAAGCTGCCCAAGGGAGGCCTCCGGGTCACCCCGCTCGGCGGACTCGGCGAGATCGGCCGCAACATGACCGTGTTCGAGCACCAGGGCAAGCTCCTGATTGTCGACTGTGGCGTGCTGTTCCCCGAGGACAACCAGCCCGGCATCAACGTGATCCTGCCCGACTTCAGCTCGATCCGGCACCGCCTCAACGACATCGTCGCGATCGTGCTCACCCACGGCCACGAGGACCACATCGGCGGCGTGCCGTACCTCATCAAGGAACGCAAGAACATCCCCGTTGTTGGCTCCAAGCTCACCCTCGCCTTCGTCGGCGCGAAGTTCCAGGAAGAGCGCCTGTCGCCGCCCGTCGTCGAGGTCGTTGCGGGCGAGAAGCGCTCGTTCGGACCGTTCGACCTCGAGTTCATCGCCGTGAACCACTCCATCCCCGACGGACTCGCCATCGCGATCCGCACCGAGGCCGGCCTCGTGCTGCACACCGGCGACTTCAAGATGGACCAGTTCCCCCTCGACAAGCGCATCACCGACCTGGGGGCCTTCGCCCGCCTCGCCGAAGAGGGCGTCGACCTTTTCCTCACCGACTCGACCAACGCCGAGGTCCCCGGATTCACGACCTCCGAGGAGGACATCCGCCCGGCGATCGACGCGGTGTTCCGCACCTCGCCGCGACGCATCGTCGTGTCGAGCTTCGCGAGCCACGTGCACCGGATCCAGCAGGTGCTGGATGCTGCCGTCAAGAACGACCGCAAGGTTGCGTTCGTCGGCCGCTCGATGGTGCGCAACATGGGAATCGCCTCCGATCTCGGCTACCTCAGCGTGCCCAAGGGTCTCGTCGTCGACCTGAAGACCCTCGAGAAGCTCCCCGACGACAAGATGGTGCTCGTCTGCACAGGCTCGCAGGGCGAGCCGATGGCGGCCCTGTCGCGCATGGCCAACCGCGAGCACATCATCGAGATCGGCGACGGGGACACCGTGCTGCTCGCGAGCTCGCTCATCCCCGGCAACGAGAATGCGATCTACCGCGTCATCAACGGACTCATCCGCTGGGGAGCGAACGTCGTGCACAAGGGCAACGCAAAGGTGCACGTCTCGGGCCACGCGAGCGCCGGCGAGCTCGTCTACTGCTACAACATCGTCAAGCCCCGCAACGTCATGCCCGTGCACGGCGAATGGCGCCACCTCACGGCGAACGCCGAGCTCGCGGTGCGCACCGGTGTTCCCGAGGACCGCGTGATCATCGCGGAGGACGGCGTCGTCGTCGACCTCGTGAACGGCCGCGCGTCGATCGTCGGCAAGGTCAAGGCGGATCTCGTATTCGTCGACGGCATGTCGATCGGCGTCGCCTCCGAGGAGGCGCTCAGCGACCGCCGCATGCTCGCTGAAGACGGTGCGATCACGATCCTCGGCATCCTCGACACCAAGACGGGCCTGCTCGCCGAGCCGATCGAGTTCTTCGCGCGCGGCTTCGCGCACGACGACGAGTGGATCCGCGGCGCGACCAAGGCGATCGACGACGCGATCGTGTCGGCGAACCAGAGCAAGCGCGTCGACGGCGCGGCCCTCGAGGTATTGCTGACCCGCACGATGAACCGCTGGATGCAGCGCAAGTACCGCCGCACACCGGTGATCACGTCGATCGTCGTCGACGCCTGATCCGAGCATCCACAACGGGAGAGAAACCATGAGCGCGGTCGAAACGAGGGACGGCGTCGACAACCTGCGGGTTCTCGACGAGGCCCTCAAGCGGCGAACCATCGCTGTGATCTCCCATCCGGATGCCGGGAAGTCGACCCTCACCGAGGCGCTGCTGCTGCACGCGCACGCCATCGGTGAGGCTGGGGCAACCCACGGCAAGGCCGGTCGGCGGGCGACCGTGTCGGACTGGATGACGATGGAGAAGGAACGCGGCATCTCGATCAGCTCCGCGGCGATCCAGTTCACCCACCGCGACACGATCATCAACCTCGTCGACACCCCCGGCCACGCAGACTTCTCGGAGGACACCTACCGGGTGCTCGCCGCGGTGGATGCCGCCATCATGCTCGTCGACGCGGCCAAGGGCCTCGAAGCGCAGACCATGAAGCTCTTCGAGGTGTGCAAGCGCCGCGGGATCCCGCTCATCACCATGATCAACAAGTGGGACCGTCCCGGCGGCGACGCGCTCGCCCTGATGGACGAGATCGAGAAGCGCACCGGCCTCTTCCCGACGCCGCTCACCTGGCCGGTCGGCGAGTCGGGGGACTTCCGCGGGCTCGTCGACTGCGACAGCGGGCAGTTCGTGCGCTTTCACCGCACCGCCGGGGGAGCGACAATCGCGAGCGAGGAGACGGTGCCGGCAGCGGATGCGACCGCGATTGCCGGGCCCGCGTGGCAGACGGCGGTCGAGGAGACCGGGCTGCTTCGCGAGGAGGGGCACCGTCACGACGAGTCGCTCTTTCTCTCCGCCGCCTCCACCCCCGTGCTGTTCGGCGCCGCGGCGCTCAACATCGGCGTGCGCCAGCTGCTCGACACCCTCGTCGACCTCGCGCCGTCCGCCGAGGCCCGCGCCGACACCTCGGGTGTGCGCCGGGCGGTGAACTCCGCTTTCTCTGGGTTCGTGTTCAAGGTGCAGTCCGGGATGGACTCCAACCACCGCGACCGGGTGGCCTTCGTGCGCGTCTGCTCCGGCGTGTTCGAGCGTGGGATGACCGTGACCCACGAGCCGAGCGGCCGCCCGTTCGCGACCAAGTATGCCCAGCAGATGTTCGGAAAGGACCGGGAGACCGTCGACACGGCATGGCCCGGCGACATCGTCGGCCTCATCAACGCGTCGGCGCTTCGCCCCGGGGACACCCTGTTCATGGGCGGCCCGGTCGTCTACCCGCCAATGCCGAGGTTCCAGCCCGAGCACTTCCGCGCGGCACGTTCCACCGACAGCAGCAAGCACAAGCAGTTCCGCAAGGGAATCGAACAGCTCGACCACGAGGGCGTCATCCAAGTGCTGCACTCCGACCGGCGCGGCGACCAGACGCCGATCCTCGCCGCCGTCGGGCCGATGCAGTTCGAGGTTGCGACCGAGCGGATGGCGAACGAGTACCGCGCGCCGATCGCGTTCGACGCGCTGCCGTACACGGTCGCCTGCCTGATCGACGCCGAGACGGCGAAGGTGCTCGCGAAGCACTCCTCAGTTGAAGTGACGATGGCCTCCGACGGCCGGCTGATCGCGCTGTTTGCCAACGAGTGGAAGCTGCGAACGCTGCGGCGAGAGCATCCGGAACTCACCCTCGACTCGATCTCCGCCGAGTAGCCCGCTCTTCGTTCATTATTCCGCAGTGACAGTCTGGTCGGGCTGCCACTATTCAGGGATTTGGGCTGCCGTCGGGCTGCAGGATTCAGGAGTTCGGCGGCTCGCGGGAACGCGAGTTCCACTGGTCGGGAACTCCTGAATGATGACAGGCCACCGGCCGGTCAGCGCGGCGCCATGCGGATCGCACCGTCGAGGCGGATCGTCTCGCCGTTGAGCATCGGGTTGCGCACGATGTGCTCGACGAGCGCGGCGTACTCGTCCGGCCTGCCGAGGCGGGCCGGATGCGGCACCTGCGCACCGAGGGAGTCTCGCGCCGCCTGGGGCAGCCCCGCCATCATCGGCGTCTCGAAGATTCCCGGTGCGATGGTCACCACCCGGATGAAGTGCTGGGCGAGCTCGCGCGCGATCGGCAGGGTCATCCCAGCGACCCCCGCCTTGGACGCCGAGTAGGCGGCCTGGCCGACCTGCCCGTCGAACGCCGCGACGGATGCCGTCGTGACGATAACGCCGCGCTCGCCGCCGGTCGCCGCTCCGGAAGCGCCGTAAGGATCGGCGAGCGGCTCGGTCTGCGCCATCGCCGCCGCCGCGAGGCGGATGACGTTGAAGGTGCCGGTGAGGTTCACCCGGATGACGCGCTCGAAGTCCTCGAGCGGCAGCGGACCCGCGCGCCCGACGACCCGGCCACCGGTGGCGATTCCGGCACACGCCACAACGATCCGCAGCGGTCCGAGCCCGGCGGCCGTCTCCACGGCGAGCTGCACCTGATCGGCATCCGCGACGTCCGCAGCGAGGAAGACGAGCCCGTGCTCCGCCGCGACAGCCTCGCCGGCGGAGTGGGACAGGTCGACGATCACGACGATCGCGCCCGCGTCGCGCAGCAGGCGCGCGGTCGCCAGGCCGAGCCCGGAGGCCCCACCGGTGATGAGGGCAACAGCTCCGCGAACCTCCACGGCTAAATCCTCTCAACGATCGTGGCGTTGGCCATGCCGCCACCCTCGCACATGGTCTGCAGGCCGAACCGACCGCCGCCCTGCTCGAGTCCGTTGAGCAGGGTGGTGAGCAGCCGGGTGCCGGAGGAGCCGAGCGGATGCCCGAGGGCGATGGCACCGCCGCGCGGGTTCACCCGGTTGGGGTCGGCGTGCAGCTCCTGCTGCCAGGCGAGCGGAACCGACGCAAACGCCTCGTTGACCTCGAACAGGTCGATGTCGTCGATGCCGAGGCCGGAGCGGGCCAGGATGCGCTTGGTGGCCGGAATGATTCCGGTGAGCATCTCGATCGGGTCGGAGCCGACCACGGTGGAGCTGCGGAACCTCGCCCGCGGCGTGAGGCCGAGCAGCGCGGCCTTCTCCTCGCTCATGATGAGCACCGCCGAGGCTCCGTCGGTGAGGGGCGAGGAGTTGCCGGCGGTGATGCTCCAGTCGATCTCGGGGAACCTGCGCGCCATGGCCTCGCTCCGGAATGCGGGCGCCAGCTCGGCGAGTCCCTCAGCGGTTGTAGCGGGCCGAACCGTCTCATCGGCGGTGCGCCCGTCGATCGGCAGCACCTCGGACGCGAAGTCGGCGGCGGCGGCAAGCGCATGCGACCGGGCTGCGAAGGCGTCGAGGCTCTGCCGGCTGAGGCCGAACCGCGCGGCGATGAGCTCGGCGGAGATACCCTGGCCGATCAGCCCGCCCGGGTAGCGTGCGCCGATCCGCTCGCCGTAGGGGTCGGCGCCGATGGTCGAGCTGCCGATCGGGTTCTGGCTCATGAGCTCGACGCCGCAGGCGATGACGACGTCGTACGCCCCCGCGATGACGCCCTGCGCGGCGAACGATGCCGCCTGCTGGCTCGAGCCGCACTGCCGGTCGATCGTGGTGCCGGGAACGGACTCCGGGAACCCCGCCGCGAGCACCGCATTGCGGGTGACGTTGAACGACTGGGCGCCGACCTGCGACACGCATCCGCCGATCACATCGTCGATCAGAGCCGGATCGAGCCCGCTGCGCTCGACGAGCGCGGCGAGGGTCTGGGCGAGCAGGTCAACCGGGTGCTGGTGCGAGAGCGCACCGCCGGGCTTTCCCCGGCCGGAGGGAGTGCGGATGGCGTCGACGATGACGGCTGTTGTCATCCTTCGACTCTACGCCCGGGGGCGTCGCGGGCAGCGATTCAGGGCGCGAGGGCCTTGACGATGCGCTGCAGACTCACCGGCTCGGCCGTGCGCAACTGCTGCGCAAACAGGCTCACCCGCAGCTCCTCGAGGAGCCAGCGCACCCGCACGAGACGCTCGGGCGCATCCGGGGGGAGAGGGATGCGGCCGCCGGCAGCGACGAACCGCTCCATCGCCCGGGCGACCTCGTTTTGGCTTACCCGGTCTTGTGCGACGGCGGTCGGCAGCTTGTCGAGCCGGGCCGACACGGCACGCAGATACCTCGGCAGGTGCTTCAGTTGAGTCACGCCGGTCGCGGAGATGAAGCCCGGATAGATGAGCGCGGCGATCTGCCCGCGCACGTCGGTCAGGGCGGGCAGCAACGTCATGCTCGTCGTCGTCGTGATCGCCCGCTCGGCGTCCCGGGCCGCAGCGAGGCTCGAGGTGACGACCGAGACGACGCCGTAGAGCGAGTCGATCAGGCCGGCCGAGATGGCCGCGCGGGCGGCCTCGAACTCGGTGCGGGTCCAGAGCAGGCCGCCGGGCGCCATCTCCCGCAGTGCGTCGTCCATCACCGCGACGAGGCAGTCGTCGAACAGCGCCTGCACGTTCTGGTACGGGCTTGAGGCGAGGGTGAGCTTCTCGGTCTGGCTGAGGTGGTCGCGCACCCACGACAGCGGCGACGGGATCGCGAGCAGCAGCAGGCGCCGGATGCCGCCGGGCAGCGCCGCAGCCTGATCCTCGGTGGTCGCCATCACGCGCACTGCGACGCCCTGGCCCTCGTCGACGAGCGTCGGGTAGCCGCGGATGACGGTGCCGCCGCGCCGGGTGTCGACGACCTTCGGCAGCTCGTCGAAGTCCCAGGTGACAAGGCCCGAGCGTTCGAGGGCGTGCGGGGTGGCCTCGGTGACCTTCGCGACCGACTCCCGCACGCGCGACTTGAGCTTGTGCTGCAGTGTCGGGAGGTCTTTGGCCCGCGCGACCTGGGTGCCGCGGTCGTCGACGACGGCGAAGGTGATTCGCAGGTGCGGGGCGACCCGCTCCTGGTCGAAGTCGTCCGGATCGACGGGAGTGTGAGTCTTGCGCTGAATCATGTCGGCGAGGTACGCGGTGATCGGAGTGCCCTCAAGCTCCTCGATCGGGAGGCCCCGGGCATTCTCGAGCAGGCGCCTGGCCCACTCCGCCGCGGGCACAACGTTGCGGCGGATCGCCTTCGGCAGGCTCTTGATGAGCGCCGTGACGAGCTCCTCCCGGAGCCCGGGTACCTGCCAGTCGAAGCCGGCGGGGGAGAGTCGGGCGACGAGGGCGAGCGGGATCTGCACAGTGACGCCGTCGTCCTCGGCGCCGGGCTCGAACCGGTAGCTCAGTTTGAGGCGCTGGTCTCCCTGATCCCACCAGGTCGGGAACTCGTTCTCGTCGATACCGGACTCGGCCTCGTCCTCGTCGATGAGGTTCTCGGCGGTCATTGTGAGCAGGTCGGGGGTCTCGAGGCGCGCCTTCTTCCACCACGACTCGAACGAGCGGGTCGAATATACGTCGGAAGGAATGCGCCGGTGGTAGAACTCGAAGACCGTCTCGTCGTCGACGAGGATGTCGCGTCGGCGGGTGCGCTCCTCACGCTCCGCGAGCTCCTTACGCAGCGCGCGGTTGTCCCGCTCGAAGCCCGTGACGCGCTTGTCGAGCCGGTCGGTCTCCCAGTCGCTCTCGACAAGCGCGTGCCGGATGAACAGCTCGCGTGCGTACGCCGGGTCGATGCGCGAGAACTGCACCCGCCGCCGCTCGACGATCGGCACCCCGTACAGCGTGACCCGCTCGTAGGCGACAACCTGGCCCTGCTTCTTTTCCCAGTGTGGCTCGCCATAGCTGCGCTTGGCGATGTCGCCGGCGAGCGGCTCGGCCCAAGCCGGATCGATTGCTGCGCTGACCCGGGCGAACAGGCGGCTGGTCTCGACCAGTTCCGCGCTCATCACGGCATCCGGCTGCTTCTTCGCAAGGGCCGAGCCGGGGAAGATCAGGAACCGCACCTGGCGCGCGCCGACGTAGTCCTTCTTCTGGCGGTCCTTGATGCCAATCTGGCTGAGCAGCCCGGCGAGCAGCGACTTGTGGATACCGACCGGGTTCACGCTTGGATCGTTGATGCTGAGCTGGAGGGGCTTCGCCATGCGTTGCAGCTGCCGGTAGACATCCCCCCACTCCCGGATGCGGAGGAAGTTGAGGTACTCCGCCTTGCACAGGCGGCGGAACGCGCTCGACGAGAGATCGCTCTCCTTCTCCTTGAGGTAGTTCCAGATGTTGAGCAGCGTCAGGAAGTCGCTCGTCGGGTCGGTGAATCGCGCGTGCTGCTGGTCCGCCTGTGCGCGGCGCTCGAGCGGGCGCTCCCGCGGGTCCTGGATGCTGAGGGCGGCCACGATCGCCATCACCTCGCGCGTCGTGCCGTGCTGCTTCGACTCGACCACCATGCGGCCCAGGCGCGGGTCGATCGGCAGTTGCGCCAGCTGACGGCCGACCTTGGTGATGCGGTTGTCGCTCGTGACCGCGCCGAGCTCGCGCAGCAGGTCGAGCCCGTCCTTGATTCCGCGGGAGTCCGGCGGCTGCAGGAACGGGAACGCGGCGATGTCGCCGAGGCCGAGTGAGATCATCTGAAGGATCACCGCAGCGAGGTTCGTGCGCAGGATCTCCGGCTCGGTGTACTCCGGGCGGCGGGCGAAGTCCTGCTCCGAGTAGAGCCGGATCGCGATGCCGTCGCTTGTGCGGCCCGAGCGGCCGGAGCGCTGGTTCGCCGACGCCTGCGAGATGGCCTCGATCGGCAGGCGCTGCACCTTGGCGCGCACGCTGTACCTGGAGATCCGCGCCATGCCGGCGTCGACGACGTAGCGGATGCCGGGAACCGTGAGGCTCGTCTCGGCGACGTTGGTGGCGAGGATGATGCGGCGCCGGGTTCCAGGGGTGCCCGAGGGGCGGAACACCTTGTGCTGGTCGGCGGCGCTCAGCCTGCCGTACAGCGGGAGCACCTCGGTGTGCGGCAGGTTGCGGCCGCGAATGGCATCCTCGGCATCGCGGATCTCCGCCTCCCCGCTGAGGAAGACGAGCACATCACCCATCGACTCGCGCGCGAGTTCGTCGATCGCCGCATTGATGCCGTCGATGGGGTCGAGGTCCTCCGACGCGGTCGTACCCTTTCGGGCATTCTTGCCGCCGCGGGCATCCGCGGGCTCGAACTCATCGCTGAACTCATCGCCGGACTCGAGCGCCGCGGCGTCGATCGCATCCGGGACCAGCGGCCGGTAGCGGACCTCCACCGGGAAGGTGCGCCCGGAGACCTCGATGATGGGGGCATCGTCGAAGTGCTTGGAGAAGCTCACCGGGTCGATCGTGGCGCTCGTGATGATGACCTTCAGGTCGGGGCGGCGCGGCAGCAGCTGCTTGAGGTAGCCGAGCAGGAAGTCGACCGTGAGGCTGCGTTCGTGCGCCTCGTCGATGATGATCGTGTCGTACTTGGTGAGCTCACGGTCGCGGTGGATCTCGGCGAGCAGGATGCCGTCGGTCATGAGCTTGACCTTGGTGTCCTTGCCGACCCGGTCGGTGAACCGCACCTGGTAGCCGACGATGCCGCCGAGCTCCTGGCCGAGCTCCTCGGCGATCCGCTCGGCGATCGTGCGCGCGGCGATCCTCCGGGGCTGCGTGTGCCCGATCTTCTCCCGGCCCAGCTCAAGCAGGATTTTCGGCAGCTGGGTCGTCTTGCCCGAGCCGGTCTCGCCGGCGACGATGACCACCTGGTTGTCGCGGATGGCGCGGGAGATCTCCTCCCGGCGCTGGCTGACGGGCAGCTCGGGCGGATAGGTGATGACGAGGAGGGGCGCTTCGGGCATGGGGAATCAATCGTACGGGGTCGGGGTGGTCGCACCCGCTCCGCTTGTTCCGGCCTGCCGCCGCTCGCTCAACCGGGTGCCCGCTGCCGTGAGGATCCCGGTTGCGATCGCGCTGCCGATGACGAGCGAGCCTCCGTCGATCACCCACGGATGAAGGAACAGCGCCGCCGCCGCTGCGAGTGCCGCCGTGCCCGCCGCCGACCCGGTGATGGCCGCGCGCGAGGCCGGGCCAAGTGAACGGCTGCGGGTGAGCAGAATGGCCGCGGCGCCACCGGCGCCACCCGCGGCACCGGCGGCCGCGACGAGGGCGCCCACTGCCGCGCCGACGATTCCCGCAACGGGGAGAAGGGCGGTCGACGGCCCGGAGGGCAGCAACAACTGCTCCCTCGTCAGCAGGGCGATCGCGTACCCTCCCCCGAGGGTCGCTCCGGTGGCCACGGCCGTCCCGGCCAACGCGAGGATTCTTCCGAGGGGCCACACGCGTCTGGTCTGCACCCCGAAGGGGTGGGTGGGCTCAGTGCTCGCCGCGCGTGTTCGGCAGTTCCACTGGCGTGAGTGTGGCGATCTTGGGCGCCCGGTTGTCGCCGGAGGAGCGGCCGGTGAGGCGGCGTCCGATCCACGGCAACACGTGCTCGCGCCAATACGCGGCGGTGCGCTGTGCCGCTGCTCCGTCGATGCGCGTGCCCGCGGCATCCGGAATCGGCACCTCGAGTGCGGCGAGCACGTTGCTCGCGACGCGCTCGTGGCCGCGGGAGTTGAGGTGCAGCTTGTCGGGGGACCAGTACCGGCTCTCGGTGAGTTCGGCGTCGGCCCAGTTGTCGACGAAGGTGACTCCCTGCTTCGGGAGGCGATCGCGCATCGCCTGGGCGAGCTGATCGCCACGGCGGCCGATGAGGGCGCCGAGCGGGATGTGCCGGGTCGGGTTCGCGCCGCTGGTGAGTATGACGTGGATTCCGCTCGCGACCGCACGGTCGACCGCGGCCTCGAGTCCGTCGGCGACCTGGCCGACCGCGACGCGCGGGCGCAGAATGTCGTTGCCGCCGCCGTTGATGCTCAGAAGGGCGGGGGTAAGCGCGATTGCGGCATCCAACTGCTCGGTCACGATTGGGGCGAGCAGGCGACCGCGGATGGCGAGGTTCGCGTAGCTGACCGGCTCGGGCGAGGCGAGCGCGAGGCCGAGGGCGACGAGGTCGGCCCAGCCTCGCACACTGCCGTCGGGCCGTTCGTCGCCGACGCCCTCGGTGAAGCTGTCTCCGATGGCGACATAGCTCGGGTAGGTGTGTGGCACCGGTCGAGTCCACCACACTTGGGAGGTCCGTGACACGCGAGGGTCCCGGACTCGCGACAGGTCACGACGTGCGCGGTCGCGACGTGCGCGGTCACGACGTGCGCGGTCACGACGTGCGCGGTCACGACGTGCGCGGTCACGACGTGCGCGAGGTAACGCAGGAGAATCGGCACCGCGCCGGGTCGCGGCACCCAGAACAGCGGCGTGTCGCCGAAACTCCTCGGCAACGCGCGGTGCGCGCCGTGGGTGCAGTGCGGCGTGGGTGCAGTGCGGCGCGGTGCGCGCTACGGCCAGCCGAGCAGCCGCAGCCCGGCGGCGGCGGCGGCTCCGACGATGACCACGGCGAGGAACGGCGCCCGCAGCCAGAGGGCGATCGCGGCCGCGACGAGCGCCCCGAGCCGCGCGTCGAGTGCCAGTTGTTGGCCGGTCGCGACCGTGTTCGCGATTGTGAGGGAGGCGAGGAGCCCGATCGTGAGGATTCCCGCGACGCGAGCGACGCGCGGATTGGTGAGCCACTTGCGTGGCAGGAGATAGCCGAGCAGCTTCGTGAGGAACCCGACGACGCAGGCCACGATCACCCAGACCCAGAGGCTCATGGCTTGCTCCCGGTGCCGGTGCTGCGGCCGGGGGAGTCCGTGTCGCGATAGGGGTCGATGTCGGGCTCCAGTCCCTCGCCCTCCGGGGCTCGCGCCGAACCGAACCAGCCGATCGCGGCGGCGACGGCGGCTGCCACAAGAATCGGAATGCCGGGAGGCACAAACGGAACAGCCACGACGGTCGCGAGCGCGCAGACGACGGCGATCGCCGCCGCCTCGCGCGACCGCAGCCGCGGCCAGAGCAGCCCGAGGAACGCGGCGACCGCCGCCCCGTCGAGGCCCCAGCGCTTCGGGTCGCCCAGTGCGTCGCCGGCGAAGGCGCCCACCAGGGTGAACAGGTTCCACAGCACGAAGATGCCGACCCCGGCGACCCAGAATCCGCGCCGCTGTTCGAGCGGATCGGACTGGCCGGTGCTCGTGGCGAGCGATTCGTCGATGGTCACGTGCGCGGCGGCGAATCGGCGCCAGCCCCGCGGGTGGAGCAGCGCATTCAGCTGCATCCCGTAGACGGCGTTGCGGATGCCGAGTAGTGCGGCCGCGCTCGCCGCGGCGACCGGGGTTCCGCCGCCCGCGATCACCCCGATGAAGGCGAATTGCGACCCGCCAGAGAACAGCAGAAGGCTCAGCGCCGAGGTCTGCCAGATGTCGAGCCCGGATGCCACCGCCAGGGCGCCGAACGAGATCCCGTAGAGCCCCGTCGCGATCGCGATCGAGAGCCCGACCCTCGCTCCGGGGGAGTCGCGGAGGCTGGTCGGCATCCGCCCATGCTATGTGGCGCCGCGCGTAGAATTGGACGAGTCTTCACGATACGACGGGACGACCTGGATGGCGCAACGACAACGCTCACAGCGGGTTCGAACGCGGGCGTCCGGGTGAGCGTTCCTAACGCCGAGTTCGAGGTGGGCCTTCGCGGTCTGCGGCGGCTTTCGTTCGTCGCCGGTCTCCTGATGCTGCTCCAGGCGATGCTGCTCACCGGCATCCTGTCGACGAGCGCCGACCATGTGCTCCTTCCGATCACCGTCGACTTTCCTGGTGGCGCTGGCGAGCGGGTCGAGCTGTCCCAGGTCGATGTCGGTGTCGCCGTCGTGGTGCTCTGCGTGCTCGTGGCCGGTGCCCGGCTGGCCGTGGTCATCCCGACCGTCTTCACACGCCTGTCCGGCCGCCTCCGATCCAACGATCATGCTGCGCGGTGGACCGAGTTCGCGTTTACGTCCTCGATCACGGTCTTCCTCGTCGCGCAGCTCAACGGAATCTCGGACATAGGCGCGCTTGTGGTGATCTACGCGATCACGAGCGGGATGACGCTGTTCAGTGTGCTGCAGGAGCGGACCACTGTGCGTTCCGGGCATCCGCTGCTCCCGCTCGCCTTCGGCACGATGGTGGGTATCGTCCCGTGGGGGGTGATCGCGTTCAACCAGGTCGGCGCGGGCGTCGTCGGTGACGGACCTACCGTGATTCTGCGGGTCATCACCCTGGCCATGCTCGCGGCGGCGTTCACGTTCGCCGCCACTCAGTGGCGCGAGCAGCGCGCGGTGCTCACCGGGGCGCACGGGGTCGCCGGCGAGAGGATGCACGTTGTCCTCAGCGTCGTGCAGGCCTCACTGTTCGCGTGGCTGGTCGTGCTCGGAGTCGTGCTTCCGCTCGGGCCCGGCTAAGCGGGTTTTCGGCGCCCCCGGTGATTCGAGTCAGGTACGAGACGAACGACCCGCGCGGGTGTTGTTCGCTCGAGTGCATGCGATTACTGCAGCGCGCGTGAACAGCGGGCGCGCAGACGGGCGCCCGGGCGGTCATGTGCGCCGCGAGCGACGCTGCGCGCGAGCGTGCCACACTGACGATCTCGCCCACCCGCGCCAGCTA
>Ga0105048_10004693_pt1 | contig 22148 bp, 24 predicted proteins | sample MAT05_FD_78382 | JGI IMG/M metagenome (GOLD analysis project Ga0105048, IMG submission 78382) | Freshwater microbial communities from Lake Fryxell liftoff mats and glacier meltwater in Antarctica - MAT-05 | ecosystem: Environmental > Aquatic > Freshwater > Ice > Liftoff microbial mat | place...
AAAGATCCCGAAAACTTCCATCGCTATATGCACGTTATCTTTCGCGTGCACGATCAGTTTGGCGACCCCATCCCCGACTACGTCATAGATTTCTACCAGCCCAACGGCGACCCCAAAGACAAAATCTACGGAGAGATCCACAGCAAAATTCTCGAAAAAGTCACCACCCACAGCCTCGCCCCGCACTTCCGCAGCTTCCTTTTCGACATCACCGACCTCGAAGAATTCCTTGCGAAAACCCCCGGCTCCGACATCCAGCTCAGCATCGCAGCCGCCCCCATCTCCGGAAATATCGGCTACCGCAATCCCAGCCCCAGCCCCAATACCCACGGCGTCCCTGTCTTCACCTCCGCAGCCGACCGATTCATCCACCCAAACGACCCCGTCCTCGTAGACATCACCCTCTACCGCGACCCCGCCGACGCCGTCTTTAAGCTGAATAAAGCCTAACCCTTCCACACTCTTGATTTTTCTACTATGAAAAAACAACTCTCTACACTCCTGCCGGTTCTCGATAGACGACTCACTGGTCTATTGCCCCTCCTCTTTGCCGCGCTACTCGCAGGCTGCGCCATCATCGCCCCCTACGATGAAACCACAGATCGGCGCATCGCAGAATTAAGCCTCCAGACCGAAACCGCACTCGCAGAGGGCGACGCAGGCGAACTGAGCCCTGCGGAAAAAAGCGACTTTCTCCACAAAGCCATCGGCACCGTGCGCGCCATACGCTCCCGATCCGAGCTTTATGCCAAAAATCAAAAAGAAACCGACGCATTGAAACTACTCGAAGAACAATACCGTGACCTCGCCAGCCGCCCCCTTCGCACCTCCATCGCCAGCGGAGTCAGGCTTACCCTCCTAAATGTGCAACAAATCCAAATCTCAAAAAAGCGCAGCGCCACATTCAGCGACGGCCTCCAAAAGAAGAACAAAGACTAACCACCCACAGCTATGCCCATCGACTACCATAACCTGCTGGAAACCATACTCGACCGCTCTGCGACGGCAGCACTCGGCCACGCGAGCGATTTAAAAACCTACATCGCGGCTAGGGCAAAACTCATCGCCGAAAGTGTCATCCTCATCGAACGGGATAGACTTAATGGTGACATCAGTGAAGACGACGCCCGCTTCGCCTACGAGCAAATCAAAAAAAGCGAGAAATCTGCCCTCCTAGCCCTCCAAGCCACCCGCCAAGCCGCCGCCCAAGACGCCATCAACGCCGCCCTCAATGTAGCAGCCACTGTATTAGGAAAAGCCATAGGCATCGCCCTCTAAAGCCATGTGCCATGCACCTAAGCTCTACGATCAGATCCTCCATGTGCCGACGATGCCAGAGAATTTCGTGAAGGCCGGCGGAGTGCTGGATTTCTTTGAGAACGACGAGCACATCGAGGAGCTTTTCCCCGGCAAGGGCTATACGCGGCAGAAGTTCACTTACCAGATGAGCAATTACTTGCCTGTGTGGATTCAGTTGAAGACGGATATCGAGGAGTTTCGACTCACGCAGATCATTCAGAAGGCGAAGTAAGCTATGCTCGATCTGATAGGGACACTTTTGGATGCGGGGTTGAAGCTCTTGGGCTGCGTAAAGATTTGGCCAAGGCGCGGTGTGAGCGCAAGGAGCAGGTGGCGGGGTTTCTGGATTCCATCGCGGAGAACATCAAGGGGGCGAGCGCGGAGCTAAAGCTGGGTAACTATCCGCATGGCACTTCTCAGATTCTGCTCTCCCATTCGCAACAAATGGAAGCCGCCATCTGCGATCTCGTAGGCAAGCAAGAGGCAACTGCCTTAGCCGCGCAGCTTGAGGAGGTACACCAAATCGAGCGATTGCACGGAGAACTCGGCGCGCAGACTCCTCCCGAAAAGGAACGCAGCCTCCATGTGCTCGATCAGACGGCAGGGCTTTTCCACGCGACGGCGGATTTTGTGAGGTTCAGCCTGTGATGGGGCCGAGGAAAGCCGCTATTTTTTTACCACTACACGACTATGGCCGACAAGAAACCTGAAAACCCGAATATCCGCATGGAGTTGCTTGAGCCTGCGGAGGCATGGCACGAGTGCAAGAAGCGTATGGTCAACGCGTTGCCCGATCTGCCCGCGCTGATTTTGGTGATCGTGATGGGGATTGCGGGTGCAGCGATTGCAAAGATTTTCAATATCAAAGTGGGCGGGGAGGACTTTAGGCCTTACTACCTTAATTCATGGCTGCCGATGCTGGTGATGGGGGCGGTGGGTGGGGTAAGCGCGGTATTTCTGCTGGCTCGCACGGATACCAGTAAGCTAATCCACTGCTCGCTAGTGGGACTACTCTCCGGGATGGCGGGCCCGTATCTGGCGATCAAGGCTCTCAAAACCATCGTGCCCTTAGATTATACGGATAAAATCGTTGCGGAAGCCGCTGAGGCCAGCGATGCGACGACTAATACGACCAATAAAATCGTGCAACTCGCCAAGCGCGGCGATTTGACGAATATCCCGGTGCAGGTAACTCAATTTACCGCAGAGTTGGAGCGGTCGTTTCAGATTGTGAAGGAGGCGGGTGTCAAGAGCGCGAGCGATAAGGAAAAAGTGATAGCGGAAACGGAGCCAGCGCTCGAGAAATCGCTCGAAGATCTTGCGTCCGTAAGCACACAGGCTCCGCAGGAAATCTATGCCGCTGTGGCAAAGGTGGGTGCTCTAGCAAAGGAAAGCGGGAGTGAGAAGGTGGCCCAGCAGGCGCAGTTGATCCTCGCTGCAGCTAAGCAAAATTCCAATGTGGCAATCCAGAAAGCTGCGCAATCGGCCATCGCCCCGGTGCTTTACTTCATCACGCCTAGCGAGTTGAGCAATGAAGCCCTCAACCACCTGCGCGGGCAGTTGCAGGCGATCGCCACTTTTTCGACATGGAAGCTACGCTCGGCAGTCCATCCTACACGAGCCATGGATGACGGTATCGAGGTGGTTTATTACAATCGACTGGATGAGGACGATGCTGCGAACCGCGTGGCGGCGGAAGAGTTGGGAGAAAAAGCGTGTGCGTATTTCGACCAGAAAGCCCCTGCTCGCGTGAGGCTCGGCATTTTGCCTAATGGAGAGCGGCGCGCACAAGTGGATCTCCAGATCGGGCCGGATGTGGTGAAGCAGTATCTGGCACCGAAGGGAAATCCCGACCCGACGGCAACAACCGCGCCCAGCCCCGCTCCTCGAAACCGACGTAACTAACCCAATAACGAATAACCAAATAAACTCATGTCATACACACTCTCTCACGATCATCTCACGCGCCTTTGTGCGCTCAATTGTTTTGCTGTGCCAGGCGACGGGACCATGGTTTTCTTCGGACTACGCGGGTGCCTGCCTGCGGATGTCATGGATAATGCCTTTCGCAAGCAGCAGGATGTAATGGATTTTGCCGCGCCGAACTACGTGACGCCTCGTTGCACGCTCATCCAGTGGCTGCCGCGCGATGGGAAGTTGGCGCTCCATGCGGCCAGCACGGTGCCTACGCGCCGCTATGTGGAGTCGGCGCGAGGGCGCGGTGGGGTGGGGGCCAATCAGATGATGACGGGCTTTTATACGGACTATCGCAAGGGGACACATAAGGCGGATTCGGACAGTGGGCACGCGGCTTTCCGCCAAAATGCGGACCGCCCGCACCGCCGCACGGGGGATGATGTGGATTTTGATGGCGATGATCGGGTGGAGATTGCTAACCCAAATGACAATCTGCATGCGGCTTACTGCTCCAGCGTCTCCGGCGAATATTCGAGCGCGGGCTGTCAAGTAGTGGTGGGGCAGCCCAATCGGAATGATAAAAAGTGCAAGGAGTCCGGCCCATGGAAGGCTTTTCGCAATGCGGCCTACGGCACGGGGCAGGATGTTTTTCCCTACGCACTGATGGAGGGCTGGGAGGCGCAGCGCGTCTCTGGGTTGGGCACTAAGAAAAGCCCGGTGCTCCTGCGCTTCGGCTCGAATGACGCAGTGGTGACGCAGGTGCAGCAGGCACTTCAAGCGCTGCATTTCTATGAGGGAAATCTAGACACGGATTTCGGCGGGCGAACGCTCAAAGCGGTGCTGCGTTTTCAGGAGTCAGTTTTTGGCTCCGGTGGCGACGACGGAATTGTGGGCCCAGCCACCGCAGAGGCGCTGGGGATCACGGCTTGGCCGACTCTTTAGTTTTTTTACAACCAAACTAACAACACAAACACCATGGCAACGATCCGTTACACCACAGCTCTCGGTGCGGAGTACGACCAGCTTTTCAATGAATGTGTGCTCCGGCCTTCACTGCTGAAATCCATCAACAACATCGCTGCGGCAATTCGCGCAAACCAGGCCCGCTATGAGGCGGTGGGGATGGGCATCCCGTGGTATTTCATCGGGGTGATTCATAATATGGAGGCGGATTTGAGTTTTAAGGGACATTTGCACAATGGCGATTCGCTCAAGGCGCGCACGGTGCAGGTGCCCGCCGGAAGACCCAAGACGGGGATGCCGCCATTTACATGGGAAGTGAGCGCGGCGGATGCGCTCACAATGAAGGGGCTGGATAAGCTGCAAGACTGGAGTCTGGCGCGGACGCTGTATGAGCTGGAGCGGTATAATGGGTTTGGCTATCGGCTTTATCACCAGCACGTTCTCACGCCCTACCTGTGGAGCTATTCGACGCATTACTTAAGCGGCAAGTATGTGGCCGATGGCCGGTGGAGCGATACGGCCAAGTCGGAGCAGTGCGGTGCGGGGGTGCTGCTGCGCCGGATGGCGGAGCTGGGGTGGATCGAGTTCCCCGACCAGAAGTTGCCCGATGCGGAAGATGCTACGCTGGTGGTGCCCTATTCAGCAAAGAAGCCGACTGTGGCGGCGGACTTGGAGGCAGCAAAGAAGCTGCAAGAATGGCTCAATACGCACGAGGGGATTTTCGTAGCGACGGATGGTTGGGCAGCCAAGCGCACGTCGGATGCATGGCAGCGGGTGACGGGGCATTTCCTGCCGGGCGATCCGCGCAGTAAGTGAACGCCTTCCTTGCGGAGTTCAGCGAAAAGGGCGGTTTCAAGGGGTTGGGAAACCGCTGGCTCTCCGAGCAGCAGGCCGGGTTTGAGGAACTCGGCGTGCCGTTCGTGTTCTGAGGTGTTTCCGGTTTGTGTGTGGAGGGTTAGAGCGGCTTTGCGAGGACTTCTACCCGGGCCTGCATCGCTTTTGCAGCGGAAAACACGCTTGGCCAGGCTTCCAGCAGTCGTCCAAAATCACATAGAAGTCGGCGGGTCAGGCGGCGTGCCGATTCGGCAATTCTGCCCTGCTGCAGCTCATACGGCACTTCAAAAGATGGTTGTGGATCTTGAAGTAGGGCTTCATGCGTCGTCTCGATGAACATCACTACTCGGCACAGTCGGAGAATGTGATCGGGGTGGCCAAAGGTGAAGCGCGGGGGAATGCATTGCGCCTGAACTATGTGCTGGCGCTGAACAAGTCCAATCCCCTGACTCGCCTCCGCATGACGCACTGGATGACGCTCCAACCGGACGGACGGACCATGCTGAATGTGGTCACGAAGCAAGCGATGAGCGATGCGACGCTGCGGTGTCTGAAGTTTTTTGATCGGCACCTGCCAGCGAACCGATTGGTGGTTAAGCACTCAAACTAATCACATCATCATTTGGCCGGGGCGAAAGGTTGGGCGTTGGAAATCGCCTTGAACCGTGGCATGGTGGGTTTGTGAAAAATATCATCCGTTGTGCGCTCGCCCTGATTCTCTCGTGGACTCCGGGTTTTGGCGCGGAAGAAGTTGTGGTGGTCCCTCTGCGTGGTGAGGTCTCGCAGGCGCAGTTTTTCTTTTTGAGACGTGCGTTGAAGGATGCTGAAAAAAGCGGCGCAAAGCTTGTCCTGATCGACATGGACACCTACGGCGGTGAATTAAAGGCCTCGGTGAACATGCAGGACGCGCTGAGCAAGTCCGGCGTGGAGACGGCGACGTTCGTCAATAAAAACGCGGGATCGGCGGGTGCGCTCATCGCGGTTTCCACCAAGCGGATTTACATGGCCCCGGTGAGCGCGATCGGCGCGGCTGCCCCGGTCATGGGTGGTGGCCAGCAAATGTCGGAGACGATGTCGGATAAAGTCGTGTCGTATTTTTCCGGTTATTTCCGGAGTGCGGCGGAACGCAACGGGCATAACCCGGACATCGCGGAGGCGTTCATCAACAAAACCAAAGAGGTGAAAATCGGCGAGGAAAAGATCCACGCCCCGGGTTCGATTCTCACGCTGAGTGCGCAGGAGGCGGTGCGTGTGGTGGGTGGCAAGCCGTTGCTCGCGGTGGCTGTGGCGGAGGATGTGGGGACGGTGGCGGAGTTGGAATTTCGCGGGGCGAAGGTGCGGCGAATCGAGCCGTCGGGTTTTGAGCAGATCGCCTTCTGGTTGACATCGCTGGCCCCGATCCTTCTGCTGGCGGGCATCGCGGCGGGTTACATCGAGATCAAGACGCCGGGGCTCGGGGTTCCCGGGGTTCTCGCCGGAGTGTGCTTTGTTTTATTTTTCGCCGGGCACTACATAGCGGGACTTGCCGGGCGCGAGGTCATTGTGCTTTTCGCTCTGGGCGTGGTGCTGGTAGTCGCCGAGTTGGTTTTCCTGAACGGCTTCATTTTGCCGGGGGTGCTCGGAGTGCTGCTGATGATCGGTTCGTTGTTTTACGCGATGGTGGATCGTTATCCCCAGCAATCCTGGATTCCCTCGATGGAGGAAGTGATACGTCCCATCGTGAACATGGGCATCGCCGGCGTGCTGGGCGTCGTGGTCATCACGCTGCTGGCGCGGGTGTTACCGAAGACGCCGCTCTACGGGCATCTCGTGCTGGCCGCCGAAGAAAATTTCGGGAGCGCGGTGAAGCATGCGTTGCATGTGGGAGACGAAGGCGTTGCGCTGTCCACGCTGCGGCCCGTGGGGCGTGCGGAGTTCGGGGGTGTGGTTTGTGATGTGATCAGCGAGGGTGATTTCGTGGAAAGCGGAAGCCGGGTGCGCGTCGTAGCGGTGAACGGCACCGAGTCGCACGTCGAGCGGGTGGGTTAAACCCGGGAGGTCGTTGATAGTTGATAGGGGCTGCGAGTAACTGGCGTAGCGATGGGAGCCCATCCGCCGTGTGTTTTTTGAACTATCAACAACCGACCAAAATCTCTCAACTCCGAGTTTTAGGTAAACAAAGCGCGGGCCCCGTGGTTTTCACGAAGCCCGCATATTTGTGACTGGCTGTAAGCCGGATTCTGTCGGCCCTTTCGGACCGTGATGATCATTTCTCTAGGCGACTATTACCCGGAGGATGCCCCGCCGAAGCGGAGCGGCCAGGCACCGATCCCCCTGTTTTGTCTTGCACCACCCTGGGTTTCTCGTGCCCCCGGAATTACTCCCGGGGCGGTGGGCTCTTACCCCGCCTTTTCACCCTTACCCCTCGCCGAAACGCGGGGCGGTTTGTTTTCTGTGATACTATCCGTCACGCCCGACTTTCGCCGTGCGTGCCCGCGCATTCTACGCGGAGGATTTGCCTGGTGGTGTCCGGACTTTCCTCCCCGCCGACGCAAGCGCCGACGCAGCGATCATCCGCCAGTCACGGGGCCAACATAGTCGCGTGCAACCCCGCTGCAACACGCTATTGTGGGTGCGATGAAGATAATCACGACGCTGCTTTTCAGTGCTTTTGCGGTGGGGCTCTGCTATGGCTCGACGTTGAGCGACTGGCAGGCGCTTCACGACAAGGGCCAAAAAGGAGACGCGAAGGCGGTGCTCCTGGTTATTGATCAACTCGAAAAGCAACTTGTTGAGAATGAAAAAGACCAGGTTGCCAAAGTGTATCTTGGCAGTGCCTGGACGATGCGCAGCCGCGATCTCGGCATAGGTTCGGAAAAACTCGACGCATTAAAAAAAGGGGGTCGCCTCATGGATGAAGCGGTGGTCGCCGCGCCTGATGATGCCCGGGTGCGCCTGGTGCGTGCGGTGAATGCGCTGCAGTTGCCCGCCATTTTCAACCGGCGCAAGCTGGCGCATGCGGATTTCGGCGCGCTGACCACCCCGCCTCTGGTGCAAGCCGTGGGCCAGCTGCCCGCGGAGGAGCAGCAAGCGGTGTGGTGGTTTGCGGCAGAATCGTATCGCATTCAGCGTAAACCTTCCGAAGCGCGGACGGCGTTGGAGAAGGCCCTTGCGGCCGATCCCACAGGACCGCTGAGCCCGCAGGTGATGGAAGCGCTTGGCAAGTAAATCAACTGCGCTTGTTGAAACAGGTCTCGCATTCCAAGCGCTGATATCGTAGCAATCGACGCGTTCAATTACTGAATTCACCCTTTGACCACCATGGATACGGCCCCCGCTGACACGCCTGATCTCGTTAAAAACTCTGTTCTTTATAAGGAATTTCTCGCCGAGAGGGAGGAGATCATGCGGCACAAGTGGATTGAGAGCGAAAAGGCCGGGGAAGATATCGGATTTGAAAAAGCACTGCTCGATTGGATCGTAAAATACCGCTCAGAATGGCGAGATCAACGGCAGGAAAACAAAAAGCCGGTCGGCTGAATGCTTTGAACTGACACCTGGCATTCCTTTAATGCGGAACCGAGAGTCCGCGAAGGTTTCATGGAAAACACACCAAACACTCCCACTCCCCGCCTTGTCATGGATGCTCCAGGCATCGAACGGGCGCTCAAGCGCGTGGCGCATGAGATCATCGAGGCGCACGGCGAACTGGATCGTGTCGCGCTTGCGGGCATTCCCACACGCGGCGTCTTCGTCGCTCAAAGGCTCGCTGCCTTTTTAAAAACATTCGCGGGTGCGGATGTGGAGGCCGGGGTGATCGACGTCTCGATGCATCGCGATGATCTCGGTCGTCGCAAACGCATGACCTCAATGCAGCCCACGCGGCTTCCGGCGGATCTGGAAGGAAAAACCATGATTCTCACGGACGACGTGCTTTTCTCCGGTCGCACGGTGCGTGCGGCGATGGATGCGCTGGCATCCTTCGGACGTCCAGCGCGCATTCAACTCGCCGTGCTGGTGGATCGCGGGCATCGCGAACTGCCGATCCGCCCCGATTACGTGGGCCTGAACCTGCCGACGGCACCTGGGCAGCGTGTGGATGTGCGTTTTCAGGAAATCGACGGCGAACCCGATGCCGTCTGGATTGATCGCAAGCCATGACCACCCCGACCAACACCCCATGGGCACACAAGGATCTGCTCGGCATCGAGAACCTTACGGCGGACGAAATCGTTCACATCCTCGACACGGCGGCCGCGTTTAAAACGGTTGGAACGCGGGAGATAAAAAAAGTCCCCGCGCTGCGCGGAAAAACGCTCATTAACTTTTTCGTCGAACCGAGCACGCGCACGCGCACGTCGTTTGAACTTGCCGCGTTCAGGTTGAGCGCGGACGTCATCAATATTTCGGCAAGCACGTCGAGTCTCACCAAGGGCGAATCGCTGAAGGACACGGCGCTGAATTTGCAGGCGCTGCATGCCGACGTCATCGTGTTGCGTCACGGTTCGGCAGGTTCCTCAAAGTTCCTCGCGGAGCGGCTTGAATCAAGCATCATCAACGCAGGGGATGGTGCGCACGAGCATCCCACGCAGGCCCTGCTCGACACGTTCACGATCCGCGAACGCAAGGGCCGCATCGAAGGTCTGCACGTGGCCATCATCGGCGATATCCTGTTCAGCCGTGTGGCGCGCTCCAACATCCACGCGCTGACGAAACTGGGTGCGAAGGTGACGCTCGTGGGGCCCAGCACCTTGGTTCCACGGGAATTTGAGCGGCTGGGCGTGCAGGTGTCGCACAATCTTGATGCCGTGTTGCCCGAGGTCGATGTGGTAAACCTTTTGCGCATTCAGCATGAGCGGCAGCGGAAGGAATATTTCCCGAGCCTCGGCGAGTACACGAGTCTCTTCGGACTCACCAAGGCCCGCGCGGAACGGTTGCGCGACGATTGTCTCATTATGCATCCGGGGCCCATCAATCGCGGGGTGGAAATCGACAGCGATGTGGCGGACAGCCGTCGCAGCGTCATCCTGGATCAGGTCACCAACGGACTCGCCGTCCGCATGGCGGTGCTTTTTCTTTGCGCCGGAGCGCGTGTCAACTCATGAAAACTCTGCTGCACAACGGTCGCATCATTGATCCCGCCAATGGCCGGGATGAAATCGGGGATTTGCTTTTGGTCAACGGCCGGATTGCGGATGCCGCGCAGGGAACGGATTCCGCAACCCTCATCGATTGCACGGGCAAAGTCATCGCGCCGGGCTTCATCGATCTCCACGTCCATCTCCGCGAACCCGGGCAATCGGCCAAGGAAACCATTCGCACGGCGACACGCGCTGCCGCAGCGGGCGGGTTTACGAGTGTGGTCGCCATGCCGAATACCTCGCCGTGTGTGGATAATTCGAGCGTTGTGGCGTGGATTCTGGAACGCGCGGAACGTCAGGCCTGCGTGAATGTTTTTCCCACGGGAGCAATCACCAAAGGGTTGGCCGGCGAGGAGTTGGCACCCATCGGATCGTTGCGCAAGGCCGGTGTCGTGGCGCTGACCGACGACGGGCACTGCGTGCAAAATCACGAGATCATGCGCCGCGCGCTCGAGTATGCGCGGATGTTCGGGTTGGTCGTGATGGACCATTGCCAGGATTACAATCTCGTTGGTAAAGGCGTGATGCACGAGGGCTATTGGAGCACCGTGCTCGGCCTTCCGGGCTGGCCCGCTGCGGGCGAGGAGATCATCGTGCAACGCAACGCGCTCCTCGCGGAACTCACTGGAACGTCGATTCATTGTCAGCATCTCAGCGCGGCGGGAAGCGTGCGGATTTTGCGCGAAGCGCGGAAACGCGGAATCCCGCTGACGGGCGAACTTTGTCCTCATCACATCGCGCTGACGGATGCCTCGATCTCGGCATTCGACAGCAATTTTAAAATGAATCCGCCGCTGCGTTCCGAGGAACACGTTGAAGCTCTGATAGAAGGCATTGCCGACGGAACGATCACGGTGCTGGCGAGCGATCACGCTCCGCATTGCGCTTACGAGAAAGAGGTGGAGTTTGATCAGGCCCCATTCGGTATTCTCGGACTGGAAACGGAGATCGGACTTTTTCACGACATCCTTGTTCACAAACGGAAAGCGATTGATCTCCGCAGATTTGTTCAGCTTTACACACAGAACCCGGCGGAGTTGTTGAAGCTGGAGCGCGGGACACTTTCCGCAGGAGCAGTGGCGGACGTCACAGTTCTGGACCCGGACTGCGAATGGACCGTGGATCGTGAGCAGAGCGAGAGTCTGAGCCGGAACACACCGTTTCACGGATGGGAACTTCGCGGGCGCGCCGTGCGGACGATCGTTGGTGGCAAGACGGTGTGGTCTCTTGACGAAGGAATTGCGGGGTGAGCGCGCTGCAACGCATCGGCGAACTGGGGGCGCGATTGCGTCTGAGGCGCGCGATGCGGAGCAGTATCGATGCAGGGCTTGTGGCGGGCGGGTTGGCCGTGGTGCTTGTGGTTGCCGGATGTTGGATGAGCAAACCGATGGCATGGTGGGGTCCGCCGGGAATGGTTCTCGCGGGCTGTGTTTGCGGATGGGTCGTTGCCTTTTTTAAAAAGCAGAACGCACGTGAGATCGCTGCTGAACTTGATGTTCTCGGGCGCACCAAAGATCGTTTTGTCACCCTGATGTCACTGCAAGGATGCGTGGCGCCGATTGAAAAAAATGCGCTGCGTGAGTGCGAAGGGTTCGCGCTGAGCTTTGATGCCAAGCCGGTTCTCGGGCCGCTGCTGCCGAAAAAAGTGTGGGTGCTGCCGCTGCCGCTGATCACCTCGGCGCTGCTACTTTTGCATTTTTATATTTATGATCCGGGACGCCGGCCATTGACGGATCAGGAGCTCGCAGTTGAGGAAAAGGCGCAGCAAATGGAGCGACTTGCGGACGAGTTGGCGAAACGCGATTCGCCCGAGGGACAGAAACTCGCCGAGGAATTGCGCCTCAGCGCCGGGCGGATGAAGCCTAAACCGGAGTCCGACCAATCTGAATCTGCCGATGCACAAAAGCGTGCGCTTTCTGAAATGTCGCGCCTTGAGCAAATGATCGAAGCGATGCGCAAGGCGGGTCCCACGAAGGCGGAACTTGCCGCGTTGCAACAGGCGTTGGAATCACAGCCGCAGACGCAGGCGGCAGCGGAATCGTTGTCCCTTCGTGAGCGGGAAAAGGCCGCGGAGCAGATGGAATCGGGCGTGGGTGGAATGGGCGGCCAGCAGGCGTCCGAACTTTCCCAGGCCATGCAGCGAAAGGCCGATCAGATTCCGCAGGGTGAGCGTGGTGAAATTTCCAAACAAATGCAGAGGGCGGGCCAGGCTCCCGAGTCCCAGCAAAAGCAGGAACTCCAACAGATTGCCAAAAAACTTCGGGAGTCGGGAAAAGAAAACAATCAGTCACAAGGCGGCACCAAGCCGGGGCAGAGCGGTGTCGATTCGGAGACGCTGCAAAAGGCAATGAATGCCATGCGCCAGATGAAGGAACAGGGGCGACAAGGGGAAGGTCAGGGCCAGGGGAAGGGCGACGGGCGCGGAAAAGTTCAATCCAAGGATTTTAAAAAAGATGGGTCTGGCGAGCCGGGGGAATCGGGTGAAGGTGATCCCACGGGAAAACCCGGTAGCGAGCGTGACACCGGCACGACCGAATCACCTTTTGGAAAAAATCAGACGCCGGATGCTGAGGGTGGAAGTCCGGAAATGCTGCTTGGCCAAATGGGGGAGGGAGAATCCTTGAGTGATTTGCTTCGCGGCATTGCGGGCGGGGATGAAAAAGCGGAGAAAACCTATCGTGCGCTGATGGAAGCGGCGGAGGCGGAAGCGGAAAACACAGTGGAGCAGGAAGATTTGCCATTGGGCCGGCGAATGATCATTCGCAAATACTTTGAGAGCATTCGGTCTGAATAGCACTGAGAACAAGGTGAATGGGAAAAAATTGAGCGTGGCATTTTTGGGAGGTAAAACCTTGCTTTTATCTCTATAAAACCGCTTTCACTCTTCGGATAAAGGGCGGGTTATTGAACGATTTAATTTTCTTGTTCACCATTCAGTTACTTTGGCGTTGACCCTGAGGCGGACTGGTTTAAATATGGCGCTACAGTTTTTTGACTTTGGGCAGGAGTTTTGTTGAGGTTCTCCTGTCCAATTAGGTGGCGGGAGTTTTGTTGAGGTTCTCCCGTCACCGCCTTTCCGGGTGGCTCACGTTGAGAAAACGTGAGCCACCCAAAATTTTAATAAATTTTCTGCCGTATCCTTTGGGGCGTGGTAGATTAAGATGTGGAGCAGGAGTTTTGTTGAGGTTCTCCTGTTTCATAGGTGGCGGGAGTTTTGTTGAGGTTCTCCCGCCACCGCCTTTCCTGACCCGCTCTTCCCGCGAAGAGCGGGTCTTTTTTTGACTTTTTTATCGGGCCAGAGCATCGAGAACCTTGATGGATCCCGCAGCCGCCGCGACGTTATGGACTCGAAAAATCTGTGCGCCGCGCCGCATTCCCGCTGAGATGCAGGCCACGGAACCGGCATCGCGGTCTTTGGGATTGTGCAGGTTCAGCACGTCGCCGATCACTGTCTTACGCGAGACCGGAAGCAGGATGGGGCGGTTGAAAGCGTGGAGCCGACCAAGATCGCGATAGATATGGAGGTTGGCTTCTTGTTGTTTGGCAAAATCAATGCCGGGATCCAGAATCGTCGCGTCGAGGGGCAAACCTGCGGAGGCGCAGAGCGCGAGTTTTTCACTAAAAAATTCGTCTAGCCGCTGCATGATGTCGGGGTAATGAATATGCGTGTGCGGAACCTTGGGCTCGCCAACCGAGTGCATGATCAGCAGTGCGGCCCCGTTTTTTGCGCAAATCCGCGCGTTGGCATCGTCGGGCAGTGAGCCAATGTCATTGAGGATATGTCCGCCGACTTCCAATGCGGCTGCGGCGACGGCGGGTCGCCAAGTGTTGATGGAAATCCACGTCGGTTCCTGCCAGCGGCGGAGAAACGCGATGAGTTGCGCGGTTTCCCCGTCTTCGGAGATCGCGGCGCGGTTGGTGCGCGCGCTTTCCGCGCCGATATCAATGATGTCGGCTCCGTGCGCGACGTGTTGTTTCGCGAGAGCGATTGCTGCGTCAACGTCGGTGAGGCCGTCGCCGGAAAACGAGTCGGCGACGAGATTGACGATCCCCATGACGAGCGGGCGTCTGGGAAAGGTGAGGGTTTCTCCGCGGGCGACGAGTTTCACAGGGGTTCAGAGGTGCGTTTGCGTTGATGAAAAAGCACGACGCTGTTGTAACCCGCAGTGAGCGCGAGCTGCCGGGCTTCGTCGAAATCCGCACCCACTTCACCGGAGCGATGGGCATCGGAGTTGATGCAAAGCGGGACGCCGGCCCGCCTGGCGAGCGTGAGAAACTCCGGGGCGGGATAGATTTCCCCGACGGTTTTGCGTTTGCCGGCGGTATTGATTTCAAAAGCCGTGCCGGTGTCGGCGAGTGCCTGTATCACGGGTTCGTAAAACCGCCGGAGATCGCCTTTGGGCCGATGGCCGAAACGTTTTGCCAGGTCGGGATGGCCGATAAAATCGAAAAGGCCCGTGCGAATGGCCTGTTCCTGAAGGGCGGTGTAGCGGGTCCAGATCGCCTCCGTGTTTGCCTCGTCGAAACGATCCGCCAGCGCGGGATTGTCGATGGCCCAACCGGGCTCAAGGTAGTGCACGCTGCCGATGAGGTAATCCCAGGGAGCCATCGCGGTGAGTTCCTCGATCCATCCTTCGTGGCCGGGGATGAAATCGCATTCCAGGGCGAGCCGGATCGTCAGCTCGGGAAACGCGGTGCGCGCTTCGTTTACGAGATCGAAGTAACGCGGAAGCTCCTCGCGCAGCATGCGCCAGTCGTCGAACGGGGCGGGCATCGGGTTGTGATCCGAAAAACCGATCTCCGTGAGACCCGCCGCGACGGCCGCTGCGGCGAGATCCGCAGGGTTGCCTTCGGCATGACGGCAGAGCGGTGTGTGCGTGTGGTAATCGGCGGGCATGGAGTTCGGCTTGCTTTGTGCTCCGCCCGCCTCCTTTGCTCAAGCAGGAACGGTGGATGGCGGGTGGAAAGAAAATGCTTCCGAGGCTTGTTTCTCGCCGGATGAGCGCACAATCTCCGCAGAACCTTATGAAATTCATCGAGTCAGTCTTCGAGAAACTGAGGCGTCATCCCAAACGCATTGTGTTTCCGGATGGCGGCGAACCGCGCGTGCTCCAAGCGGCGGCGCGGTTTCAGCAACTCGGCCTCGGCCCGCCCGTTCTGCTGGGGCGCATGACCGAAATCGAGCCGATTGCCAAACAACACGGCGTGGACCTCTCCCGCATCGGCGTCATTGATCCCGCAACGGCGGACGATTTACCGATGTTCGTGGAACGTCTGGAAAAACTAAAACGCTACCGCAACCTTGGCAAAACGGAGTCGCAGCAGCTCATGCTGAACCCGAATTATTTCGCGGCGATGATGATCCAGCACGGGCAGGCGGATGGCCTCGTCGGGGGAACGACGAATTCAGCGGGCACCCTGCTGCGCCCGTTGCTCCAGTTGGTGAAGCCTTTGCCGGGGATCTCCAGCATTTCGAGCTGCATGATTTTTGATCTGGAACGGAAAAACTTTGGCTCCGAAGGGGTGATGCTCATGGCGGATTGCGCCGTCATTCCCGAGCCAAGCGTCGAGCAACTCGCGCACATCGCGATGGAAACGGGCAAGGTGTGCCGTCAGATCACAGGCGAGAAGCCGCGCATAGCGATGCTGAGTTTTTCCACCAAAGGCAGTTCGCGTCTTGCGCAGGCGGAACGCATCGCTGCGGCGACGGCCCTCGCGAAGCACAAGGCGGAGGCGCTGGGATTGGAAATGGAGATTGATGGCGAAATGCAGGCCGACACGGCCATCGTGAGTGATCTCGCCGAACGGAAAGCGCCTTCGAGCCTCGTGGCCGGGCGCGCCAACGTGCTGATTTTTCCCGATCTGAACAGCGGCAACATCGCTTCCAAGCTGGTGCATTATCTCGCGGGCGGAATGAGTTATGGACAACTTCTGCTCGGGCTTTCGCGACCGGCGGCGGATTTGTCGCGCGGGGCCGCGCCGGAGGAGATCCTCGGCATGGCGGCCATTGTGGGCATGCAGGCCATCGAATTCCGCAAGTTGTATCCCGCTGACAAGGCTGGAGCGTAACGTTGGGGATGAATACGGAGACCATGCGTCTTTTTGTTGCTGCGACGCAACAGAACGACGGTAAAACGACCACATCCCTCGGACTGTTCGCCGCGTTGCAGAAACGCCTGGGCCGCATCGGCTATATCAAGCCCGTGGGGCAGCGGTTTGTGGACATTGATGGCACCAAGATCGACGAGGATTCGGTGCTGATCGAGCAGACTTTCAGCGTGAAAACACCGCTGGAAGCGATGAGTCCCATCGCGATTGAGCCGGATTTTACCCGGAAATACATCGAGAACGCGAACCACAGTTTTTTCGTCAAGCGCCTGCAAAACTCCTTTGACCGTGCCGCTTGGGAGAAGGATTTCGTCATTATCGAGGGCAGTGGCCACGCCGGGGTCGGAAGCGTTTTTGACCTTTCGAATGCCCGTGTTGCGAAGCTTCTTGGAAGCCGCGCCATTTTGGTGACCAAAGGCGGGATCGGACGCGCCATCGATGAGGCCGCGCTGAACAAGGCGCTTTTCGACCGGGAAGGCGTGGAATTGGTGGGAGTGATTTTGAACAAGGTGCTGCCGGAAAAGATGGACTTCATCCGGGACATCGCGCGGCGCGGGTTGGCTCGGCTCGGCATTGATTTGCTGGGCGTGATTCCCGTGGAGCCGATGTTGGCGAATGCAACGCTCGGGCAGGTGTGCCGCGAGACGGATGGACGTTTTATCGCGGGCAGAAATCTTTCCCGACGCCGCGTGAAGAAGGTGATCATCGGGGCGATGAACACGGCGCACGTGATGCAGTATTTTCAACCGGGCGTGCTGGTGGTGACGCCGGGCGATCGTGAGGATGTGATTCTTGCCGCGCTTTCGACTTGTTCGCATGGGGAGCACGACGGACGGTCGCTTTCAGGGCTCATCCTCTCCGGTGACCTGTTGCCGCACCAGAGCGTGCTGGATTTGATGGAACAAGCGCACCTGCCCGTGATTGCGACGCCGCAGGATAGTTACACGGCGGCCAACAAGATTCACAACATGACGGTGAAGACGCTGCCGGGCGATCACGAGAAAATCGACAAGATCCAGCATATGATCGAGACCCACGTGGAGATTGATCGTTTGCTGGAGAAATTGAGGGTGCCGCTCGTGGCTGCGGTGCCCGACGAGGAGTAAGCTTGGCTGGTTGAGCCACAGAGGACAGGTATTTTACCAATTCATGAGGCTGCGGCGGACATCGAAGCAGGCCGTGATTTCTATAAATCGCAAGAAATGGGAGTGGGAGAATATTTCGTGGATTCATTACTGGCGGACATCGAGAGCCCCGGTTTTTTTTACGGCATCCATCCCGTGCATTATGGTTTACACCGGATGCTCGCGGTGCGTTTTCCATTCGGCATTTATTATCGTGAAAGCGATTTGGAGACCCAGGTATTTGCATTGCTCGACTTGCGTTGCGATCCGAACTGGATTCGCCGCGGGCTGAGCGTTCGTTAAAAAACGCGAGAGCGGAAATTTAAGCCGCGTTGGCGATGGGGAAATGCTGCCTCACACCTCACTGTGACGTTGTGGGTTGTGAGGTGGGGGGAAGTGTGTTTTGCTTTCCCTCCACTTTTTTCACATGAGCACCGCCAACATCACAATCTACGACACCACGCTGCGTGATGGCACGCAGGGCACGGGCATTTCTTTCAGTGTGACCGACAAGATTCGTGTGGCGGAGAAGCTCGACGAATTCGGAGTGCATTACATCGAGGGCGGATTTCCGGGGTCGAATCCAAAGGACGCAGAATTTTTTGAGAAAGCCAAAAACCGGCGCTGGAAGAACGCCAAGATTGCGGCGTTCGGGGCAACGCGCCGCGGCCGGATAGCGGTGGAGGACGATCCGCAGGTGCGCATCCTGCTCGATGCAGAGACTCCGGTGGTGACCATCGTGGGCAAGACGTGGCCGATGCAGGTCACCGAAGTGCTCGGTGTGACGCTGGAGGAAAATCTGGTGATGATCTCCGACACCGTGGCCTATTTAAAAAAACACGGGCGCGAGGTCGTGTACGACGCGGAACATTTTTTCGATAGCTACATGGACGATCCCGCTTACTCGCTGGAAACGCTCCGTCGGGCGCACGAAGCGGGCGCGGATTTGTTGATCCCCTGCGACACGAACGGCGGTTCTATGCCGGATTTTATAGCGTCCACGACGCGGACCGTGGTTGCGGAGTTTGGCGGCAAAGTGGGCATTCACACGCACAACGACTGCGGGCTGGGCGTTGCCAATGCGCTCGTCGCCGTGCAGGCCGGTGCGCTTCAAGTGCAAGGAACGATCAACGGTTACGGCGAGCGCGTGGGAAACTGCGATCTCGTGACGGTGATGGCGAATCTCCAGCTCAAGTTCGGGCGTCCGGTGGTGAAGGATTTGACAAAACTGCGCGAGCTTTCGCTGGTCATTGATGAGATGGCGAACGTGCCGCACAACATCCGCGCACCTTACGTCGGCTCGGCGGCATTCACGCACAAGGGGGGGCAGCATGTGCATGCCGTGCAGAAATTGTCGCGGAGCTACGAGCATGTGGAACCGGAGCTGGTGGGGAATCGTCAGACCATCGTGGTCTCGGATCTTTCGGGCCAGAGCAACGTGCTGGTGAAGGCGGCGGAAATGGGTGTGCCTTTGGAAAAGGGAACGCCCGAGGTGGCCAAGGTGCTCGCGGAAGTAAAGCGACTGGAGAGCGAGGGCTACGAATTTGAAGCGGCAGATGCGTCGTTTGAACTGCTGCTTCGCAAAATGCTTGGTCAGCACGAACCGTTGTTTGAATTGCTGGAATACCACACCACCTACCGGCGGTCGGGGGGGCAGGCGTGCAACACATGCGAGGCCACGGTGAAACTTCGTGTGCGCGGTGTGGACGAATACACCGTGGCAGAGGGCGACGGACCGGTGAACGCTCTGGACGTGGCGCTGCGCAAAGGGTTGCGCCCGTTTTTCCCGGAGGTCGATGGCATCCAGCTTGAGGATTACAAGGTGCGGATCATTAATGGCAAAAGCGGCACCGCCGCGCGGACCCGCGTGCTGATTTCCTCTACGGACGGTCGCCGCAGTTGGGGCACCGTGGGTGTGAGCGACAACGTCATCGAGGCCAGTTGGTTGGCGCTTGTGGACAGCATCGAGTACGTCATCGGCAAGTAGGAACCATTTACAAACGCATCCCATGGACGAAATCCCCGTGCTCACCAGCGCAGACCGCCGCACATTAAAAAGCCGCGCACAACGGCTCGACCCACTCGTGTACGTCGGCAAGCAGGGCCTGACCGACGCCATTGTGGCCGGCACCGTCACGGCGCTCGCAACGCATGAACTGGTGAAAGTCCGGTTCACCGCGAACAAGGAAGATCGGGCCACGCTCGCAGAGGAAATTGCGGCGCGCAGCGGAGCCTCGCTGGTCACGGTCGTCGGACACGTCGCGGTGATTTTTAAACCGAAGCCGAAAGGATAAACGGCCGTCGTGGCGTGATTTTGCTCTGAGCGATGCGTCTAGTTTTGACCTGATGAAATCCTGGCTCTTCGCGCTGCTGCTGTTTGTTGCGGCATTGTTGCTTTTCACGAGGCAGCAGGGATTTCCGTGGTTTTATCATCCGGATGAACCCGGAAAAGTGGAGCAGGTGATCACCGGGCAATGGAATTTTCATCATCCGATGTTGATGCTGCAAACGGCAAAGCTTGCAGCGGGTTCGAAGGCGGTTGCGGGCAACGAGCAGGCGGTGGTGGAAACGGGGAGGACGGTTTCGGCGGTGTTTGCCGCAATGGCCGTGGCGCTGCTTTCGGTTGCGGCGTGGCGTGTAGCGGGAAGTGTGGCGGGGGTTTTCACTGGACTGTTGCTTTTGACACATCACCAGCTTTTTGAGCTCGCGCATTATTTTAAGGAGGACACGTCGCTGCTTGTTGGAGTAGCGGCGGTGCTGTGTGCTCTGGCAGGGTATCGCCGGAAAAACGGGGAGGAGAGGGAATGCTCCGTTTTGCCTGCGCTATGGATCGGGGCAGCTTGCGGTCTTGCAGTGTCCGGAAAGTACCTCGGTGCGGTGCTGCTGATTCCTGCCGCAGTGGTGGTGTGGGGCAGTCGCGCAGGGCGCTGGAAGCGTTTTGGGATGCTGTTGGCCAGCTTTGTGGCAGTGCTGCTGTTCGTGAATGCACCGATGCTTCTCGATGGCACCACCTTCCGGAACAGCTTCGAGCGTGAAGTGGAATTTGTGGTGAAGGGCCAAAAGGGCATGACGCAGCGGGTCCCGCATACGGAGTATCTTTCGGCGTTTCGCGACAACTCGACGCCGATGCTGTGGCTGGGTTTGGCGTGGGCCATCGTGGCTTTCTGGAAACGGCGGCTGCCACGCTCGGCGGTGATGTGGGTGCTGTTGCTGTTTCCCTTTGTTTTCACGCTGGCACTTTCGTTTTCGCCCAAAACGAATGATCGTTATTTTCTTCCAGCGACCGCGGGATTCACGCTGCTGGCCGGCATCGGACTGGCACAGATTCAGAACCGCACGGGCCGATACACGGCCATTTCGCTCGCGGTGGCGGCGCAGTGTGTGAGTTTGCCTGACCCGTTGGACTGGAAAAATCTGCTCGGCTACTACGCAGCCTTTCGACACGACGACCGCGCGGATTTGCGCGCCTGGGTTGGCGAAAACATTCCGCCGGACGGTATCATCGTGCAGGATTCACGGGCGGGACTTCCGGTGACCGGGCGCGAACGCGATGCGGTGCGTCAAAAGCCGCTGCCGCAGACGGTGTTCGGAAAAAAGTTTGCCGCCGAAGTGGGCACGCTCGAAGAATTGCGCGAAAAAGGGGTGGCCTGCATCGTGGTTTCCGAGAGCGATTACGGACGCTATTTCCGCAGTCGACTCAAGCCGAAGCAGGGCTATGAAGACGAGTTCACGCGGCACCGGAATTTTTACGAGCGGCTTTTTAAAGAGGGCGAAAAAGTATGGTCCCGCCCGCGCGGCATCGTCATTTACCTCCACCCCGGCATCGAAGTGTATCGTTTGAAAAAGCCGTGACCCGCATCGTCAACATTGCCGCCTACCAGTTTCTCCGGCTCGACGATTTAAAGTCACGCCGCGAGCGATTGCTTACGTTGTGCAAAGGCGCGGCGCTCAAGGGGACCATTTTATTGAGCGTGGAGGGGATCAATCTTTTCGTCGCGGGCGAAGCAGCATCGGTCGAGCTTCTGCTCGCGGAGTTGCGGAGTTGGCCGGGTTTGGGAGGCCTTCAGGTCAAAGTGAGCGAGACGGATCACCAGCCGTTTTCGCGCATGCTGGTGCGGATCAAAAAAGAGATAATCGCGTTTGGCGTGGAGGGCATTAATCCCGGGCAACACACCTCGCCCAAGCTCGCACCCGCAGAGCTCAAGCAATGGCTGGATGAAGGGCGTCCTGTGACGCTGCTCGACACGCGCAACGATTACGAAGTGAAGCTTGGGACGTTTCACAACGCGCTCCCCATCGGGATCGATCATTTCCGGGATTTCCCCGAAGCGGTGGGGCGGCTTCCCGAGGCGATGAAGGAAACGCCCATCGTCATGTTTTGCACGGGCGGCATTCGTTGTGAAAAAGCGGGGCCGTTCATGGAGAGTGTGGGGTTCAAAAAAATCTATCAACTCGACGGCGGCATCCTGCGTTATTTCGAGGACTGCGGCGGATCGCATTTCGACGGCGAATGTTTTGTTTTCGATCAGCGCGTGGGCGTCGATCCTGCGCTGCACGAAACCGAATCCACGCAGTGTTACGAATGCCAGTCGCCGCTCACCGAGGCGGAGCAAAAGGACACGCGTTATGTTCCGGGAAAATCGTGTCCGTATTGTTTCGTTGCGCCGTCGGAGCTGATGCACCAAGCGATTGCGGAGCGACAGGAAATCCTCGCACGGGTCACTTCGCCGCTTCCCGGCAGTGTGCCTTACGACAATCTGCGGCCCATGAGCGTGCCCGTCGA
>Ga0105048_10004694_pt1 | contig 22147 bp, 19 predicted proteins | sample MAT05_FD_78382 | JGI IMG/M metagenome (GOLD analysis project Ga0105048, IMG submission 78382) | Freshwater microbial communities from Lake Fryxell liftoff mats and glacier meltwater in Antarctica - MAT-05 | ecosystem: Environmental > Aquatic > Freshwater > Ice > Liftoff microbial mat | place...
GACGGTGAGGACCGCAGGGGAGCATCCTCGACGGAGGTGACCCGAGGACCGGAACCGGCAACCCAGCCAGCCGGGATGGATCGGCCGCGAGAACGGTCGACTTGTTCATTCGCGGGCCCTTACCATCGACCTTGTGGCACGACACGATGACCGACGGTCGCGGCACGATCTTTTGGCTATTGGGAATCTGCCCCAGCTCGGTCAGGCTCCACCCGATCCGACTCGGGGGATGCCAACAGCGCGTGCAAGTCGGCGTCGTTCATGGAGGCGGGGCCATCCTACCGCCGCGCCGGGGTCTGCGGTACACAGCGACCATGACCATCGACGCTGACGCTGCGAGCAAGCAGATCGACGCGACGTTCGCCGAGACCATCGTCCCGACGCTGACGACGTACATCGGCATCCCCAACAAGAGCCCGATGTTCGACCCGCAGTGGAAGGCCAACGGCCACATGGACGCCGCGGTCGAGCTGCTGGCGGGCTGGGCCCGCGCCAACCTGCCGACCGGCGCGACGCTCGAGGTGGTGACGCTCGGCGAGCGCACGCCGGTGATCTTCATCGACGTGCCGGCCAGCAACCTCTCCGGCGAGGCGCGCGAGGGCGACACCGTGCTGCTCTACGGCCACCTCGACAAGCAGCCCGAGATGACCGGCTGGGACGAGGGCCTGGGGCCGTGGACGCCGGTCATGCGCGGCGAGCGCCTCTACGGCCGCGGCGGCGCCGACGACGGCTACGCGATCTTCGCCAGCCTCACCGCGCTCAACGTGCTCGCGCAACAGGGTCGGCCCCACGCCCGCTGCGTCGTGCTGATCGAGGCCTGCGAAGAGTCGGGCTCGTTCGATCTGCCGGCGTACATCGAGCACCTGGCGCCCCGCATCGGCACGCCGAGCCTGGTGGTGTGCCTCGACTCGGGCTGCGGCAACTACGACCAGCTGTGGTGTACGACCTCGCTGCGCGGCCTGGTCATCGGCACGCTCGAGGTGTCGCTGCTGCGCGAGGGCGTCCACTCCGGCGACGGCTCGGGCGTGGTGGCGTCGAGCTTCCGGGTCGCCCGCGCGCTGGTCGAGCGCCTCGAGGATTCGGCCAACGGCGCGATCAAGCCGACCGCGCTGTTCGTCGAGATCCCGCGCGGTCGCATCGAGCAGGCCGCGCGCGTCGCCGAGGTGCTGGGCGACGAGGTGTGGTCGAAGTTTCCGCTGCACGACGGCGTCCGTCCGGTCACCAAGGACGACGCCGAGCTGGTGCTCAACCGCACCTGGCGCCCCGCCCTCGCGGTCACCGGCGCCGACGGCCTGCCGTCGATCGCCAACGCCGGCAACGTCATGCGGCCCAACACCGCGCTCAAGCTCAGCCTGCGCATCCCGCCCACGCTCGACGCCGAGGCCGCGGTCGCCACCGTCAAGGCGCTCCTCGAGCAGGACCCGCCCTACGGGGCCAAGGTGACGTTCACGCCGCACGGCGCGCCCAACCCGGGATGGAACGCGCCGGCCCTGGCGCCGTGGCTATCCGAGGCCCTCGAGGGCGCGTCCGCCACGTACTTCGATCGCCCGCCGGTGTTCATGGGCGAAGGCGGCTCGATCCCGTTCATGGGCATGCTCGGCAAGCGCTTCCCCGAGGCTCAGTTCTTCATCACCGGCGTGCTCGGCCCGATGTCCAACGCCCACGGGCCCAACGAGTTCCTCGACCTGCCGATGGCCAAGAAGCTCACCGCCTGCGTCGCCGACGTCATCGAGCGCCACGCCCAGCGCTGAGCCCGGGCCCGCTCACGGCGCGTGAATCGGTGCGCCGGTCGCGACGCGCGGCCCGCTAGAAGATCAGCTCGACGCCCAGGTCGAGGGTGAGCGAGGCGCGGCGGACGTAGTGGGCGCGCAGCGGCTCGCCCTCGGCGGAGTCGACGTCGAGGCCGATCATGCGGAGCCCGCCGCCGGCGCTGACGGCGAGGCGGCGCGTGAGCTGGGGGACCGCGGCCCAGACCCCCAGACGAGGCTTCACGGCGTCGAGCCAGATCAGGCGCTCGTCGTCGTAGGCACCTGCGGGGCGCAGGCCGAGCTCGGCGAGCGGCGCGGCGGGATCGAGCACCGACAGCTCGAGGCCGGCGTAGTCGGACAGCGCGACCATGGCGGTGGGCCAGTCGGCGCAGCTTGCCGGCGCTGTCGGCGGTGGCGTCGAGCGCCGTGATCTTGACCTACAGGAGCTCGGGCAGCTGCTTGGCGCTCACCGCGAAGCAGGCCCAGCCGATCGCGCTGTCGGGCCGCGTGACGTAGTCGCGCATCGAGTGCGGGCTGCCGCACAAGGTCGCGAGCGTGGCGTCATCGAGGCCGTCGAGGAGCTCCGCGACCGACAGCCGCTCGATCAGCTCGGTCGGCAGGCGCTCGGGGTTGTCGAGCCAGGTCGTGAGGATCTCGCGCAGGGGCGCGGCCAGCGGACCGTCGACGCCGGTGAGCACCAGATCGGCGACCGCGTCCATGATGGGGCGGCGCGCCGAGCCGCGGCCGGCCAGCGCGGCCCGAGTCGCCAGCCCGAGATCGCACGCGACCCGGCGCGTCGAGGTCGGCACCGCGCGGACGCGCTCGGCGTCGATCATCGAGCGGTGCGCGGTGAGCACCGCAGCCCGCAGGCGGGCGCAGTCGTCGCCGTGGTCGTCGGGGCGCGCCACGCACTGGAAGAAGCGCTCGATCGACTGCTGGACGTCGCCGGCGCCCTGATCGGAGGTCAGGTGGAAGTACACGAGGTCGGCGACCGCGTCGGTGAGGTCCTCGCGAAAGACCCGGGGCAGGCTGCCCCAGGAGGGCGAGGCCAGGCGCTCGAGCGTGTCATTGAAGTAAAAGCCGATCGCCGGGCTCCGGGTGCGGATGGTCGCGACCACGCCGACCGCCACCTCGGACGGGATCAGCTCTTCGACGACATCGCGGACGTCGCCATAGACCGACCCGGCCAGATCGGCGCGCGCGGGCGTCGGCCTCCCGACCGGCACGATCAGCAACGCCGCGACCAAGAGCAGGCGCGACCTCGACACGCGCCGATGCTGTCATGGCAGGCTCCGCGCGGCGATGTCCGACCCGACAAGCGCCGACGCCCCCGACCTCGCCGTCGCGGCACCGGTGGCCGCGCCGCTCGATCTGGCGGTCGCGCGCGCGCGCACCGAGGCGGCGCTGTTCGGCACCGCCGAGGCGGTCAAGATCGGCCGCTACCGCATCATCGAGCGGGCCGGCGCTGGCGGCATGGGGGTGGTGTGGTCGGCCTGGGATCCCGAGCTCAGCCGCGGGGTCGCGCTCAAGCTGGCCTCGGCCGGCGACGCCGCCGCCCGCGCCCGTGCCCGTGACGAGGGCCGCGCCCTGGGCCGGCTCTCGCATCCCAACGTCGTGCCGATCTACGACGTGCTCGAGCACGCTGACGGCATCTTCCTGGTCATGGAGCTGGTGAAGGGCGACACCCTGCGCGAGGCCGCGCGGACCCAGACCGCGCCGCAGATCGTGCGCAGCTATCGCCAGGCCGGCGATGGGCTGGCCGCCGCGCATCGCGCCGGGCTGGTGCATCGCGACTTCAAGCCCGACAACGCCATCCTGGGCGCCGACGGACGCGTGCGCGTCCTCGACTTCGGCCTGGCCCACGAGATCGAGCGGGGCGACGCCGCGGCCATCGCCGGCACGCCGCGCTACATGGCACCCGAGCAGCGCAGCGGGGCCCCGCTCACCGCCGCCGTCGATCAGTACGCGCTGTGCGTCGCGTTGCGCGAGAGCCTGGCCAGCCGCGGCGCGGTGCCGCGCTGGCTGGTGCCGATCGTCGCCCGCGGCAGCGCCGAGCGTCCGGCCGATCGCTTCCCGTCGATGGACGCGCTGGTCCACGCCCTGACCCTCGACCCGGCCACCCGCTGGCGACGGCGCGCCCTGGTCGTCGTGGGGGCGATCGCCGCCGCGGCGGTGGTCGGTGCGTTCACGCTGGGGCGCGCGCGCCAGGTCGAGTCGCCTTGCGAGGGCGGCGCCGCGATGCTCGCGCCCAGCTGGAGCGCCGAGCGCAAACGCCTGCTCACCGACCGCCTCGCCGGGCTGGCCGCGCCGTATGCCGTCGACGCTACGCCCCGGCTGGTGAGCGCGCTCGACGGCTACGCCAGCGGCTGGGTCCGGATCCACCGCGCCGGGTGTCGCGCCCATCGCCGCGGCGAGATCTCCTCGGCGCTCATGGATCGCCGCACCGCGTGCCTGAGCCGTCGACACGCCGCGCTGGCGGCGGTCAGCGACGTCGCCAGCGGGGTCACGATCGACGCCCTGCCCGACCTGGTGGTCGCGGTCGGCGAGCTGCCGGATCTGTCGGCCTGCGACGACGACGACGCGCTCCTGTCGCCGGTTGCCCCCCCGAGCGCAGCCCAGGCCCCCGAGGCCGCCGCGGTCGCCGACGCGCTGGCCCGGGTCGACGTCGAGCGCGATGCCGGCCGCACCGTCGAGGCCACCCGCGCTGCGGCGGCGGCGCTGGCCCGGGCCCAGGCGCTCGGCTACCGGCCGCTGGTCGCGCGCGCGCACCTCGCGCGAGGCCGGGTCGGGCTGACCAGCAGCACCGACGATCGCGGCGCCCCCGACTTCGACGCCGCGGCTCGCCTCGCGCTCGCGGTCGGCGACGATCCGCTGGCGATCGAGGCCTTCGCCCGCCACGTCTTCGCGGCCGGCACCACGTCGGACGCCGCGCGCGCCACCGACGGGCTGCCCCTGGTCGAGGCCATCGCCGACCGCGCCGGCGACCGGGCCCGCTTCGCGCGCGCGCTCCTGCACTTCAACGTCGGCGGCGTGGCGCTGGCCCGCGGCGATCGCGGCACCGCGCGCCTCATGCTCGAGCGGGCCCGGCGCGAGGCGATGGCGGTGGGCGGCAGCGGCGCCCTCGAGCTGACCGGCATCCTCTACAGCCTGGTGTTGGTCGTCGACGATCCCGGCGAGCGACGCCGCCTCGGCGATGAGCTGATCGCGCTGCGGACCCGACTCGTCGGCGCGCATCACCCGCGCACGCTGGCCGCCCGCCTCCTGGCAGCCGGCACCCTCGACGATGCCGCCGCGGTGCGGGCCGCGATGGCGCCGATCTGCCGCGACCTGGCGCGCTACCATCCGCAAGGCGGCTACGACCTCGGCGAGTGTGGCTACGAGCTGACCGCGCTGGCGGTCGCGGCCGACGATCGCGCGGGCGCCGTCGAGGCTGCCGATCTCGTCGCCGCCGCCGCCGCGCACGGGGCCGAGCCGGTCCAGGTGGCGATCGTCGCGGCCTACCGCCAGCTCGCCACCGGCGACGTCGCGGGCGCGCGCGCCGGGTTCGCCGCGGTCCTCGACGACCACGCCGCACCGGTGCAGTGGTACCAGAAGCTCACCGTCGCCGACGCCGCCCTCGGCGCGGCCGCCGCGGCCCTGGCCGCCGGTGATCGCGGCGCGGCCCGCGCGCTGCTGGCTCGTGCCACCGGCTACTTCACCGACATCGCCGCCGCGGTCCCGCCGCCCATCCTCGCCCGCCGCCGCGCGGTGGCCAGCGCCCTCGCCGCCCGCGCCGATTGATTACGGCAGGTCTGTTACGGCAGGGTCGCGAACGGCACCGCGCTCGACAGGTACGAGCCCGGCGGGATCGTCGTGCCCGCGCAGGTCGGTAGCGGGTGACCGGCATCGGCGCACTCGGCCGCGATCTCGGGCAGGTACTCGGTAAAGCGGCGGTGGGTGTCGAGGCAGACCGCGCCGTCCTGGTTCCAGTACGCCTCGTGAGCATACTCGGCGCCGGTCAGCACGCTCCAGCCCAGCGTGTTCTGCCAGTGCAGCGGCGTGCCCTTGGCGGTGAACGTCGCGCCGCGCCCGCACAGGTCCGACGTGTACATCTTGAGCATCGCCTGGCGCGTCCCCCGGTCCGACGGATACGCCGCCAGCTTGCCGTGCTCGGTGTGACGGGTCAGCTCGAGCTTGGCGATCGCGCTGCTGGCGCACGCGATGTTGAACCAGCCGGCGGTGGCGCGACCGGTCTCGGTCACCTTCTTGGCCGTCGCGTCGTAGCGGTCACCGGTGAAGAGGATCGCTTCGAGTGGACGCGCGTAGAGCCGGCCTGGCCCCTCGTAGCTCTCGCGGCCCGGCGGGTTGTTGCACAGCGGCGTGTAGTCGCCATCGTCGAGCTGGTACTCAAGCTCGTAGGTCTCGATGCGGGTCGGCGGGCCGACCCAGAACGTCGTCTGCGAGGTCGCCTGCGGCGAGACCTTGACGATGTGGATCTTGGCCTTGTTGCCGTCGGCGGTGGTGACCACGAGATACGAGCCGTCGAGCTGCGCGCCGCTGAGCACGGTCCCGTCGAGATGCTTGGCGAACATCTGGGCGCCCTTCACCTCGACCTGGTACGGGACGTCGTTCTTCCACAGCCCCAGCAGGGTCACGCCCTCGGCGTTGGGGCGGTGGTCCTGGTTGAGCTCGTGGAAGTTCCACGGTCCGATGACCGGCGAGTTCTCACCGCAGCCCCACGACTTGGGACACGACTGCAGCTGCTCGGTGGCGCCGAGCTCGGGTTCGACATCGACACACGCCGCCACCAAGAGAAGGGGAAACACCGCAGGGACGATCGAGCACCATCGAGACATGCCAGCTCCGTTGCTTGGGTTCGCGAAGGTAGAGGCCGGCGCGCGCACTATGTGGCAAAGAAAGTTCGAGAATCACCCGACCGCGCCGTCGGAAAAATCCTCAGTGCAGATCGCGGTTTCAGGTCCCGAGGGCGCGGGCCCAGGCATCGAGCGCCTCGACCGAGGCCAGGGCATGCGCCGGCGCCGACGCCCCCGCGACCATCGCCTCGCGCAGCGCGGCGCGGGCGCGATGCAGGCGGGTGCGGATGTTCACGGTCGTGATGTCGAAGACCTCGGCCAGCGCCGCGGCGTCGAGGCCCTCCCAGTAGTGCAGCTCGATGAGGGTCTGCATCTCGACCGGCAACGTGCGCAGCACGTCGCACAGGCGGCGGTGCTCCTCGCCGCGCGCGAGCTTGGAGCCAGCGCCGGTCTCGAGGTCGGCGATCGATGACAGCTCGGCGTCGAACAGGCGATCGCGGCGCACCGTGCGCAGGTGGCGGTGCAGCTCGTGGCGCGCGATCGCGAACACGTAGGTGCGGAGGCTCGATCGTCCGGCGAACTGGTCCTTGGCCTTCACCATCGCCAGGAACGTGGCCTGCACTATCTCGTCGGGCTCGGCGCACTTGTTCGAGAAGAACCGGTACAGCGGGTCGAAGTACCGCGCGAACAGGTCGCGGCCGCACGCCTGATCGCCGGTGCGCCAGCGCGTGAGGAGGGCTTCGTCCGAGTCCATTCGCGGCCAGTCTATCACCCGTCGCCGACCGCCAGCTGGGCCGGCAGCTCGGCGCGGTAGGGCGCGCCGGCGAGCGCGGCCGAGGGCTGGGCGTCGAGGATGGTCTCGGAGTCGGCGCGGGCGCGGCGCGCGACCTCGCCGCGCTCGATCCGCGCGACCACGCGGAGCAGCGCGTAGGCGGCGATCGCCTGCGGCACCGAGACCGCGCCGAGGCGGGCGACGTCCGCGGGCGTGCGGCCGTCGGCCAGCGTGGCCCAGCGCGCCTCGAGCTCGGGCTTGAGGTGACGGGCGTAGGCGCGCGGCATGCGCAACGGGTCGCAGCCGGTGCCCAGCGCGAGGTAGCCAAAGCCGGCCCGGCGCTGCTCGCGAGCGTCGCGGACGCGGCGCCAACGCCAGGTCGCGAGCCCGATCGCCATCATCGCCGCGCCCGCCACGATCGCCGCCGGGCTGACCAGGGCGATGCCGGCGGTCACCGCGACCGCGCCGCCGAGCAGGCCCCAGGTCCGGCCATAGGCGGCAGCGATGCTCTTGCCCGACAGCCCCACCGGATGCCCGTAGAGATGACTGTCGCGGTGTTTTGTCACCCACATCGAGCCGATGGGAAATACCGGCAGGAACCAGAAGTGTCCGAACTGGGTCACGACGAACTGCTGAGCGAACTCGTCGACCTTGCCGTAGTGCCGTGTGCCCCAGACGAATAGCATATGCGCCTCCCGGCCCGCGACGCTATCACCGCGCCCGCCGCGAGGCTCCTCGGATCTCGCGACACCGCCGATCGACCCAGGCGGAGGCCGCGCGCAAGCTCACATGTCGTCGCAGGGCGTGCCGAGCGTGCCGGGGTACACGCCGAGCTCGCCGTAGATGAGCTTGGCGTTGTCCTCGACGGGGACCCGGGTCAGCGTCGCGCGCTTGCCGCCCTTGATCCAGGCGATCTCGGCGTTGGACGTGACCAGGCGCAGCTCGCCCTTCTTGGTCGCGTAGATCTCGCCGACCGAGTCGGAGATGACGTTGGTCATCGGCAGCTCCTTCATGTTGCCACTGGGACCCGAGAAGATGCGAAACCCCTTGCCGCCCTCCTCGTCGCGGATGCGGTCGACATAGAAATACGTGCCGGAATCATCGCGGGCCAAGACGTGGGCCTGGCGCTTCCACAGCGCACGGTGGAACGCGCTCTTGTCGAGGACCTTGCGGGCGTCGCCGTCGGACAGCTTGGTGAGCGCGGCGTCGTCGTCGGCGCAGTTGACGAAGAAGGCGCCGCTGGCCTTGCGGCCGAGGTCGGTGGTGCTGTCGACGCGCGGCGACCAGAACCGGTAGGCGAACGCGCCGGTCGTGCCGTCGGAGCCGCCCCCGAAGATGCGGAGCTGGTAGAAGTCCTTGCCGCCGCCCTCGCCATAGAAGACCAAGGGATCGCTGCTGCCGTTCACGCTGCCGAACACGTAGAGGTCGCCGTCGGCGTCGGTGAGCACGGTCAGCGTCGGTTTGGCCGCGCTGATGTCCACCAGGTCGCTGACCTTGGTGCGCTTTTTCTTGGGGCGGGCGTCGGCGTCGTGAACGCCTCCGACGGGCAAGATTACGAGGCCGGCAAGCACGGCGAGGGCTACAGGGGCTGCGCGCATGGTCTGGTCACTATACGATGGCGCCGATGGCTCATTCACCATCTCGTGCTCTCGACGTCGGCGCCGTCATCGCGGAGACGTACACGATCGAGGGCATGATCGGCCGCGGCGGGATGGGCGCGGTGTTCGTGGCCAGCCATGCCCGCCTGCCCGGCAAGAAGGTGGCCATCAAGGTGCTGCACCCTGACGTCGCCGACCCCGAGTCGCTGGCGCGGTTTCGCCGCGAGGCCGAGATCGCGTCGCGGCTGGGCCACCCCAACATCGTCGAGGTCCACGACTGGAACCAGCTGCCCGACGGCACGCCGTACCTGGTCCTCGAGCTGCTCCAGGGCGAGTCGCTGGCCGATCGGCTCAAGCAGGGCCCGATGACGGTCGAGGAGGTCTATCCGCTCATCCGGCAGGTCGGCTCGGCGCTGACCGCCGCCCACAAAGAGGGCATCGTCCACCGCGACCTCAAGCCAGCCAACATCTTCCTGGTGCCGGGCGACGACAACTCGGTGCGCGCCAAGGTCCTCGACTTTGGCATCTCCAAGATCCGGGGCTCGACGACGGTGATGACCCAGGACACCCAGATGCTGGGGACGCCGCAGTACATGGCGCCCGAGCAGGCGATGGGCCGCCACGACGAGGTCGACGGCCGCACCGACGTGTTCGCGCTGGGCGCGGTGGTGTTCGAGATGCTGGCCGGGTTCCCGGCCTTTGGCGGCTCGACGATCCCCGAGGTGGTGTTCAAGGTGGTGTACGAGCCGGCACCGTCGCTGCTCGAGGCCGCGCCCGGCACGCCGCCCCACGTCGCCGCCGCGGTCGATCGCGCGCTGGCCAAGAAGTCGATCGAGCGCTGGGACGACGTCGGCCAGTTCGTCGAGGCGCTGACCGGCTCGCCGCTGCTGAGCGGACGGCGATCGATCTCGAGCGCAGCCCGCGTTGGCGCGCCGAGCCCTAGCAAGCCGAGCACGGCGGCCCGCCCCGCCGAGGATGCCTTCGCGGCCACGGTCGGCTCGGGCGATCATGGCAGCGCGATGATGAGTCAGGCCCGCGAGGCGCTGCGGGCCGGCCCCGGCGCGGTGGGCACGACCGCGAGCGCGACCCCGGTCGTGGCGGCGGCGACCCAGGCCGCGCCGGTGGTGCTCGCGCCGACCAAGCCGGGCCGGCCGCTGCTGATCGCGCTCGCGGTGGTGCTGGTCGGCGGCGCGGTCGCGCTCGGGTTCGTGCTGGCCGGTGGTACCAAGAAGGACGCCGCGGGGCCGACGGCGACGGCGGCGGCGATCGACGCGGCGGGCGCGGCGCCGATCGACGCCACCCAGGTCGCGGTCGCCGATCTGCCCGGCGCCGATGCGGGCGCGGGCGTCGATGCCGGCGCCGCGCTCGATGGGGGCGCCATCGCGGCGGTCGATGCCGGCGCCGCGGTCGACCTCGTCGACGCGGGCGTGCGCAAGCCGAACCCGACGCCCAAGCCGATCGACGCCGGCGCCGCCGGTGCGACCGAGTCCGGCGATGACGGCGACGACGATCCTGGCGATCCCGAGCTGAGGCAGCTCCTCACCCAAGCCCGCGCCGCCTTGGCCAGCGGCGACAGCGACCTGGCCCTCCAGCTGTCGCGTCGCGCGCTCAACAAGTTCCCCGGCACCCAGGCCGCGTCCGCGCTCCGGGCCCAGGCCTACTGCGCGCAGGACGATCTCGGCGGCGCCAAGCGCGAGCTGCAGCACGTCAAGAAGCCGCGGCTCCGCCAGGCCATCAAGCGCGCCTGCCGAGCCCGCAACATCGAGCTGTAGCGCTTCAGCCGTCGGCGGCCGAGCGCGCGCCGAGGCTGAGGAGCCAGGCCACGACGGCATCGGCCTGGGCGCGACGGGCGGTGTCGAGCGGCGTCATGCCGTCGTAGCCGATCCAGTCGAGGTCGGCGCCGTGGCCGAGGCACAGCTCGGCGGTGGCGCGCTGACCGCCGTGGCAGGCCGCCCACAAGCCGGCGGTGATCTCGGCGGCGCTGGGCGGGGTCGCGCTGGCCAGGCGCCCGGCGAGCGCGTCGACCAGCCCGAGGGCGGCTTCGTTCCACACGGTGGTGCGGGCGCCCCGCGCGACCAGGCGCCGCGCGGCCTGCCACTGCGCGAAGGCGGTCGCGTCGTCGAGCGCCGTGCCGCCCGCGATCACCGCACCCGGCGCGTCGATGCGGGCACCGCCGTCGAGCAGCGCGTCGAGGAGCGCGACGTCGTCGTTGCTGGCGGCCCAGTGCAGCGGGGTCTCGGTGTGGTTGCCCGCGCCCTCGAAGCGCGCGGCGACGTCGGCGCCGGCCGCGAGCAAATCTGCCGCCATCGCCGGGCCGTTGGGCACGTGCCCGGGCCAGTCGGCCAGCACGTGCAGGAGCGAGCGCTTGCCGGCGCACGCCGGCCCGGCCTCGACGATCCGCGTGGTCGCCAGTCCCCGGTGCGCCGCGAGCAGCGCGCGCACCGCGTCGACGTCGCCGGCCTTGATCGCCGCGGTGATCTCGATCGCGAGGGGCGCGTCGCTAGCCAGCTCGTCCATGGCGCGAGCCTGCCTCGGCGACGATGCCAGTGGCGCCAATCCGCGCAGGAAATGCGCGTGATCGCGGCGGGTGCGCAGCGCTTGCAGCAGCTGCGCCTTCTGATCACGCGGTTGGCGCGGCACAGATGGTGCTGCGGAGCCGCCGATGCTTCGCCCTTCGCTGCTCCCGCTGTTGCTCGCGAGCCTCGTGCTCGTAGCGTGCGAGGGGCCTGCGGGCCCGGCCGGTCCCAGTGGAGGAGACGGGGATGGCGGTTCCACCGGGGAGCCCGGGGAGCCCGGCGAGCCCGGCCAGCCCGGCCGGTCGCCGTACCTGACCGGGCCCGGCTTGGTGATCGCGCTGCAAGAGGCCAGCATCACCGACGGCGTCGCCAGCGCGCTGGTGAAGATCACCGACGGCGCCGGGGTGCCGCTCGACCGCGACGGGCGCTACACCACCGGCGCGGTGAGCGTGAGCTTCGTGCTCGCGCACCTCGCGGTCGCCGCCGACGGCGGGCCCGGCCAGTACACCGCCTACACCACCAACGCCAGCGGCCAGGCCGCCGGCGAATCGACCGGCACGTTCGTCGAGGTCGGGGTCGCCCAGGGCACGTACCGCTACACCTTCGCGACGCCCATCGTCGTCGCGGACCCGACGGAGACCCACACCGTCGGCGTCTACGGCACGCGCACGGTCGCGGCGGTCCGCGTCGGCGACGACGACACGCTCGACTTCGTGCCGAGCGGCGCGGCGGTGACGGTCCGGCGCGCGGTCGTCGACGACGGCGCCTGCGCCCAGTGCCACGACCAGCTCGCGCTCCACGGCGGGGCCCGCAAGAGCGTCGCGCTGTGCGTGACCTGCCACACCGAGCAGTCGATCGACCCCGACACCGGCAACACGGTCGACCTCAGCGTGATGATCCACAAGATCCACCGCGGCAAGAGCTTGCCCAGCGTCGTCGCGGGCGTGCCGTACCGCATCGTCGGCTTCGGCGGCGCGGTCCATGACTACTCGACGGTCGTCTACCCCCACTCGCTTCCCAACTGCGTCACCTGTCACCGCCCCGAGGCCGCCAACGCCGACAACTGGAAGACCAAGCCCACCGTGGCGGCCTGCACCTCGTGCCACGACCAGATCGTCTTCGCCCCGCCGACCTTGCCCTGGCAGCAGCGCCACATCGGCCAGATCCCGGCGACCGCCGACTGCTCGCTGTGCCACGGCGCGACCTCGGGCGTCGCGCCGCTGGTGACGCGCCACCTGGTGCCCGAGCTCGACGCCGCCCGCGTCGAGCCGGCGACCACGATCCAGTCGGTGACCGGCACCAACCCGGGCCAGCAGCCGACCATCACGTTCACCGCCCAGCTGCCGGCCGGCACGCCGCTCAACCTGCGGACCCGGCCGCTGCCCTCGATGCGCGCCACGTTCGCCGGCCCCAACACCGACTACGCACGGTATTGGCAGGCGACCGTCTTGGGCTCAGGCGCCACGGGCGTGCTCACTGACGTCGATCCGGCCAATGGCATCTTCGCGTGGACCGCGCCCGCGACGGCGGCCATCCCGCTCGATGCGACTGGCAGCTATACCGCCGCGTTCGAGTACAACACGGTGTACGTCGATCCCGACCCGGCGCGGCCGCCCTGCCCGCCCACCAGCAAGACCGGTTGCAAGATCGCGGGCACGCCGCCCCGGTTCGCCTTCGCCGTGACCGACGCGGTCGCCACCCCGCGCCGCACCATCGTGGCCACCGCCAACTGCAATGGCTGCCACGACCAGCTCTCGTTCCACGGTGGCGGTCGCGAAGACCCGCAGTACTGCACCTTGTGCCACAACGCCAACAACGTGAACGACGAGCGCATCGCGCGCCTCGAGGGCAGCGCCGAGCCCTACGTGCACAGCGTGCATTTCAAGAAGCTCATCCACGGTATCCACATGGGCGAGCGGCTGACGCAGGCGCTCGTGCTGGGTGGCTATCCCGGCCCGTCGGTGGCCAATCCATCGGGCACACAGGAGGATTTCAGCGAGGTGCGCTTTCCCAGCGACGTCGCCAATTGCAAGAACTGCCACGTCGGCACCACCTACCGACTGCCACTCACGCAGCCTGGGCTCTTGCCCACGTTCGATCAGGTCTATGCCTGCACCGAAGATCCCGCGCTCGACACGAACGGCCTGTGCGAGCCCTTCAACCCGCTCACGCCAGCGACCAACCGCTTCGTCCCGATCGAGACCATCACGTACCAGCCCGAGGCCGCGGCCTGCCTGGGTTGCCACGACGCCGCCTACGTCGCCGCCCACACCATCGTCATGACCACGACGACTGGCATCGAGAGCTGCGCGACCTGCCATGGCCCGGGCGCCGAGTACGACGTGGACAAGGTCCACGGACTGGAATGACGGGTGGGCACGCGCGCCTGCTCTTGGTGGTGGTGCTGATGGGGTGCGCCGTCGAGCGCGACCGGGGTGGCGAGCCCGCGCACGGCGTCCACGGCCCGGGCGTCCTCGATCCCGGCGCAGCCGACTTTCATGGCGCGGTCCTGCGCGAGCTGGCCTGGGACTTCCCGGCCTGCCAGCGCTGTCATGGCGAGGATTTCGGCGGCGGGATCACCGGCGTCTCGTGCCTGGGCTGCCACGTCGACGGGCCGACCAGCTGCACGACCTGCCACGAGCCGTCGAGCGGCGCCCACCTCGCCCACCTCGTCGACGCCGCGGTGCCCTGCGCGGAGTGTCACGTGGTCCCGGCGCGCTGGGACGCCGAGGGCCACCTCCGGCGTGGCGGGCGGCGCGATGATCCGCCGGCCGAGGTCGTGCTCGGCGCGCTGGCCGCCCGCGATCTGACGCCGCCGCGGCGGACCGCGCCGCCCCGCTACGACGTCGCGACCCAGACCTGCAGCGGCGTGTACTGCCATGGCGGGACGCTGGCCGACCCGTCGGCGCGCACCCCGGCGCCCGGCTGGAGCCAGACCGGCGTCGCGACCTGCGGCGACTGTCACGGGGCCCCGCCGGCCGGGCACGCCGCGACCGATCGCTGCGACACCTGCCATCGCGACGCGGTGCACCTCGACGCGATGATCGGCGTTGGCACCACCTGCACGTCGTGTCACGGCGACGCCGACTCGCCGGCGCCGCCGCGCGGGCTGGGTGGCGAGATCTCGACCCGGACGCTCGCGGTTGGTGCCCATCGCGCCCACCTGACGTCGTCGACCCTGCGCGGGCCGATCGCCTGCACGACCTGCCACGTGGTCCCCGCCAGCGTCGGGGCCGCCGGTCACATCGACAGCGCGCGGCCGGCCGAGGTGGTGGCCGCGATCGGCTGGGACCGCGCCTCCGAGACCTGCGGCCCGACCTGCCACGGCGACGCCCGGCCCGGCTGGACCGACAGCAGCGGCGAGGCCGCGGCCTGCGGGACCTGTCACGGCCTGCCCCCGGTCGGCGGCAGCCACACCGCCGCCATGACGCTGGCGTCGTGCACGACCTGCCACCCCAGCGTCGACGGCGACGGCGCGATCGTGTTCACCGGCGCCACCAGCGCCCACCTCGACGGGCAGGTCGATGTTCGCTGAACCGCTGGTGTTGCTGTCGCTGGTCACGGCGGTGATCGCCGCGCTCCTGCTCGTGCACTACCTCGTGCGCAAGCCGCCGTTCAACACGGTCACCAAGCTCCTGCTCCTCGCCGGGCTGGGGGTGTTTCCGATCCTGTCGGCGGGCAGCGGCAACTACGCGGGCTTCGAGCAGACCACCAAGCGCGAGTTCTGCAACGGCTGCCACGTGATGCGGCCGTGGGTGGCCGACGCCGAGGACCCGGCCTCCACCAGCCTCGCCGCGCTGCACGCCCGCAACGACCTGTTTGGCGACCGCAACTGCTACACCTGCCACGCCGACTACGGGATGTTCGGCACGGTCGCCACCAAGATGGGTGGCATGCGGCACGTCTACTACTACGTGACCGAGTATCACGACTGGCCGATCGCGCGATTCGTCGACGAGATCCGCATCCGCCGGCCGTTCCCGAACTCGACCTGCACCCACTGCCACTCGACGACGCTGCCGTTCTGGCAGCAGGTGCCGGACCACAAGGCGATGCAGGACACCGACGCGGTGAGCTGCGCGAGCAAGGGCTGCCACGGGCCCGCGCATCCGTTCGCCGGGGCCGCGCGATGATCGGGCGCCTGCGGCGCTGGCTCGCGCTCGACGAGGTGCGCGCGCGCCGCGTGCTGGTGACCGCGTGCGCGATGTGCCTGGTCGCGCTCGCGCTGTTCATGTGGTCGCTGTTCTGGCCGACGGTGCTGTCGGTGATGGTCGCGATGTCGGTCGGCCAGGCGATCGGGACGCTGTCACTCGCCCTGTACGTGTGGGTCGTGATCGCCGACCTCCTGCGCAGCCGCGTCCTGGGCGAGAAGCGGGACCAGTGAAGGCGGTCGTCGCGATCGCGATCGTCGCCAGCGTGGGCGCGGCGAGCGGGGATCCGCTGCGGCTGCGCGCCGACGCGCTGGCCACCGCCCAGGCCCCGGCCGGGCTCCTGGTCCTCGAGGCCGGCGACCGCGCGACGTCGTGGCTCGACGCCGAGGCCTCGGTGTGGACCGGCACCGACGACGACGGCGCCGACGCCGACGCCCTGGTGATGGTGATCGAGCTGCGCGATCCTGACCGGCGCGGCGCGCTGCGCATCGGTCGCCACGTGGTGTTCGCGGGCGGGCTGCGACCGGTCCACCTCGACGGCGTGTCGGCGCGCGTCAAGCTGCCGTCGCGCTTCGCCGTCGAGGCTTTCGGTGGGCTGCCGGTCGCGCCTGGGTTCGGCCCGCAGCCGTGGGACTGGGTGGTCGGCGGGCGCCTGGCCCGGCCGATCGGCGCGGCGCAGCTGGGGCTGGCGTGGGTCGAGCGGCGCGAGCACGGGGCGCTGCACACCCACGAGGTCGCGCTCGACGGCGCGGCCGTGATCGGTGGCGCCGACCTCGCCGCCGCCGCCACCTGGGACCTGATCGGCGGCGGCCTGGCCGAGGCTCGGGTCAGCGTCGCCAAGCGTCGCCGCGGCCTGCGCGGCGAGCTGTTCGCCACTCACCGATCGCCGTCGCACCTGCTGCCGGCGACGTCGCTGTTCTCGGTGCTCGGCGACGTGCCGGCGCGCCTGGCCGGCGCCGATGTGCGCTGGCGGGCCGCGCCGCGACTCGACGTCGGTGGCAGCGCCGGCGTGCGCTTGGTCGACGGTGAGGCCGGCGAGGACCTCGCGCTGCGCACCACCTTGCGCCTCGATCCTCGCGGCGACGGCGCGGTCGGCTTCGAGCTGCGACGCGAGGGCGCGGCCGACGGCGGCTGGACCGGGCTGCGCGGCTTCGCGCGGGTGCCGATGGGCGGCGCGTGGACCGCGAGCAGCGAGGTCGAGCTGGCGATCGCCGACCAGCCGGCGCGGCGCGGCGCGGCCTGGCCCTGGGGCCTGGTCGCGATCGGGTGGCGGCCCGCGGCCTGGGAGCTGGCCGCCGCCGTGGAGGCCTCGGCCTCGCCCGAGCAGCGCCGCCGCGTCGACGGGCTCTTGCGGGTGACCCGGCGCTGGGGTGCGCCGTGACGCGCCTGGTGGTCGCGGGGCTGGTCGCGGGGCTGATCGTCGTGGGCGCGTGCGCCGGGATCTTGGGGCTCAACGACCGTCGCGAGCAGGCGTTTCCGCATCGCAGCCACGTGCGCGCCGGGATCAGCTGCCTCACCTGCCACGCCAGCGCGGCCCGCGCCGGCGACGACGACCCGGTCCACCTCCCCGACGCCGCCTCGTGCCTGGCGTGCCACGCCAAGCCCCATGACACCCGCGACTGCCTGACCTGCCACGGCGATCCGGTGAGCGCGGGCGCGGTGGTCGAGGCCCGCCGCCACCTGCGCTTCGCCCACGCCACCCACGTCGCGACGGTGGCCGGCAACTGCGTGCGCTGTCACGCCGACGTCAGCCGCACCGACGGCCCGATCCGGCCCCGCATGCCGACCTGCCTGGGCTGTCACGCCCACGAAGATCAGTTCGAGCCCGACCGCTGCGACGCCTGCCACGTCGATCTCGAGCGCGAGGGCACGCTGCCCGAGACCCACCTGGTCCACGACGGTGACTGGCTGCGCGAGCACGGCGTGCGGGCCGCCAGCGCCGCGCCGATGTGCAGCGCATGCCACACCGAGCAGTCGTGCGCGCGCTGCCACGGCGTCACCGCGCCGCGGGTGCCGGCCCAGCTCCGCTTCGACGCCCCCGACGGCAGCGCGCTGCATCGCGCCGGCTTTCGCTCGCACCACGCCGAGGAGGCCCGCGCCGATCCCGGCTCGTGCAGCGCGTGCCACGCCGACCGCGCGTGTCGCGACTGCCACGTCGGCGCCGGCGTCGCCGCGATCGGCGCCGGTGGCCTGAGCCCGCACCCGTCGGGCTGGGTCGGCGTCGGCCTCGGTGGCAACGCCCACGGTCCGGCGGCGCGCCGCGATCCCGCGGGCTGCGCGAGCTGTCACGGCGGCGCCGGCGAGCAGCTGTGCGTCGGCTGCCACAAGGTCGGCGGCATCGGCGGCTCGCCCCACCCGCCGGGCTGGTCGAGCGCGCAGCCGCGCTCGGCGCTGCCGTGCCGGCTGTGTCATCAGTGAAGCGCGGCCTGGTCGCGGTCGCGGTGCTGGCGCTGGTGGGCGCGGCGGTGATCTGGTTCGTGCGCCGCACGCCGGCGCCGCCAGCCCCGCCGGCCCGCGACGTACCGGCGACCTGGCAAGACGTCCGCGCCAGCGCCGGCCACGTGACCCACCTGGCCCTGGTCGGCGTCACCTGCGCGAGCTGCCACACCGACGGCACGTTCACCACGCCGAGCGACGCGGTGTGCGCGACCTGCCACGCCCAGGCCGATCACACCCACGCCGCGGTCGCGTCACCGTCGAGCTGCCTCGGCTGTCACGGCTTCGGGGCCGACGCCACGATCGCGCCGGCGGCGTGCGCGCGCTGCCATGATGGCGATCCGGCCCCCGCGCCTGCGCATCACGCTCAGGTTGATTGTCGCACCTGTCACGCCGTCCACGCCGACCCGCCGCTCACGCCGACCTGCGCCGGCTGTCACGACGCGGTCGTGCGTCGCCACGGCGCCACCGACGGCAAGCACGCCCAGCGCTGCCTCGACTGTCACCGTCCCCACGAGGAGCCGATGCGCGCGGCCGAGCGCTGCGCCGAGTGCCACCGCACCACCGAGCCCCGAGTGCCCGCCACCGCGCTGCGCCCGGGCCACGACGCCTGCACCACGTGTCATCAGGGCCACGACTTCGTCGCCGCGTCGGCCGCCGCGTGTACCAGCTGCCACGCGCGCAAGCCGGTGATGGCGGTCGCCGCCGCCGCGCACCATGACTGCAAGTCGTGCCACGAGCCCCACGACGTCGACGTCGACGGCGCGATCGCGCGCTGTCAGGGCTGCCACCGCACCCTCGAGACCCACCATCGGGCGACGCCGGGACAGACCTGCATCACCTGCCACGCGCCCCATCCCGCCGACGCCGCCGCGGCCCGTCCGGTGGCGGCGTGCGCGCGCTGCCATGCCGCGGCCAGCCCGACCGCGTTCCACGCCGGCGCGGTCACCTGCGCGGCCTGCCATCCGCCCCACGCCCGCGGTCGCGCCTTGGTCACGCCCGGCGACGCGCTGTGCCGCACCTGCCACGCCGACCGCCGCCGCACCGGCGCCCACAGCGCGTGCGCGACTTGCCACGCCAGCGCCGCCCACGCCCCGGCGACTCCGGCGCCGACCTGCGCGAGCTGTCACCGCAGCGAGGCGACCCGCGCCGCCACCGGCGCCGTCCACGCCGACTGCGCGCGCTGTCACGGCGCCGACGTCCACGCGCCCAAGCCGGCACCGGCCTGCGCGAGCTGCCACCAAGCCGAAGCGCAATCGGCACCAGCGGGCCACCAGAATGAATGTCGCACCTGTCACGATAGCCACTCGGCCGCGCTCACCGCCAAGGCCACCTGCACCACCTGCCACGCCAAGCGCGTCGCCGCCGATCAGCCCCACCAGGCCGTAGCGTGCGCGCGCTGCCACCGCGCCCACGGTCCCGGCGGGATCGCGAAGCCGCCGACGTGCGCGACCTGCCACGCCAAGGCCAGCCTGCCCGGGGTCCACGCCTCGGTCGGACACCAGGCCTGCGCCGAGTGCCACGGCGCCCATAGCCCGCCCCGCCGCGATCGCGCCAGCTGTCTGCGGTGCCACACCGACCGCGTCGATCACGAGCCCGACGCCGCCACCTGCGCCGGCTGTCATCCGTTCGGCTCGTGATCGGTGACCGGGCTCAGTCCGGCCAGCGGGCGCGGCGGTCGATCTCGAGCGCGGTGAGGCGCCAGCGATAGTAGGAGAACACCCCGTCGGGCAGCGCCCAGGTGACCTCGCCGGCGACCGGCACCGTGACCCCGTCGAACCGGGCCCAGGCGGTGAGCGGGATGACCCAGGGGGCGCGCTGCGACGACGGGTCGCCGCCGAAGTAGCGCTCGGCCTCGACCAGGTCCACCCGATCGTGGGCGTCGAAGTGGAAGCGCGCCGACGCCGAGATGCCACCGTAGGTCATGGTGGCGAGGGCCGAGCGATCGTCGACCGGCGACCAGTCGACGTACTCGGCCAAGGCCGCCGAGGGAAACCAGATCAGCTCGCCCAGGAAGCGCAGGAGCGCGCCCTCGTCGATCTTGAAGCCGGTGGCGTCGACCACGGGCACCAGCGCGGCCGCCACGATGAGCATGCGGCCATGCCCGCCGGCGTAGGTGTCGCGACCGACCAGCGGCACCACGCGCAGCATCCGCACCGAGGTGGTCCACACGAAGCCGGGCTGATCGATCGAGTAGTACTGCTCGGCCGCGGCCGGCATCCACGGCTTGTCGGGCGCGGTGCGCAGCTCGCCCTCTTGCCGGAGCCGCACGGTGCGCGCGCGGGGCCGACCGACCACGCCGGCCGCGGTGAGCCAGCGGGCCACCGGCGCAGGCAGTCGCCGCAGCTCGGCCGCGCCGACGACGACGCCGGGCTCGGCCGGCACGCGGGCGAGCAGGACGTCGATCTGATCGTCACTGGCGCGGTCAAAGCGCGTCCGCGCGACGATCAGCACCAGCGCGAGGAGGACCACGAGGGCCAGCGCGACCAGGAGCGCGAACCGCATCGGCTACCGCGCCGCGTCGAGGTGAGGCATGACCGCATCGAGTGCATGCACCGCGCCGCGCCGCACCAGCCCGGACCGTCGGCGATCGCGCAGATTTGCCGCCGCGCGACCCTCACCACGCACGATCTGCGCGGTCGCCACCGTCGAGCCCGGCACGCGGGTTGCTTTCTGGCAGGCTCAGCATGACGCCCCCTACCACCGATGCCGAGCTCCAGCGCGAGGTCCTGCACCAGCTCGCGCACGACGTGCGGGTGGCGACCGCGCCGATCACGGTCGGGGTCGATCGCGGCCTGGTGACGCTCACCGGCACCGTCGATACCTGGGCCCAGGTGCGGGCGGCCCAGGAGGTCGCGTACCGCGTCCCCGCCGTCCTCGACCTCGCCAACGACCTCGCGGTGCGCGTCGACGCGGGCGTGCCGCGCAACGATGGCGACCTGGCGCGCACGGTGCGCCAAGCGCTGGCCGCCGAGCCCCGACTGCCGGCCGCGGCGATCCGGGTCGCGGTGTCCGACGGCGGCGTGACCCTGGTTGGCACCGTGCAGTTTCCGCAGCAACGTGCCGAGGCGGCGCACGCGATCGCCCACCTGCCCGGCGTGCGCTGGGTCGTGAACGAGCTCGTCGTGCCCGGGCCGGAGTTGGCCGCCGGCGCGGTCCGAGCTGCGATCACCGCGGCCCTGGCCGAGCACGCCGCGCGCGCCGCCGACCGGTTGCTCCTCGAGATCCACGACGGCCACGTCACGCTGTCGGGCGTGGTCCAGTCGTGGACCGAGCGCGCCGTCATCGTCGACGCGGCCAGCGCGACCCCGGGCGTGGTCGCGCTCACCGACCACCTGCGCGTGGAGGCATGACCGCCGCGGATCCCCGCGCGCCCGCGATGCGGCGCCGCGCGGCCACGACCCAACCGCTCGTCCCGGCACGGAGGCGCCTTGGCGTCGACGACGGCCCTGCCCCGCTGGCCCTGCGGCGGAGCGCGTCGTACCTTGAGCACGCGCTCATGACTCGTACCGCCCCCAAGGGCCGCATCCTGGTTGTCGACGACGAGGTCAACGCTCGCACCGCGCTCGCCGAGCTGTTACGCGAGGAGGGCTACGATGTCGAGACCGCCGCCGACGCGTTCAAGGCGCTCGGCAAGTACGCCGAGCACGCGCCGCAGGTGGTGCTCACCGATCTCAAGATGCCGGGCATGGACGGGATCGAGCTGGTCAAGCGCATCCGTGCGATGTCCGAGCCGGCGACCGTGGTGGTGGTGACCGCGTTCGGCGCGGTGCAATCGGCCGTCGAGGCGATGCGGGCCGGGGCCGCCGAGTACCTCACCAAGCCGCTCAACTTCGACGCGCTCCTGCTGGTGCTCGACCGCGTGCTCGAGCATCACCGGCTCACCGCCGAGGCTCGCATGCTGCGCGCGCGCCTCGACGACCGCTTCGCGCGCCACAACATGATCGGCTCGGCGCCCAGCATCCGCTGGATCTTCGAGCTCATCGATCAGGTCGCGCCGTCGCGGGCGTCGGTGCTCATCACCGGCGAGTCGGGCACCGGCAAGGAGCTGGTCGCCGCCGCCATCCATCAGCGCAGCCCGCGCGCCAGCGGGCCGTTCATCAAGGTCCACTGCGCGGCGCTGGCCGAGAGCC
>Ga0105048_10004695_pt1 | contig 22146 bp, 24 predicted proteins | sample MAT05_FD_78382 | JGI IMG/M metagenome (GOLD analysis project Ga0105048, IMG submission 78382) | Freshwater microbial communities from Lake Fryxell liftoff mats and glacier meltwater in Antarctica - MAT-05 | ecosystem: Environmental > Aquatic > Freshwater > Ice > Liftoff microbial mat | place...
ACAGGCAGCGTGGACAGCGGCGTCAAGGAAGATTCCTGTCGGTGTGGCGGCGAGAGATCACGCGCCGCGCCCCCACAACACGTTGATGGTCCAGCCGGCATAGCCGACCAGGGCGATGATCACGACGCATTGCAGCGCGAGCCGCACGGCAACCGGCTTGATGTAGTCCATCGCGATGTTGCGCACGCCGACCCACGCATGCCACAGCAACGCGATCATGAAGATGAACGTGGCGATGCGGAAAGGCTCGTAGCGGAATGCGGCCAGCCACACCGCGTAGTCGAGGCCGCCGTACCACAGCAGCATGCCGAAGATGATCGTCGTATACACCGCCATCACCACCGCGGTGATGCGCTGCGACAGCCAATCGCGCCAACCGTAGTGGGCGCCGACGGGAACGCGGTTGCCGGTCACCATAGCCGGATCACCACGCCGAGTGTGAGCACCAACGAGATCACCAGTACCACGGCGGCGGATTGCCGTCCCGCTTGCAGGTTTACGCCGATATGCATATCCATCAGCAGGTGCCTGAGGCCGGCCAGGAAATGGTGGAGGTAAGCCCAAGCCAGCACGATCAGTACCAGCTTGCCGAACGGATGGGTGACCATCACCCGCAGCTGCGCCCACGCGTCGGCCGACACCAGCGCCCGCTGCACGGTCCACAGCGACAGCGGAATCCCCACGAGGAACAGCAGCGCGCCGCTGACCCGGTGCAGGATCGACACGAACGCAGGCAGCGGCAGCCTGATCGCCAGCAGGTTCAGATAAACCGGACGGGGTCGAGCAGCGGGGCGTTCCAGCGCGGGCATGGGTCAGGAGAATTGGAAATGAGGCAAGGTTGGGCGGAAGTGGGGTTGCGGCACGCCAAAGCCGCATTTGTTGCGGAGCACCCAAATTATAGCCTTTCCACCTGCCTCCCTGCCAGCCGCGGCATTGACAAACGCGGTTGTCATGGCACGGCTGCGCAGTGTGCGCACCCACTCGACAACGTCATAAAAGCTCGTTGAGATAGTGGAAGGCCGACGTCGCGCACAGGCCGCGCCGCATTTCCACCGGGCGATCGCCGTAGGTCAGCGTGACGCGGTCCACCGCCAGCAACGGCATGCCGGTCGCCACGCCCAGGATGTCGGAAGTCGTGGCATCGGCGGGCACGGCCCGGATTTTTTCCTGCGCCTTCAACATCCGCACGCCGAACTGCGACTCGAAGAATGCGTACATCGACCCGCGGTAGGCGTCGTAGCGCGCCTTGGTGAGACCGCGGAAGAGCGCTGCGGGCAGCGTGATTTCGTCGAGGACGACCGGCGCGCCGTCGTAGTCGAGTACGCGGCGCAGTACCAGCACCGGATCCCCCACCTTCAGCGCCAACACGCGCGCCACGTCGGCGCCCGCTTTCGCCCGCCTGACGTCCAGCAACCGGCTGGTGGGCGCAATGTCATTGCCGCCGTTGTGGCGAATCCGCAAGAACCGGAACAGCGACGAGCGCTCCTCGGTGTGCGTAGCGACGAAGGTGCCCTTGCCCTGCCGGCGCACGACCAGATTATCGGCCGCCAGTGCATCCACTGCCTTGCGCGCGGTGCCCTGCGACACGCCAAAACGCCGCGCCAGCTCGATTTCCGACGGAATGGCCTCCCCCGGCCGCCACTCGCGGGCGTCGAGGCGCGCCTCCAGCAGCGCCTTGATCTGCAGATACAGCGGCGCGAAGGATGGAACGGCGGCGTTGGTGATGTCGGCGGTCACGGCGGGTGGGCTGACAGACGATTATCGGCAGCCGCGGGCCGACTGTCCATACGTTATCTTATAGCATGGATAAGGTTGTCTTGTATAAGATATAAGACTCCATTGACATTTGCCCGACCCGCCGCCTAGAATGCCGCAACGCAGTCGGACCGCGCCGCCCTGCCGGGCGCACCCCGATGGACGCGATGCCTGCTGCATCGCACCATCGACTTCGATAGCGCCCTCGACGACCCCGTAGCCGGCCCGGCCGGCATGCCTTGACCGCCCCAGGAGCTCCCCTCATGAAAGAACCCGTCCGCGTCGCCATTACCGGCGCCGCCGGCCAGATCGGCTATGCGCTGCTGTTCCGCATCGCCTCCGGTGACATGCTCGGTCGCGACCAGCCCGTCATCTTGCAACTGCTGGAGTTGCCGATCGACGGCGCGCAAGCCGCCCTGAAGGGCGTAATGATGGAACTGGAAGATTGCGCCTTCCCGTTGCTGGTCGGCATGGTCGGCACCGCTGACCCGAAGGTCGCGTTCAAGGACGCCGACTACGCGTTACTGGTGGGTGCGAAGCCGCGCGGTCCGGGCATGGAACGCAAGGACTTGCTGCTGGAAAACGCCAAGATCTTCGTCGAGCAGGGCAAGGCGCTCGACGCCGTGGCCTCGCGCAACATCAAGGTGCTGGTCGTGGGCAACCCCGCCAATACCAACGCGTACATCACGATGAAATCGGCGCCTTCACTCCCGAAAAGGAATTTCACCGCAATGCTGCGCCTCGACCACAACCGCGCGCTGTCGCAGCTTGCCGGCAAGAGCGGCACACCGGTGCGCGACATCGAGAAGATGGTCGTGTGGGGCAACCACTCGCCGACGATGTACGCCGACTATCGCTTCGCCACCGTCAACGGCAAATCGTTGCAGGACCTGATCAACGACGAGAACTGGAACCGCACCGAGTTCCTGCCGAAAGTGGGCAAGCGCGGTGCCGCGATCATCGAGGCGCGCAAGCTCTCCTCCGCCGCCTCCGCCGCCAATGCCGCGATCGACCACATGCGCGACTGGATCCTCGGCAGCAACGGCAAGTGGGTCACGATGGGCATTCCCTCCGACGGCAGCTACGGCATTCCGGTGGACACGATGTACGGTGTCCCCGTCACCACCGCCAACGGCGAGTACACGCTGATCCGCGACCTGCCCATCGACCCGTTCTCGCGCGAGCGGATGAACGTCACGCTGGCCGAACTGGACGAAGAGCGCGCGGGCGTGGCCCCGATGCTCGGCTGAAGCGCCCATCATGCGCGTCCTGCATGCAATGACGATGGTGGCGGCCGCGCTCGCGCTGCCCGCGCTGGCTGCTGACGAATTTCCCAAGTTGCGGTCGGGGCAATGGGAAATGCAGATGATCGACAGCAAGGGCTCGCCGCCCACCAAGACCACACTGTGCACCGACGATGCCGTGCAGAAGGACCTGATCGCGATGGCCACCGGCATGCAGAAGGAAATGTGCAGCAAGAACGACCTGCGCCGCGAAGGCTCGCGCGTTATGTCGACGTCGGAATGCAAGATCGGCGACTCGACGATCATCACCAAGGCGGTGATGACCTTTACCGGCGACGTCGCCTACCGCACGGAAATCGACTCGACGTACTCGCCGCCGTTCATGGGCCTGAAAAACCAGAAGACCACGATGGAAGGCAAGCATGTTGGTGCCTGCCGTGACGGCCTCGTGCCCGGCGACATGATCCTGCCTGGCGGCCAGAAGATGAACCTGAAGAACATTGGCAACACGCGCAAACCCGCCGCCGCCCCGAAGTCCACGAAGTGATCCGCATTCATCTCAGCCCGTCATCCGCCAAGGGAACGTCATGAGTCACAACCTGCACGGCACGCTGTCCCAGTTCACGCTCGCCTCTGGTGCTACCGGGCAGTTCTATTCGCTGCCGGCGCTCGAGAAGGCCGGCGTGGGCAAGATCTCCCGGCTGCCGGTGTCGATCCGGATCGTGCTGGAGTCGGTGCTGCGCAACTGCGACGGCAAGAAGGTCACCGAAGCACACGTGAAGCAGATCGCCAACTGGGCGCCTACCGGCACACGCACCGACGAGATCCCCTTCGTCGTCGCGCGCGTGGTGCTGCAGGATTTCACCGGCGTGCCGCTGCTGGCGGATCTCGCCGCGATGCGCAACGTCGCGCGCGACATGGGCCGCAACCCCAAGTCCATCGAGCCACTGGTGCCCGTCGATCTCGTCGTCGACCACTCGGTGATGATCGACCATTACGGTACCAAGGATTCGCTCGACCTCAACATGAAGCTCGAGTTCTCGCGCAACAACGAACGCTATCAGTTCATGAAGTGGGGCATGCAGGCTTTCGACACTTTCGGTGTCGTACCTCCGGGCATCGGTATCGTGCACCAGGTCAACCTCGAGTACCTGGCGCGCGGCGTGCACCAAATGAATGGCATGTATTACCCCGATTCGCTGGTCGGCACCGACAGCCATACGACGATGATCAATGGCATCGGCGTCGTGGGCTGGGGCGTGGGCGGCATCGAAGCCGAGGCCGGTATGCTCGGCCAGCCGGTGTATTTCCTGACGCCCGATGTCGTCGGTGTTGAACTGAAGGGCAAGCTGCCTGAAGGCGCCACGGCGACCGATCTCGTGCTGACCATCACCGAAATGCTCCGCCGCGAAAAGGTGGTGGGCAAGTTCGTCGAATTCTTCGGCGAAGGCACTGCCTCGCTGGCCGTACCCGATCGCGCGACGATCGCCAACATGGCGCCGGAGTACGGCGCGACCATGGGCTTCTTCCCCGTCGACGACGCCACCGTCGATTACCTCACCGCCACCGGCCGCACGCCGGCGGAAGTGGATGCATTTGTCTCCTACTTCAAGGCGCAGGGCATGTACGGCGTGCCGCGTGCCGGCGATATCGACTTCACCAAGACGCTGCAGCTCGATCTCAACACCATCACGCCGTCGCTGGCCGGCCCGAAGCGTCCACAGGACCGCATCGAATTGCCGGCAATGAAGGCCAAGTTCATCGAGCTCTACAGCGCGTCCGTGGCCGCCAACGGCTTCGGCAAGCCTGCTGCGGACCTCCTTCGCCGTTACGTCACGCCCATCGTCGCCACGGATGGCATCGGCGCCATCGGCGGCGACATGGCGCCGGTCGCAGGCAACGCGCCGCGCGAGCTTGCGGAAATGGTAGCAAACCGCCCCACGCCCGACCGTGTGGACGAGCCGCGCGGCAAGCACGTCGCCATCGGCAACGGCGACATTCTGATCGCCGCGATCACGTCGTGCACGAACACGTCGAACCCCGGCGTGCTGTTGGCCGCCGGCCTGCTCGCGAAAAAGGCGGTCGAGCGCGGTTTGACGGTACGCAAGCACATCAAGACTTCGCTCGCCCCCGGCTCGCGAGTCGTGACCGATTACCTGACCAAAGCGGGCCTGCTGCCGTTTCTCGAGCAACTGGGCTTCAACGTCGCCGCGTATGGCTGCACGACGTGCATCGGCAATGCGGGTGACCTGGCTGCGGAATTCAACGAAGCCATCGTCGAGCACGATCTCATCTGCGCGGCCGTGCTGTCCGGCAACCGCAACTTCGAGGCGCGCATCCATCCCAATCTCAAGGCCAACTACCTGGCCTCGCCGCCACTGGTGGTGGCCTATGCGATCGCGGGCACCGTGCTGCGCGACCTTGCCACCGAGCCCATCGGTTACTCGCCGGATGGCACGCCGGTCTTCCTGAAGGATGTATGGCCGACATCGCACGAGATCGCCGCGGTGATGCAGCACGCGCGCAATCCGGAGACCTATCGCAAGCTCTACGGCGACCTTGCGAATGCCACGCCGCTGTGGGGCAAGATCGCCGGCGCCGAAGGCCAGGTCTACGACTGGCCGGCGTCCACCTACATCGCCAAGCCGCCCTTCTTCGACGGCTTCTCGATGACGCCCGCCCCGACGACCAACATCACCGGCGCGAAGGCGCTCGGCATCTTCGGCGACTCGGTCACGACCGATCACATTTCGCCGGCCGGCTCGATCAAGGAGAAATCGCCCGCGGGCGCGTGGCTGATCGCCAACGGCGTGCCCAAGGAAGATTTCAACAGCTACGGCTCGCGCCGCGGCAACCATGAAGTGATGATGCGCGGCACCTTCGCCAACGTGCGCGTCAAAAACCTGATGCTGCCACCGTGCGCCGACGGCTCGCGCGTCGAGGGCGGCGTCACGTTGTTCCAACCCTCGGGCGAGCAGATGTTCATCTACGACGCCGCGATGCGCTACATCGCGGAAGGCACGCCCACCGTGCTGTTCGGCGGCGAGGAGTACGGCACCGGCAGTTCACGCGACTGGGCAGCCAAGGGCACGCAACTGCTGGGCGTGCGCGCGGTCATTGCCATAAGCTTCGAGCGCATCCATCGCTCCAACCTGGTCGGCATGGGCGTGCTGCCGCTGCAATTCAAGGGCAACGACACCGTGGAGACGCTGCAGATCACCGGCAACGAGACCTTCGACATCGTCGTGCCGCCGGGCATCCGGCCGCAGCAGGACCTGACGCTGGTCATCACGCGCCAGGACGGCACGAAGCAGGACGTGCAGGTCACGTGCCGCATCGACACGCCCATCGAGGTCGACTACTACAACGGCGGCGGCATCCTGCCGTTCGTGCTGCGGGAGCTGGTCGCCGCGTAAGCCGCGCGGCACAGGATGCCCACCACCCACCCCGCGCATCCGCTGGCGCGCGCGCTGCCGCTGTTCCTGCTTGGCGGGCTCGTCGGTGCTGCATCCGGCCGTGCTGCTGCTGATCGGCACTGCGGTGTGCAATGCGAGGTACCAACTCTTGACGCGCAAGATCCCCGGTGACGGGCTCTACACGACGCTCTTCTACAGCGCGTTGGTCGGAGCCGCGGCGCTGACGTTGGCACTACCGATGGCGCGCCGCTCGATGCGAGGTCCATCGGCCTGCTGCTGATGCTGGGCCTGCTGGCCGGAATCGCTCACTGGCTGCGCATCGCGGCGTTCATGCTGGCGCCAGCGTCGCTGCTGACACCCTTCAGCTACCTTCAGATGGTCCGGGCCACACTGCTCGGGTACCTGGTCTTTGGCCAGTTGCCCGACCGCAGGTCCGGCGTGGGTATGGTCATCATCGTCGCCAGCGGTGTGCTGCTGGCCGTCCTTGAACGGCGGCGGGCGCGGATGGGACGCAACTTCCCGTGAATTACCCGGCCCGCGGACATGGCGTATCCGCGGCCGCAACGCCCTTCTGTCGCGTTCCTGCCACGACCGATGGTGCATTGCGTCATCTACGGGGCCGAAAGGTCGCTTTGGCAGCGAAGAACCGCTAAAATTGCGGGCTGACGGGGGTGCTTTCCTTACCCCGCCTCCCCACCCTACAAAACCGTTTCCGGAGATCACCGATCATGAACAAGAAAATCATCACCGCCTTTGCCGCGCTCGCGCTGGCCTTCACGTTGACCGCCTGCGGCGACAAAGCCAAAGAAGCCGCTGACGCCGCAAAGAAGCAAGCCGACATCGCTGCCAGCGCTGCCGCCGAATCGGCCAAGAAGGCTGCTGAAGCTGCCAAAGCCGCTGCCACCGAAGCTGCCACCAAGACTGGTGACGCCATGAAGGATGCCGCCAAGGACGTCTCTGCAGGTGCCTCGAGCGCCGCCGCGGCCACCGCCGCTGCCGGTGCCAAAGCCATGGACGCGACCAAAGACGCCGCTACTAAGGCTGTTGATGCTGCCAAGGACGCTGCCAAGAAGTAAGCGCCTCAAGGTTGCAACAAAGGCCGGCGCCCGCAAGGGCGGCCGGCCTTTCATTTGGCCCCGCGCCACCCCGACGGCCTGCCGATCAGGGCTATCCGGACACGACGATCAGGCCCTAGACGTCGCGCCTGTGACGATCACGACGTTCGCTTCAATTGGTCCGGCGACAGGCTTCGTAGCAATCGAAGTGCTTGCGTCAACGGTGGCATCGCCGGAATGACTGGGTACGCTGGGAGGCGTACTCACCCCCGGCTCGCCGCGCTTGGAACCGTATTGGTGGGCGAATACCCACGTGAACTCGGCGCCCAGCAGGAAAATCTGGGCGGAGTAGTAGACCCACACCAGCAGCACGACCAGCGAACCGGCGGCGCCGAAGCCCGACGTGACACCGCTGGTGCCAAGGTATAACCCGATGGCGAACTTGCCGACGACGAACAGCAGGGCCGTCACTGCCGCCCCGACCCACACATCGCGCCACGCGATGGGCGCCCGCGGCATGATCTTGTAGATCATCGCGAACATCCCCGTCACCAGAACGAACGAGATCAGCAGGTTCAGCATCTGCAACAGCACTTCCCAGCCCGAGAAGGCACCGCCCCACCAGGTTCCGAACGCGGCAAGCCCCGCACTGAGCACCAGTGACACGAGCAGCAGGAAGCCGAACCCCAGAACCATGCCGAACGACAGGAAGCGGGTGCGCAATAAATTCCAGATGCCGCTTTCTTTGGCGGGTGCGGGCACGCGCCAGATGCGATCGAGTGAGCTCTGCAGTTCCCCGAACACCGTCGTGGCGCCGATCACCAGCATGACGATACTGATTGCGGTCGCGAAAATCCCCTCTTTCGGCTCGCTGGCGCTGGCCACCAGCCCCTGCACCGCCAACGCGCCTTCGCGTCCCAGCAACCCGCCAAGTTGCGCCGCGAGCTCGCCTTGCACTGCTTCCTCGCCAAGTAAAGCGCCCGCCACGGCAATCACGATGATCAGCAACGGCGCAATCGAGAACACGGTGTAATAGGCCAGCGCGGCACCCATGCTGGGTGCATAGTCGTCGACCCATGCCTTGACCGCATCCCTGACCAATTGCCATATCGATCCTGCCGGCGCTGCTGGGGGGTGATTCATCGCGACCATGCCCTGTTGAGATTGAAACATGTTCAGTCGTGGCGCCGTATTGGACTGTCGGAGCCAAGCGCATCGCGGCGTCGGCGTTTGACCGACGCGCATCCGGCACCAATGCGTACGATAACCGCCGACCGTGGCGACGCGAAAGCGGAACTCGCGGCACGACGAAGGTCGCGCCAGTGCGGTCAAGTTGCGGTCAGGTTGCGCGCACCGCCGCATGCCGCGCGATCCAGCGCGTCAGCGGTCGCCATTGCTCCTGGTCCTGTTCGCCGCGCGAGCGCGGCAGGTCGAAGACCGACAGCCCGTCGCGCGCGCAATGCACGTAGATCTGCGTGGTACGCAGGTGCGCGACCACCGGCAGCGCCAGTCCCTTCAGGAATTCCTCCAGCTCGGTCGCCGAATGTGTCCGCGAATCCACGCGCATCGCCACCAAGGCGATCGGCAGCGCGCCTTCGCGGACCTGCTTGTAGTCGGCGATTGCCGCAAAGAAGCGCTGCGTGGCCACCATATCGAAGGCGGATGGCGACACCGGCACGATCATCGCGTCGGCGCGCCGCAGCGCGTCGCGCAGGGCCTCGCCGTGAAGGCCCGCCGGGCTGTCGACGACGAGCCACGCCGGCGCCACGAGCTTGACTTCCTTCTTGCCGGTTTCGTCGGTGAACCCGGCAATCGGCGGGAACAGCGCCGGTCGGCGCTGCAGCCACTGCGTGGACGACCGCTGCGGATCCTCGTCGAGCAACGCCACGCGCTGCCGCTTGCCGGCCAGCCAGCCGGCAATGTTGGTGGCCAGCGTCGTCTTGCCGCTGCCCCCCTTCGGATTGGCGATCAGGATCGTCTGCACCGGCCCCTCCCCTCGCATGGACGCATACCGCCTCGACGGGCGGCCTCGCCCAAGTCTACTTGAGGCGTGGCGGCCGCGTCACTCGGCCGGAAGGATCGCCAGCAGCGCCGCCAGCGCATCCGCCCCCAGCCGCTGCGAGCGCGCGCCACTCCAGCCGCGGTACGGGTCCGGCAGGTTGGCGTTGTCCTTGAACGGCATCTCCACGGTCAGCGCAAGACCGCCGAACGTGTGGCCGACCCATTTCGATGCCAGGCTCAAGTTGGCTTTCGTGTCCTTGTTCGACGGGTAGCCATGCTGCGTCTGAAAATCGGGGTTCGCCGCCTTCCAGGCAGCCTTGAACCCGCGTTCCATGGTTTCCATGCGCGTGGCGTAGTCCGGCAGTTTTTCGTTGCCGTCGGTAAAGACATAGGGCAATCCTTCGTCGCCGTGCACGTCGAGGAACGCATTCACCCCCCGCGCCTGCATGGCCGCACGCACGTGGAACACTTCCGGGCTGCGCTCGATCGTGGGCGCGAGCCATTCGCGATTCAAGTTCGCACCCATGGCATTGGTGCGCAGGTTGCCGCGCACGCTGCCGTCCGGATTCATGTTGGGCACGAGGTGAAACACCGCGCGGTCGAGCAGCACGCGCGCCACCGGGTCGGCGGCGTCCAGCAGCCGCGCCAGCATCCCTTCGACAAACCACTCCGCCATCGTCTCGCCGGGATGCTGCCGCGCGATGACCCAGATCGATTGCTTGCCATGCGATGGAATCCCGACCGTGACGAGATCCATGTCGCGGCCTTCGACCGTGCCACCCAGCGCGGTGACGCGCGCGAGGGGCGAATCCTCGGCCAAGCCCAGCAGGTCGAGGTGCCGCTCCCACGAATAGGGTTCGAAGTACGCGTAGTAGACGCTATCGCGCTCGGGCGTATGCGCGACGACCATCTCGCGGCCATCGAAGGTGGTGGGCACGCGGAACCAGTCGTCGCGGTCGTACGATGCCACGACCTGGTAGCCCTTCCATCCTTCGACGTAGGTGGCGGCACCCGCATTGGTGAAGCGGATCGTGACCGGTGCTTCGCGCGCGCCCTGCAGGCGAAAGTAAAACCATTGGCGGATGTCGGCGTGCGAGTCAGCGCGCAAGCGCACGCGCAGGTCGGACGCGGACGTGGCGTCCTCGATCTCGATAGCACCGCCATCGAAGTTGGAGGAGACGCGCAGTTGGGGCAACGGGGACGCCATGGACATGGATCTCGAGGAGCGGCAATGGCCGGGTTGGCGCGCATGCTACCACCGTGCGTCGGGTAAAATCGTGCCATGGAAGCCCCCGTGATCCTGCATACCCCTGTGGCCCGTTCGCTCAGCGGCGACCCGCGCCGCGCAGAGTTCGAGGCCAACAAGCTGACCCGCCGCCTGCAACGCCAGGTGGGCGAAGCCATCGGCGACTACCAGCTGATCGAGGCCGGCGACCGGGTGATGGTGTGCCTGTCAGGCGGCAAGGACAGCTACGGCTTGCTCGACGTCCTGCTGGCGCTGCAGAAGCGCTCGCCGGTGCCCTTCGAACTCGTCGCCGTCAACCTGGACCAGAAGCAGCCGGGCTTTCCCGCCGACGTGCTGCCGCGCTACCTCGACGGCTTGGGCATCCCGTATCACATCGCCGAGCAGGACACGTACAGCGTGGTCAAGCGCCTGATCCCGGAAGGCGCGACGATGTGCTCGCTTTGTTCGCGCCTGCGCCGCGGCGTGCTCTACCGCGTGGCCGGCGAGCTGCGCGCCACCAAGATCGCGCTCGGCCACCATCGCGACGACATCCTCGCCACGTTCTTCCTCAACATGTTCTTCGGCGGCAAGCTCAAGACGATGCCGCCGAAGCTCGTATCGGATGATGGCAAGAACATCGTGATCCGGCCGCTCGCCTATGTGCGCGAGCGCGACCTGGCGCGCTACGCCGACCTGCGGCAGTTTCCGCTGATCCCCTGCACGCTGTGCGGCTCGCAGGAGAACCTGCAACGCAAGCAGGTGGGCGCGATGCTGCACGAATGGGAGAGGAAACATCCAGGACGTGTCGAATCGATCTTCAACGCGCTGCGCAACGTGCAGCCCACGCATCTTCTCGACCGCACGCTGCAGGACTTCGGCGCCGTGCGCGCCACCGGCCGGCCCGAGCCCGACGGCGACATCGCGTTCGATGTTGATGCGTTGATAGAGGCTGCGACGGAGCGCATGATGGACGCGCCCGGCACCGCCTTGTAGGCGAGGCTTCAGCCTCGCTGGTTCAATGCGGCATCAAACCTGCGAGGCTAAAGCCTCGCCTACAGGTCGTATCGTTCGAGATCGCAACATTGCAGGGCGCATTACTACAGATCGCGTCATCCCAACGAACCAACCGCTTCATCCGTGGGTCTCACTCCAATGATCATGCGCCGCCAATGGCTGCTGGGATTACTGTTCGCCGGGTTCGGACTGACGACGTTCGCCCAGGCGCCCGCGCCCAACGCGATGGGCCCCGACTGGCGGCCCACGCTCGAAGGACGGGCGCTGGTCGAGGCGCTGCGTGGCGGTGGCTACGTGCTCTACATCCGGCATACTGCCACCGACTTCGGACAGAACGACGCGGCGATGACGTCGTTCGAGGATTGCAGCACGCAGCGCCTTCTCACCGATGCGGGGCGCGCCGACGCGCGCGCCATCGGCGCCGCGTTGCGTACGCTGAAGATCCCGATCGGACAAGTGCTGGCCAGTCCTTACTGCCGCACGCTCGAAACCGGACGCCTGGTGTTCGGCAACGTCACGGTCTCGCCGGGCATGCGCGGCGGGCTCGCGCAGCCTGAGTCCCCGGCGCGCTACGCCGAATTGCGCGCAGCGCTGTCCACGCCGGTGGCCGGTCGCACCAACACCGCCATTTCCAGTCATGGCAATCCGTTCTACGGCGTCGCCGGGCCACCCTATCTCGCGGAAGGCGAGATCGCCGTCGTCAAACCCGAGGGCAATGGCCGCTTCACGGTCGTGGCGCGCGTGCCGGTGCGCGGCTTTCCGGAACTGGCCGCGCTACGCTGACGGCGCCGCGTGCACGTCGATGCACGCGCCGTCGACCTCCACGCGCTGGCCCGCGCGAATCTTGCAGGTCTTGCGCAGTTCCACGACACCATCCACCTTTACACCACCGGCCGCGGCCAATGCCTTGGCTGCACCGCCACTTGGCGCGACACCCGTGATCTTCAGCAGATTGTCGAGCGCAATGAATTCGCCCTTCAGGTGAAAGTCGGTCGGCGTGATCTTCGATTGCATGCGTGGTCCTACTTGACCGTGTTCTGGTCCTGCCCGAACAGAATCTTGCGCGCCGCGTCGTCGCTGATCGAGGGCGTCTCGTTGATCGACTTGGCCAACGCATACGCACGCACCACGGCCGGCCGCGCCTTGATGGTCTCGCACCAGCGCTTCAGGTGCGGGAAGTCATCGATGTTCTGCTGCTGCCGCACGGGGCTTATCCACGGGTACGACGCCATGTCGGCAATGCCGTATTCGCCGGTGATGAATTCGCGATCGGCCAGCCGCTTGTTCAGCACGCCATAGAGCCGGCCGGTTTCCTTCACATACCGAGTGATCGCATAGGGAATCTTCTCTGGCGCGTAGAGCCCGAAGTGATGGTTCTGTCCGGCCATCGGCCCCAAGCCACCCATCTGCCAGAAGAGCCACTGTGCGGCGTCACAACGGCCGCGCAGGTCCGCCGGATAGAACTTGCCGGTCTTGCCGGCGAGGTAAAGCAGAATCGCGCCGGACTCGAACAGCGACAGCGGCGGCCCGCCATCGGGCGGAGCATGATCGACAATCGCGGGGATGCGGTTGTTGGGGGAGATCGCAAGGAACTCGGGACGAAACTGCTCGCCCTTGGAAATATTGACGGGCTTCACCGTGTACGGCAGGGCGGCTTCCTCAAGGAAGATCGTGATCTTGTGGCCGTTGGGCGTGGTCCAGTAGTGCAGGTCGATCATGGGGATCCGTGGCGAAATGGAAGGCGATGGCTGAAACATACGGCCGCAACACCACCGCTAAGTCCCGGCGTATCACGGGACGGAGGATCGCGACCTGCGGCAGCACCTGCGAACGATGATACTGGATGTACCGATGGCGCTGTCCCTGTGATGCATCCCGGCTACCCGAAGCAGTGGCGCCAGGCGTCAAGTTGGACGCCGATGAGCACGCGCTTCTCAGGAACTGGTTTAGAACGGCCAATGCACGACCATCAGGCGACTCTCGGGCAAATCCGGTCGTCGCCACCGCCGCCCTTACTTTTCAAGAGCAGTCGTTCGTTGCGTACCGCGTTAATCGGTGCCGCAGCGTCTGCTGCGGTCATGGGGCGCGCTCCCGCGGCGGCAACCTCAGCGCGCGAACGTCTTTTTCAGAAATCCAACTGCCGCCTGAGCGGCCTTGTCGCGCGCGCGCGTGCTGCCCTCGACCGTCGCGCCGACCGCGCCACAGCTCTTCAGTGCAGTCTGGTATGCCTCCCCCGTCAGCCGCACCCCGGTCGTACGGTCATACGCGTAGAGCGTGTCGATGTCGATCTCGAGCGGGCATTCGGCCTTAGTGCGCGTCGCGCCGCGGACGTAGTAGCGCTTGATGTCGTCCGAATCGAATTTGTGTTGCGCTCCCTCGATCACCACGAATTCGACGGGCGTGCCTGCCTTGCCAATCTTGTCCGCATAGTCCTGGCACGGACCGATCGGTGTGTAGTCGTCGGCGTCACCATGTATGAACATCATCGGTGACTTCGAGAACACCCCGGGCTTCACCACCAGCCGGAACACTCCCACGCAGCCGCCCGCGTAGGTCGGGATATAGGCAGCATAGCGCACGCCGTCGGGCAACTTCTGGGCGGCGATGATCCTTTCGACGGCCGCGCGCAGCGTCGCAGTCCCGCCACGCGAGAACCCCATGAGTGCAATGCGCTGCGCGTCGATGCGCGGGTGCGTCGCGAGCACCTTCAGCGCGGCAAACGCATCGGCCACATCCGCCGCGAACGGCACCTGCGATTGATCCTCTGCGGTACTCTGCACGCCGCGCGGGCCGAACATGTCGAGCGTGAACACCGCGATGCCGGCAGCATTGAACTGCTTCGGCCAGAAGTCGAGCTCGGCGTTGTAGATGCCGCCGGAACCGTGGACGAGCACGACGGCGGGAACCTTGTCGGTGCCCGGCGGCAGGAAGAGGTGGCCGACGATGTTGACAGCCTCGCCGGTCGTGTTTCCCTTCAGGAGATCGGGGATGATCTTGGGCGTCCAGCTGGCAAAGGCATACTTGCCGTTCGGCGGTCCGCTCGTGAAGCTCGTGACGACCTCCTGCGCTTGGGCGGCTGCAACGAAAATCGCGCAGGCAACCATGCAGGTGGCGAGGGCACGCAATTGAAGGGCCATTGACAACAACGTACGCATGCGCACTCCTGGATGGTTTGGTCCGAGATTCCGTCGCGCCTCGAAAGTTGCTGCAGTAGGCCGTTGAGTTTAACGCCGGAGGTTCTGCTTGGGCTGCTTTCCTGGGTCAATCCCACCCCAGCATGCTCGAAAGCCTGCGCTGCGGATTCCAGGTTATCCGCACCGGGCCGGAACAGGCCGGCTAATCTTCCTCGCCACGCGTGGAACCAGGCAAGTGCCTCGCACTCGAGGCCTGATCGCGCTGTCCCGGGTAACCGTGGGTTGTTCAAAGCGTACTGCCTGCAAATCCGCGGAGGCGTCGGCTCCACGAGTCTTTGTAAAAATCCGGGTTGAACCCCACCAACCGCCGGGTCACGAGAGCCAGCACAAGCGCTTCTCGGCAAGAGTCTTGCGCCAATCAACCTTGGTGAAGGCGTACAGGACAACGAGGAGCGTGAGTTGAGCGAGAACAAAATACGCCCAAGCCCACGCGCCAGCGCCGGTGATTTCGGACTCGAAGTGTTGTGCCACCAACGAGCCCCCTTCGACTGCAGCGGTGTAGCTGACCAGGCGTCCGATGAAGAACGGTACTGCCAGCAGCCACAGCGACGCTCCGGTCAAGCCGTAGGCCAGGAAGACAACATTCGATGGAAGCGGGCTGACCGCGAAGAGCAGGAAGGCGAAGGCGCTGGCGGCGCGCCGTCGCTCGATCAACTCCGCAACCGCAGTCAGACTTTCACGCATTGCAGTCGGCAACCAACGGTTACGGACCATTCGCTTGGCGAAATGGGCGAGCAGGCAGCGACCACAGGTGGCGCCGCTGGCGGCAACCAACGCAACCAGCCAGGGATGCGCGTCGGGATGCCTGAAACCGAAGAACGACAACGCCATCCACGTCGGAGGTGCGAACGCGGGGATGACGTTGAGCACCAAGATTGCGAGGAACAGGATCGTCAGCGAGGGCACGTCGGGCATTATCGCGGATGATGTCTCACGCGGGTGGTGGCGCGGAGTTCGTAAGGACTACCAGTCAACGTTCACTTGATTTCGGTGATGTCCGGCAGCGCCCACTGCTTGTTGAAGTAGGTCTCGGTTGGACCGTACGGGCGGAAATACGTGAACCAGCCCTTGCCCGGCACGGTTTGCACCAAGTTCGCGTTGGAACCCGCCGGCCTGCTGGGCGCGAAGTACAGGTCGACCGAGCCATCGCTGTTCTTGGCAAGACCGTCCTTGCGCGAAGCAATGGCGGCGGCGCCCTGCGGCGAAAGCAACGGGCCACGCGTCAAATTGTCGTACAGCGTGAATGACCAGAACTGCTTCACCGGCGCATTGGGCGGCACCCTCAGGCGATAGCTCTTGCCGCCGTCGAGCCACGCGCATGGTGGTTGACGCGGTGCTTGCGGCGTTCGTGCTATTCGACGAGTGACTGCTCGAACGTGGCCCTATAGCCTTCCGCCCAAGGGTCGAAGCGCTCACAACTGCGCCAGAAACCGCGTCACGCCATCCCAGAAATCGGCGGTCGCGCCAAGCGTGTTGTGGTCCGTACGCGGCACCACGTGCCAGCGCTTCGGTCCCGCCCACGCGTCGTAGAGCGCGCGCGATCGCTCGACCGGAATGATCGTGTCCGACCCGGCCACGATCGCAAGCAGCGGCATCGCGTTCCGGCGGGCATCACCCTGCGCATCGAAGCGGTGGCGCAAGAGCAGGGAGACCGGTAGCCACGGGTAGTGGTGGTTGCCGATGGCCGCGAGGCTGTCGTAGGGCGACACCAGCACCACGCCCGCGATCGGACGCAGCGCGGCAACGTGCGTCGCCACAGCGGTCCCGAGGCTCCGTCCGAACGTGACGATGCGGCTGCGATCGACCCCTTCGCGTGCCGCGACAGCATCGTAAATCGCGAGCGCGTCGGCGGAGAGCTCGCGCTCGCCTGGCGTCCCTTCGCTCCCGCCATAACCGCGGTAGTTCACCGCGACGATCGTCCACTCGCGCGGCCAACGCGCGTCGGCGAGCGTCCACGAGACTTCTTCGGCATTGCCGCCAAAGTAGATGACGACGGGCGCAGGCACGGCGTCGCCCTTGGCCATCCAGCCGCGAAGCTGCGTGCCGTCGGCGGCGATGACCGTGAGCGGCGCGGCGTGCGTCGGCAGATGCGCCGTCGAAGCAACGGGCTGCGGGAAAAAGATCAGGCGATCCTGGGCGAGCCACGCGGCTGCAGGGATGCCGATTGCGATCGCGGCGATGACAAAGAGCCATTCCATAAGGGTGCGGCGCCATCGCGGCGGTTGGTTCGACATCGGGCGATTATAGGCGCCGCCTCGACCACGGACGCGGGCGCCCATGTAATCCGTTCGTTCTTATCGGCATCCCTCCGCTTATTCAACTGGCTGGTGAAGGTCGCCACCACCAAGGCGCAGCGCAAGCTCTTCTTCAACCTCCGCAGCATGAAGGTGAGTTCGGCCGCGCACGGTGATGGCGCGGTTCAACAGCGTGGAGCCGACCGACACTCAGATTCCGACGACGCTCGGAACCGCCTACACGCCGCTCGCGCAGATCACGAAGGGCGCATTCGGGCGCCCGTGAGACGGAACTGACGGGTCAGGGCTGTTGCCACCGATAACAACAGGGTCGGACTCGACTTTGCATCGTCCGGCAACGTTTCCTGCTATCGGCTGAATGTCGAGTCTGACCTGCATGGTACGGCAGCTCGAACGACTTGAGGTGCCGGAAAAAAACGGTGAGCATGCCGCCGTTATGGCTTGATGTATGCGAATCCATCAGCCTGCGCCTCGGCCAGCGCGATCACGCCGGCAGGAACGACCTTGACGAACGGCGCGAGCGAGGTCACGGCGATCTTTTTCTCGTCGAGCGCGTTGTTGCACGCCTGGAACTCGACTCCGGTTTTCGCCGTTGCCGCCATCGCCGCGACGATGTCGTTGCTGCCCTGATACCCGTAAACGCCGCCGCCGTCGGCGATCACCCGCACCTTCACCGCCGGGTACTTCTGCGCCAGGTTGCGCGCATTGGAAAGCGCCGGCGGCCAGCCGGCCGGGTCGCTGACATGAAGGACGATCTTCAACGCACGCGCGGGCTGTGCCGTTTGTGCGGTTGCGGTGGCTATGGCGGCAAGGGCGGTCGTCGCGCCGCCGAGCAGGAACAGCGATCGGCGGCCCGAATCGAGTCCGGAAGCGGTATCGTCGTCGCGAATCATGGCTGTACTCCCATCACAGATGTTGCATACACCAGTCACGCGCGGCCGAACTGGCGAGGTCGAAATCCTTCACCTATGCATCGAAATGCCGTCAGCGAGCAACACAAGCCGCTTGGGCTCCCGCGCGCTGCTGGAACGCGGCGAGCGCCTCGTCGGCGACTGCCAGCTTATCCTCCGCGCCGACGGGCATCAACTGTCACGCCGGAGATGACGTTGGTGAGCTGAATGTTTATCTGGGTCAGGGCCTTTTGCAGAGGCTATACGACCAGCGCATCGCCTGCTAGTCAGACCCCAGCATTGCGCTCGTTGCACGGGGGCGGCGTGCTAGACTCCCCGCGCATTTTCCTCCGCGGGACTTTCGCTGCGGCCTCGCGACGGCACGGCTTCCCTTCAGATTCTTTATCGATGACGATGCTGTTCCCCAGTCGCCTCGTTCGAGCCCCGCGGTATTCGGTGTTGCTCGCGCTGTCGCTGCTCGCAGGCTGCCTCTCCTCCGACGAGTCGTCGATCTCGTCTCCATCCGACGTGCGCTATTCGTTCGTGGTGTTGGGCGAAAACGGACAGGCGGTCGCGCGAGCGATCACCGTGGCGGCGACCTGTCCATCGATCGCGATCGATGGTGGACGTCCGGTGCAGATGACGCTGCGCGCGCGGGCCGCCACGCTGCCGCCGCGGCCGACCGCCTACGACAAGCACAACACGATTCCGGCCGAGTTTCCGGTGACCGTGTGCGATGCGAACGTTAAGTCCGGCGCGGTGCGCGCGACGATCGGCGCCCGTGAGCTGCCGTTGCCGAAGCGGTATCCGCAGAAGATTCTCATCGTCGGCGACACCGGTTGCCGGATGAAGAGCTCCGGTGGCGAAAACAACTACCAGGCGTGCAACGACCCGGAACAATGGCCGTTCAAGGCGATCGCGGAAATCGCGGCGGCGCAAGCCCCGGACCTCGTGATCCACGTGGGCGATTATCACTACCGGGAAACGGCGTGTCCGGCCGGCAACGCTGGCTGTCAGGGTAGCCCGTACGGCTTCTCGTGGTCGAGCTGGGAGCCCGATTTCTTCGCGCCGGGCCAGCCGCTGCTGGCCGCGGCGCCGTGGATCCTGCTTCGCGGCGATCACGAGACGTGTGATCGCGGCGGACAGGGCTGGTGGCGGCTGCTGGACCCGCTTCCGCCGCAGGCGAAGCAGGATTGCAACGACCCCGCCGACGACGACACCGGCAACTACAGCGAACCGTATGCGGTTCCGTTCGCCGACGACATGCTCTTCATCGTGTTCGATTCGGCCGTGGTCGGCAACAAGGCACTCGACCCGAACGAGACGCAATACCAGAAATACGCCGCGCAATTCGCCAAGGCGTTCGCGCTCTCCGCCGCCCGACCCCACGCGTTCTTCATGAACCACCAGCCGATCTTAGGCTACAACTCGGACCTGACGCCGACCGCGCGGCCGGGCAACGAGGCGCTGCAGTCCATCCTCAAGGCGATCGTTCCCGACGTGCTGTTTCCGCCAAACGTGGAGGCGGTGCTGTCCGGACACGTGCACATGCTCCAGATCGTGAGCTTCGCCACCCCGCAGCCGCCGATCTTCATTGCCGGCAACGGCGGCACCAAGCTCGTGCCCAATTTCACGAAGTTCCCGGCCGACAACACACCGCTGCCCGGCGCGGTCGTGGCGAGCCTCCTGTCGACGGCGACCTTCGGGTTCATGACGATGGAGCGTAACGGCGCAGGGTGGGTGCTGAAGAGCTGGGACCGCGCCGGCCACCCGCTCACGTCCTGCACGCTGTTCGCCAAGAAGGCGTCCTGCACGTCTCTTGCCGCCGGCTGATCCGGAAAGCTACCGCATCAGGATCGTCAAGCGGCGTTCGGGCGTGGTCAACAACTTGCGCCAAGGATAGGAAATTCAACCGCATGAACCCGGGTATTGCGGATTCGGTGCACGGTGGTGCGGTCGGTGATGAAGGCGATGATGCGCATTGCGTCCCCGCATGTGGAGCAGTGGAGCGGGAACACTTCGTCGATGCGGGCCAGCAGCAGCATCGCGAAGGTTGAGTGCGTCGGCCAGCGTCGAACGCGCGGGCGATACCCTGGGTTATGCGGTCGGAGAGGACAAGCCCGAGAAGGGGAATTCGAGCCGAAGCTCATCGGCAAGCACGAGCGGAGCGACCGCTGGAGCCGATGTACCCGGTGATCTTCATCGACGCGCTGCGGGTGAAGATCCGCGAAGACAACGTGGTGCGCAACAAGGCGGAGTACCTGGCCCTTCAGGCTCATACCCCATTGGAAGAGGCTTACGCTTGACCGGCATCGCCGAGCCCGGAATATTTGGCTTGCTGGGTTGAATTTCCTTTCCTTCGTCCACGGCGAGTCTCTCCTTGTAGCGCGCTGCGAACTGGTGATAGAGCCCGGTGTCGAGGCCGGTGGCCAGCACAATCGATCGCGGCGGACCCGGATTGAGGAACAGCGCCGAGACCCACAGCGCGAGGCCGACCAGCAGCGCGGTCAGGACCGCAATGCCGAGGCGCGCGCGGCGGGTGAGCAACGCGCGCAAGGGGGACCGCGCTGGGGAGCGGCTCTAGTGCGGCAAGCCGGCGACGCGCTGGCGCGCGGCTACCCGGGCCAGGCTCTGCTGCAGCGCGCGGCGTTGTCCGGCACTCATCGGCCCGCCGCTGCGCGGACGCACCGCGCCCGAGGCGACCGCGTGGTCGAAGCGTCCGGCAAAGTCGGTATCGGCGCTGGCCAGCTCGTCGAACGTCTCGACGGCAAATTCCCGGAACCAGCCAGTGGCAAGGTCGGTACAGATTCGGTGCAGCGCGTACAGGTAGGCGTGGGCGGGATTGCAGGGGATGTGCAATTCGCGGGCGGGGATCACCACGCGCTCAAGCGCGATCGCGTGGCATTCCTCGCGCACCAGTCGGCTGCGATCGAGGTGCGACATCCGCTCGAAGCTGTGGCGCGGAATGATGGCCAGCGACCGGTCGTCCTTGGCCTTGAGGTAGAGCGGCTCGTCGTAGTAGCAGGTGGTGCGGTGCAGGTCGTCGTGCTCGAAGAGGCGGATGTCGTCGTGCTTGAACTCGCCGAAGAACGCTTCGTTGGGTGCGCGCATCGAGGCGCGATGAACGGGCGGCGTGCGCGCCTCGACTTCGCGGCGCAGCGCGGCGAATGCCGCGGTTTCCGCAGGCGTGATCGCGGCGGCGGATACCAGCGGACGCAGGCGCTGGAATTCCCGCATCCGCGGCAGCCAGCCGCGGGCGTCGAGCAGGCACGCGCGACTGATCAGCATCAGTGATGCCAGCCGCGCCGAGGGGATAGCGCCGGCTAGCGTGGGCAGCGGCGGCTCGGACGCGTTGGCAGCGATGAACAACGCGCCGGGCGTTCCGGCCAGCATGATGCGCGCGACAACCGCGACGCCGTCGACATCGAACTGGAACACGGCGCGCCCATCGACAATCTCGTAATCAGCGGCGCCACCATCAGCCACGAGATGCAGCCGGGACGGCAAGGCCGGTGCCGTGCCCCAGATCTCCCAAGGAGTGTGCGCGTCCATTGGCCCACAGCCGTGGCGGGCGGCGGCGCGCGCGCCCACCACCAGGCAGGGCAGGGTCGACAGGACGGCGGCTTTCATCGTGTCGAGTATAGCGAAGAGGTTGCCGGGGCCGCCGATGGCGGGCGCGCCCGCGTGCGCATCAGCGCGACTCCGCGGCCTGCGCCTGCATGCCGGCAACGAGCGCGGTGGTCTCGGCACCGGCACGGGCGAAAAGATCGACCAGTGGCTCGAGGTCGTCGAGGTGCCGCACCGCCGCCAACGCGGCGGCCATCGACCTCACCAGGCGATCGGTGTGCACGAGCGGATGGTAGCCCGCCGCTTCCAGCTCGACGTTCAACATGAAGCGCGCCAGGTGTCCATTGCCGTTGCGAAAACCGTGAATGTCGACGATTGCGAAGTACAGCAGGGCGGCGCGCCATGGTCCGGGCTGCGCCCGGTCGCGGCACTCGCCCATCAGCCGTCGCCAGGTGCCCGCCACCGCATCGAGCGGCGTGCGGATGACCGTCGGGTTGGAAGCTCACGAAATTGGGAATGGGCTTGACCTG
>Ga0105048_10004698_pt1 | contig 22140 bp, 19 predicted proteins | sample MAT05_FD_78382 | JGI IMG/M metagenome (GOLD analysis project Ga0105048, IMG submission 78382) | Freshwater microbial communities from Lake Fryxell liftoff mats and glacier meltwater in Antarctica - MAT-05 | ecosystem: Environmental > Aquatic > Freshwater > Ice > Liftoff microbial mat | place...
ATGCAACCCCTCTCCGGCCCGTCAGGCCGACTCTCCCAGAGGGAGAGTGACTTCACCCTCCCTTTGGGAGGGTCGAGCAAAGCGAGGGGAGGGGTCGAGCGAGGGGAGGGGTCGAGTGAGGCGAGGGTATGACTCATACTGCCGCTCGCCTAACCGCTACCGCCAATATCCTCAAACATCGCGTTCACGATCATCTCGTTCTCTGCGGCTTCTTGACCGTCAAAGTCCTGAAGCAAGTCCCTCACGTTTTTGGCGAGACTTTCAAGATCACAGGTGGCGCTGCTGGCAGCCTCTTCCGACAGTTTTTTCGCCCGTTCATGGAGTTCGGTATGTTGGCCTCTCAATCTTTGTGATTGTTGAAATGTTTGTGGAGCCGCCTCAACGGCCTCCTCAAAACAACCCAAGGCCTCGAACCGAAACGCCAATTGATCACGGAAAACTCCAAGTAGTTCCGTAAATTCTTTTTCGTTTGCATGGAGCACGGCAGGGTTGGTTGTTTGTTCTTTCAAACTCTTGACAACCGATCGAAGTTCCCCCTGCATCTTCGCAAATGCGATCGCACCATCTTCGGCTGTGTCGATTTCGAAATGCTCGTGTTGACGAAGAAGTCCCGTAAGTAAAATGCGGTCGGTTGCCGAATCATCAACCAGAAGTATGTTGAATATGTTGGGCTCTCGCGTGCTAAAGTTTTGACCTGCCTCGATTCTAAGCCTTTTGCTGAAGCTTGTCGTGGCCGACGCTGCTAGCGTCGGCTCGGATGCTAGCAGCATCCGCCACGGCGTGGACCAGAACCACCCAGGCACACCTTTCTTCCCAAATTACCGTTCTCGGCTCATTGGCATTGCTTGGAATCCTGTTGGATTGCTATGAACCATTTTGAGAGATGTGTTTGGTTTTTAGGAATGCACTCATACGCGGCGAGATCGATGACTTAGATGGCAGTTTGGGCAGGGCAAAGCGGAAAACCGAATGATGCGTTAGGAGGTAAGGGCCTTTCGGCTTGCCTTCGTTGCTTCGTTTTTCTTTTTGTGGTTTGCTTGACGATGATCCATGCGGGCTGCGCGACTCAAAAATACGTGCAAGTTCGACAAAATCCGTTCAATCCGCTTACGGAATCTTTGAATCTGATGTCCCGGTCGGGGCCGCAAATTACTCCCCGCACGACAACTTTGCTTCGGCATTACGCGCTTCTGGATGTTTACAAGCGCGACCAGGAAGAGTGCCTCGTTCAATTGCAGGAGCTTGCGATGGACGAAAAAGGGGCCGAGAAAATCTATGCCATTTCCGAACTCGCCTACATCATTGGCAAGCAGGCCGAAAAGGCACACCACGAAGGCCAAGCACTAGACATGTATACCGTGGCCGTCAGCAATGCGTACTTGTATCTCTTTTGTCCTGAATTGGACGTTTCTCGAAATCCATACGATCCTCAGTTCCGCGGAGCTTGCGATCTGTACAACGCTGCCCTCGAGTCCACTTTGAGTATGGTCAGCAAGCAAGGAAAACTGAGGCCAGGCAATAGCTACAGGATCACAACTTCGAAGAAAGACTACGACGTTCAAGTTGTCTCCAGAGGCAAGTGGCATGATGATGACTTCGACGAATTGAAGTTTTGTAGCGAACTCAAGGTCAATGTATTGCAGACCGCCAACGTCAATTACGGAGTCGGTGTGCCTATGATTGCAGTCCGAAAGTCGCACGCCAACGAGAGTCCTGTAGAAAAATTCTATCCAGAGGGACTGTCCTTTCCTGTGACTGCTCTGCTTCGAGTAACGTCGCCGACCGTGCATACTTCGCGAGACGCCCAACATCGCCACCCATGTGTTCTAGAATTGCACGATCCGTTGGAATCGACCGACATTGAATTGAATACACGCAAAGTTCCCTTGCAGTCAGACTTGAGCACCCCGCTCGCCTTCTTTTTGGACAACCCAAAATTTCGCGAGCAGACCGACAGTACGTTGGGTCTTCGGGACCCGCACAGATCGGAGAAGCTGCGAGGTATCTACATGCTCGAACCGTACGATCCCAATCGCATTCCGGTAGTCATGGTTCATGGTCTTTGGTCTAGTCCGCTGACGTGGATGCCCATGTTCAATGATCTAAGGTCTTTTCAGGAACTCCGCCGCAACTATCAATTCTGGTTCTATCAGTATCCAACCGGACAACCGTTTTGGATCAGCGCAACGCAAATGCGGAGCGATCTATTCGAGTTGCGACGAACGCTTGATCCGAATGCCACCCATCCCGTTTTAGACCAAATGGTCTTGGTCGGACACAGCATGGGAGGACTTGTTTCGCGTTTGCAGACACTTGAGAGTGGCGAAGAGTTTTGGCGAATCCTTAGCGATGAGCCGTTTGAGAAAGTCAAAGGGGAGGAAACGGAACGACAGCGACTGGCCGCGGCTCTCTTCTTTCACCCTAACAACTCGATCAAACGGGTTGTTACCATCGGGACGCCGCATCGTGGAAGCAATTATTCGAACGATTACACCCGCTGGGTTGGACGAAAACTGATCAAACTGCCCAGCAGCATTACGGACATCGGCAATTCGCTCATTCGCCAAAATCCAAACCTATTTCGCAACACCGAGCTGGTTACGACATCGACGAGTATCGATTCGCTCAGTCCAGAATCGCCAATTTTCCCAACCATGCTCCGAGCCCGACGAGCACCTTGGGTCAAGTACCATAATATCGTCGGAGTTGTCCACAAATCCAATTGGTTTGGTGGTGAAGCTGAGCTGAGCGACGGAGTCGTTGAGGTGGAGAGCGCTCACATGGACGACGTAGCAAGCGAGATCATGGTGGAAGCAAAACATCAGGACATACATACTAAGCCAAGGGCGATTCTGGAAGTTCGAAGCATTTTGGTTGAGCACCTACGAGAGGTTTGCAACCAACCAGCCTTAGCCGGCATCCTAGAGGTTCCAAATCACTGGTATGATAGAAACCCACATAAAAGGGATACTGCGAAACAGCAAATTGCCGCCACGTCCATCTTCCCATCCGAAGTCGACGAGCCAGTAGGCAATCCTCAAGAACCGATTCAAACAGCAGCGGCGTTTGCTCCATTGCCCTTTCCTGCCAAGCCAGCCAACAGATTGCGTCTACCACCCATCTACAGCATCAAACGTTAGCCGTTGACTCGTTATGCCTCCATTGCGACAAGGCGTTCGAAACCTCCTCATAGGCTTGGTTCGATTTTATCAGCGCGGTATCAGTCCGCTTCTGGGCAGCAATTGTCGTTTTTCGCCGACTTGCTCTCAGTACACGATTGAAGCGATCGAAAAGTACGGTGCCATTCGAGGACTATGGAAAGGAATGAAACGTATCGCACGCTGTCACCCGTTCTCGCCGGGTGGTTACGACCCACCTTAATCACGCATCGTCCTTCCTAATCGGATGCCCATGCGTCAGTCTACGAATTTGCTTGGCGCCGCAGGACGTCCGAAATAGTAGCCTTGGGCCATCGTAAAGCCGAGTTCGAGACAGACTTTCGCTTCGGCTTCGTTTTCGATCCCTTCGGCCAGGGGAACCACCCCCAAGTCTAGAACGATACTCACTAAAGAACCGAGAACTTTGATCCGTTCCGGCGGGGCTTTGTCGATATCGCGAATCAAACCCATATCAAACTTGAGTACATCTGGAGCCGCATTGCAGAGCTCTGCTAATCGGTTTTGCCCCGCCCCGAAGTCATCGTACGCAATCTGAATATCAAGGTCTCGCAACCGGTTCTTTAGCTCAAACATCTCGTTCGCACTCGTGACGGCAGACTCGTGGATTTCCAAAGTGATCGGCAATTCCGACGTCATGTTCCGGACCTGAGCCAACGATTCTAGCAACCCAGGCTTGCCCAACTCCATCGGATGCGTATTGACATAGATTCGCGACGCGCCTGGCATCGTCATCCCCTCGCGAATTCCTTCCCATCTCAACATTTGGCTCAATTCCACCTCCAAATTGAGCTTCGTTGCCGCGCCAAAGAGAGCAGCGCTCGATTCAAGACCAAACATGCGGCTTCTCGCCAAAACCTCATAACCATGAATGTCACTGCCATCAATGGTTACGATTGGCTGAAAGAACGGGGTAACCAGCCTTTTATCCATCAGGCGATCAAACTGAACCAGTGCCAACGCTTGATCGCACACGTCCTGGGCGAGTGTGTTCGATGCCGTGGCATGGTCGTCGCATCGGATGCGAAAAGCCATATCGGCGAACTGCACGAGGTCGTCCGCTTTGAGCGAAACCATATCGGTGATTCGCCGGCCATTCACGTACGTTCCATTCGTGCTCTGCCGATCGATCAAAACGAGGTGGCCGTCGCGACTGGTCAAGTCTGCATGATGACTGGAAACCGTCTTGGACGGCAATTGGAGGCTACAGCCAGCCTTGCGACCAATGGAAAACGGAACTGGGTGGATTACGGTCAGCGCATTCGAAATTTGATTTCCAACCGAAGCAAGAATCCAGACGGTTTTTATTTCGCTGGACATGCTTCGACGGGCAGCCGTCGAGATCGGCTTGTGAGCCAGGGCATTGTCGCTAATCATGGGCGTAGCCATTTGGAAATCGATCAAATCGGATATGACGGTCAGTCTGGGGCATAACTTGCATGGAAGGCAAGAATCCACCATTTACTCTATATCACAAAATGTGCGCAATGAGAGAAATAGTTAATTTGTCGTTACGATTCCTCTTTCTACCACCTTTCTTTCCAATTGCATGCATTCTCCCCAATTATCATTCACTGCTCCCTATTGCACCTAGCCGATGACAAACGATGCCCCAGTCGAATCTTCAATCGATTTGACGAACATGCGGGCCACACCAATTTGCTCGTTCGATCCGATATTGAGGGGGGTTTCATGCAACCACTATTTGGAATCCGTGACACGTCGGCCGTTGCTGGTTCTTCGTTGCCTGCCGTCTTGAATGAGGACGCTTTTTGGCCCTATGAGCCGAAAACACTCGAAGAATGCGGACTCTCGGAAATGGCGATTGAGTCATTGGTCCTGCAGACCTTTCTTTCGGTAGGAACGGTCACCGGTCGCGGGATGACCGACCGAGTGCGCTTGCCATTTCGTATCGTGGAACAGCAACTCGCACAATTGCGGGTCCGCCAGCTGATCGTGCATGCCCGTCCAGCTCCGCTGAATGACTTCTATTACAGTTTGACTGAGAATGGTCAAAAGAGAGCCCAAAGTTATCAGAAGGCAAGCTCCTATACCGGCCCAGCCCCAGTTCCACTCATGGACTATGTACTGAGCGTCGAGGCCCAAGCCAGCAATTTCGAGCCCATCACATGCAATGAACTGAAGGCGGCGCTGGACGGCGTAACCTACGAGCCTTCGTGGCTCGATTTCTTAGGTCCCGCCATCAATAGTAACTCAGGGATCTTTTTGTACGGCCCCCCGGGAAATGGAAAAACAACTCTCGCGCGCTGCTTGGCCAACTGCCGTGGCCAAGAGATTTGGATACCGCACGCGATTCTAGAGGACGGTATGATTATCAAACTCTTTGACGCGTCCTACCACATTGCCTCCAATACCTCGACGGCTAGCTCAGGTATCTTAGCAAACCAGGAGCATGATCGACGATGGCTTAGAATTCGCCGCCCGACAGTTGTGGTCGGTGGCGAGCTGACATTGGACAACCTGGAAATTAGGCATGATCCTCGTAGCAATACCTGCGAAGCGCCGCTCCAAATGAAGAGCAACTGCGGCTGCTTGCTGATCGACGACTTTGGTCGTCAACGCGTTGCACCAGCAGAACTTCTAAATCGATGGATCATTCCATTGGAGAGCAGGCACGATTTCCTGAATCTGCCCACAGGCAAGAAATTCTGCGTACCCTTTGAACAAACCATTCTCTTTTCAACCAATCTTCAGCCAGAAGAATTGGTGGACGAAGCCTTTTTGCGTCGAGTCCCATTTAAGATCCATATCGGTGATCCGACCATCGAGGAGTTTATGGAATTGTTCAAGCTAGCCTGCGAAGCCAGCAACGTTCCATGGCGTCCGGATGTCATCGAAAAACTCATTGTGAAGCACTATAGGAATCTGGGTCGCCCACTTCGCCGCTGCCATCCTCGCGACTTGCTGCACCAAGTCAGTTGCTTGTGCGCGTACCGTGGCGAACGCGTCGAACTGCGCCCCGAGTTTCTAGACCTTGCCTGTACGAATTATTTTGGAAACCAACCGATCATGAAATCCTCAGCCGCCATGGCTGCTAAACCCGTTGGATGGGATCTTCCAAATCAAAACCGGCCAAGTCTAACCGCGCCGGTGCAGGAGGTTGGAATGGTGCGTCCCTCTCTCACGTCACCAGTGGCTCAGAACAGTCCGTCCTTACGCAGCCAACCACTGGCTAGCCAACCACTGAATAGTCAACCTAATAGAACGGAAGTCATTCGCGATCCATCTTCGTTGATTGGACAAAAAGGTCGACCAAGTCTGCCCGTCGGCTTGGGAAATCCGAGTTCGCGTTCCCCGCAACAGGAACCAAAGACGTTAGGGGCAGCCGTTAAGCTTGCTCCGCCAGTGCCGCAGCTCCCTCGTCCAACTCAAGCACCTCCGGTGGCTGATCTATTCGGAACCATCGCACCTACCAGCGAACGAGTTTAAGGGCCCATTCTATGCCAATGACAGCATCGAGTATCCAAGCTGGTTTTGAACCCATCCCTGGCTATGTTTTGCGCAACAAGTTAGGTGCAGGTGGATACGGTGAAGTCTGGTTGGCCGACGCGCCAGGTGGCTTGAAGAAAGCAATCAAGTTCGTTCATGGTAACATCGATGGCAATCGCGCTAGCGGTGAACTGAAGTCTTTGCAACGCATTCGTCAAGTAAACCACCCCTTTATCCTATCTTTGGAGCGAATTGAAGTCATCGACGGACAACTCATCATTGTAACCGAGTTAGCCCAAGGCTCACTTCATGATCGCTTTGTCGAGTTCCGACAAAAGGGCTTCGTTGGAATTGCGAGAGAACGTTTGATCGGATACCTGCGAGATACCGCCGATGGATTGGATTTCCTATGCCAACAACATGACCTACAACACTTAGACGTCAAACCTGCCAACTTACTCCTCGTTGCGGACCGCGTCAAAGTTGCTGACTTTGGACTGATCAAAGATATTCAATCCAGCAGTTTGTCCGTCATGGGTGGCCTTACACCAACCTACGCAGCTCCAGAAATGTTCGACGGGAGACCGGGCCGCTTTAGCGATCAGTATTCCTTAGCGATTGTCTATCAAGAACTTCTTACAGGCACGCTTCCGTTCCGAGGTCGCACGACCGCGCAACTTGCCAACGAGCATCTGCATAAGGCACCCAACCTGGAAGCTATTCCCTTGTTGGAACGTCCAATACTTAGCAAGGCCCTCTCGAAAAAGCCGCAGATGCGATTTAACGACTGCAGGGAATTCGTCAACTCGCTCGAACGTGTTCATTCACAGTCAAACACGCAGGAAAACAACGACCATTCCGACAATTCGCAATCAAAAAAGCGGCCACCCAAAACGGTAGCCGCTTCGATAAAATCCCAACGGCAAATCGCTTCGCAACACGTTCCGTCGCAAAGATTGCGAAAACAACTGGAAAAATCCGAAAACTGGAGCACTGAGAATCGGTTGCAGGTAGCCCCCCAGTGCAGAAATGTCGATGTTCTTCCATCGCTCTTAGAGAGTCCTAAGCTCTCGGACACCAACCCAAGTCCCAACGAGAGTGCCGTGCAACTCCCCAAAAAGGTGCTTATCATCGGCTTAGGGGCAACTGGAGCCGAGTCCATTTTGGGGTTGCGACGCCAAATTGTCGAGACGAATCCGGATCAGCTCCATTGCGAACAACTAGGATTCCTTTTGATCGATTCGGACCAAAAGACGATCGAATCCGTTCTCGACCCAGATCGATCCGAACGCATGCCTTACCATGCAACCGTTTTGATTCCATTGAAGCCACCCCAGTACTATCGGCAGAACGCCAAAAGCGATTTCCGCCAATTGAGTCGACGCTGGGTTTACAACATTCCAAGATCCTTGAAAACCGAAGGCGTTCGCCCGCTCGGGATGCTTGCGTTTTTGGACAATGCTGCCAACGTTTTTGACGCCTTGCAAGAAACCATCTTAGAAATTGCAAAGAGCAGCGGTGACGAACGCTTTGGTGAACCCGTCGGAGTCCAAATCGTTTCATCGGCCCATGGTGGAACAGGCAGCGCCATAGCAACCGAAATTGGTTTTATGCTTCGACAGCTAGCGGCCGAATTGGAAATACCCATTCATGTCGAAATGATTTTGACTTGTGCAACGCCCAATGGAATCGCTTCAACCGATCTTACAACCGCATCCGCATTGTCTTGCTTGATGGAAATCAATCATTATTTTGAAACGTGTGGATTGCATCCGAACATTGACCAAATTGCCGAATCGCGAGCGATCAATCAGCCGCCATTCGATCATGTATCACTTATCTACGGTGGACAATGTGGCAACCATGGCGATTGGATAGCAGCCACCGTTCAGGCTGCGGATTACATGTGGGCTTGCACGGAAACAGAACTTGGATCCCGATTAGAGACAACCCGAATGGAAGCCAATTCCGATGCGAACCGTCAGATCGACCAAGGATGGACTAGCTGGCTTAGCGCCATCAATTCTCGGCACTTGGAGATCTCATCTCAAATCGAACCTATCGAGGCGGCCAGCCGACTATGTCTGCGTGCCTGTTTGCCTTGGCTATCAGCTTTGAATGACGTGATTGCGAAAAGCGCCCGCGATGACGCATCCTGCAATGACGCAGACTCCAAATTACTCGAGAAAATGGACTTCTTTGTCGGCGATATGTTCCGCAACAATCGCTGGACGGCACAAGCTTGGGTCCGGGAATGCATGGTTTGCCTAGTACCAAACGACGACAGGCTCGACTCACCCACGGAAGCCGCAGAAACAAATAAGGACCGCGATCCGACGCAGCTTCAAAACGTTCTGAACACTGAGCAGCGTTGGGATCTAGAGCAAGTTTGCGAGCAACTGGCGCTGAACATGCAGGAATCCACACGGACTATTTCCAATTTGATCACCACAACTCAAGACAACCTAGCCGACTGGCTAGTGTCGCGCTGGCTAGTTAGCCCGCTAGAATGGTCACATCTCAAAGAAGTGGTTCGACTTGTCGCGAGTAAATTCAGCGTTAACGCCAACTCATTGAATGTGGTATCCCAAAAACTCGCCGACAATCATGATGCTTTCTTAGAACGACTGTATAGCGGTGACCAAAAATCATCTCCCGAACTGGAGCAAAGATTGCACGCCATGGCTTTGGAGGCCAGATTTCATTCTATGGGTGCAAAAATGCTTGCGAGGATGGCTGAGCATACGGCCTATCTGGAAGACCTGTGGCTCAACGAATGCAGACTATTGCAAGCCGAACTCTGCCCTTGGGTCGATGATCTTTCTAAACGGGTCGGCATCCGCTTGGACAACTCGCTTCAATCCAATTCATTCCTTTCGGCTTTGCTCCAAACGGAGAGCGATGACTCAACCAGCAAAGAAGTGAGAAAATCGTTGCAGACCATCGTATCGAACCGTCTCAAGCGCGTGCTTGGTACCGAACAAGAAGTACCCACCGACTCCCAATCCAGGCACCTTTCGTTTGGAGCAATTTTAGAATTCGCGACGGGCTCGTTTATTCAACCCAATCTCTCTACAACGACAACAGCCCGCGCCGTGTCAAAGGATGCGGATGCGGTTGTCGCATCGCCCAGCGATGGAAGCAAGACCACACCCGTTTTGGAACAAACTCAGTCGATCTCTCCCCCGACGGAAGTCACCGCCCCGGACGCAATCGACGCGATCAGCTTGGAAAAGCGAAGCTTGGACAAGCGAAGCTTGGAAATCGAGATTGACTCCGCTCGACCGTATTTTGTTGATTTTGGGGGGGCAGTTCGCAATGTTGTTCTCCTGCCGAGTCTTCTTGCCGAGCAACTTGATTCGATTCAAAAAGCGGCCTTAGACAATAGAAACGTCGCATTGGTGGTCAGCCATCGCTGCCGGCAAGCGGCAATCCTTACCGTCGGCGAAAGAATGGTTTTGTCTGATATTATGGAGCGTGTGTGGATGCCATCGTCCGATATTTGGAACCTCGCAAATCGCATATTGGCCCGCGTCGACGTGGATTGGCTCCCAATCAGCAACTCGTCCGTATAGCGAGAATTCAACTACTGCCAACCGTCAACCGTCTCCATCAACCGATCCGCATTCACAAACACCTCTGCCATCCAGCCGGCTTTTCTCGCGGCATCCACGTTTTCAGCTCGATCGTCCGTAAAAAAGATACGCGACGCATCATGACCCGCATGACGCTGTGCCTCTAGATAAATATGCGCATCCGGTTTCATGCTCCTGACTTCATACGAAAGTATCGTGGGCGTAAACCAACCGTGCACCTGCGGATAACCTCGTTCACCAATCCAATTCCAATGCGCCTCACATGTGTTCGAAAGCAATCCCATCGGGATTCCCAAACCGCGGATTCTCTCAAGCACAGGCAGTATGTGTGGGTTAGGAATAAACATATCGGCTGCAGCCTGAAGCATATCAGCTACATCGAGTTCTCTACCGATAATATCGGAAATGCGAGAAACGAACTGCGAGCCACTTATCCAACCGCTCTCGTACTCAATTTGAAGGTTGCCATCGAAAACAATGGAATGCATCTGATCCGCAGCGATACCGGCAACCTTGGCCATCTTTCGCATCGACAGACTGTGATCAAAGTAAAGAAGTACATTGCCAAGATCGAAGTACACAAAGTCAGGGCGCATGGTGTTTGAAGTTTGAAGTTTAAGGTTTGAAGTTTGTCAACTGTCAACTGTCAACTGCTCCCAGCGTTGTACTTGTTCTGCGACTCGTTCCGGACTGCTGGATCCGTAGGAACTGTACGATTGAACTGCGCCAGAGACACCTAGCTTCGCTCGAATGCTGCCGTCCAACGATTCGTCCACCGACTTGATCTCGGCTTCTGTCAATTCAACCAAGGAAACTTTCCTGGCCTTCGCGATTGCAACCAACGCGCCAACTTTGTGATGAGCCGTACGTTGAGGCATACCACGCAAGATTAGGCCCTCCATCAATGCAGTTGCGTCGAGATACCCTTGATCCAGTTTAGCTGAAATAACTTCCTGCTGTAACTCGGTCTGCTCAACAATCGGTATCGCTAACTCCAGGCAAGCAATCACGGTATCAAAGGAGTCGAATAATGGTGGCTTGTCTTCTTGCAAGTCACGGTTGTAGGCTAATGGCAGGCCCTTGATCAACACAAGCAAGGTTTGCAAATTGCCGACCACGCGAGCCGACTTGCCGCGAGTCAATTCCAATGTGTCTGGGTTTACTTTCTGAGGCATGATGGAACTGCCAGTACAAAATGCGTGCGGCAATTTGATAAAGCCGAATTCGGTGGTCGACCATAGAATCCATTCTTCCGCCCAGCCGCTCAAATGTTCTGAAATCATTGTCAATACAAAAACCGACTCTACGGCAAAGTCTCGATCGCTGCTGATGTCGACGCTGTTGGCCGCGACCCCTTCAAATTCAAGCAGCTGGGCGGAATAGTGACGATCGATTGGCAGACTGGTACCCGCTACGGCGGCCCCACCCAACGGACAAATATTCACTCGCTTGCGACAATCCGCCAGCCGACCACGGTCTCGCTCCAATTTCTCAACGTACGCAAGCCAATAGTGTGCAGCCAATACGGGCTGTGCTCTTTGCATGTGAGTGTAGGCCGGAATAATGATTCCTTCATCCTTGCAACATCGCTTGAGAAAAGCACGCTGCAGTTGCAACAACAAGGCATCCACCCGATCAAGATGCTCTCGAACCCAGAGCCGGAGATCCGTTGAAACTTGGTCATTTCGAGAACGCGCAGTGTGCAGTTTGCGGCCAACGTCCCCCAGTCGATCGATGAGTGTCTGCTCGATATGCATATGAATGTCTTCGAGTTCAATTTGAAACGGCATTTCACCTCGGTCGAGCACGCCTTGGATATCAACTAGTTCACGCTCAATCGCTTGGAACTCCTCAGTTTTTAGGAGTCCTTGCTGGCAGAGCATTCTCGCGTGTGCAATCGATCCGCGAATGTCTTGCTTGTAGAGGCGGTGGTCAAACGAAATACTTTCGCTAAATCGTGCCAATCGTCCGTCCATTGAGTCGGAAAAAACGCCGCTTCGAGATAATGATGCCAAAATGTTTTCCCAGGTAAGGTAGATGGATTTCGTGTTATGATTGTCTTGGATTCCCCAGGATTCTCAAGCCATGAAGTAAAGGCAAAGCAATTGTTGTCCAAGGTTTTCCGCAGAACACCGATATCGCTTCTCAATTTCATAAGCCAGCCAGCCCGGGCCATTGTGAGCGTCCTGGGCGTTGCATTCGCCTTGCTCCTGATATTCATGCAGTTGGGTTTTCGCGGCGCGGTTGGCAATACGGCAACGATTGTTTACGGAAAGCTAAGCGGCGATTTGGTGATGCGATCTCCAGATTACGTGCACCTTTACGAACCAAAAACCATCGACCGTTCTTGGATGAACATGGTCGCGTCTCACCCAGACGTCGAATCGGTGGATCCGTTCTTTATTATGCTTCATCGATGGCAGAATCCACTAAAGAACGAAGAATGTAGCGATGCACCCCCTGACGGATCGTTTCGAACCGTTGGAATGATGGGGATGCAGTTAGATCGACCTGTGATCCAAGTGGAAGAATTACTCGACAAGCTCTCACTTTTAAAAGACCCAGACGCAATGCTCATCGATCGTGCGACGCGCGCAGAATACGGCCCTGAAAACTGCAAACTTTTCTCGGACGAGGACATTTCGAAGTCTACCGAGCTGGGCGGTCGAAAAACGCGCATCGCTGGCCATTTCAAATTGGGGACGGGCTTGGCAACCAACGGTGCGGTCCTAGTAAGCGACGTCGCATTTGGAAGGCGAGCAGGAATTGACGTTCGACGACGCGCCTCGTTAGGACTTGTTCGGCTCAAGTCCGGCAGAGATCCCGCTTCGGTCCGCACCGCCATTGCTGCATGGCTTGCAGACCGCGAACCTCGTTTCCAATTGGCGATTCAAATGCTTACGATGGAAGAGCAGAAACTTTGGGAACGCAAGCGATGGCTGAACGAAACCCCCATAGGGATGATTTTCACGATGGGGGTTGCTCTGTCGTTTATCATCGGGGCTGCCATTGTCTACATGGTCCTCGCTACCGATGTTGCGAGTCGATTGCCAGAATACGCGACACTCAAAGCGATGGGATATGCACCAAGCTACCTAGCGCAAACCGTATTAAGACAAGCTTGGCTGCTTTCTGTGGCTGGCTACTTCCCAGCCTTCTTGATAGCCATGGTGTTGTACAATGTTACCTCGAGCCTTTCGGGGATTCCAACTTTCATGACGTGGCAAAGAGCTGCCGGTGTATTCGGCCTGTCGCTACTTATGTGCACCCTGGCAGGCTTGCTTGCAATTCGCAAACTCCTGAAAGCGGAACCAGCTTCGCTGTTTTAAGGCGAGCAGCAGAATGAGTCATACCCTCCCCTCGCTTCGCTCGACCCTCCCGGAGGGAGGGTGAAGTCACTCTCCCTCCGGGAGAGTCGGCCTGAAAGGCCGGAGAGGGGGCCGGAGAGGGGTTGCATCACACTGATCGTTTTCAATCTGCCGCTCGCCCAAATCAGAATGCACACCCGTCTAGCCAGCCAGTTCCCTCGATCTTTTGACCGCCGCCATGACTCCGTCAATCACCGCAGATCGGAATCCCGCTCGCTCCATCGTACTCAAAGCCGCAATGGTCGTTCCGCCAGGACTGGTGACTTGTTCTCGCAAAATGGCTGGATGAATACCAGTCTCTTGTACCATCTTGGCAGTCCCCAACACCGTTTGGGTCGCTAGTTCAAGGGCGGCTTGTCGACTCAATCCGGCCATGACTCCTCCATCGCTCAAGGCCTCGATCATCATAAGCACATAAGCTGGCCCAGAACCGGATACGCCCGTGACTCCATGCAGTTGGTCGTCCGTTACACGAACCACCTTACCTACTGCGCTGAAGATGGACTTGCACCATTCGAAATCTTCGGGAGTTACCGCCCGGGCGACCGCGATGCCGCTGGCGCCCTCGAGCGACTGACAAGGCGTGTTGGGCATCACTCGAATAATTCGTTCCGTTCCCAAGCAGTTCGCCAGTTTCCCGAGCGAAATCCCCGCCGCGATAGAAACCAAGAGATGCTCCGGCGTGATCTTTGCTTCCAAGCCAACCGCAATGTCTAACAACGTCTGCGGCTTGACTGCCAAGATGATGCGTGTGCACTTATCGAACAGATCATCCGGTTCCGAGGCCAAAACGCACCTTGGAAACTTTTGATTCAGCACTGCAATTTGGTCAGGATTCGTATCACAAAAAGCAATATCGGCATCGGTAGCGATACCCGAGAGGATAGCACCTCTCGCGATCGCAGTAGCCATCTGACCACCGCCTAGAAAACCGAACTGCAATGCACTCATGAAACGAACCAGTGCGCTTTGAGGACTTCTGCGGTTGCCTGAGATTTGTTCAGAACGTAGAAATGCACGCCCGGGATGCCGTTATTTAACAGCTCCGCGACTTGGCGTTGAGCGAATTCAACGCCAACCGAAAACTGCCAATTCGGGTCCGTGTTTTCTCCCAGCCGGTTGATGAAGGATTCCGGAAGCTTGGCTTTGCATAACGAAGCGATTCTCTGGATTTGAGAAAGATTGGTAACTGGCAAGATGCCCGGAACGATAGGAATCGTGATTCCTGCTGCAACGCACTTGTCACGAAAGCAGAAAAAGTCTTCATTGACATAGAAGAGTTGGGTCACAATGATGTCTGCTCCGGCATCGACCTTACGCTTAAGATTGACGAGATCAACTTCTGGGCTGGGGGCTTCTTGGTGCACCTCTGGATAACCTGCAACAGCGATTCCCAATTCAGGAAATTCCGATCGAATCAAGGAAACCAACTCGTTGGCGTACTTGAGTCCACCGGCCGTTTGTTGAAACTCCGTCTGACCTTTTGGCGGATCACCTCTCAAAGCCACGATATGCTCGGCGCCTTGCTTAATGGCCGTTTGTAGATAACACCTAAGTTCCTCGATGGTCAAGCCAACACAGGTCAAGTGGGATGCTACGGGAACGTTGAATCTCGACTTTACTTCCGTTAGGATCTGTAACGTTCTGTCACGAGTGGAGCCGCCTGCACCGTAAGTGCAGGTGAAGAAATCAGGCGAGAATTCAATGAGTTCAGCCACCGCTTCCAAAAGCAAATCCACACCTTCATCCGTTTTCGGTGGGTACAACTCAAACGATAAACCGGGTTTCCCCCCGCTGAAATAATCACCAAGCCCCATCTGAACATCCCCTATTGTTAAAAAGTATCGACAAACGCCACCTATCAACTCGGGAAAACCGCCCCGTTCAAGAAGTTGCTCGTATCAGAGTAACAAAACCCCGCTTCCAATCAAGATTCATTGACTGCAAGTTTACCGCGTGTTTCCATGCGTGATTCACAAAACCAGCAGGACTCCATATAGTGATAGTCCGTAACATGCCATGAAATCACTTTAGCCAACCAACTCGCTACGGTTAGAAAACTCATGCCGCTCACCCTTAAGGGAAGAAAGAAGTCCACCTATGACTCCGAAGCCTGTCCAACCCCTCCTTGGAAAACGCGTTCTAGCCTTTGTAGGTGATATCTACGAGGACCTTGAACTTTGGTATCCCAAGCTTCGTCTCATCGAAGCGGGCGCAGCGTTTATTATCGCTGCCGAAGAGGCTCCTAAGGTTTATGCCGGTAAAAACGGCTATCCGTGCCAATCCGACATCCTCATTGGCGATGCGAAATCCACCGACTTTGACGCCGTACTTTTGCCCGGCGGATTCATGCCGGACCGGCTGAGAAGGCTTGACAAGGTCAAGCGGCTCATTGCAGAATTTTCCGAACAGAAGAAATGCGTGGCAGCCATTTGTCATGGCGGCTGGCTTGCAATCTCGGCTGGCGTCTATTCGGGAGTTCGCGTCACTGGGTCACCTGGAATCAAGGACGACTTAGTCAATGCAGGAGCCATTTGGGAAGATTCTCCTGTGGTGGTCGATCGGCATTTCGTAAGCAGCCGAAAACCCGATGACCTGCCCTGGTTCACTTATGCCATGATAGAAGTGATTCGATCAGCAAATCGCTAAGGCGAACGGCAGGCTGAAAACTGCCAGTGTGATGCAACCCCTTTCCGGCCCCCTCTCCGGCCTTTCAGGCCGACTCTCCCGGAGGGAGAGTGACTTCACCCTCCCTCCGGGAGGGTCGAGCGAAGCGAGGGGAGGGTATGACTCATTCTGCCGCTCGCCTAAAAAGAAACGCCGCATTTGCGTAATGTTGGCTACGCAAATGCGGCGTTCAAGTTTTTTTGTAGCTTGGGATCATTCGATCAATTAGTGTCACAGCGAAACTCGCCAAGAGTTTCGGCGCCCGCTCATTCCGAAAGTCTTGGCGACTTCCGCTACGGGAAAATCGGACAGTTATTGATCGAACGGTCCTAAGCAATTTTACAATGAGATCAAGCTGCGCGACGAATTGGGCCCGGTGCTTCCATTGGAGCCGGTGCTTCCAATGAAGGACGAGCCTCCCAATTTAACTCCAGTTCAGTGCGGAGAATTTTGACGTGAGGTGGAGCCTGGACTCCGATCCGCACCTTATCACCGTTGACTCGGACAATAGTCACAACAATTTCGTCGCCCAAGTGAATACACTCTGATTCTCGCCTGGACAAAATCAACATAACTGAGATTCCATTCCCATGGTTGTTGTTGGTGGGTTAAAGGTATCATCCGTCGCAACAACCCAATCGGCTGCGGCGAATGCCATGTCCAATTCCCAGCTTACGCCGCGGAAAGCACTAAGTCTTTCACGCATCGTATGCTGGCACGTTGGCCAGTGGAGTCATAAAACAGAACCCTGGCAGTCTCGATATCAAAGACCGCAGTCAATCGAATGCTGCGAGGGCCGTGTAAGCAATAAAAAATTCCGCAGGGATTACCCTGCTTCCGTAGTAGTTTTTCGGTAAAAGGAAACGCTTTCGGAAGAAGCTGGTTCTTGTTGCAAATTTCTTCTTCCACTATTTCCCGTATATTGATGAACTTAGGCAATTCAAACCACCCATGCTGCTGGAGAATCATTTCCAAAACTCATGTGCGATACAAAACCAACCTCCCTCGAAAATCGCTATCGCGTCTTGCAAGAGAATCGTGTTAGGTAAGATGTTCTATCGGCTCGCCCCGCTCTAGATTCGACCATGGACTAGCAGACATCTGGGACAAATCCAATTAGAGGGGGACGGAGATGGAACCATTGTACGAAGCCAATTTACAGGCACTTCCATCGTGGATTCCGATGATTTCTCAACATTCCATTGTTTTTGTTCACGTCGCATGGCAAGCCTTCAGCCTGCTGCGAACTCACCCGCGAAACCGGTATCTTACAATGCACCAGAGAGTGCTGAACAGATCCGCGACGCCGATCTTCTTGCCTTCCTGCCACGAACGACTCTGGTAAGAAATAGGTACTTCCCTTATTAGGATTTTTTTCCTCGCAAGCTTGGCCGTAATCTCCGGTTCGAAGCCGAATCTTCTTTGCTCGATGGGAATACTCTGGATCAGCTCCCGTCTAAACGCCTTGTAGCACGTTTCCATGTCGGTCAATCGCTGGTTCGTCATCCAGTTACTAAATCCCGTCAGGCAGGCGTTGCCAAAGCGGTGCAGCGCGGATTGATCTTGGCGAGAATTGGTAAGATAGCGAGATCCAAAAACAACATCGGATTCCCCGTCGACAATCGGTCTAATCACTCGCAAAATGTCCTGTGGATCATACTCCAAATCCGCATCTTGGACGATGAGTATGTCTCCGATTGCAAGCTGAATGCCGGTTTGAATCGCAGCACCCTTGCCCTGATTGCAGTCATGCAGAGCAATGTCGATTCCAGGACGCCCCTTCAAAGCACGAATCGTCTCGCGCGTTCCATCCGTACTACCGTCATCAACGACGATTATCTGCTTACTGACATCCAAACCAAGAACCGAATCAACCACTCGGAGAATGGTCTTTGATTCGTTGTAGGCCGGAATGATCACGCTCAATCGCGGAGCGCAGACAGTAGCTCTTTGCACATCGGCGATCAATTGTGATGCGTGATCAAGCTCGCGGAGCACGGCGACCGTGGGCTGAAGCACGGCGACCGTGGGCTGTGTCCCAACGCGCGGTAGGACAATCGAAGTGAACTCGTTCGCCTGAGCACCGGCCTGTGCAACGTCTGGATTTTGCATAGATAAACCCCGCGAGCGGGAACAGAATCGACATCTAGTGTAGAAAGCTAAAGCGTAACTATTGGACACAAAAAGAAGTTGCGTGGCAAAAAACGATCCTATTTTAGCTAAGTTTCGACTTAGATCAGCACTTAGTTCCGCTTAATCTAACCGTGTCCATTGTTAGGATTTTTCCGCCGATGCAATGTTTCGCAGATACACTGTTTCGGCCCAACTAGTGCGTCTTCCAGCCTAAGAGTTGAGGTTCTTGCGCAGCGGAAGCCGCGCAGGCTTTCGGAGACTTCAAGAGGTAAATCCCAGTAGTTTCGTCCTAACCACCGAAACTCTTGGCGAGTTCCGCTACCCCCCGAATTTAACACGGAAGAAGCACTGGTGCGTGCGAGTCAATCTCCCGCCAAAACCAACAGAAAAAAATCGACTCCTACGGAAATTCGCGATCGAACCGCGCTGCCCCCAGCATTGTTCAAGTCGTTTGCCCCGAATTCACCATAGGAGTCGAGCGTGTGTGTTTGTTCCTCAATTCCTTATCGGAACGGACTTAATTGTCAAACAATGTACTTGGCAGTTTTGCACTGCGGTTTCCCCTATTGTTTCTGTAGGTGGATCCGTTTTCCTCCACGGCTCGACTTGTAGATTGCAGAAATCAGCTCCACGCTCTTCCTGCCTTCGAGACCATCAATGGAACATGGCAACCCCTTTTTGATCCCTTGTAAGAAATTGGCAAAGAGGTCGCGATGCGCTCGGTGCCCGATAGAAGCTGGGTCGGCAGCACCTCCACCCGTAACGTTTGAAGTCATCTCCTCGATGATCTTGGCGTCACTCTTGTTCTGCTTGGCAAAGCTCCATTGAGTTAACGCTTCTTCTTCTAACGTCGCGGAACCAAGCGAGCCGGCAACTTCAATGCGTTTGAGCGAACCCGGATAAGCTGCCGTCGTGGCTTCAATGGTTCCAAGTGCACCGGATTCGAATTCGAGGATAGCGGTCGCGGCATCCTCCACTTCGATTCGTTCGTGTGCTCTTAAAGCGGTCATGGCGGATACGGACTTTACCGGCCCCATCAACCAAAGGAGCAAATCGACACTATGGATCGCTTGATTCATCAACGCTCCACCACCGTCTAGCTTCCAAGTCCCGCGCCAGGCTCCGCTATCGTAATAAGCTTGAGTGCGAAACCATTTGACATAAGCCGCGGCAAGCGACACGGTTCCAAAGCGATTCTGTTCGACGGCTGCCTTGAGAAGCTGAGCGGATTTATGGAATCGGGACGGAAAAATAGTTCCCAGTTGCACTCCCGCCCGCGAGCAAGCGTCGATCAAACGGTCACAACGAGCGATTGTCACCTCTAAGGGCTTTTCCACCAGCACGTGCTTGCCAGCCCGTGCTGCCGCCACTCCTGGCTCCAAATGAGCTCCACTGGGTGTGCAAATCGTGACGATGTCCACCGCGGGGTTGGCAAGCATCTTAGCAAGATCGTCATAAGCGGTTCCACCAAAAGCGCCTACAAAAGCGTTGGCCTTATCCATCGATCGGCTATGGCAAGCCACCAGTTTCGAACCTTTCAAATCCGCAATCGCCTTGGCATGGAATTTCGCGATCATCCCGCATCCAATTATGGCCCATCCTGTCATGAATTCTCTTTCTATAGGTAAGTCCGAAGCGACCGTATAACGGGTGAAAACTGATAATATGATGACTCAAGCCGCTCGACAAAGCCAGTCCACGTTACAATCGAGCGTTTGAAAAAAGAGACTATGCAACAACTGCCCGAATTATCACTCATCCAGACAGAACGCAATTGGCTTGGCCAATGGGGCTGGCAAGAAAGTGCACCGCTCCCTTCGGCTGCCTATGTTCACATTCCATTCTGCCGCCATCGCTGTGGCTATTGCAATTTCTCGCTTTTGGCCAATCGAGAAGATCTTTACGAGCGCTTTCTTAACGCTTTGGAGATCGAACTATCTGAGCTGAGGCAGCCCAGATCCGTTGAGACCGTTTTTCTGGGGGGTGGTACCCCCTCCATCATGCCGAGTGATTCCATGGCTCGGCTGCTGAATATGCTCAAACGATGGTTGCCAATGTCGCAAAGGGGCGAATACTCCATGGAAGCCAACCCGCTCGATGTGACCGAGGAGTTTTGTCAGCAAATCGCATCCCTGGGCGTCAATCGTCTCAGCATCGGGGGACAGTCCTTTCAACCATTGAAACTGAAACAATTGGAACGGGACCATTCGCCAGAACAACTCGTCGCTTCGGTAGAGCTTGCGATGCAGCACTTTTCGTTTGTATCGCTCGATTTGATTTTTGCGGCCCCTAACGAAAGCCTGGCCGGCTGGCAATCCGATTTGAAAATGGCTATCGAGTTGGGCGTTCAGCACGTCTCGACCTACGGCCTCACCTACGAAAAGGGTGCGCGATTCTGGGGAATGCGAGAGCGTCACGAGATCGAATCGGTCCCTGAGGAACTTGAACTGGACCTCTACAAGGAAGCCATCGAGTTTCTGACTAGTCACGGCTTGAAACACTATGAAATCTCCAACTTTGGCAAGCCCGGTCACCAATGTCGGCACAACCAAAACTACTGGCAGGGAAAGCCGTGGTGGGCATTTGGCCCGAGCGCGGCTCGCTACGTCGGCGGCATCCGAAGCGTAAACCATCGCGGAACGCTTGAATACATTCGCCGCATTGAACAGGATCGTTCTCCAGTCGCCGAGTTCGAACCACTAACATCAGAGCAAATGGTTCGAGAGAAGTTTGTGTTCGGCTTGCGACAACTTGATGGGGTGGACTGGGAAGCCTTGAAGTCAGAAGCCGACACGTCGACTGGCAATTCGATTGAGGCGGTCCTCCAACGGCATACGGAGGCTGGATGGATGGTTCGAGATGGCAAGAACGTTCGCCTTAGCCGTAACGGTCTGTTCATCAGCGATGCACTTTGGAGTGAGTACTTGTGAGTCACAATGTCGATCAAGTATGGTGCGATGTCGGAGGTACGTTCACCGATTGTTTTCTGGTTCGACCAAACGGCCAGCGACTCTACACCAAAATCTTAAGTAGCGGCATGGTGAAGGGTACTGCCGAGCGTTGGCTCAACGCAACGACCTTCGTCGATCCGATGCGACGATCCGACCCGGCAGGATTTTGGATCGGTGCCGAAGTGCGTTGGCTCAACGCGAGCGGAACCGTCGTTGCAACATCGCGTTGCGTAGAATTTGATCCTGTCGCATGCACGGTCACCATCGACAGATTGCAGAGCGAGGAATGCTTCTTAAGCGACTCAGCCAACCGCGTTCGCTACGAGTTGGCTTGCGGACTGGAAGCCCCAGTTCTGGCCACACGATGGTTGCTCGGATGCAGTCTTTCCGATAGCTTGCCTGCATTGGAGGTCCGTCTTGGAACAACTCGCGGCACCAACGCGCTTCTGACTCGCAACGGCGAGCCTTGCGCGTTCGTGACCACCAAGGGCTTCGCGGACCTTGTACGTATTGGATACCAGGAACGACCTGACCTCTTTGCCTTAGCCGTGCGAAAACGCCTGCCACTGCATCATTGCGTCGCCGAGATCGACGAGAGACTAACTGCCGACGGATCGATTCTTAAGCCGATTGACGTAGATTCAACCGAACGGTCTCTTCAAGAATTGTATGCAACCGGGATCCGCTCTATTGCGGTGTGCTTATTGCACGCATACTGCAACCCCAACCACGAATTGATTGTAGAACAGATTGCCCAACAAGTTGGCTTCACTTGCATTTGCATTAGCAGCCAAGTTTC